>ERZ772901.1446-NODE-1446-length-18212-cov-5.792862_pt1 | contig 18212 bp, 12 predicted proteins | sample MGYA00512123_ERZ772901 | MGnify/ENA primary metagenome ERZ772901 (study PRJEB29015, sample SAMEA2737711) | human gut metagenome | biome: human gut; feature: human-associated habitat; material: faeces | place: China | collected 2012 ...
GTAGCTGACTACGCCCGCCGCAACGGAAACCAAGAATGATATTATCAGGTTCAATCGACCCCCCCTTTCCGTTTCCGGATTGGGTGTGACAACATTGGAATTATATCACAGAATTCAAACGAAGTATATTGTCTGTCCATGGAATACCACAGCCTCAGACCGGCTACACTTGATTCAGGCCGGGTTATGTGCTATAATGACAGTAATCAAGAATGAAGTTATCTTCATGCAACACACAAAGCGAAAACCCCGGAGACGCAACCTCCGGGGTTTTCATTTAGGCTAGTTGTCACTTGTCGTTTCCGTCTAACCATTTGCAAATGTAATAACTGATAACACTTGCCGCAACAGAAACCAAGAACGAAATTATCATGTTCATGCAACGCACCCCCTTTCCGTTGCCGGATTGGGTGTGACAACATTGGAATTATATCACAATGCGCAAACAAAGTATAGCAGATACCTGTCGAAAAGTATAGGGAACTGTCGCATCCGGGCGTCTGCTGCCCATCCGTCAGGATATTTCCGCAGCGCGCCGATAAAGATTGACAATTCCCTCTTTACATGCTATTCTTAATTACAGAAAACAAAAGAGCCGATGCTTGCAGGCATCAGCTCTTTCATAAGCAATATCCGCCACTTGGTGCTACCAACACCAGCGGGCGGTAAGATCTCACCACACTGAGACCCAAACGCGCACAGTGGTTAACTACCAACTGGCGCATACTGCTTACTTGTATAGTTATTATACAATCGTAAAAGCGGTATGTCAAGGCAGAGCGCGTTTTTCGACGAAAATCAAGTTTTCCGAGTTTGACAGCCTGCACAGCTTGTGCAACATCACAAAGAATTCGATTTTTGACGAATACAACAAGGTTTTTTCAGTCGTCCGGTGTGAGAGCATCGGACGACTTTTTTATTTATTGTGCAAAAAGACGAGGGAAAGAAAGGAGGGAAAGGTCATGGCAGAGGCCGGGTATACCACAATTTACAACGCCGTCATGCGAGATATTGACCTTACCCTTCCCGCAAAGGGACTTTATGCGGTGATCAAATCCTTGATCGGCCTGCCCGGACTTGTGCTCAGCAAGCGCCGTCTGGCCTATGCCTGCTCGGACAGCCGCTATCAGCTGAACAAGGCTTGGAAGGAACTCAAAGACAAGGGATACTTACAGCACCTTTTCTCGACTGCGGAAAATGGTGCCTTCTGTCATGCCTATAACCTGATGCAGCAGGCGGGCGAGGCGATGAACTACGTGTATTCCCCGGAGCACAACCGCCCGAACGGCGACTGCGCATTCATCGCGTTTGAGCACAAGGACTACACCAACATTCCCACCGACATCCTGCGCGATAAGACCATTTCCCTCGCCGACAAGGGTCTGTACGCGCTTGTCAGCGCCCTCAAGAAAATCCCCGGCTTCATCCTGCGTCCGGAAGGCGTTCGTTCGTTCTGCCAGGAAAAGCTCAAGCATTTCTCGACGCTCTGGAAGAAGTTCAAGATTGCCGGTCTGCTCAAGCAGCACCGCTACCCGGCCGGCGAGGAATGCAACCACTGGTCGTATGAGTATGAGCTGTGCGAAACGCCCGACCGCGAAACGCCGTATCTGGTCAACCACCATTACGACGGTTCGGTTTCGACGTTCAAGACCATCGGGGAATACTTAGAGAAGTTCAAAGCGCAGATTTCCAACATTACCAGACGCAAGCCTTGCGTCAAGGACAAGCCCCGTGCCGTCCGCCGCAAGGAACGCCGAAAGATCGAGCAGCAGCTCGACGCCGAAGTGCTGCGCAGGAAATACGGAAACGTGCTGACCGGACATGTGGTTTCCGCCGTCTATAACATTTCCTGCGCGCCGCAGCTGACCGTACAGGGCGCACAGATCGCGCAGGAGCGCCGCAAGGCAGTCGCCCTTGTTATTACCTCGGAAAGCGTGCAGCGTTTCTTAGAGAGCATTTCCATCGATTACGGCCGCGTTAAAAACCCGGTCGCGTATTTGCAGACTGCGCTGTTTGCCCATCACGAGAAGCTGCTCGAACAGCCGGTCGTAACGGAAGCGGAGATTTCCCCGGACAGTGATCCGGCGGCAGAACGGCCGCTTGCGGACTGGGAGCAGATCTGGCTCGCGCAGAAAGCCGACGCCCGGAAACGCCGCAAGGAAGCGATCGCACGCGGCGAGTATCAAGACTAAATAACTCCAGACGAAGCCATGATTTCCCTCATGGCTTGTTGTCGTGCGCTCAAAAGATATATTTCCACCTGTTTTCTCTCAAACTCACGCAAAGACCGCCGGGAAGCGGTCTTTTTCTCTTGTCTTTTACCATTACCCTATTTTCGCAGGGTAGGTAAGTTATAGGGGATATGGTAAATAAGCGGATGGAATTTGAGGAAATGCAAAATGGGGTAATATATTTATTTCCTTTACCTAATCAAACTTCTTTAATCATTCTTCTTCAGTCAAACCTCAGGAGCCGGTAAAGAAAGCGAACGAGATAAGCGTATACTTTGGATGTACTTGACGAGCCGTGTAAGACCGGAGTATGCTGATAATAGCCTAAGGAACTGGTGAGGTTTTGAAGGTGCAACCAATAATAACGCCTTTGAAGGAATAGCCGTTCTTCAAGGGCGTTATCTTATGTTTGTACAGAGCAGAATAGTGTATATCGGTTTACCCGTTTTGTGAACGGGTAAACCGATAAATCTTTAACTTATCCAATAAACAGGTTGACTTCCGCCCTGTTTTGCGGTACTATAATAGTACAACATTTCAATGTTTTTATATAGATGGGCCCTCTGCAAGCCCGGGAGCGCTATCTCCTCGAAGTAGCCTTATGCGAAGGAGGAAACGGCGTCCATGCCACCGCGACTGAGTAATCTTTTGTGAAAAGCGCGAGAGCCACCGAACAGACGGAAAATCGCAGAACGAGAGTAAAAAACACCCTATAACGTGCGTCAGGAAGCCGTAAAAGACCTGATAAGATAGAGTCCCGGCTCTACCTGCCCTTGCAGACAGAGGGAGAATCTAACAAAACGGGCCGGTCGAAACACCGGAAAGAAGAGCGTTTCCCTCGTGCATAAGAGGACAAGAGTGCCCCGGTCGCGCATAAGACCTCTGCTCCGGCAGATAAAAAAGAGTGCGCAGCCTGATGACCGAGCGTCAGAGGGCGGCTTTAGCTTTAACAGGGCATAGACCCTTCTCAAACTTAAAATAACAGGCATGGTAGACATATCATGCCGTTTTGTCATACCATCTGGGGAAAGGAGCCGAAATGGGACATAAAAAGAAAGGCGCTCCGAGCAGCCACAGCCTGCATCAGCAGGCGTATGACCGGCTGACAGCGATGCTGGCGTTCGGGGACAGCAGACGCGCCGACAAGGACGAAGATCCCGGTATTTCGGCAGATAAGATTTACAGCTTTGCCACCTACAAGACGTACTGGAAGCATATCAAATATTTCATCAAATGGGTGAAAGAAAAGCATCCGGAAGTTACGACACTGAAAAAGGCCAAAAAACTTGTGCCGGAGTGGCTGCAATCGCGCGTCGATGAAAAATTGTCCGCGTGGACGATACAGACAGAGGCGGCAGCGCTTAACAAGTTATATGGAATCACGCCGGACGATCCGAGCCGTTTTCAGCCGCCGCGACGGCGCAAGGAGGACATCACGCGCAGCCGTGGTACGAAGGTGCGCGACGCGCATTTCTCCGAGGCAGCGAACGAGGAACTGGTGAACTTCTGCAAGGCGTGCGGCTTCCGCAGAAATGTGCTTGAGCGATTGAAAGGCGGCGATCTGTACGACCGGGAGCGGGCGGAGACCGCGCTTGAGGCCGCGAAGAACGCGGGCGATACAGCGCTTGCAAAGGCGTTTTCGGACGGGCTCAGGACTTTCCCGGAGCAGACTTATTTTATCCTGCATCGCAGCGACAAGGGTGGTAAGACGCGCCTCTCGCCCATTGTCGGACCGAAGGCGGATAAAGTCGTTCAGCGCATGAAAGACACGCCGAAAGGCGAAAAGGTGTGGCAGTATGTCAATACGAACTGCGATGTTCATGGGTATCGTTCGGATTATGCAACTTTTCTGTATAAGCAATACACCAGACCGATAGAAATGCTGGATTTCCACAACAAAATCCGTTGTGCAGACGGAAAATACCGCTCGGAAATTTACGTTTGTCGCGGAAGTGAAAGCGGCAAGCGGCTCGACCGGCGTGCTATCGGCATTATCAGCGTGGCGCTCGGACACGAGCGCGAAGATACGGCGATTGCAAACTATATTCGAAATCTGTAAGTTCAGGAGGTGAAAACATGCCGAAATTTTTCAAAAGAGGCAGCTTCGGACGCATGCTTGAAACGGATGATTGGGATAGAGAAGCGACAGAGGTTCGCCTCGAACCGGACGAATATAAAGAGATGTGTCAGAAGCTTGACAGCCAGCGGGCGCGTATTAGTGGTTTGAATGCGCAGCTGAATAACACAAAACGGCTTCTGGAGCAGGCACAGCAGCAGCTCTGGCAGACAGAAGCCGAGAACAATCGGCTGAACGCGGAAAAGAACAAAGCGCAGGCAGCATTGACGCAGCAGCAGGCGCTCAACGCGGGTCTGCTCCGCATCAGTCGGGAGCGGGCCAACGCGGCGCGCGGCCTGACGCCGAAAAAGGAGCGGTCGGGGTATGTGGTGCTCAGCTCGACGCAGGCGGTTGAGCACGTGTCGAAGAGCCAGACCGCAGGCGTATGGCACTCGGTCGTACAGACGCCGTACAACACGGCTTTGCCGCTGGAAGCGATACAGCCGCAGATTGAGCAGGAGCTGAAAGAAAATATTTACGGGCGGCTTGGTGTTGCGTATGTGGCAGGCAGATTGGAGAACGGGAAAATAGACGCGGTGCGCTATGACAGAGAGGGCAGGACGATAGAAGGCTGTGCGCTCTATCGGCTGAGCTATCGGGCGAACTACCGCGCGGGCCTGTGGGAAATGGTGTGGTTCACCACCAAAGCCCTGACCGTGCCGGAGGACTTCAGACCGGCGGAAAAGAAAAAGAGATAAGTTGATTTTGCTGCCGTAAGAGAAAAGTGCTTCTGAAGCTCGAACAGGGTCCGATCGGGTTTCAGTAAGAGCAAGAGTACTAAAAACAGCTATGAGAATTTGGATAATACTAACGAAATAATTGCAAATATTCGTTTGGCTATTGTGTTTATTTTGCAAATATGCTATATATAAGACAAGCAATTCATACGTATGCAAAGAGGTGAAAACAGTTGAAAACGATTACTTCCGTCGAACTTGCCAAATTAGCTGGTGTATCGCAATCAACGGTTTCCCGTTGCCTGAATGACAGTCCGCTGGTTTCAGAAAAAACCAAGGCAAGAGTCAAAAAGCTGGCGGAAGAATACTCCTTTCAGTTTAACACTAACGCACGGGGGTTAAAAACCAACCGCACCGGTGTGATCGGATATGTATTCTCAGAGGATTTTACCGGCTTTGCAAACCATTATATTCAAAGTGACATTTACTATCGCATACGTATGCAGCTCGTAAAGGAAGGGCTGGATCTGGTGCCGGTGTTCGATGAAGGGAAATACGGTGAGTCTTTTTCCGTCGAAAAGAGTATCAGCAATCGACGGTTTGATGCCCTGATCTTTAACCGACCGCAGGTGGATGAGCGAGTCAAAAGCCTGCTGCATGAAACAAAAATTCCTTTTATCTATATTTACGATACGAATGAATCACTGGATGAGTCGTATATGATCGCCCCGAGCCATTCACAGATTGGCGGTCTGGTCGGCAAGGCGTTTTGCGAAGCAGGCTATACACGATTTGTGGAAATTATCGGACCGCAGGACCGAATCGACGTTATACATAAACATGAAGCTTTTGCACGTGTTTTGCATCAGCATGGGCATAAGCTGTCAGATACGCACATTCTGCATGCAGATTACAACCTGAAGCAGGCTACGCAGCAGGTTTTGGAGCATATTGAACTGTTCCAGCCGGGTACAGCGTGTTTTGCACAGAACGATATGATGGCATTAGGTGCGCTGGAAGCACTGCGCGAGCAGGGCATTCAGGTGCCGGATGATGTGGCTTTGATTGGTTCGGATAATATCCCGATGGGCAGCTGGTTTACGCCGCATTTAACCACTGTGGCAGTAGATTATGACAGGATTATCAATTTAACAGTAGAATGGGTCATGGCAATGGCATCGAACAAACTGCCGGATACATACCGGTATATACTGGACAGCAAATTGATCATCCGAGACACATTCTGTCCCTCAGCAGGAGAATAATTCTTTTATTCTCCGCAGTTGAATACGTATGCAAACGCGAAAAAGCGTTTCAATTATAGAAAGAAAGAAGGAAAAGAAAATGAAGGGAAAAAAATTGATGGCTATGCTGATGGCAGGATCCTTACTGCTGGCAGGTCTGACGGGCTGCGGCGGTGGCACTGCAAAGGGGAGCGATGCTGCGGCAGGTGCGGCTGATTACCCGAATGGTCCGGTAACAATCATTTGTCCGTGGGGCGTCGGCGGCGGTGCCGATGTCATCTCCCGCAAGATCTCGGAGGTAGCCAAGAATTATTTTGATCAGCCGATCATTGTAGAAAATCACACAGGCGCTTCCGGCACCATCGGCATGATGGATGCCATGGATGCGGATGCGGACGGTTATACTATGGTCCTCGCCAACGGTCCGTTGTTTTCGTTGACTCCGAAGTTCATCGATGTATCCTATGATCTTTCTGATTTCACTATGCTGCGCGGTATGCGTCAGGTTTCGCTGATGATCCTCACCAATCCGCAGAAATCCGGCATGAAGACGTTTGATGATCTGATCAACTACGGCAAAACGCATAAGATCACGTATGCAACTTCTTCCGGCCCGGGCGGTGACCAGTACGTTGTTTCTTCTGCAATGTTCAAGTCGCTTGGTATCGAAGCGGAGCCGGTCGTTATGGGCAGCGAGGCAGAATCGATCAATGCAGTGGTTTCCGGTCAGGTAGACTGCGGTCTGGGTACGCCTCCGGCATACTACTCGCATCAGGAAGAGGGTACGGTCCAGGCGGTCGCAACTTTCTATCCGGAAACGGTTCAGACTCCGTACGGTGAAGTAAAGTCCATCAAGGACTGGGATATTGATGTTGAATTTGCCGGCATGGACTGTCTGGCTGTTCGCTCGGACGTTCCGCAGGAGATCGTAGACAAACTGAATGCAATGCTCGATGACGTATATGCCGATTCCAAGTTCACCGGTTTTATGGACGAGATGGGTTATCCGCTGTGGAATGCCAAGGGTGACGAAGTGACGAAGTTTATCGAGGATCAGATGGACAGCATGGACAAATACGTGGAGCTGATCCAGTAACAGGCTGGTCTGTTTCATCTGGTGTGAGAGGTGACAAGATTGAAAGTAAAGCTAAATTCGAATATGATAACAGGCGTTCTGTTTCTGATCGTTTCTGTTGCCCTGCATATTCTGATACCATCGCAGATCCGGACGTATGAAACCAGCGCGGTGACTGCTGCAACGGTTCCGACGCTTCTGATCCGCGGCATGATACTTTGCAGCGTAATCCTGCTGGTGCAGGGTATCCTGTCCAAGGAAAAGACCGAATACACGATTTCAGGAGCCATTTTCACCAGAGAAAATCTGCTGCGGCTGAAACCGGTAATCTATATTGCCATGCTGATCGCATACGCGCTGCTGCTTCCGCATATCGGATTTATCATTTCCTCGCTGCTGCTTTCCAATGGCATTCTGCTGTATTTCGGTACGAGAAAATGGTGGTTCTATGCGATTGCCAGTGCAAATGTAATCGTTGCGTACTTTGCATTTCAGGCAATGAGCGTGACTCTGCCATAAGAAGGAGGAAGCGCATATGTTAGACAACTTGATGACCGGTTTGGCGCTGATGGCCTCGGCAGAGAGCTTCATCGCAATTTTCATCGGTCTGCTGGCAGGTATCATTATCGGTGCCATTCCGGGTTTGACTGCGGATATTGCGATCATCCTGTGCCTGCCGATTACATACAGTATGGAACCGATCCCGGCGATGCTTCTGCTGCTTGGCTTGTATTGCGGCGGCACATACGGCGGCTCCATTACTGCAATTTTGATCAATACACCGGGTACGCCCTCGAGCGCAGCGACTGTGCTGGATGGTTATCCGCTGACGCAGCAGGGCAAGCCGCTGAAGGCTCTGACGATGGCGCTGTATGCCTCGTTTTTCGGTGGCCTGTTCAGTGCGCTGGTATTGCTGTTTGCTGCACCGAGCATTGCACATTTCACGCAGATGTTTGGCCCTCCGGAGTATTTCTGCATCGCAGTGTTTGGATTGTCTATTATTGCAAGCATCTCGAACGGCAATATCATCAAGGGTCTGCTCGGCGGCCTGATCGGTATTTTCATTGCACTGCTGGGACAGGATTCGGTCAGCGGTACGCTTCGGTTTACCTTTGGTATCCGTCGACTGGGCGCCGGTATCCCGCTGATCGTTACGCTGGTCGGTCTGTTCGCAATTGCCGAATTGCTCAGCCGCTCGGATTATAATCCGCGTACAGATGCAACGCGTAAGCAGCACTTGAAGCTGGACCATGAGAAGCTGTCATGGGCAGAGATCAAGCGCTGCCTCAAAACAATGACGATCTCTTCGGTGATTGGTACGATTGTGGGTGCTATCCCGGGTACAGGCGGCGGCATTGCAGCTTTTATCAGCTACGATCAGGCGAAAAAAACCTCCAAATACCGTGATAATTTCGGTCACGGCGAGATCGAAGGCGTTTCCGCAACCGAGTCTGCCAATAATGCAACGACCGGTTCTACATTGATTCCGCTTACAACACTGGGCGTGCCCGGTGACGGCTGCACGGCAATTCTTCTGGGTGCATTTATGCTGCAAGGCATGGTGCCCGGTCCCTCCATGTTCAAGGAGCACAGCGATGTTCTATACGGCATTATGATCGGTCTTGTCATTGTCAATATCCTGATGCTGATTATCGGTCGTGTGTTTACCCCGCTGTATGTCAATATCACACGCATTCCTTATGAGCTGATGAGCGCAATCATCATTGTTTACTGCATTACCGGCGTCTATTCGAGCGAAGCCAGCACATTCCATGTACTTCTGGCGGTCATCATCGGCGCGTTTTCGTTCCTGCTGCGCAAGCTTGGATTCGGTGTTGTACCGATCATCCTCGGCGTAGTTCTTGGTGATCTGGTGGAAACGAATTTCCGCAACTCGATGGTAATGTCCAGCAATTCTCTGTCCATCTTCGTAACACGGCCATTCAGCCTGTTGTTCCTGGCGCTGGCTGTGCTTTCGATTGGAATGTTCTTCTACAAGGCAGTGAAGGACAGAAAAGCAAAAAAACAGGGTTAAATGAAAAAGGAGTTTCAGATGAAGTATTATACTGAGCCGAGCCGGGAGATCCCGGTTGCGGCAGAAACGGAAGTCCTTGTTGTAGGTGGCGGCCCCGCAGGTTTCGGCGCCGCCCTGCACGCAGCACGCATGGGACGAAAAACGATGCTGATCGAGCAGTACGGCGCGGTCGGCGGTGTGGCAACCACGGGCATTATGAGTCATTGGACCGGCAGACAGGACGGCGGCTGCTTTGAAGAGCTGCGCGAAAAGGCACGCGACTGTGAAGCGGAGCAGGTCATCAATCCGGAAAAACTGCGTATTCTGATGCTGGATATGCTGATGGAGGCCGGCGTTAATGTACAGCTGTACACAGGCTTCAGCGATGTCATTATGGATGGAAACCGCGTTGCGGGTGTAATCACAGAGAGCAAATCCGGCCGGGAAGCGATCCTGAGCAAAATGGTGATCGATTCGACCGGCGACGGCGACGTAGCCGCACGTGCGGGCGTTCCGTTTGAAAAGGGACGCTCGACGGACGGCGGTATGCAGCCGATGACGATCATGTTCAAGGTTGCCGGCGTAGATATGGATCGCGCCATGTTCTTCTGGGGCTTTGAGGATACGGTCCAGCTGCCGGAAGGCGATCTGCAAACACTCGGTCGTCAGGAATTACCCTCTCCGGCAGGTCATATCCTGCTGTATCCTTCGTCGCTCCCCGGCGTTGTCACAGTCAACATGAGCAATATGACCGATGTGGACGGCACAAATACAAGAGATCTGAATCGTGCTGAATACGTATGCAGAAAGCAGCTTCCCGAGATTGTTGCATTTCTGCGCCGCCATGTGCCGGGATATGAAGGCTGTTATCTGATCGACAGCGCCGATGTGATCGGTGTGCGTGAAACCCGCCGGTTTGAGGCGAATTATCAGCTGAATGAGCAGGATATTGCGCAGGCTCGTACCTTTGAAGACTGGGTAGTTACCAAGTCGAATTTCTTCTTTGATCTGCACAATGTAGAAGGCGCCGGACTGGATGCCAATGGTGAATACAAGGCGTTCAAGCAGCCGAAGCCCTATACGATCCCGCTGCGCTGCTTTGTGCCAAAGACGGTGGAGGGTATTCTGCTGAACGGACGCAATATTTCGGGTACGCATAAGGCGCACTCCAGCTATCGTGTTATGCCGATTGTAATGAATATGGGGCATGCTATGGGTATTGTTGCCGCGATGTGTGTCGCACAGAACAAAAAGCCGCTGGAATTAGATATTCACGAAGTGCAGGATGAGCTGCGCAGAACGAATGTAGAACCGTAAACTCAGGAAAGGAGACACAGTTAATATTATGCTGAAACGAATGCCCCGCACGATGACAGCAGAGCAGTCGCTGAAAAGCGGACTGTTCAAGCTGAGAGATATTGCCGCCTGTGCTTATGGCAATGGAAAGTGGATTCAATACCGGGATGCCGCAGGCACCTGTAAGCTTACGATGTCCATGGGAGAGATCGTAAAAAACGCCAGTCTGGAAGATGTTGAAGCGTCAAAGGCGCTTGCAGTGCTGTCCGCAACCGCGCTGCCGGAGAACGGCGTAAAAACCATGGTGATTCTGCTGGTATCTCTGTTGGAAAAAGCGGAGAACCTCGGCTGCACGGAAGCGGATGTAAACGCAGTTTATGCGCTTCTGGAATATGCGGCAGAATATCTGCCAGCTATCGCGAAAGAGAATAACGGTGAGCTGCTCGGCAGCGTGCTGCCGTACATGACACTGATTAAGCCATTGAACAAACGGGCGCGTGAACTGGGCAATGAACGTGCAGCAGCAACGATGGAATATGCCCTGACAACGCTGCTCCTGACGTTTACCGAAGCCAACGGTGCAAATGGATACGGTGTATATGAACGCATGAAAGCACTGGCGCCCAATCAGTTTTTCAGCCTGAATCAGGTTGGCATTGAGAGGTCAATTTCCGTGGATAGTCCTTATACTGACATCTGGACGATGGGATTTGATCCCATCGACGGAACGATTAAGGATTGTCGCGACATGGCATATCGCGATAAAGAGGAGGACGTCCGAAACGTATTGCTCGCGGTGAAGAATGCCCTGCAGGTTATTTGGAATATTGCCGCAAGTCTGTGATACGTGAAGACACTGTCTGAGACAGCAGGTATGAAACCGCTCCAGCGATCGGCGTGTATTTACCCAATCTTCATGACCGGATAAACAAATATCCGACTCCTCCTGTTTGTTTTTCAGATCTCAGTTGTTGAAAATCATATCACCCTACTTTACCCAAAAGGAGCTTCCACGCATGGCGATGGAGGCTCCTTTATTTTTCCGGCTCGCCGAACTGACAGCGCCATTTACTGGATCTGGTGTAGTTTCAACCTCGGACACGTCAGATGAGGAAACAGTGTCTGTACCAGAAGCAGCAGCACCACCGGAGCCTGCTGCCGCTGAAATTTTTCTTGCGTGATGGAATGGCTCATGGTATTATAAAAGTGTAATCGCAAGAAGAATTATAAAGGGGGGCGCTGACTTGCCAAGAGGAAAACTGTTAAACGGTCTGGTAACGCAGCAAAAGGTATTACGGGCGGCGGTGGCGTTGTTCCTGGAAAAGGGCTACACCAGAACTACAACCGGAGAGATCGCAAAGGCGGCAGGCATTGGGCAGAGTTCGTTCTTCCATGTTTTTCCCAGTAAGGAGGCGCTGCTGCTGGAGTTGGTACAGCGGATGTTCAGCGGGCAATTCGCTCTTGCGGGACAGCACAGCGGGGAACAAGACCCTGTACTCCTGTACGCCGTGGAAACGGCCCTCCAGCTCCACATCGCCGAGTTGACCGAACCGCTGCGGGAACTGTATGTGACCGGCTACTCGCTGCCGACCACATCGGCGTACATTTACCATAGCACGGCCAAGCGGCTGCAAGTTATTTTCGGGCCTTATCTGCCGGAGGCGCAGCCAAAGGACTTCTACGAAATGGAGATCGCATCCGCCAACATTATGCGGGGGTTCATGTCGGTTCCCTGTGGCGTGTATTTCACGATGGAGGCCAAGATCTCCCGCTTTCTGGACTGCTCATTGAAGCTCTATGACGTGCCGAAGGAGAAGCGTGCGGCGATCACAGCGGCAGTCTTGCAGATGGATTTGCATACCATGGCAACAGACATCATCCAAAAGACAGTTCAACAAGCTGAGGAGGGCTTTGAGGCCCTGACGGAAAAACAAATTTAGGCAAGGGGATATCCCCTTAGTTTCTCCACCGGAGAAACTAAATGACTTTCATAACGGAGGGATCACGATGAAGAAACGATTTTTGAGTATTCTGACAACTCTGTGTCTGTGCCTGACACTGCTGCCGTCGACGGCGATGGCGGGCAGTTCGACCCCGGTAGACGTAAATACTTGGACCGAGCTTCAAACTGCTATTAACGGCAATAACGATGCAATACTTAAAAGCGACATTGAATGGGGTGGCAGTTCCCTTACAGTTCCGACAGGGAAAAATGTGACAATCAACCTCAATGCTCACTCCATCGATGCTAAAAACAACGGTACCGTTATCAAGGTATATGGCACCTTGACGCTTGAAAACACTGGCGATATAGGCTTGGGCGGAGGTCCCGGCTCTGGTTCTGACAGCGGTCGCCTAATGAACGGAACGTCCGGTGATAAGAGCGGCGCAGGTGGCATTCTGATTGCTGACGGCGGCAAACTGATTATGAATGGCGGTTGGATTTATAATTGCACATCAACAAATTCAAGTGATGGTGCCGGTGGTGTATATGTTTCTGCGGGCGCAACCTTTGAAATGAGTGCCGGTGTCATTCGCCAATGCAACGGACACCCCTCGGAAGGTCTACTATCCACAGCCAGTGGTGTTGTCAACCGTGGTACTTTTACTATGACCAAATTTCCTATTTTATACTCTGGTAATGCCACTTCCACCAACACATCTGACACCATTGTTTACAATTCAGGAACTTTTAACGCGAATGCATATAGTAGTAGCCCCATATGCAGCAGCGCAGAGAGTAACAAATCAAATGTTGTTAACATGGGTACTATTCAAAGTGCGCCTAACACTTATGGACCCAAGTTTCAGGTTCCTGTAATCAACATGGGTTTCGGTACAATCTCCGGCGGCGTCTATGAGAGTACCGTAAGCAACAGCGGCACCATATCCGGAGGTACCTTTAAGGGCACCGTTAACAATTGTGATGATCGCGGACAACTGGTAGGCAGGATTTCCGGCGGTGATTTTCAATCTGCTACTGTAAACGGCAAATATACCGTCAATGTTACGGCAGGGGCAAATATGAAAGTCACCTCCGGCAGCACTCCCCAGAGTGATTTGCTGGTCAAAGATATGACCCCGGTTGTTGTAACAGCCGAAAACGGCTACTACTTCCCCACCGATTACACCGTAGCCGAGAAGGATGGCGTTACAGTTAAACGCGACAGTGCCTCTCAGGTCACGGTTTCCGGTATGCCGTATTTCAATGTAGACATCACGCTCCCGGACGCTACGGCTAAAACCCCGGCAGCAACGCCGAGCGCAGTCTTTACCGCCACCGGCTCTGACACGGGTACCCTTACCAATGTAGATTCCGGTATGCAGTACAGTCTTGACAAGGGCAAGACTTGGACTGATATCAATGGAACAATTGCTACCCTCACAGGACTGACGAGCGGTACCGAAATCCAGATTATCAAAAAGAGCGGAGCAACCGCGACGGATTCTGCTATCCAGACGATTAAGCTCACGCAGGCTGCAACACCGACTGCATCTTTCACTGCAACCGGAACAGACTCCGGTACACTGAACGGCGTAACGTCCGGTATGCAGTATCGAATCGGCAAAGGTGAGTGGTCGGATATTACGGGCGAAAGTGCCGCTCTCACCGGACTGTCCAACGGCACCGTTATCTGCGTCAGAACGAAAGGCACCGGAACCACTCTGTTTTCTCAGCCGCAGGACATTACCTTAGCGCAGGCAGAAAAGCCGACTGCGGCCTTCACCGCCACCGATGCAAACACCGGCACACTTTCCGGTGTGACAACCGGTATGAAATACAAAATCGGTGATGGTGGTTGGAACGAAATTTCCTCTAATGCGGATATTTCTCTGAATAATCTTTCCGCCTGCACCATCTCGATTATGCGGAACGGCGGTGAGAAACTGGACTCCGAAACCCAGACCATTCAGGTCACCAAGCCCAATGCACCTGCGGCTTCCGCACAAAACTGCATCAACGGCAATGACGGCAAGCTGACCGATGTAAACAACACCATGGAATACCGCAGTTCCGGTGCGGGAAGTTGGACTGCTATTGACGGCAGCGAGGTACCCGGTCTGGCGGCTGGCAGCTATGAAGTCCGGTATAAAGCAAACGGCAACGCGCTTGCCTCTGCGCCGCAGACGGTTACGATTGGCAGCTATGCCGCACAGCTGACCAAATCCAACAACGATGTCAGCTATTATGATTCGCTGAAAGCGGCTGTCGATGCAGCAACAAGCAACTCCGGCAGTACCGTTAAGCTGCTGCAGAACATCAAGGTTGAAGCATATTCGCTTGGTATTGAAGGCTGTAAAAATCCCTTTACCATTGATCTGAACGGTAAAACGCTCAGCACTGATAGTTCCGATGAAATTCCCGGCAATCTTGTTTTCTATTTGAAAAACAATGACGCACAACTTACGCTGATCAATTCGGCATCTACGCAGGCTGTCATCAAAAGCCAGCGAGCCTTTCACATTCAGTACAGCGGCAGTGTGATCATCGGCAAGCCGGACGGCAGCGACAGCAATATCAAATTCGAGCTTAGCACGATGCTTGCTACCAGCACTACTGACAATACCGGCAGTATCACCATCTACGGCGGTACATTTGAATGTCCGGTAAATGTCAGCACAGCTGAAAATGCAGGTGTATCCAAGGTAACACTTTACGGCGGTACCTTTAGCAAAATTGGTGTTGCAGCGCCTGCCACTCTGGTCGGTACGTTAGCCGAGGGCTACGGTTTCCGGAAAGAAAACGCATGGGTAAATCAACTTGACGGCACTGAGCTGACTGGCGTTACAGTTCAGCAGGCTCCGATTGAAGCCTTCGCCCTTACAGCAGACAAGACGACCGCCAACTACGGCGATGCAATTACGCTCACAACTTCTGTTCGTCTGCGGGATGAAGAAAAGGCAGCTACCTATCAGTGGTTCAAAGACGGTGAACTTGTCGAAAATACAGCAGAAAGCAGCTATGTTATCAAAGACTTGACTACCGGAGACCACAAGATCACCTGTACCGTTTCCTGCGATGGCTACATCACCTCGAAAAGCGTTGATTTGAAGGTAAACAAGGCCGATTGTCAGATCACGCCGCCTGCCGCAGTAGAAAACCTTGTATATACCGGTGAGGAGCAGGCACTTATCACCGCGGGGAAAGCTGACGGCGGCACGATGCAGTACAGCTTGAACGGTACGGATTGGCAGGATACCGTTCCGGTCGGCACAAATGCCGGAACCTACACCGTGCAGTATCAGGTCATTGGCGACAGCAACCACAACAACACCAAACCCGCATCGGTCTCTGTGACCATCGCCCGGCAGCCGGTTAACGTACCGGAGAAAGACGCGACGGTATTCACCTATGACGGCGAAAAGAAAACCTACACCATCGCTGCAAACGACAACTACACGATTGCCAATGCGGAGCAGACGGACGCCGGCACTTACACCGTTACCGTTACGCTGAATGATACGGAGAATTTCATCTGGAACGATAAGACGGATGCTGCGAAGGGGTACACCTTCGTAATTGCCCCGGCGAAAGTCACCGTCACTATCAAGGACAAGAGCGCCTATGTGGGCAGTAAAACAGCCCCCGACCTGAGCAAGCCGGAAAAGGACAGGGATTACACGATTTCCGGTCTGATCGGCGAGGATACGCTGACCGGAAGTGTCAAGCTGAAGTACAACCCCGCAACGCCGGACATGACTAAAGTCAGCGACACAACCCAGATTGTGAACAACGGCAGCACCCTGGCAAACAGCAACTATGATGTGACGTATGTGGACGGCAAGCTGACCGTCACCTCTCGTCCGTCCTCTGGCGGTTCTTCCTCCGGCAGCAGCACAGTAAAGACCGAGACCACGAAGAACGATGACGGCTCCACCACCAAGACCGAGACTAAGAAGGACGGTACCGTGATCGAGACCACCACTGGCAAGGACGGCTCCGTGACCAAGACCGAGACGAAAGCGGAGACGAAACCGGACGGAACGAAAGCCGAAACAAAGACTGAGACCGTGACCAATAAGGACGGCTCGAAGGTCGAAAGCGAGACCCGGACCGAGACCAAGAAGGACGGCACGGTGACGGAAAGCAAGACCGAGACCATCACCTCCAAGGACGGGACGAAGTCTGAAACGAAGTCGGAAACCAAAACCGACAAAAACGGCGTGACCTCCGGCACGGAGACCACCAAAACCACCATGGCCAACGGCTCTACCGGAATGACCGTCACCACCATTAAGAACGGCGAAAGCAAGACGGCGGCGGAGGCGAAGGTCAGCAGCAAGGCTGTTGAGGACGCGAAGAAGAACGGCGAGGCGGTCAAGGCCCCCGTGGAGGTCGAGGCCACCCGCAATTCCGACACCGCCCCCACCGTCAAGGTCGAACTGCCCAAGGGCGCGGGCGAAACCAAGGTAGAAATTCCCGTTTCCAACGCGACCCCCGGCACGGTGGCCGTCCTCGTCCACCCCGACGGTACGGAGGAACTTTTGAAGGATTCCATTCCCACGGAGAACGGCATCCAACTCACCGTGAACGACGGCGCAACGGTGAAGATCGTTGATAACTCTAAGGATTTCATCGACACGCAAGACCACTGGGCCAAGGACGCCATCGATTTCGTCAGCGCCCGTGGACTGGTGAACGGCATGACCGCTACGAGCTATGCGCCCAACAACTCCACCACCCGGGCACAGCTGTGGACGATTCTGGCACGACAGAACGATGCGGACTTGACCGGCGGCGCGACCTGGTTCGAGAACGCGCAGAACTGGGCGAAAACCAAGGGTATCTCTGACGGCGCGAACCCCAACGCCGCCATCAACCGCGCCCAGATGGTGACGATGCTGTGGCGGGCTGCGGGCCAGCCTGTGGCGGGCGGTGCGGCGAGCTTTACCGACGTCTCCGCTGACAGCTACTACGCGCAGGCCGTGTCCTGGGCCGTGGAGAACGGCATCACCACCGGCGTGGGCGGCGGTCGCTTCGACCCCGCTGCCACCTGCACCCGCGCGCAGATCGCCGCGTTTCTGGCACGCTCCATGAAGTGATGTAAAAAAACAGATCCGGTTCCTTTCACAGGGAACCGGATCTGTTCGCTTGAAATTACAGATGTAACAGACAAGGAAGTAACCTTTAAGTTCGACCACATCAAGTCCGGACGCGTGATTCTTTTCACGGCAGAGAAAGCGAAATTTACTTCTGCGAATACAGCAGTTGCAAACGGAACCGCGTGCTATTCAGAAGTTCCCTCAACGATGGATAAGATTAAATATGTGCTGACGTTTACTGATCATAATATCAATGTTAAAACGTATGGCAGCGACCCTTACCGCTATAGCTATAATGTTAATTTCACCAGTACAAATGATAGACTTGTTGATGAATCAGCTGCTTTAAGGCCTTTAATAACCTGCTTTTTTTCCTGAAATTCAGGCATAACCTGCCGGATCATGGAGGCTGCCAGTTCCAGTTTAGATTCTTTTTTCTGCCGCATACGATAGCCAAGAGGACCGGAAAGGAAATATTATGTTACAAAAATTATATGTTTTTTTCAGGAAAGAAA
>ERZ772901.1461-NODE-1461-length-18087-cov-20.721994_pt1 | contig 18087 bp, 18 predicted proteins | sample MGYA00512123_ERZ772901 | MGnify/ENA primary metagenome ERZ772901 (study PRJEB29015, sample SAMEA2737711) | human gut metagenome | biome: human gut; feature: human-associated habitat; material: faeces | place: China | collected 2012 ...
TATATTATAGCCTATTTTAGATATAATTAATCACAAAGTTAGCTAACATAGCCTAAAATTTTTCTTAGTCAGCAAAAATGGATCTACTCCCTAAAGGGTCCCTCCATCCATTTTTGCAGCCACTAAAATTTTTAAAATCTCCACCTTGATTTCAACAATATCATTCTCCCCAAAATATAACCCTAATGCTCTATCGTCTTTTTCTTAACCATTCATTACATTTTGATTCAAAGCTTTGTTGGTCTGGAAATATAATTCCCATTCCAACCTCAATACAATCTTCACATTCACCAGTTAATTCATTATCGACATTAATATGACCAAAATTATAGTTAAACTCAAATATATAACCATCTTTAATTAATTTAAACTCTTTATTTTTCATATAATACCCCTCTCTGTTTTATTGTATTATTACCAATTAACATTAATCATAAATTCCATTCAATGCTCTATTTATAGTTACACTACTCCAGCCAGTTTGATTTTGAATTGCTCTATAACTCAACCCCTTAGCTCTTAGGTCTTTTATCTGCTGAACTTGTTCATCAGTAATTTGTCTTTTCTTACTTTGTAAGTCTATCTTACTCTCTAAATCCTTAATTTTATCTTCAAACTCTTTTATCTGTTTTGTATATTCATTTTTTAATTTTTGAATCTCATTTTTATGTTCTTCATCTAAATCTTTTAATTGATTTTTATAATTTTCTATATATATTTTTAATCTTTCATTTTCTCTAATTAACTGAATATCACTCATATTTACACCTCGTTATATTTGCTATATATCTAATATAGTAAATATTCTTTTTTTTGTCAATAAAAAAAGAATAGGTTAACTGCGAATTAACCTATTCAGTATAATTATTGTGTTCAATTTGCCAAAGTGCAAAAGTACACCTAAGCTTCTATATAATTAATCACCCGAGCTTTACGATAATCATAGCCTAAGCCTATATCTTTTCAGTAGCAGTTGCTCGGTTGCTACACTCATGTTTTAATTGGTTTTGAGTAGTACCAATTCCCTTTTTATAACTCGCCATTCGGGAGTAGCGACCAATAAATCTGTATTTTATTATATCATAAAAAAAATTTTTTAATAAACTTTTTTTCTTTGAGCTTTGGCTCTCCAATTTTAATTTAATCTCTTGTAATTTCTTCTCAACCTCTGCCACTCGTTCCTCTAAGCTCTCTGCACCCTCAATTTTATTTATCTCTCTCAATGCTCTTTCTTCTGTACCACCAACTAATAGCTCTGTCAGAGTTATACCTTTCAGCTCTGCTACTCTCTTAAATAATTTCTTCTGCTCCTTGCTTACCCTAACCTTTATATAATCATCTTTTATAGCCATTGTTCCCACCCCTATAAATTCATTTAATCCCTTGTTATCACCATACCATAAACATAATAAAAAGATTGTCTAATCTAGTAAGCTCCTCCATATAGCTCTTAAGAAAAAATGGGGGTAGAGTATTTTTCACTTGCAATAATCAGAAAGGTATATTTATGCACCTAGAAATAGACCTACGGTGTAAGCTCCTCCATATAGGTCGAAAAATTTGCTACCTGTTTTAAAACAAACTTGCAAAATTGAAATATTGATTTAATTTATAAAATACTTTATAATACAAAAAGAACAAGGCTTATATTAAACCTTGCTCTTTTAGATATTTTCTATCACGAATATAGGTATCTTTAGATATATTAAGTTGCAAACATATATCTTTCTGTTTAAGACCTTCGGCTAAAAGGTCTTTTATTTTTGCCCTTCTTTGTGATAGCTTTTCTTTTTCACTTACTTTTCCCTCTAATTTTAATTTCTTTTTATAATAATCTTTGTCTATTTCCTCTTTGGTTTTAGTTTTATATATACTCTGTAATCCTAATCTCTCACAAAGCTCATAATCAAGCTCTAGGAAGTCTATAAGAGTTTCATTCTTGTAAAGATACTGACGATAGTTTACAACCCTTGTAGCACTCTCTATGATGTGTCCTCTTAGTGGCTCATTAAAATTATTATTAAACTTTAACATTTCTTCTTTGGCAAACTCATAATCTTCTGCTTTAAGCTCTCCATTTTGATATTTTAATTTTATTAAAGTGTAGTTCCTATACTGAAAACATAACCTTGCCCTAAGCTCTGTTACTCCAATACTATTTAAATGGCTCTGTATCTTCTCAAAGTCCATCAACCTATTACAGTTTAAAGAATAAACGTTATGTAGCTTTACGACCTTTCTAGGAGCTTGTACACGCCCTTTACGTTTCTTATACCACTTAGGTAATTCATCAAGCCATAGCTCTTGTAATTCGCTTAGAGTGTATCTTACTGAATCATCATAAGAAAATACTTTAATCTCTGCTCCATTCTTAGTGTTAATACTTCCTGGTATTCTAAAATAACTTTCTAGGTTCTGCTTTTCTGCTCCATACTCTTTTAACTCTTGTGAGAACATCTCTGAAATTCTTCTAGCTAGTGTTACCACATTATCTCTAAACCTAGGTATATAGCAAGTTTCAACACTATATATAAGTCTTATTTGATTTCCATACTCTACAAAGTTAGGGGTAGGTATTTTACTCTCAAAGAAGTCCATTTCTAATAATTTAATTACTTGATGTGGCTCTAAATCTTTAAGCTCCTTAATCTTTTTATAATCAACATCAACTGGAATTGCATTAATACAAAATAGATTGCTCCTTGTAGCTCTATCCATAGTTCTAAATGGATTTAAGCTAAATAATATATCTTCTCTACCAAATGAGTTAATTACTTGTCTTAACTTCATAGGGTCTTTTAGTGAGCTTGTTGGATATACCTTATTTTTTCCTGTAATCTTATTTAAAACCCTTACAAAACATTCATCATCATTCACATATATATATTTCAATAGCTCTGAACATTCTTCAATTTCTGATTTACTGTATCTATCTAATTGTCTTACTGCTTGTACCACTTTATCACCTCCTTTGTTGACTATTTTATTTTACTTGATATTAAAATACTATACAATGCAAATTATTCCATCTATTGACAACAAGGTATAAATCTCTATCCCTAGGGGATAAGCTCCCCCATATAGGTGTGAAAATTTTGCACCTGTTTTAAAATCAAAAAACAAATGTAATATTCGATATATAACGAATATTACATTATTTTTTAATCTCCAATTTGATAATTCTTACTTCTTTCTTGTGGCTTTGGAGCATTAGTCTTTTCATAAATTTTCGCTCTTACAACAAGCTCTGCTTCCTTGCCTAACCCCTTTTCATTTATAAATTCAGTCATAGCTTCTTTCTGTACCAAAAGTGTATTTTTATCTGCTCTAAGCTCTTTAATTTCTTGTCTTAATTTATTATTATTATCCCAATTTTTCAAGGTATCATTTGGATAGCCTTTTCTTAATTCTTCATTCTGTCTTTTCAAGTCCTTATTTTCAGCTTTCAGCTTCTTTAATTGCTCTTTTTTATATTCATCAGTATCAGTATGCCCTTTTGCTGAACCCTCAACCCCTCTCTCTATATCAAAGCCTTTACTCTGTAATAGCTCTGGGATTGCCTTTTGTATATGCCTTAAAAACTTTCTATCTATGATAGTCTTGGCTGATAGCTTCCCATCTTCCGTAAGTGGTACTGCTGTAAGGTGCATATGAGGTGTAGTTTCGTCCATATGGACTACTGCTGATACTATATTCTTTTCACCATAACACTCCTTCAGGAATTTATAACTTTCCTCAAAGAATAGCCTTTGCTCTTTCAAAGATAATTTATCAAAGAACCCTTTATCTGATGTTACTATAGTGCTAGTCATTACAGTTGCATCTTTTCTTATTGCTTTAGCTCCCTTATAGCCTTCGGCTATAATTTCTTTAACCCTCTGATTATAGTTAATCTTATCCTTGTTATGTAAGTCATAATTAAGGATTGTTCTATATGGGTCTATATCGTTATTTTTTGAATTGGAGCTTTCCCTTTGATTATGTATTTGAAGTCCTCTAACATCATTACTTTTAAATTTTTCTACATGACATGCAAAATAACTCATATCCCTATTTCCTCTCATACTTTAATTAAAAAACTTCTGGAAAATACGAAGTATTATAAGTAAAGTATAGCTCATTATACTTTACGTTGTAAAGTTCATTCGCTCTACGAGGTTTTAGGACTTCGTCCTAATGGGCTTCGCCCATATTAATTCGCTCGGCACTAAGCCGAAAAGGGGCAATGCCCTTTTGAGTTCCAAGCGTTAATTTTTTCATTTCATCAAGGTAGTATTTTAAAATTTGGCTATGTTAGCTATCTTCGTGATAGATATGACATAAAAACAACCACGCCTTAGATTTTTCAATACATTGAATTATAAGATGTGGTTGTTTTTATGACTTATTATAAATTCTTCGTGATATAGTAATATTATTAAATCTAAAGATTATAATTTATCGCTAATTTAAAAATTTTCATATTCTTTAGGTATCGGAATGTTAAATTCTTTACATAATAATTTTACATCATGAATATCACTTTCTCCAAATTCATACCCTAAGTGAAATAAGACTTGATTTTTAGCATTTATACAAGAAACCATAATATTTCCTATTTTTCCAACACCATCGAATATATTTTTTTGAAAAACTTCGCCTTCATAACATATGGTTCCATCACAGTTATCTTTAAACATGTGTAAATCAATAATTCGTAATTTATTATCAGACCAAATAGTATGCACTTCACTTGTATACTCCACTACAATTTCATTAAATCCTTTATTTTTAATTATTTCAATAAATTTATTATAGTTTTTTTCTTCTACAAATAAATCAATGTCATTATGCTGACGTGTTTCTTTTCCAAGTAAAGCATCTACACCCCAACCACCATCTAACCATATTTCTATATTATTATTATATGCCCAACTCAATATTTCACAAGCATCATTTATTCCAATCACTTTATCACCTCTAGAAATTTCTATTTATATATAATATTAATAATATCTTCACTTCACATTATATAACAATTGTGAACTTAATTATATTATACAAAGTATTCGATTATTTTCCAATTATAAAATGGTTTCATTAATTCTAAGTAAAGTTCCTTATTTTATATTAACTCAATGAATCTATTTCTAATAGTGGCTCTAGTTACATAAGTATCCTTAGTAGCTACATTCACTAGCATATCTTTAATTCGGTCATTCTTTTTATTTTTCTTACTTAGTTGTAGAAATTTAAACCAAGCCAAATAATTATTGATATATTTTGTGGATACACCATTAAAAGTCATTAACCATCTCTTAAAGCTACTGTGAAGAGCATTTATATGCTGTAAATGATAAACACTATCTATCATTGATTTTCCCCTAGGAACTTGCTTTAACTCTATATTCAACTTATCCTTTATTGCCATATATGATTTATGTGAATCTACGCAAAAAGTAGCATCTTCACATATTTTATTGTCAAAGAAGTTAATTATTTGATTTGTTGTAATTCTGCCATTACAAACAGCACTCATAAGGATATTTCCTTTTCTATCAATTGCTGTCTCTATGCAAATCTGCTCTTTTGATATTCCTCTTTTCTTCTTATCATTTTTACCTTTACCTCTTTTTCTAGGATTTCTAGGCATTACAAATGTAGTACTTTTAGAATGATTCCCTTTAAAAGACTCCTTAATAAAGCATTCATCTACTTCAACTATACCTTCAACTTTATCATTTTTTAATGATAAATTGATTACATCAAGTATCCTATGACGCATGTAAAAAGACGTTTTAACACCTACTCCTACTTCTTCAGCACATTTTCTTATAGAAAGTCCTAATATCATTAATTCGCAGTATTTTATCCATTTATCTAACCCTAATTTTGTATTAGAGAATGGGGACATAGTAAACTCATCAAAACTTGTACGACAACGTTTACATATATATCTTTGTCTTCCATTAGATTTCCCATTTTTATTTACATCTTTACATTGACATTTTGGGCACTCGTATCCTTTAGAAAATCTACTTTCTTTAACATTATCTCTAATTTCAGAAGAATTAAATAAAGTACTTAATACTTCTTGTGCTACTGAAATTAACTCTGTAAGTTCATTCTTTTTTAAATCTTTTATCATAGCTTTTATATCTATTTTTGACATAATATTAGGTATCCTTTCTGTAAATTAGTTGAAATATAGTCTATACCTATATTATAGCCTATTTTAGATATAATTAATCACAAAGTTAGCTAACATAGCCTATTAATAAAATAGATAGATAGTAAGTATTCATTACAGGAGGTAAGGACATGAAAAAAACAACTAAAATAATAATAGGGATAGTAATAATTCCTATAATAATAGTTATGTTATTTTTTGGGTCAGCAGTAATAGTAGGTATATATGAAGGTCTAACAAGTAGTGACGTAGTTGAAAATGTTATAGAAGAAACTGAAGAAGTAGAAGAAAATTATCAAGAGTCGCAAGCTCAAGAAGAAACATTGACTATAGATAAACAATATGAAATAGCTTATGAATTAATTGATAACTATATGAATGATAAAGAAGTTAATTATATGATAGAAGAAAGTAGAGACACTAATTTAATAGTAGTCAAATTACCTGTAAACGATATTAACTTTAGATTAGCAGTAGTTCAACAAGAAGGATATGCTAAAGAAATGTTAGACTATATATCTACACATAGTAAAAATTGTATGGAATTGATTACAGAAAATGCTTGTAATGACCTAGGGGTTGAGTTTGCAATCGTACCAGAAGATAATACTGATAACGCATTTTTAGCAACTATAAATGGAGTTACAATAATAAATGTAATTAAAGATTACACAGATATTCAATGATAAAAAATAGGAGCATTCGCTCCTATTTTAAATCCATAGTTTAATTAGTTAAAATCTATACGGTTTATTATTCTTTATTTTCTTGATGATTTCTTTTACATTTTTTATAATTATTTACCATCTAAAATACATATATCTATTGGATATTCGTGTGATATTTTATTGCACTTATCAGCAGATATATTTACAGACATCTTAGCTGTGCAGCCACTTGCATATAAATCATTAGATTGTATATTAAAGGGTATAAATAAACTGTCATTTGGTAGTAATTTATCTATAATTAATTTCATACTTCTATATGCTCCTAAATATCCATCAAATTTTTCATATATCCAATTATAATCATTATAGCTTTCTTCTTTTACCATAACTAGATCCTCAAAATCAATTTTTATTAAGATATTGTTGATAGTCTCTTTACCTTCATTCTTAATTAATAAATGATATGGTTCATGAAATCCCTCAGCGAATACTTTTAAACATTTAAGATCACCCATTGGATAACTTAAAAAATCATCTTTTTCTGATTCTCTTCTGAAAAGTGAGATTTCATTTGTTTCATTATATTCTCCCAATTTAGTCCACATAGTTCCACCTGTATAAACCAAATTATAATGAAGTTTTAGATAATCTTCTCCTTTTATATTTTTTCCAAATTCAAATAGGCTATTGGCTACATCTATACCATTAACAACCCCATTAATTATTTTAATTCCATCTATTATGCTCATGATAAAAACCTCCTTAGCTATTTATAATGAAAAAATACTACCATATGTTTACATTTTATTACAATATATAATTTATTTTTTCATTGTAATATTAACAGCATCCCTACAGATTCTAAACACGATAATGAATAATAAAAAAACAGGACTATTAGGTCCTGTTTTAAATACATAATATATCTACCTCGATTTATTACTTTGATATGTATAAAATCATGTGAACTATGCACTTTTAATATAAGAACTTTTTAGATAAATTTAAACCGATTAAATGTAACAGTTCATCTTCTCTCGTAACTTCTACTTCATCTATATAGTTATCAACTTCCATAGTTTTCGGAAGTAATTCTCTTAATTTATTTAATTCTATATTTTCTATATAAGTATACCCCTGTGATGTTTTTATACTTATAACTATAATTACGGTTCTCGCCATTTTTCTTAATAGCTGAAATTTACTATCTGAGTATTTATTAAATATTGCTTTAGCCTTATCTGCATCATTTTTTAAATTAATTTTATCTTTAATATAAATAGTTACATGTCCATCTTCATCTAAAAACAATCGATCTATTTTTATATTATCTATAAATACATTATCTAAATATAAATCGCCTTGTCTAGCTGTTCTTATTCCACTATATTTATATACTTCTCTCTTATATGTAGGTAATATATTTGTTCTTTCTTTTTCCATACTTAAATCAAGTTTATTTAAATTTTTAGTCAGTTCATTTATTTCCATATCGTATTGAGATATGTTTGTTTCTATTTCTTTTATTTCTATCTCTCTTTTCTTTAGCGCCCTAGTTCTATCTATCTCTAATTCTAATTCAGTAACTTTTGTTCTTTTTGTTTTAAACTTACTCATATATTCAACAAATTTTCTTATATCTAAGATTGTGTTAAGTGCATAACTGTAGCCACTATAACCTGTTCTCCACCTTCTTTCAACTATTCCACATCTTACTAAATGATCCCAATTATCACGAGTTATTTTAGCATCTCTTTTAGTTGAGTATTCTAAACCCCAACTATTAGGCTCTGTTTCTATTAACTTTATTTCTATATACCTGTTATATACAAATGCGGCTAATCCTGGGTCTACATCTTCAAATATTTTTTCTAAAAATCCATATTTGTTCTCTATTTCTTTTATTCTAAATTCTATATGTCTAATTCTTTCTTCTTCGTATTTTTTTAAATTTTCATAACGCTCTATTTTCTTCTCTATGTCACTTCTATCTTTTGTATTTTTTTTTAAATCCTCTAGCTTTAAGTTATTAGCATTAATGCAAGCCTGCTTAATTTCATCTCTTGATGAACTTTTATTTAAACTACCTAGAACTTCCCCTAATGTATCTTTATATTTCAAATGCTTTAATTCTAATGCTTTAAAATTTAATTCTTTTATTGAATTCAATAATTCTTCATCATTAGTTATTTTATATATCTTACTTAATTGAGAAAGTTTCTTTACTATATCTAAGCTTATATTTAATTGTTCTGCTATTTCACTTTGCTTAAAATTCCCACTTTCTAATAATTTCATTGCATTAGCATATCTTTCATATATCATTTTAATATTTTTCACCTACTTTTTCTTTTAAAGTTTTTATCATCTTTATAAGTACTTCATGTTTAACTGCAGTTGATATTTCTCTAGCAAGTGAACTATGCACCTTTTTAACTTCTCCAGTCGTTGTATTGACAATAAATAATCCAACACCTTCATTTTTTAACCTTAGAACTTCTTCATCTTTTATTGTAACTTTGTTACTCAGTACCATGTATAACTCATTGCAATATTCTTTGTACGTTAAATATTTCTTATCTGATATAAAATCTGATCTACTTGCCTTAACTTCTCCTACAATAAGCTTAGATGGCTTATACAATGCTGTATCAAAGCGTTTATTTCCTATTGTAACTTCTGCTGCTGCTGTATATCCTTCCTTAAAATATTCTTTTAAAAATATATCTTGTACTAATCTATGTTCCGCTATTTCTGATGTGCTTATTGAGTCTGCAAATAGTGTATCTTCCTTAAAGTTATTAGAAGTATTTTTTCTAATTTCTTTAAGCTCTTTTCTAATTTCTTTAAGTTCTGATTTATAGTTTAATATTTTGTTTTTTATACCTGGAATACCTAGTGTTTGCAAACCATTTGGCATTTTATATGGTCCACTTTCTTTGCTTAAGTCCTTATACCCATCCCAATAAGTTTTTCTATACTCGAAACACTCTGATTCTTCCCATAAAACGCTTTCGTTATTATGTATTCTACTCTCTATTACTTCCACAAATTTATCTAAATCAGTTATATACCATACCTTATAAGAGTGATTATATTTTAGAGGAAGACTTCCCTTTTTGATATCTATTGATACTCTATGCCTTAAGACATATTCATCAAGATACAATCCTATAAGTATAATTAAATAAGATTTTACTTCTTTACTTTTACCTTTTAGGAATGGGTATTGCTCCTCCTGTTCTGTCTCCTTATCTTCTAACTCTTTTATAAGTTCTTTTATTCTCAATTCATCCTCTTCTAATTTTTGTTTTTTACTTAAATACTCATCCTTAGCTATGCCTAATCTTTCTTTTCTACTTACTAGTTCATTTACTTTTAATTTTATTTCTGATGTTTTCATTCCTGTATAAGAACTTTCTAAAAATTCTTCTAGTAATTCTTTTGCATCCGCTATCTTTTTTAGCTCTATAGCTTTAAATTTAAGACTATACAGTCTATCTAATAGTAATTTATCCTTTATTTGTTCTTCTATTTTTGAATATATCTTCTTTAACTGAGATACTTTTTTTACTACATCTATTGTAAATCCAGTTTCTTTAACTATTTCCGTTTGTTTCTTCTTATTTTCTAACATATCAAATACTATTTTATATTTTTGCATTTTGATACCTCCTCTAAAGTGAACTATGCACTTTTTAAAGTTTAACACGGTATTAATTTCTTAGCAACTTTTACTATGTTTACTATTAAAAAAGGACCTTGTATTCACAAGATCCTGTACTTAATTGCACTATTTGGTCATTTTCTTCATCTAAACCCGTTGTCTCTGTATCAAAAAATACGTAATTCTTCATACATTTTTCTCCTTTAATGATTTATTTTTAGGCTATGTTTTAAATGAGTGTTGAAAATGATACAATATAATTAACTTCGCAATTGTTATATATTGCGAAGCAAAAGGATAGGAGCATAGCTCCTATTTTTTATTTTATCTATAAAGTATATTGTGATTTTGCTAGAAGTGAATCGGAGTGCTTTACAGTAAATATAGTTTATGGTATTATTAAATACATTAAAATATGAAAGGAGTTGTAGTTATGAAAAATTTATATATAATGCTTAATAAATTAAAAAAAATATACATTACTCCTGGGTATATTATAAATTAGATAGCATATGCTTAATATACAAATCCCCTGGAATATCGACTTATATTCTAGGGGATTTTTTATAATGTTATAGCTCTGCGCTATTTAATATTAATAGTTAACATAGAGAGTATAAATAATGAAAAAATTTAAAAATATCTTCGTTTGAAAATAACTACTTAATAAAGATGCAAAAATTATAAACAAATATTTAAAGCTTATTATATGAAAAATAGGAGGAAATAAAATGATTATGAATGGTGGAATAGCGTCAATAAGATTAAGAAGATAGCGCACGAGTTGTGGCTATCGTTAAACAAATTTAATATAATGTCATAACTCCGTGCTATTTAAAGAGTAAAAATAGTGAATTAAGGAGATTATGAATGAAAGCTAAAAGTAATAATTATAGAGGAAAAGTTGATATTAGTGTATCGCAAAATTTTATTACTAGTAAAAATACTATATATAAATTAATAAAAAAAACAAATATATCCAAAAATGATTTTGTTATTGAAATTGGACCAGGAAAAGGTCATATAACAGAAGCTTTATGTGAAAAAAGTTATTGGGTTACAGCTATAGAACTAGATAGAAGTTTATATGGAAATTTAATAAATAAATTTAAAAGTAAAAATAATGTTACTCTTATTAATAAAGATTTTTTAAATTGGAAATTACCTAAAAAAAGAGAATATAAGGTATTTTCTAATATTCCTTTTTATATAACAACAAAGATTATTAAGAAATTATTATTAGAAGAGTTAAATTCACCAACTGATATGTGGCTAGTTATGGAGAAAGGTTCCGCAAAAAGATTTATGGGAATACCTAGAGAGAGTAAATTATCATTACTTTTAAAAACTAAATTTGATATTAAGATAGTGCACTATTTTAATAGAGAAGACTTCCATCCCATGCCTAGTGTAGATTGCGTCTTAGTATATTTTAAAAGAAAATATAAATATGATATATCTAAAGATGAATGGAATGAATATACAAGTTTTATATCTAAGTCTATTAATAACTTAAGAGATGTATTTACAAAAAATCAAATTCATGCAGTAATTAAATACCTAGGTATAAATCTTAATAATATTAGTGAAGTTTCTTATAATGATTGGATACAGTTATTTAGATATAAACAAAAGATAGATTAGTAATAGTAGATTTAAATTAGGAGGTGTTAAAATGATTATGAATGGTGGAATAGCGTCAATAAGATTAAGAGGATAAGTCACGGGTTGTGGCTATTATCTTAATTTAATAAAGAGTCATAATCCCGTGATATTTAAAGTTAATATTTAAATATAAAATTACAGGAGATTATGAAGATGATAAAAAAAGGAATAATTGTAGGAATTAATATAAATAATAAAAATAATTTTGATGAATCTATGGAAGAATTAAAAAATTTATGCTTAGCTTGCAAAATAGAAACTGTTGGTCAAATTAAGCAGAATTCAAAGAAAGTTAACTCTACTTTTTATATGGGTAGTGGGAAGATAGATGAATTAAAAAATTTAGTAGAAGAAAACAATGCAGATATAGTTATATTTAATAATGAATTATCAGCGTCACAAGTTAAAAATATTGAAGAAGAAATAAATTGTAATGTCATAGATAGAACTGCGTTAATATTAGATATCTTTGCAAATAGAGCAAAAACAAGAGAATCTAAATTACAAGTAGAGGTTGCGAAGCTCCAATATGAATTACCAAGATTAGTTGGTTCAAATGAAGATTTAGGTCGTCAAAGTGGTGGAGTAGGGACTAAAAACAGAGGCGCAGGAGAAACAAAATTAGAATTAGACCGTAGAAGAATAGAAGATAAAATTGCTAATTTAAATAAAGAGCTTGAAGTATTAAAAAATCAAAGAGAAGTACAAAAAAGTAAAAGGAAAAAATCTAATATTCCTAATGTAGCTTTAGTAGGATATACAAATGCTGGTAAGTCATCTGTTATGAATGCTTTAGTAGAGAAGTTTATAAATGATGAAGATAAAAAAGTATTTGAAAAAAATATGCTATTTGCAACTTTAGAAACTTATGTTAGAAATATAAAATTAGATAATAATAAATCTTTTTTATTATCAGATACAGTGGGATTTGTTGGGGATTTACCTCATAGTTTAGTAAAAGCTTTTAGGTCTACTCTAGAAGAAGTTTGTGATGCGGACTTATTACTTCATGTGATTGATATATCTAATCCTAATTATGAAAATCATATAAATGTAACAAATGAAACATTAAATCAAATAGGGGCGGATAATATTCCTGTGATTTATGTATATAATAAAGTTGATTTAATGGAATTAGATACATTCAATATAGAAGGGATGCTGGTTTCAGCTAAAAAATATATAGGTATAGAAGAATTATTGGAATCTATATGTAAAAATATATTTATGGATTATATAAAATGTAAGGTTATGGTTCCTTATAAAGATGGTAAAATGACATCTTATATAATTGATAGTTCAACTGTTCTAGAAACTGAATATACTAATGAAGGAACTTTATTTAGTATAGAATGTAGTAAAGAGGATTATGTTAAATACCAGTCATATATAATCTAGAGTGATTCTAGGTATCTATATAAACAATGCATAAATGAAAGAGGATGTCGCATACCAATTGAAAATTGTTCATGTGATAGCCTCTTTTATATTTGATAAGTAATTAGAAATGATTTTATTGTATGTGTTTATTGCAACAATAAAGTAAATAACTACAAATGATGCTAAAGACATTAAAATAGGATAAATAAATACTTCCAAAACCAATTAAGCTAGAGATAAATATACTTGTAAGAATGACTTTGTCTTTGTACGACTACGATGGGGAAAATGTGTATTAAAGAAATAACAAAAATACTTTAAATGAAATGTGTAAATTAAGTTAATGCTATAATATAATAAAGTGAACAATATTAATGTAATACGAACTAAACCAATAGTTGTATTTGAGTATTCACGCAACTATTGGTTTTTTATTGTTTAAAACTTATCTAATTTCAACATTGTGTTAAAACATAGCCTATTTTTATCTTTTAACTCCTCCCCCTAGCAGTTAAAAGTCTATTTTTAATACTTTATATAATCTAATAATATCATAGACAAAAAAATAACTGAAAATATTTTCAGTTATTTTTTAGTATCTTATAATTTGAATAGGGTTTGCAACTCTTGAAAAAGCCTGCGTTATATCCTTTAAATTAACTTTAATTTTCTTACTAATATATATAGTTATTAGAAGATGAGTATTTAATGTCTTATCACTTGGTAAATTAAATAGATTATCATCACTTTGTTTCAGTAGTTCCTCGTATCCATCTTCATCGCTTTCTCCAAGGTTTTCAGTATTTACCAAGTCAGACTTAATCATATTCGAAAGTCTTCTTATTAAAGCTGGTAAATCTTCAAAACTTCTTCTGCCTAGCACAAATATATTTTCATCTATTGCATAAATGTTATTATAAATTTTAAATTCATCTATAAGTTCTCTATTTTTAGTCAAATAATCATTTTTCAGTGTAAATCTATATGCGAACAATTTATCTTCTGTTTCTATAATTAGTTGACTTTCGTTTTTGATAGTACGATTTATCCTTTTGTATTCTTTATTTCTTATCGTTATCAATAAGTCAGTTCCTCTTATATAGTAATTATTATTATCAAAATCTATTAATTTAAGAGCTTTCAACTCTTCAAGTTTTTTATCTATCGTCCTAGATGTTACATTTTGAAATCTATATAAATTAATTGCTGCTGCCTCTAATTCATGATCTTTCATATCATCCACATCTAACCTATATTCTTCTTTTAAGAAATTTTTAAAAGTCGCTCTGTGTGCTTTAAATCCGCAATACTCTAACATTTCAACTATCTTAGATATAATTTCATCTTCTTTAATATATCTTCTAAAAAAATCATGATTTGCTCCTTTATTTATAATTCTTGACTGTATAGCATTTAACTTTTTAATTTCATTTTTTTCTTTAATTAAATTTGCTACTTGCTCCTTTAATAGTTCTAATTCTTCTAACTGTTCATTTTGTAGTTCTATCTCTTTATCTAGCATAAGATCTTCCCCTTTCTGTTTTAAATTCTAACTTTATTAGCTTTGTATATTCCTCCATGCGCCTTAGCATATGCCTTCTTAGCATTCTTCATATCTTCTGTGTAATGCTGTGTTTCAGTTTCTATAAAAATATTCTCTCTTTCATCATCAAATATAAGTGCTCCATCCGTTCTACTCATCCCATCTGTCGCTTTCTCTAATTCCCATTCCGATTTGTAGTATTTCTTTATATCTTCTATATTAAAGTTATTCATTACGTACTCTAATTGTTTGAGGTCATGTTTTAAAGATGTACTACTATATGCTTTATTAGTTGTATTAGTAGTTACTCTTTTTACATAATTTACTCCCTTAGTGTCTAAGAAATAGACTTTCATTGACTTCTTATCAATTGTTATTTTATCTGTTCTTAGATATCCTTCTTTTATGAATTTATTTATTCTTTCAATTGAAATACTCCGACCATTATAAAAGCAGTATTTTTTAATTTGCTCCTCCGTTGCACAGTTAAACTTTCCCAGTAAATCTAACATCAAATCATCTCTCCAGTTAAATTTTATTTTTTTTATTTTATTTTTTTTAGTCATAAAAAATCTCCCCCTTTGTATAATAAATATGTTGATTAATTAATATATCAAATCATCAACGTAAAAAAGATAAAGCGCAACATCCGCAACCATACGCTAGATCCGGCCCCCCAGCATCGATTGAAGTTTTTTGATTAAACTTTTTTTCAAAAAAGTTTACCCCCCAGGCAGGGTCTCTCTGAAAGAGGCGACGACTATTTTTCCAAACTGAATTTTGGCTTGCCAAAATTCATTGATTGAACGAAGTGAAATCAATCTAGGTTTGGTAAAAAATAGCGGAGCCTCTGTGCGATAACCTATATATAAAAAATTACTTGAAATTAACTAAATTACTTAATTTAACGAATAAAATTTATGCAATATGCTATAAATTTTACATCGTCTTACTTTTATACTAGAAATTGCACCAACTTTTATAACGATTTGGCTAAAATTTATCTGAAATTTTTTTAAGATCCGTATGATCCAGTATCTCATCAGGCATAAAAAAGACTAACTTTTGATAAAAAAGTTAGTCTTTTTTATGCCTACGCATTGAAAATAGCCAAGTCCATCTTACTTGCTGCATTAAAATATAATCTTATTTAATCATCTATATCCAATATCACGTATATTTTTTTATTATATAATCCGTTCAATCTCACATAATTTCCCTAACACATACTTTCAGGGCAATTTATCAGCATTTTCAATACATCCAGCGATTGAAATTTTTAAAAAAAGCATAAATTTTAGGTCATTTTGGGCCTGAAATTTATGCTTTTTTTATTTTTTGTAGTATCATCTATTAAATTTGGTTATCGGTTCATATCTCATGTTATTTCCCCAACACATACTTTCTGGCTAATTTATTAGTATTTTCAATACATCCAGCGATTGAAATTTTTAAAAAAGGTATAAATTTTAGCTCATTTTTGGCTAAAATTTATACCTTTTTTAATTATAATACCTCAACTTTTTAAACCTGCTTATCAGCAGTTGATTATTTAGCACGGCGCTAAGTAATTTTATTATTAATTAAATAAGTTTCAAAAACATATGGCTAACGCCAAGTAAGTAGCCTATGGCTATAAACAACATAGAATAGCATAATTTTATTATTAAACGATTCATATATCCTTCTGTACCCCCTGATTTGATATTTTCTTTATTATGGTCAATTCCTTTCTTATTTAAACCTATATTTATTTCCGATTTATTCTTAAATATTCCGTTTTATGATATAATGTAAATATATTTTAGAATTAAATAGAGGTGGTATTTTAGATGGATATAATGTTAGAACAGTGCTTTGTAACTGGAATGATTTGCTTAGGTTCATTCCTAATATTTTCATTCTTTAAATTTCTGTGGAAGTTATAATTTTTTTAATAATTTTAATCTATGATATAATAAATTAAACCATAATAGGAGGTATTTTAATTTGGGAATTTTAATAAATAATATAAATTATAGTTATGATTACGATGAGCTTTTATGTGATTTAGAAGATGAGTTAGAAACATCAGATTTACATAAAACTTCATACATACAAATTTTAAGAAGTGAAGAACCTGTATTTGGAGATTATAAGGCAATAATTGATTATTATTATGAAGATGAAATAATGCAAGACATCCTTACTATTGATGCTGATGATGATATAGATGAAATAGAATATATAAATAAACAGAAGGCTCTATATTTAATAGATAAACCTAAATTAGAACTAATGTTAGTTTCTGATGTTATTGATGAAATGCGTAAAGTATCAAAGATTATATAATAACTTAAATATGAATATAAAAAAGGCAGTTGATTTATTTTTTATCAGCTGCCTTTTTGTATTCATATTATTTATTAAATCTTAATAAGACTCATAATATGATGGTTCATTATATAAATTTTCTTCTTGATAAACAAAATAGATATATTTACACTTTATATCAGTTTCACCTAAGTTGTCATAATCTATCTCTTTGATAGTAGAACAGTCAAGGTCTGAGTATACCTTTTGAATATCAAATTCAACACCTACACGTAAGTTTTCTGTTAGCTTATAAGAATATGTTTTTGTTTTTATTGCCAAAGAATCATCTTCATATCTCATATCTTTATCAAATCCTTCTGGATTCAGTTGATTAAGTAAGTTGTCTATATCATCTAAAGTTTCACATTCTTTTAGTTTATTAGTATCAACTTCTAAAATATATTTTAATTCATAATCTGGTGATTCTAAATACTCTTCAAATGTTATTGGCTCAATATCATCTGATAGATGACATAAGGAATCTTCGTAAGCCTCTCTTCTTGTTTCTATGTATTCCTCTTCTGTTAAAGCTTTATTAGCACATTCTAGTATATAATATTTACCTGTTTTAGCTATCATTTTTCTAACCTCTTTCCCTTGTTATATTTTATTTTATTTATTTACAAATTTAAAATAA
>ERZ772901.1462-NODE-1462-length-18059-cov-11.465230_pt1 | contig 18059 bp, 14 predicted proteins | sample MGYA00512123_ERZ772901 | MGnify/ENA primary metagenome ERZ772901 (study PRJEB29015, sample SAMEA2737711) | human gut metagenome | biome: human gut; feature: human-associated habitat; material: faeces | place: China | collected 2012 ...
CCGGGCGGGGAGATGCTCGGCGCCGCGTCGATCCAGATCGCGTTCAACCTCGGTAACGCTTTGGGTGCCTACTTCGGCGGTCTGCCGATCAGTTTCGGCCTGGGGCCTCAATATGCCGCCCTGCCCGGTGCGGCGATGGCCCTGCTGGGCTTCGTCATGTTCTCCGTCTATTGCAGTCTTTACGGTCGGAATAAAACTCATAGAATATTGTCGGAAAATGAAATGCGCGGATAATCGGGAAGAGCTGTTCCCGGTGGTCGATGCTGCCGGACGTGTCGTCGGCCGGGCCACGCGGGGCGAGTGCCACGGCGGGTCGATGCTGTTGCATCCGGTGGTGCACCTCCATCTGTTCAACTCCCGTGGGGAGCTTTACCTGCAAAAACGTCCGGCGTGGAAGGATATCCAGCCCGGACGGTGGGATACGGCCGTAGGCGGCCATGTGGATTGGGGGGAAGAGCCTCTCGTTGCCCTGCGGCGCGAGGTGCGCGAGGAGGTCGGCGTGACGGATTTCGAGCCGCAGCACGTGCTGACCTACCTGTTCGAGTCGGAACGCGAACGGGAGTTGGTCTATGTCTATAAGACGGTGTACGATGGGCCTGTCGTACCGAGCGGCGAGTTGGACGGAGGTCGCTTCTGGACACTGCGCGAGATCGCCGAAGGAGTGGGCGGCGGGATCTTTACCCCCAATTTCGAAGGCGAGATCCGCCGTGTGGCGGAGCTGCCGGATGTCGGGCGTTGAGTCCCCGGTTCCGTTCGCTGCGCCTCTTCGGAACGCAGGGCGGTCTGCCGTCCGGCGACCGCTAAATAAAGCACATGATCAGAATCTGAATGATGATGACCCGCAGGAACATGCATACGGGATAGACCGTCGCGTACGCCACGGCCGGATGATCGCCGGGGATCGAGTCGTTGGCATAGTTCAGCGCCATCGGGTTGGCCATGCTGCCGCACATGATGCCGGCTACCTGTCCGAAATCGAGTTTGAAGAACCGCAGCGACAGGGCGGCTACGATAACGATGGGGACGAACGTGAGGAGGAATCCCAGTCCGATCCAGAGCATTCCTTCGGGGCGCATGATCGTTTCGACGAAATGGGCGCCCGCTTCGAGCCCCAGGCAGGCCAGATAGAGCGACAGTCCCAATGCCCGGAGCATCAGGTTGGCGCTCAACGTGGTGTAGGTGACGATGTGGATGCGGGGGCCGAAGGTCCCGATCAGGATGCCGAGGATGATCGGGCCGCCTGCGAGTCCCAGTTTGACAGGGAGACTGATACCCGGTACCGCGAAAGGGATGCTTCCCAGCAGCAGGCCCAGGAGCAAACCGATGAAAACCGGAATCAGGTTGGGTTCGTCGAGCTGTTTGACGGCATTGCCGAGGATTTTTTCGACGCCTTCGATCGCCTGCGCTTCACCCACTACCGTCAGGCTGTCGCCCAGTTGCAGCGTGAGATCGGGCGTGGCGAGCAGTTGTACGCCCGAACGATGCACCCGGCTGATGTTGATGCCGTACAGGTTTCGCAGACGCAGCGAGCTGAGTTTGCGGCCGTTGATTTCGGGGCGGGTGACGATGATCGACCGGGAGATGAGCTGGCTGTCCAATGCGTTCCAGTCGATGTCGTGCGTATTCCAGTCTTTCTGTACCCGCTCGCCGAAGAGGAGTTCCAGTGCCTGCACGTCGTCCGGCGAGGTGATTACCAGTACCAGATCACCCGATTCGAGGGTCGAGTCCGAAGTCGGAATCGAAACCTGCCCGGCACGCCAAAGGCGGGAGATGACGAAATGGTGGTGGCTGTATGCCGCGACGTCGCGGATGCTTTTACCGACGACGCCGGGGTTGGAAATCTTGAATTCGACGATGAAGATATTCTTTTTATGTTCGGCGTCCGGTTGCGGAATGTCCGAGGGCCGGGCGAAGAGTTTGCGTACGGCGATGATGCCCAGAATCACGCCTACGACACCCAGCGGGTAGGTCAATGCACAGCCCAGCGTGGCGTTGTTGCTGTCCAACTGCATCTGCGAGAGCATCTGTTGTGCCGCACCGAGCGCCGGGGTGTTGGTCGTGGCGCCGCACAGGATGCCTGCCATGTCGCTCATGGGAACACGGGTCGCATAGCCGAGCCCTACGGCCAGTGCCGAACCTGTCAGGACGATGAGCGTGGCGAGCGAAACCAGCCGGATGCCGCCCGAGCGGAGCGAACTGAAGAAACCGGGGCCGACCTGCAATCCCAATGCATAGACGAAGAGTACGAGCCCGAAACTTTCGGCGAAAGCCAGCATCGAAGGATCGACCGAGAGTCCGAAATGGCCCGCTGCGATGCCGATGAAGAAAACGAACGTCACGCCGAGCGAAATTCCGAAAAAACGCACTTTGCCCAGCATCATGCCGAACACCGAGATCAGCGAGAGCACGACGACGGCTTGAATGGCCGAATGTTGGGTAAAAAGATCCGTAAACCAGTCCATTTTGTTTCGTTCCGGGATTGTTCCGGCTGCAAAAATAGCTGTTTTTTCCGAATGGAGATGTGCGGATGCCTCTTTTTGCCGGATCGCAGGAATGAACGGGCCGAATATCCTTATTGCCAGGGACGGGCGTATCCGTCGGATCATTTCCGGGGAGAGGGTGTATGGCGCCTTGTCGGGAAGCGCTCTCTTCGCATTTTCGGAGTAGGCCGGCCGGCGAGTTCGCGGAGCGTGTCGCCGTTGGCGCGGAGGATGGTCAGGATGCGCTCCTCGGAGAGAAAGAATTCCTCTTCGGAGAGGATTTTCAGGGTGTCGTCGAAGCGCAGACGCTGCGTTTCGGTCCAGTAGTGATAGCGGTGGCAGAGCATTTCGTCGCGTCGGGCGATCAGGGCTTTGTTGCGTCCTCGGGGCATGTCGTGTGTTTTTTAGTCGGATGAAACAGTGTCATTGCCGTCCGGAAGAGTCCGGCGACAGGCGGAAATCGAAAAAATAGAGAAAGGATGGGCGCCCGTTTCGGGAAACGGGAAGGGCGCGTCTGCAAATATACGCTGACGAAAAGGCGAAGTCAAGAGGTCGTCGTGTTTTTTTGAGTTTTCGAATTAAATATTATTCGTATATTTGCACCCGCAAAAGGTATCCGTATGTTTTTTCGAAGCGTGCGGAGTAATAGGGAATCCGGTGCGAATCCGGAACAGTGCTCGCTGCTGTAAGTCCTGTTTCCTTTCGGGGAATAGTTCGATCGCTCTCTTTTGCCACTGGCCATGAAGCCGGGAAGGCGCGACGGACGGGATGAGTCAGAAGACCTGCCTTTGCACGAAGATTTTACACCTGCGGGTCACGGGATGGAATCACGAATGTCGGTTGCTCTGTTTGCTCGATTTCCCCATTCAGTCGATTTTTCCGGACCCGGTGTTGCCATGAGTCCCCGAAGCGTATGCTTTGCGGCGATCTTTCGTACAGGAGGAAACATACAATTTATTAAATAATAAAAGATTATGAAAAAAAGAGTATTTTTGGCTTTGCTGGCTGCGGCTGCGGTAACTTTCGTCGGATGTTCGAAGGACGACGACGGGCCGGACGAAGGACCCCAGACCTATACGATCACTTTCGAGGGCGACGACTGGTCGCCGCTGGTGGTGGCGAACTATAACGGCGGTAAGGCGATGTCCGTAGTTTACGAAGATAAGGCGTACACCTGGACCGATCAGACCACGCAGCTGACTTCGCCCTGTCCCGAAGGTTGGGGATACCCGTTTATGGTATCGTCCTACAACTCCAAGGATATCGAGAAGTTCAACACCTACGAGCTTGACCTTTACCTATACAATGCCCGGAACGAGGATGCTACTACGGGCGGCGGCCACGACGGATCGGATAATTTCCTTATCGGTTACGGTAACTACGACGAGGCGCATCCCGACTATGGCGACAGCCGTCCTATTTTCGCTTTCGCCGATGGTGTGGCGCGTACGATCCAGAGCTGCTATATCAATTCGACCTGTTATTTCCTGAGTGTGGCAGCCAAGGGCAATGCTCTCGCACCTGCGCTTGAAGAGGGCCAGGATGTACTGATTCATGCTACGGGCTACGATGCCGCAGGTAAGGAGACCGGCACCGTGACGATGACTTTCGCATCGAAGGACAAGCTGATTAAGGAGTGGACCAAATGGGACCTCTCTTCGCTGGGCAAGGTGGCGAAGGTTCGTTTCAATATGACGGGCGGCCCCGATAACGGCTATGGCTTCTCGATGCCGGCCTATTATGCTCTGGATGACATTACGATCGAGCTGTAATGTTTTTCCGGAGAGTTTCCGGACCGATTTCGGCGATCGTTTCCGACTTGCGGAAAAGTCCGTGACGGACTGCACCGGGCGGAGGCGACGACTTTTGAAGATAAATCGTTTTTGTGTGCGTCGGCAGGGCGGGTTTCCGCTCTGCCGCGTGCCGTAAACGCGAATATATGTAACGTGCTATGTGGTTTTTTTCGAAAAGATATTTCCCGTTTTGGGCGGTGTTTGCGGCGCTGCTGACGACCGCCTGCAACAAGGACGAAGTGATTTTGGACGACCGGGATCATGCTCCCGTCATTACGCTCGACAGCGAGTCGGGGGTTTATACCGTCAAGATGGGCCGGGAGCTGACCATCGCTCCGACGGTGGAGTATGCCGAGGGAGCTACTTACTCATGGATCGTCGATGGCAAGCTGGCAGGTTCCGAACCGACCTATACGGCCGTCTTTACCGAACTGGGGGAAGTGTATATCACGTTCCGTGTCGAAACGGCTGCCGGAAAAGCCGAAGCGGAGCTGCGGGTGGATGTGCTGGAGCTTACTCCGCCCGTCATTTCGCTTGCACTGCCTGCCGAGGGGCTCAAGGTTCTGCCGGGTGTCGAATATACCTTCACTCCCGATATTCAGCATTCGGACCAGGAGGACTTCCGCTGCCGATGGCTCTGTGCCGGCGAGGTCGTTTCTACGCAGATGAGCTATACCTTCCGGGAAGAGGCGGTGGGGAGCTACCCGATCCGTATCGAGGCATCGAACGACGACGGAACCTCCTTCAAGGAATTTGTCGTGGAGGTCGTGGAGAAGATGCCTTCGGAGGTCCGCTTCGAAAAGCTCTCTCATTACTGCAAAACGACCGATCGGAGCACGTTCGTCGGCCGTGCGGTCTATCTTGCGCCGTCGCTGGCTTATATCGCCGATCCGCAGTTCGTCTGGTCGGTTGATGGGGAACCGGTCGTAGCCGAAACGGGTGCCGTGTTTAAGTTTACACCCGACGGGCCGGGCGACTATACCGTTCGGGTCGATGTGACCGAAGGCGGCGATGCTTCCGAGCGTCTTACGCGAAACATCGTCCGAGGGGTTGCTACGCTGTCTGCCGAGATCGTCGTTCATGCCTTTGCGGACGAGGAGCAGCGCCGACGCCCGGCGAGTGTGGCGAGCAGTCGTTTCCAGCATGCGGTTTACGAATTTCTGCCCGCTCCCTGGCAGTTGGTCGGCGAAAAGACCGAAGCCGGATATACGGGCAACGAGCGTACCCATGAAGATGCCGTGGCTTATGCAGCCGGGAGGCTGGAGGCGCGGAGTTATGTTTCGCTCGGGGGATTCGGCGGTTATCTGATCGTCGGGTTCGACCACAGTATCGCCCGAATGGAAAGCGGCTATGATTTTTCCATTGAGGGGAATGCATTCGACACCAGCTCGGAGCCGGGCGTGGTGTGGGTCATGCAGGACGTGAACGGCAACGGTGAGCCCGATGACGAGTGGTACGAGTTGCGGGGCAGCGAAACGGGTAAGGAAGGGACTGTTTCCGGTTATGCCGTGACTTATTACCGCCCTGCCGGAAGGGGGATGGACGTGCAGTGGACCGATTCGGAAGGTCGCAGCGGCACGGTCGAATACAGGGGTGAGTTTCACGACCAGGATTTCTATTATCCGGCTTGGGCCGCCGATACTTATACGTTGCGCGGTACGCTGCTCGAATCTCGGAATATGGTCGATGACAGAGGGTTTTGGATCAACCGCCCTTACGAGTGGGGTTATGCCGACAATTACGGAAGCGACTGTCTTGCGGGCGGCGATGCAATGGACGGAAAGGGACAGAGCAACGGATTCCGAATCGCCAATGCCATGCACCAACTGATCAGCAGTTCGGATTTCCCCGAGCCTGTGGTCCCCGCGACCATGGCATGTGGTCCGGATGATGCCAGATCTATATGGAATATGCCATGTTCTGACATGCCGATGCCGTTCGTTGGGGAACGGACAAGCCAATTACGCACGATGGTGCGCCATATGAGCGGGTCGTTGTCCAGGCCATGCAGATGCTCAAAACTTATGGACGGCATGTCGGCGAAAAGCTGAGCATGGTCGATTTCGTTTCCGTTATGATGCGTTGGAACCGGCGAATCGCTTCCAGTAATGGTGTTGCTGTTCGTTTCTTCATGCCTGACGCGCATGATCATGGTGATGAGCATCAATGCGCTGCCGAGCAGACTCGGAGCGAGCATCGCCGCATAGAGCCAATGACGTTGCATGCACATGACAATCAGCATGATGAGCTGCGCCAGCAAAGGCGCGCTCCAACTCAATACAGTGAGATGTTGTTCGCTTATACGGTGAGGGGCCTTTTTGTTCATACGGCCAGCATGGGCAAGAGCGGCGGCATGCCGCAAGCCAATATGAGGGTTGTGGTCGGAGGATGTGGGTTATCCACATCCTCCGGCGTGTCGTCAGTTTTGCTGTTCGGCCAGCGTGCCCACGGTTCCTGCGGAATGCGTGCCGTGTGAGAGTTCGGAGAAAAGCTGGATGTTCTTCGCGTCATCCAGCAGAACGCACGATCCGACCCCATCGACGTAATAGTCCGGATCGGTCCAATACACGCTTCCCGAAATGCCATCCTTGCCTGAGGCGCTTTTGAAAGCCAACGCCATCCGAAGCAGAGAGGAAGTCGATGCTTTCTCATCCACGGTTACGGAGCTCAACGCCGCTGCGGCGACCTTTTTGGTCTTGTTGAAATTCGTGAGCGTCTGTTTGGAAGCGCCCTTCTTGACGATGGCGTTGATCACCTGGCGCTGACGTGCGGCACGGCCGAAATCGCCTTGCACATCGGCATATCGCATACGGGAGAACGCCAAAGCGGTGTTGCCGTCCACGGTGTGGCATCCGGCGGTCCAGTTCATACCCGAATAAGGGTCATTCACATTCTGGTCGTAGCATAGGTCCACGCCTCCCAAGGCATCGACCACTTTGACGAGTCCGCCGAAGCGGACCATTGCCACATGGTTGATTTTCTGGCCGGTGATGTCCTCCACCTCGTTGACCAACTGTTTGCGGCTGTACAGCTGCGCCACGGCGTTGATCTTCATATAGCTCCCATCGATTTCCACCAGGGAATCGCGAGGAATGGAAATCAGCGAGGACGATCCTGTCTTCGGCTTGGTGAGTACAAGAATGGTGTCGGTTCTGAAACCTTCGACGTCACCGGCATCTCCGATGGTGCCCTCACGTTCGTCGGAGCCAAGAATAAGCCAGCTTTCGCCGGCGGTGTCCGCTTTGGATGTCAGCCAGGTCTGTTTGTTGAGCTGGTCATCGACCCAGTTCCAAGCGGAGAATACCCCTATTCCCAGTGCGAGAATCAGTACAAGGAAAATGGAAAGGACGATACGTCCGACGCGAGGTCTTCTTTTTGGCACGGAAGCCGTCGCTGGAGAGGATGGAACAGATCGGAGCGCCGTGGAGACGGAGGATGACCCCCGGAACTGCTGCGTTGGATTGGCCGTGCGGGTATGTTCTGGAGCGAAGGACACCGGAGATGATGAAGGGTTTCTTCTTGTCTCGCTCGTTGCCCGTGCCGCAGGCTGGAAGCTTTGCGGAACCGAGGAAGAAGGACGCGCCGTGCGTTTGGCCGGTTTTACGGATGATGCATGGTCGGAACGTTTCGCCGGTGCGAAACTCGCTGGCTGGCTCGATGCGCTTTGCGAGCGGGAGGAATCCGTGGACGGCATGGTTTTTTTGCGTCCTGATGACGGAATGAAACTTGGTGGCACGCTCGTAGGCTCTTTTGCTCCTTTGCCTTCACTCATGGTTCCTCCAAAAAGATTCGTCCCTGCGTCATACGTTAAAAGGGGACGTGATTGCGTGGTCTACGTCAGTTCTTTGCCGGAACGGCACATACGGTCGCATTAAGGTATCGATCCGCAAGCCCGATGTACTGGCCCGTGGTCGCGTCATGAATGGAGCCGTCATCCGGGTCGACGGTGCCGCCAGTGCTTGGATCGACCAACGTGCCGTCGGATTTGGTGATCAGTCCCGTGACGGGATCGGGAGTCTCGGCAGTGGTGTCCGACTGGTTGCTGCCGGTCGTGCCGGAATCGTCGGAGCTGGCTGAATTATCTGAACTGGTGTCGGAGGAGTCGCCCGAGTTTGAATCGGCGGTATCGAAAATCGGCTTGCCCGCTCGCATCTTCTCCCAGAGATTGTCGGCTTCGTCGGTCCAGACGGAACGGTTGGGGTCGGACGGTGCTGGGACCACGGGGACGGTCTGGGTCTGCAGGTTGGTCATGGTGAAATTCTTCAGGCTCATGGCAAGTCCCGCCAAAGCCGCGGTATCAGCCATGCCTTGGGATATGTTGAGCGATTTCAGCGCGGATTTCGCCAGCTGGTACAGCTGCGCGGTATCAGTGAACAGATTCTTGCTGAGCGCCTCGCTCATCAGCTGCTTGATGAGATACTGCTGACGTGTGGTACGCGAGGTGTCGGATCCGTCTCCTATGCCGTGACGGATCCGGGCGTACTGTGTCGCCGCAACGCCGTCAAGATGGTGCATGCCCTTGTCGAGATTGAGTCCGGTGTACGGGTCGTTGACGTTCTGCGGAATGCACAGGTCCACGCCGCCGACTGAATCAATCATCTTGACCAGGCCGGCGAAGTCCACGACGATGAAGTTCTGAATATTCAACCCGGTGAGACTGTTCACGGCGTTCAGCGTGCAGCTGGCCGCCGAGGAGAGATCTCCGCCGGTTTTGTAGGCACCTGCGAAGATGGAATTGAACATGACGTTATACTGTGCGGGAATCGTGCCCTTCGACGTTTCGCACTGAGGCACGTCCACCAGGGAATCTCGTGGAATGGAGACCAGGTTGATTTTCTTGCGGTCGGCGGAGATCTGCACAATCATGGCGGTGTCGGCCTGATGGTTGCCGATGACGTCATCGAAACTGCCTCCGATGGCTTGGTTCTCCGCGCCGTCACGGGAATCCTGTCCGATCAGCACGAACTCGATCGGCTTGCCGGAGTTCGGATCGATGATGGATGCGTCCGTATTCAGGGAACCCTGGCCGATCACGCCGACCGAATTGTTCTTGATGATGCCATTGACGTCCATCCAAGTAGCGGCAGCTGCAGTGCCGACGAACACCAGAGTCGCGGCGATTGCCGCGGCGACTGCGGTCCTGACGTGATGCTGCACGCGATATCCCAGGCTGTGACGTGGTTTCGCATCCTGAAGACCATTGATGTTAGGAAGCTTATTGCCGGTTGATGACGTTGCCACGGTGTTGCCTTCCTGATTGAGATGCGCGTTTGACGCAATGCTTTTAGAACCTACCACTATCCAAATGGGCAATTATAGGGTTAATGGCCGATTTTCACCGATTCTGCGACTGTAGACCCCAGATTGGGCTGAACTTTAGCATGGATTTTCTGAAATATAGGTATTGACACGGGGAAACTTGACAAAATTACATTGCGTGTGTGTAATTTGAAGCGGTGTGAAAGTATGCGCATAAAAGGTGCGCACACAATTATGGGAGGACTCATGTGGGGCGTGACTGATGAGTCTTCTGAGAATCCGCTTGCTGAACTGTGGGGTTTGTTCAAGCGGGATGATGACGTGTCTTGGCAGCACAAAGCGCTGTGCTCGCAGACCGATCCCGAAGCATTCTTCCCGGAAAAAGGCGGTTCCACCAGGGATGCGAAGAGGGTTTGCGCCCAGTGTGAAGTCCGTGAACAGTGCCTGGAATGGGCCATCGACCATGATGAGCGTTTCGGTATCTGGGGCGGTATGAGCGAGCGTGAGCGTCGTCGCTACAAAAAAGAGCACAAGGAACGGGCTTGAAGGCATGGTGCGTCCCGTGCGTACACTTAAATTATGAATTCTAACGCCAGCAGCGATATCCAGACAATCGTGACCGATGTGCTGAACAGCAGACCGTATACGCATCGGCAGGACGTCGATATGTCCGTGGCTGCGGTGATCACCGCGCAGCATGACCTTCGATTCCTCGCTTCTACCGTTGGAGCGGTGCTTGCGCAGCGCATGCTTCCAGGAATGATCGTTATCGCCGATTGCACGGGGCAGATCGAGCAGCCCATGCAGATGACCTTCGATGTCATTCACTCATCACAGGATGTGCTTACGGAAGTGCCGGAAGCCAAAACGGTGAGGGTCATTCTGGTGGGAGTGAAGCAGGCGGCGTCCTTCATGGACGCTGTAACGCGTGCGATGGATCAGATCGGCATTGATGCCGGCATCCGCGCGTTGTGGACCTTGCATGACGATTCGCGGCCGGCGGATGACCGGTGCTTCGAGACGTTGCTGGATGCGTGGAGAAACACGCCGACAGCCGCGCTGCTCGGTGCCAAGCAGTTGGATTGGCAGGCGAAGAACCTACACAATGTGGGTTTGTATGCCGGGCACCATGATGTCGTTTCCTTGGTGGTCGACGGCGAGCCTGACCAGGAGCAATATGACGGGCGTCAGGATGTGCTGTCGGTCTCCCTATCGGGCGCGTTGGTGCCGTTGGCTACGTTGCGTGCGTTCGAAGGGGCTGACCCCTGGTTCGGCACCTTCGCGGAATCTACGGACCTGTGCCGCCGCATATGTCTTGGCGGTGGGCGTGTCGTAGTGGTTCCCCAGGCTCGCATCGCCCACAGAAGAGCCCGATTCGAAGGAATCCGTTCCAAGAACGGGCGCCCTGTGGAAGACGAGGACGGTCGCATCGATCCGTATCTTGCCGTACGCGAGGCGAATGCCAAATACGCGTACACTGACATGCACCGTTCATGGTGGCCGTTGCTTTGGCTGTGGTCCATCATCCAGTCGTTGGGATTGGCCGTGCTTTGCTTGGCGCGCAAACAGCCGTATCATGCATGCTGCGAGCTGGCGATGCCGTGGCGTGCGCTGCTGCGTCTGCGGGGTGCTTGGCGCGCCCGTGCGCGGTTACGCAGGCAAAGCAAGGTCACGCTTAAATCGCTATCCACGCTGTCTGCGAATCATCGGCAGGTCAGGGAATGGCTCGACCGTCGCCGTGCGTTGCGCGACCAGAGGGATGTCGTGCTGCTCAGTCCTCTTGAGAAGGACCATCTGCGTAAACGGTTGCTGCGTAGATGGGGATTGGCCTTCGGCGCGGCGCTGATTGCCGGCATATGGATAGTCGTGCTGTATTGGGACGTGCTTCGTTCCGTATGTTCGGGTGCGTCGATGTATTCCGCACAGCTGTTGCCCACGGGCGCGAGCTTCACCCAGTTGCTTCATACCGCGACCACGTCATGGTCGTATGCCTCAGGCACGGGCATCAGTGCGCCTAACGCGCCATGGCTGTTGGTGCTTGCGCTGGCGTCGGTGCTCACTGGTGGACATGTTGCCGGAGCTGTCGGACTGATGTTCTTCCTTGCAGCCCCGCTCATGGTGTTTTCCTTCTGGGCGCTGGCCGGCATCTTCACCCGCTCGGATGCGGTGCGCTGCGTGGTCGCGTTGGCGTGGTTCGCGTTGGCGTTGTCCATGGGACTTTATGATGACGCGGATGCCACGATGCTGACGGTCATGGTGTTTCTTCCGGCCGCTTTCGCCTTCTCGTTCCGTGCGGTCGGCATGTATCGGACGGAGGATCTGGTCAATCCCCACGCGTCGGTCCAGGCGGCGGCGGTTGCGGCGCTGTGTTTCATTCCGGTCGTCGCCGCGCAGCCGCAGTTGTTGCTGCCGCTGATGCTCACCTTCCTGGGATTCCTGCTGTTCGTCCGCTCCCATAAGCCCGCGTTGCTTCTGATTCCGCTTCCGGCGGCGTTCGTATGCGCGCCGACGTTGGTCAATGCCGTTCGTTTCGCTTCCGACGGTACATGGCGTCAGCTGTTCGGCAGCGTCATGCTGCCCTCCTCCGCGCATGATGGCAAACCGGTCGTCGCGAATCTGTCCGATCTGTTGCTGCGGGTGTTCGGCATCGGCGCCGACGGTGGCGCATGGCGGTATGTGGCGGTTTCCATACTGGCGTTGATCGTATTGCTGGCCGCGGTGTCATTGGTGTTGCCTTTCGTGCTGCGCGTGTCCCGTATGATGTGGGTCGCCGTGTTCGCGGGATTGGCGACGGCCTTGCTGTCCGCGGCGATTGCGGTGGCCGTCGATGTGGATGGTCCGGTCTCCGGTTCCATGCTTCCGGGAACCACATATGCGATGATGGGCTTGCTCGCCTGCATCTGCATGATGTCGGGCGGCGCGGTTCGACGTTTCGTCATGCTGAGACAGCATGAGAAGACCGGCGCCGTCGAAATCGAAGGACGTGGCTCGAAGGCAGTGTCGATTGCCTCGCATGTGGGTCGTGCCGTATTGGTTTGCCTGCTGGCCGTCTCCGTCGTGGTCTGTGCGGGATTCAACTATGTCGAATGCGATCACAGCCAGGTAAAGACCAGCGATGCTGGACTGCCGATGGTGGCGACCGATTTCCTTGGGCAGGATGATGCACGTCGCGTGCTTGCCTTGCGTGCCGATAGCGCCGAATCGGTCAGCTACAGTGTGATGCGTACCGGTCGTGGCGACTTGATTGACAGCTCTCCCGCGCAACGCGTCGAAGTGGTTTCGGGACGTTCCGACGGGTCCAGCAGAACCATTGCGCAGGATTGCGCCCAGTTGCTGGCCAATGCCGATTCCGATGCCATCAACGAGCTTGGCAAGTTGGGTTTCGGCGGCATTTACGTTATCAAGCAGAACGGCGACAAAGCGCAGCGAGAGGCCTCGAACCAGCTCAATTCGAACATTGGAGCCTCCGACGGGACACAGAATGTCGTCAGTCTGGATAATGGCACGTATTATCGTTTGACGGTTCAGGATCTATCCAAGCAGCATATCGATCGAAGCGGGCTTGATAAGGCCGGCTCAAGTGTGTGGCGTCGTTCATGGCTGTGGTGCATGGGCGTCGTTCTTGTAGCGTATTGCCTGGTGGCGCTTCCGCGCATTCGTCGTCAGGGTCTGGAGGAAGCATGAGCAGACATTCTCGTCCCAATACGCCTTTGCGTATTGCGCTTGCCGTAATCTCGGTGTTGCTCATCGTGGTCCTGATGGCCGTGACGCTCATATACCGGCCATCATGGCTGCATGCGGACACGCCCACGGTGGAACGCTCCTCGGTGGGTCGTACCGTCAGCCCCCGGCAGCGGCAGACGTACTGCCCGTCTCGCATGACCATTGCCGATACCGATGCCTATGGAGATAGCGAATACCAGGCATCCAACGGCAATATCGCGTCTTCCGCGAGATACGCCGCCTTCGGTTCGGTGTTCCATTCATCCGTCGCCTCGATGGGAGCCGACATGACGGCATCCGTGTCGATGCTGGACAAAAAAGACGACTCGTCCGATGACATCTTTGTGGCTTCCGGCAATGTCGATGACGGCTCCCGATTGCAAGACACGCGTCTGCTGACGGCTTCGAACGGTACCGGCGCGGTTTCCTCAGTGATGTCATGGGCCACGGACGGTGATTTGAAGGGCGTATCAGCAGCCTCCTGCGTCGTGCCGGCGCTGAAACAGGCGTTCCTGCTTTCCGGTACGAAGACCGGCTTGACGCAACAGCTTGTTGTGGCCAATCCCTCCGCCAAGGACACATCGGTGACCATCAGAATCTGGGGCTCCGACAAATCCGGCGCGCTGGCGCTCTCCACCGGATCGACGCTGACCGTGGCCTCAGGCAAGGAAACGGTACTGAATCTTTCCGCAGCTGCTTCCGGCCAAGACGCGCTGTATGCCACGGTGACTGGAACGGACACTCCTGTGGCCGCAATCGTCCGCACCGTCTCCATGGACGGATTGACCTCAAAGGGATCGGATTATGCGCTTCCGAATAACGCTTTCGCGAAATCTCTGGCCCTCTACGGCTTGAATGGCGGAGACCATGCGACACTGTACCTGTATACGTCCCGCAAAACGGATGTCACCGTATCCTGGATCGACTCCAAGGGGGCACAGCAGACCAATCAGCAGGAGCTGAAGGCGAACCGCGCGTCCGCCATCGATCTTGGAGACGTTCCAAAATCCGCTACCGGCATCGCCATAGCCGCTTCCGAACCGGTGTCTGCCACGGCGAAGATTTCAGACGATGGCCCCGATGGGCAGTCCGATTTCGCCCTAGTCAATGCGTCCGCTCCGGCGAAGATCTCCGCCATCGCGGTTCCTGACCAATCCACCGCGACGGTAGGCTTCGTCAACACCGCGGATGGGGATCGGACAGCGATTATGACGGCTTACGGCACGGACGGCAAACAAGTGGACAGGCGTGAAATCGCCATCCGTCCCTCGGCCTCGACGTCGGTGCGCATCGCCGATATTAATGATGGCGATGTCGCCGCCATCCGTTTGAAGGATCCCGCCCAAGCCGTGGTCTGGAATCTTCGTGTCGGACAGAAAGATGTGTCCGGTGCGAAACTCGCCGGACTTGCCATCATCGGCGCCGTCGATTTGAAGGAGGCCAGAGAGCAGGTCTGGGCGAATCAGGATATGACTGTTGTCCGTTGAAAGTCACATGCCCCAATCAGGATCTATTTCTTCCGGACGGCGTCCGTAGATTTCCGCCAGACGTGAGACCACCTCGTCCCTGATTGCGAATTGCAGGTCCATACGGTTACGGGCATGCGATTGCAGCGGCATGCGGTACAGCACGATACGGGGTGGAATGCCGTGCCCGGCGGGAAATGACTGCGATCCAAGATGCGGAACGTCCTCCCAAGGCGCGGGATCGGATGGCGGAACATCCTCCACAGCGAATTGGACCGGAGCTATGAGCTCAGGCCATGCCCCGTTGAGTCTGCGGATTTGCGCCACCAGCATATCGTCGAACATACCGCTTCTGGTACGGTACCGGGGCAGTCTGGTACCAAACATGGGCGTACGCGTGCCACGTCCATGGCGGTTGCGGTATATCGGGGTCTCCCAAGGCATCTGTTGCATGGTTTCTACCTTATCAGGGCTTATTCGAAACATGCGATACCATGGTATGGGCTGCTCGACAAGGGGAGAAATGATCATGGCGGATATTTCCGTACCTTATTGGAACATCGTTGATGTCAACATGCTGTGCGAAGGCGCGCGGCTGATTGGGTTTGACCTCGACAACACGTTGGCGCGGTCCAAGAAACCTATGAAAGCGGACATGGCCGAATGCTTCTCTGCATTGACATCATTGATTGACGTCGCGGTGATCACCGGCGGCAAATACTCGTTGCTGCAAAGTCAGGTGGTGGACAGGCTGTCCGACCATGCCGACAAGTCGAAACTTCACCTCATGCCGACCAGCGGAACCCGCTACTACCGGTGGGACGGGCAACGGTGGGGAAAAGTGTTCTCCCACGATCTAAGCGACGAGGACCGTGCCAAGGCGAAGGAATCGCTGGAACGGAATGCTCGTGAGCAAGGCATTTGGGCCACTCATGTCTGGGGCGAGCGCATCGAGGACAGAGGCAGTCAGATCACCTTTTCCGCATTGGGGCAGCTTGCCCCCGTCGAGGCCAAGGAGGCTTGGGACCCCACCAACGAGAAGAAGAACCGATTGGCCTGTGCGGTTGCTGCCGAACTACCGAATCTTGAAGTAAGACCTGGAGGCTCCAGCAGTGTTGATATCTCGCAGCGTGGCGTCGATAAGTCGTTCGCCGTCCGTGAACTCGCGGATATTCTCGATATCGAGGTCGGCCAGATCGTGTTCATCGGAGACCGGATGGAACCCGACGGCAATGATTATCCCGCGGCGAAGGCCGGCACAAGGGCTGTCAAAGTGAACGGTCCCGCGGATACCGTGAAATTATGCGGCGAGATCATTGCCAGATTGTCCCGATGACGGAGCCGGCGTGAATCTGATGGCGGGTTCATTCGCGCATATGGCGAATCTGTTGTTCCCACGAGGCTGTGCGGGATGCGACAAGCCTGATGACGTGTTGTGCGATGCCTGTCTTGCGTCATTCGACTGCGAACTGTCCCAACCATTGGAAACGGCTGAGATGGGTCGATGGTTCGCGTGCGGATGGTATCGGGGTGCCGCCAGACAGTCGATTCTGACATGGAAAGACCACGGAGACGAGGAATGCGACCGTCCGTTCTCGGATGCGTTGTGCAGGCTTGCGGAACGCGCCGGTGTGATTGACGCCATGGATGGCGTTCGTGAGATCTGCGATACCATACTGGTCGTTCCCGCGCCGTCGTCGATTGCTTCCATGCGTCAGCGCGGACGACGGCACATGATGCCGCTGGCAAAACGGTTGTCGGCGTTTCTACGGTGCCGGACAGGTTTCCGCGTACAGGTATGCGATGCGTTGACGAACAAAGGAATCAAAGGCAAATCCGTCGAGACCAAGGGCACGGAACAGAGGGCGCAACGCCTTAAGGGGCATGTCATGGTTCGTCCGGGCGTCACCCTTCAAAACAAGGCGGTGATTCTGGTGGATGACATCGTCACCTCTGGAGCCACCATGCGTCGTTGTGTTGACGCTCTAACTTCACAGGGAGCTTTGGTCATTACCGTGCTGGCGTTGGCACACACTCCGGCCGGCAGACCTTTGACGGCGTAAATCGTCACTCGTCATCGGAAATGTGATATTTCGGCAAAGTGATTTCGAAATCGGCGCCGCGCGGATCATCCACCACTCGTACCGTGCCGCCATGCAACTGCGCCGCCCATCGGGCGATTGACAGTCCAAGACCGGTTCCTCCCGATTCGGTACCTGGTCCCGTCTTGCCTTTGACGAATCGACGGAAGATATCGGACCGCGCTTCTTGGGGAATCTGCGAGCCGAAGTTGACGACATTCGTCACAATCGTGCCGAAATCCTTGTTTTCATGCGCTTCGATGAGCACCGCGGTATTGTCTGCGGAGTGTTTGAGCGCATTGGCGATGATATTGGTGAACAACTGGCGCAGACGATCCTGATCGCCTTCCATTTCGATGTTGTCGGGCACGTGGATTTCGATATTGTGGGCATGCCCGGCATCGGCGATTTCCAACGGTTCCACGGTTTCGTCGATGAAATCCGCGAAATTGAATTTATCGATCTGCAGGCTCGCCGCACCGGCTTCCATGCGGGACAAATCAAGCAGAAACGCGATCAGATCCGACAAACGGTGCGTTTGGTTGAGAATGCTTTCCAGATTCGATGGGGTCGGTTCCACAACGCCGTCGGCCATGTTCTCGACCATGGCCTGCAACGCGGATACAGGCGTACGCAGCTCGTGGCTCACATTGGCTACCATGTCCCGTCTCATCTGGTCGGCATGCTGCAGTTCCTCCGCCATCTCATTGAAAGACAAAGCCAGCTGTCCGACTTCGTCGCGGCTGTTGGCATCGACATGCACCCGGACGGTGTAGTCGCCGTCCGCCATAGCCTCCGCGGCATCCCGCATCTCGCGCAGGGGAGAGGTGAGTCCTCTAGAGAAGAAATAGGTGATGCCCAAAGCCACGGCAAGTGTGATCGGCATGGCTATCCACAGGCTCAATCCGACTTTGAGCAGGAACCAAGCCATGATGAATGCGATGATGGTGGAAATGGTGATCAGCACGCTCAATTCCATTTTGAGCGAAGAGAACAAACCAATAGGGCGTTCGGTATCCAACGGATTGACCGAACGCCCTGGTTTTGAATCAGTGGTACGCATACCACCAAATCTTAGCGCATCATACTATTCTTCCGGCGGTTCGAACGCGTAGCCTACGCCATGCACGGTTCGAATGGTCTTCGAACCCAGCTTGTGACGTAGCGCCTTGACATGCGAATCCACAGTACGGGTGCCGGACGCATCCACCCAATCCCACACTTCCTCGAGCAGCTTCTCGCGAGTGAGCACGGACT
>ERZ772901.1476-NODE-1476-length-17892-cov-6.376353_pt1 | contig 17892 bp, 20 predicted proteins | sample MGYA00512123_ERZ772901 | MGnify/ENA primary metagenome ERZ772901 (study PRJEB29015, sample SAMEA2737711) | human gut metagenome | biome: human gut; feature: human-associated habitat; material: faeces | place: China | collected 2012 ...
CAATAAAACCTATATTTAGACAAAACTAAATAAAATTTAAATTTTAAAAATCACTAATTATTTCCAAGAGGAAATTTAGAATACACAAAATTATTTACAGGCTCCTTTAATGCGCTAAGTTGACGACATTGTCCAAATATTCTTGACATTATTTATTCCTTACCTTATTTTTTTATTTAATATAATAATTATTTTTTGCCTAAATATATCTATTATTGAACATGAAATAAAAATTAGTGTTACAATTATAATCATATTAAATATTAATAATTTACTATTTGAAAAGCTTTCAACTTTAAGCCAATTATATAACTTACTCCTAATAAATGGATTATCATGAATTAAATAGATCGAAAATGTAGTACTTGATATTGTGCTAATTAGCTTTGATAATCTTTCCCCTTTTATTTTTATATTTTTAAAATAAATAAAAAACATAATGGAAGCTAATATTATAAATATATTATCATATTTCCAGTACTCTCCTAATATTTGCTTTTTTATAATTGCAGATTCAATATTTAATATTGATATAATAGCTACTAGTACTAAGTATGAAATAATTGCTAAATTTTTATTTAAATTAATTTTATATCTCTTTATATATGCTCCAAAAAAATATAATGCTATAAAAATATATATAGCTCTCATATTTATATCTAAATTTAAAATAGGCACTATCCCTATGAGTATCATAATTAAAATATTTATTAAAGTAAAATAAAATTTATTTAGTTTATTTATAATAAAATTTAGAATTGGAATAAATATATATAGTAATATATAGTTAGACGCAAACCACCACATATTAGAAGTAAAAGGAAAAAAACTTTCCACTATATATTTCTTATCCTTACACTTAAATATAAATACTGCGATAAAACAAATTACTAAAGAATAAAATAGCAGTAACATTTCAATCTCTAAAACTTTTTTAAATCTAATTCTCTTACCTTCCATGAAATATCCAGTAATTATAATATAAGTATTTACTGCTATTATACATAAACTTTTTAAAATAAATACTAAATAGAAATTAAATGTTCCAATATTTACGGATGTAATAATTTGTCCATGTCCTAAATAATGTAGCGATACTATCATAAACATTAACACAATTCGTAATAACTGTATATTAATCATTATATTATTATTCTTCATAAACTTTTACTGTATTTCTCCCCATAGTATCTAATGTAAAATTTTCTAAAAATCTTTTTTTAGCTGCTTTTCCTTTTTCTTCCCTTAATTTAGGATGTAATATTAACTTTTCAATAGCTTTCCTAATTTCTTCTATGTTTCTTGAATTGATTAATATACCTGTTTCTCCAATTTCTTCTTCTATTCCATTTACATTAGATGCTATTATTGGTAACTCAAACATCATTGCTTCTAATATAGAAATTGGAAATTGCTCCCATAATGAAGGGAGTATAAAAATATCAGCTTCGCTTAAATAATCATAAATATTACTTCTAAATCCCAATAATTTAACCTTATTTTCAAGCATTAAAGATTTTATTTTATTATTTAGTTCTACTTTTAATTCGCCTTCACCTATAATATATACTTCATAATTAAAATTTTCTAATAGTGATAATGCTTCAATTAAATATTTATGTCCTTTTTGCTTTGTTAACCTTCCAATTGAAACTATTTTTATTTTATTCTCCTCTTTATCTTTCTCTTCATTCTTTCTAATGAATCCATTATATTCTATTCCATTATATACAACAGTTAATTTACTTTTTTTTACACCATTTTTTATTAAATTATCTTTTGCATTTTGAGATAATACAATAATAGAATCAACACATTTATTTAAAATCCATTTACTAGTCCTTTCAACATTTTCATTGGGACCTCCATGCATTGTATATACCGTTTTTATATGCTTTTTATAGTTAAATTTCGCTATTATATTAGCTAGTATTAATGTGTATATTGAGCTGGAATGAATTATATTTATATTGTTATTTCTTATAATTTTACTAATTTTAATTATACATGATAAAGCTTTTAATATTCCTTTTTTTCTTAAATTTAAAACTTTTTCATGTTTTAGGCCATTATTACTAATTTCTTTTTCTCTAATTCCACCTGCTGATACTATAATAACACTATAACCATTGTTAACCAAATATTTCCCTAAACTAACTATATAAGTTTCTGTTCCACCTTGATCAAAAACTGGAGTCAAAAGTAATACACTTTTTTTCATTTAAATCCTCCCTATATTATTTGGTTAGTGTAAAGTTTTTTACACTACTTTTCGTTTAAATTCTTTATATATCAAGGTTTCGAAAGTTTTTTTATAAAAAAACAAAGAGCCCCTGATTTCATGTTAAAATTAAATCTCAAAACAAACAAAATAACCATGAAAAGATGCCGTTATTATGGATTCAATTATAACTTATTTAATCACTTATAATCAATATTTAACTAAAATTATTTATCAACTTCTTATTTTTATTTCAACACACATACCACTAAAACAGCATGGAATTTGATGACTCAAATAGCCTGGTATATCAAAAATTCAGAGTAGATAAGCTACCTACAATTCTTAAATTTGAAAAGGTAAATTAAAAATTATCACGTTAATTGTAAAATGTCCACAAGGCAAACTGCATATGTTTTAAATGAAGTTCATGGAATAAAAATATCATATAGAACTAGTGCTAATTATGCCCTAACAACATTTGCTATTATTAAGCCCTTTGTTAATACATATAACTACAAAACATATTACATATGCATAAATCTAAAACTTCTTGATAAACTATAAAACTAAATATTGATTTTATTTTTGCCTCCGATACTGAAGGCTTTTTTATAACACTTAAATTTAGTTATTATTTTCAATATAAATAAATTTATTCAAATAATTCTCTCTATGTTGATTTATCTAATTTTTTCATATAAAACTTTACACTATCATTATTTAATTAGTACAAATTTTTATAATATCATTTTCTAAAACTAGTATCTAATATACTCTTTAAAAATTTTAATAATTATTTATTTTCTTAAAATATTTATAATACGTATAAAATCACTAAATATCTTACAAATAATAAGTTTTTTAATTTTTATATACAAATTTACATCATAACTTTACATTTGAGTTTATTAATTCTTATATTTTTATATCTGTACTGTCTTACTCCTAATACTACTTTAATTATTTTACTTAATGTACTATGTGCAAAAAATCTAAATATTTTTTTATATTTAAAATAAGATACAACTTCATCCTCCATTTTATCCATTATTGTACTTGAATAATTAGTTGATGATATATAAAAATTTGATACATCTATATTTTCATAATAGAATTTATATTTACTTTCATACATTCTTAAATACAATTCTAAATCTTGTGTATACTTTATATTTTCATTAAAAACTCCAACTCTATCAAAGCATTCTCTCCTAAAGAATATTGAACACTCCGGAAATGGACATTCAATTATACCACATAAAAGTGGATTAAACCATTTAGGTTTATTCTTAGCTTTTATATCTCCAGTTTCTTCATATACAAAATATGTGTTAGCTATTATTATTTTTTTCTCTTCACTCTCAATAAACTTATTACATATTTTATTCAGTGAATTCTCTAAATACTCATCATCAGCATTAATAGTAGTAATTATATCTCCTGTTGCCATTTTTAATCCTTTATTTAATGCCTCTGTCATTGAGTTATCTTTTTCCGAAATATATTTTATAAAATCATATTTTTTAGCATACCTCCTAATAATATTTAACGTATTATCTTTAGATAAACCATCTATAATTATATATTCTAAGTTAATACTTAATTTTTGATTTACTACCGATTTAATTGTTCTTTCTATAGTTTTTTCACTATTAAAACAAGGTGTTATTATCGTTAATTTCATTATTCTTTTTCCACTCCTGAATTTTAATTATTTCACTATTAAATAATGCTAACCATATCATTATTGGTAAGTAACTATTAAGTTCATTTTGAACAAAAATATACAATATATACCATCCAATTATCATTAACATTTTATTTTTCTTGTTACACCTATTTATACATGTATTAATAATACATAATATCATCATTATTCCAATAAATCCATTTTCACATAATATAGTTATATAATAACTATAACTTACCATTCCTATATCCATAATTACATAATCCAATAATTCTGCATTTGCTTCTATATTATTAGTTAACTCATAATTATCTATAAATGCGTATTTATAAGCTCCAGCTCCCCAACCTATTAATGGCTTATCAATTACCCCTTTAATCCCTGAATTAATTAATGTTTTTCTTACAATAAATGATTTATCTTGTGCAAAAGAATTATCAACAAAAATCTTTTCGATTCTTGTAAGATTATCGTTTTTTATTTCAAATACATTTTTAATAAATATTAAATAAAAACATATTATTAATAATGAAAAAACTAAAATAATCGAATACTTATATACTATATTTCTTTTTTTCATTAATACAATAGTTAATATTACAATAAAAATAATAGTATCAAAAATAAACCTATTAGAAAAACTACATAAGTTTAAAATAGTTATAATAATAAATATAACTATAGCTTTACTTCTTCCAATCATCTTTACTTTATATAAATATACTAATGTCGGTATAAATAATAAATAATAATATCCTCCAACAAACGAAGGCTCTCCTAGCATAAAATGAATTCTTCCAAAACTTATGTAATTCATTTTATTAAATAAAAGAAACTCAAATAATTTTTTAATAAATGAAAAAGGATAGATATAATAATAAACAAATTGTAATATACCAGATGATATTGTTAATATACTATATCCCCAAAAAATAATACTTATAATTTTTTTAAATCCATTCTTTGTATTATAATAAAAATACATTCTAAAAGACATATATATTACTATAAAACCTATAATACTATTTATTCCCCTCTTATATCCACTGAAATCATTGTTATATACATTAATTATTTTAATATACCCAATTATATAAGATAAAATAATTAACCCTATAAATATCAATTCTCTTCGCTTATATTTTATATAAAATATTTTTTCAATATTAAATATTAAAAATATACCACATAAAAATAATGAAATTGGTTTTCTATCTAAAATAGATATCATAGGAATATTTAACGCATCATATGCCAATAAAAATGCTGACATATAAATAAGAAATTTGAATCTTAATTTCATTTTTATTCCCTTTCATCACTTAATAAAATCACAATTTTTACTTTTTAATAATACATCTTTATATAACTCTACATATTGATCTGTAATACATTCAATATTAAAATTATTTTTAATATTTCTTATACCATTTTCTCTAATATTCTCATAGTCATTATTAATTATCCATTTAATTCCTTCATATAACTCTTCATAATTATACGCCTTACATAAATATCCATTTTTTTTATGGGTTATAATATCACCTATTCCCCCAATATCAAATGCTACAGTTGGTGTTCCTGAAGACATAGCTTCTAAAATTGTATTAGGGAGATTTTCAGATATTGATGGACATAAAAATATATCTGCAGAAGAATATATTAAATTTAATTGTTTTGGATCATTTATAATTCCCATCTGATTTATCTTAATTCCATAATTATCTAAATCATGGTTATATCTTGCTCCAAAAATAATTAATTCATATTTATCACTTTCTAAACTTAATTTTTTTATTAATTTCTGAATCATATAAAAACCCTTATTAGGATCCGAATCACTATCTACAGAACCAAATAATATTTTAACTTTATTATTATCTAGTCCAATATTATCTCTAGCAATATTTTTATTAATTACCTTAAATACATTTAAATCTATCCCATTTTTTATATTGTAATGTGGTTTATGTTTAAAAACTTTACTCTCTTTTGACCTATTAAACATCCATAAACTAGGTGCTACAACATTTATATTTAAATTTTCCCATTCTCTAATCTTTTTATTTAATAAGTATTTGCTTATATTAATTCTATTTTTGGAGAATTTTTTACACTTGCTGCAATTATATTTATACTCTTCACAAGCATATGGAATATGACACCCACCTGTAAATGGCCAAGAATCATGCAATGTCCATATTATGGGTTTATTTAATTTTTTCAAACTACTTATTTGTAACAATCCACCATTAATCCAATGTAAATGTATAATATCAGGATTTATTTTTTCTATTTGATCTAATATTGTATTGCTTATTCCTTCTGAAGCTGAAAAATATTGACCATACTTTACTTTATTTATTTTATTAATTATAAAGTCAGAATAAAGATAAGATATATGCATTTTAAATCTATTATATGAAGATATGATTAAATCTCTATCATTATCTGAACTTCTATTGCTTGTTAGTGTATAGGATTTGATTCCTTTTTTCTTTAATTGATTATGAATTCTATACCCAGCACTACTTTGTGAAAATTTAGTGGATATGTGTAAAATCTTCATTTTTATCTCCTATTATTTGATTCATTATTTCAGAAAAATTTTCATAAAATTTTTCTATTCCATATTTATCTAAAGAGTATAATTCTATATACTTATGTAAATTTAAAATCTCTTCATTACTTTTTTCAGTCCATAATTTTATTTTTTCTTCAACCTTATCAATCCTATAGTCATGAAGTAAAAATTGTTCTTCTAAACTAATTCCACACTCTTTAGTTACTAATGGTATTAATCCATGATTCATGCAAGTTAATACTGATGTAGCCATTCCCTCTGAACAAGATGCTAATATAACAAAACTACATTTATTCATTAATTCATTAAATTTTTCTGAATTTACATTAACAAACCCTATATTATATATGTTTTTTGCACCTAACTTAATATATTTTTCCTCTTCTTTCCTTAAACCTGCAATAAATAAGTTTATATTAGGATTATTATTAAATATCTCTACTAAAATATCTAATCCTTTGTGTATAGCACCATATGAACCAAACCATAAAAAATTTAATTTGCTTTCATTTATATTTCGCTCACTTTTAAAATTCTTATTTTTTAATCCAGTTGCATCTATAGTAAATATATTTTTCCCTAAATAGTCATAGGTACTTTTTGTATGCTCATTTCCTATTAATATTAAATTATTTATATCTTTAAAGTGACTATCTTTATAAAACATATTACTTCTAGCTATATTTATTCTTTTTCTATATCTTTGATTATAATATTTAACCCTTTCCATTTCTTGTTTATAAGAAAATCTCGGTGATGATTCAGTTAAATACATAATATGTTTAGAATTTCTATTAACTTCACATGCATATTTAAAAGCATCTCCTAAACCTATTACACAATTATAATAATTTTTTTTTATTAATTTTTTATATTCTTTTTCCATGCAATCTATAACATCTATACAGTAATTATTATCAATAAAATACTTTACTATTTGTAAAGATTCTTGAATATTAGTATGAGTTAAACCATCAACAAGTGATTTATTAAATGGAGAGGTAACATATACTATTAAAACTTTTTTTTGCTCATTACTATTATAATTAATGTTCTGTATAAAATCATGTTTATTCAATATTTTATATAAACAATACTTTATATTTCTTTTTATTCTTTTCATAATTTCTCCCTAAACTAAAATAAATAATAAATTTTATATTTTTATTTTCGATAAAAAATATTTTTTATTTATAAATAAATATATTAAATATACTATCCCAGCCGATAAAAATACAAATATTAAATTATAAATATATTTATCAATAAATTTATTTGGTTTTAAAATAACTTTTATAGCTATCCAAATTGATGTACATATTATTGTCATAAAAAATTGATTTTTTAATTCTTTTAATTTTATTTTACCCTTAAATTCTGATTTATTGTTTAATATCATGGAAATAATACTAAAAGCTATATAACTTATCATTGTTGAAACAGCGGCACCACCTGAACCATAATATGGTACTAAACATATATTTAATATTAGATTTATTATCAAAGCTAAAAAAATTAACTTTGTTATTACCAAAGTTTTATTTCTAAACTCAAATTCTTTCAAATTATACATAGAATAATTAAAAGCCATAAATCCTATCATTGTTATAGGTATAATATAACTTATGTCTGTATATTCACTATTTATAAAAATACTTGCTGAATTTTCAGAAAATATTAGTACATAAATAAATATTGGAATTATTAATGATAGAATTAACTCTTTAATATCAATAATTGATTTTATTAAATCTTCTATATAATTTGACTCATACTTTTTTATAAGTATATTATGAGTTGCTAATACAATAGGAGTAAAAATTAGTATATTTAAATTATCATTTATCATATAATTTGCTATATATTTACCAGCTTCTGCTTCACCACAAAAGTATTTTATAATATATCTATCACTCATCTGTAATAAATTCGATCCAATACTAGTTATTATTATAGGAAATCCATAAATGAATATTTTTGTGACTACGTCCTTATTTTCTAATGATATAATTTTAAATCTCTTTATCTTTAAATTGCCCTTAACTACTATAATAGTACAACTAATAACTTGACATATTGCTTTTGATAAAAAAATTACTATATAATTTCTAGTGATATATATCAAAGACATAGTTAATATAAAGGTTATTATAGCTTGAAATATTTGCACCTTTTTATATATACTTGATTTTAATTGTGCTCTAACATAACTATATAATATACCACTAGTTATTGTAGTAATAAAATAAAAAACAAAAATCATATTATTAACAATATTACTTTTAACAAACATATTTAATATTATAAGTACTATAAAACTTATAGTAGATAACACTATGATTATACTCCATATAAAATTTATTAATTTTTGAAGTTGATTTTTTTTCCTATAATATTCATAAAATCTAAGTATTCCTTGGTTAATCCATTCACTTCCAAATAAAATCAATATAATTAATGTAGAATTGGCAATTCCATATCTTCCATACCCACTTGGATCTAAAATAATTGTATATATTAAAGTACTAACCATTCCTAATAACATAGGAAAAAAATTAGCAATAAAATAATTAAAAAAATGATGCTCCTTACAGTCTAATTTATTATTCATTTTCATTTAATTCCTTTATATCATTATTATATATCTCACTATTGTGTATATTGGTATTTCTATATTTTATTAACTTAGCAGGATTACCTCCTAAAATAGAGAAATCATTATACTTTCCAGATTTAATAACCGAATTAGCTGCTATTACACATCCATTGCCAATTTCAACATTCGGTAATATTGTAACTCCCCTTCCAATCCACACATCATTTCCAATTTTAACGTTACCTATTATATGATCATCACCAATTTCAGCATTTATCCTTGAATTAATAGGATATATGATGTTTCTCTTATAGTTGTGATTATTAGTAACTATATATACATCGGGAGCTATAGAACAGTAATTTCCAATTTCCACCTTCCCCAAACCTACTATTTGAGTTGGTCCTGAAATATCTGTATATTTTCCAATTTTAATATCCTCTATATTTATATTTACATCATCAAAAATACAAACTTCATTTGCTATTGTAACATTCTTTTTAAAATTAACATAAGCTTTACTTGATATGTAAGACTTTGGATATTTTTTATCATATAGCTTTCTTCTTCTAAAACGGATAATACATCTAGGTATAATACTTAAAACTATATTTACTTTATCAAAATTTTTTAAATTACTTATATAATTACCCATAATTAACGTCCTTTATTTATAAACCATTCATAAGTTAACCTAATTCCATCATTAAGGGTAACCTTATGATAAAATCCTAATTCATGTAATTTATCAACAGTAGTTATCTTTCTAGGTGTTCCATCTGGCATATCAGTATTAAATACTAACTCTCCTTCAAACCCAACAACCTCTTTAACTATTTCTGCTAACTGTCTTATACTAACTTCTTCTCCTGTTCCAATATTTATATGTTGTTCACCATCATAATTTTCCATTAAAAATACACAAGCTGCCGCCATATCATCAACATAAATAAATTCCCTTAAAGGAGTTCCTGTTCCCCATATTTCAACTACTCCGTTTCCATTAACCTTAGCTTCATGGAACTTTTTAATAAGCGCTGGTAGCACATGAGAATTTTTTAAATCAAAATTATCATTTGGTCCATAAAGATTGGTAGGCATACAACTTATAAAATTATCTCCATACTGTCTTTTAAAGAACTTACACATTTCAAGCCCAGCAATCTTAGCAACAGCATAAGCTTCATTAGTTTCTTCTAAAGCTCCAGTCAAAAGATACTCTTCCCTAATTGGTTGTTGTGCCATCTTAGGATAAATACAAGTACTTCCTAAAAATAAAAGTTTAGTAACATTAAAATCATGTGCTGCCTTAATTACATTATTTTGAATCATTAAATTATCATAAATAAAATCAGCCGGATATGTATTATTAGCATGAATTCCACCAACTTTAGCAGCAGCTAAAAATACATACTCTGGTCTCTCCTCTTCAAAGAACTTTCTAACATTTGCTTGGTTAGTTAAATCTAACTCTGAATGAGTTCTTGTTATTATATTATTAAATCCATTAGATTTTAAATTTCTAACTATAGCTGAGCCAACAAGTCCTCTATGCCCAGCAACATAAATCTTACTACTTTTTTTCATATTTACACTCCTATCTGAGACAATAAAATCTCTCCAATTTTTTTATAATGATTTTTAAAATTATAAATATCAAATTTTTGATTAAATTATTTTAAAATTTTTAAACCATCCTCTAAATCAAAATTAAACTCAATAGCTAGTTCTTTACTTTTAAGCTTATAAATAACATTTCTATCCTCCTCAACATCATTCCTAGCCATCAAAGCAATTTTCTTTTTAGTAATCAAATCTTCAAATATTATTCTCCATCCAGATTTGATAATTATAAAATTACTAGCTATTAAATAATCCTTAGTATTAAGTATTTTTTTATCTAAATAATATAACATTATCACCACTTAACTTTATTTAATCAGTAACAATAAAGTCATAATTAAAAGCATTTACATTTATTTCTTTATCAAATTGACAGATCTTCCAACACTTATATAAACTATATGTCTTTTAAAACTTCTTTTTATTTTATCAACTTTCTCTAAATTAAATTATCTAGAGCATAGAGATATTTCCTCATAACTTTTTTATATAATCCTTCATATCTTTAATATAAAGCTCATAAAATAAAGCTTCATCTGCTAATTTATAACATCTAATGTAATTATCTCATATTTTCCTATTTAAATACTCTTTATAAACTTCAACTCATGTAAAGTTTGAAATTAAAATGCTAGATATATTTAATTTGCTTGAAATTTTAAAAATTCACAGTACAATATCAGATATTATTAAATTCACATTATAATAATCCAAAAATTTATTTTCTCTTACACTTTTTAGATTAAAAGAGAAAATACACTCATCAATTTTCACTTGTAATTTATCTTTATCAATTCCAAAACTTACTTCCTTCAAAATAATCCTCACATCCATATTATCAAAAAAGTACTTTACTCTTTCATTAAATTCTCCAGCTAAATCTTTTATGAATTTACCTTGTTCTTTACCAGTTTTAATAATTATTCTAATATATTTGTTTACCTCAAGAATATACCTAATAATAGGTATATTTCTTGAAGCATCACCAAATCAGTGTTCTGAAATAAAACTATTGTTTTTACTTTAGTCTTCATTATTTAGTAGTTGCTACTTCTAATTGTAATTCTTTTTTAACAACAAACTCTTTTGATCCAACTCCAGTCAAATCCTTCATATCTGAATCAACCATCATAGAAACAAGCTCTTTAAATCCTACTTTTCTTTCCCATCCTAATTCCTTCTCAGCCTTAGATGAATCTCCCCACAACAATTCAACTTCTGCTGGTCTGAAGTATCTTGGATTAACATCAACCAATAGTCTTCCCGTAGATTTATCATATCCCTTTTCATCTACTCCAGTTCCTTTCCATTCAACTTCAATTCCAACTTCAGCAAATGCTAACTCAACAAACTCCCTTACAGTGTGAGTTTCATTAGTAGCTAAAACATAATCTTGTGGGCTTTCTTGCTGAAGTATTAACCACATTCCATATACATAATCTCCAGCAAATCCCCAATCCCTCTTTGCATCTAAATTACCTAAAGATAACTTCTCTTGTTTTCCAGCCATTATATTAGCAACTGCCATTGTAATCTTTCTTGTAACAAAAGTTTCACCTCTTCTTGGAGATTCATGATTAAATAATACTCCGTTACAAGCAAACATATCATAAGACTCCCTATAGTTTACAGTTATCCAATAAGAATAAAGCTTAGCTACTCCATATGGGCTTTTTGGATAGAATGGAGTTTTTTCACTTTGAGGAGCTGTTTCTGGAAGTCCTCCAAATAATTCAGAAGTTGAAGCTTGATAAAACTTACACTTAACTCCACTCTCTCTTATAGCATCTAATAATCTCAAAGTTCCAACTCCAGTTGTCTCTGCTGTATATTCTGGAACTTCAAAAGATACTGCAACATGAGATTGTGCTGCTAAGTTATATATTTCACATGGTTTTATCTTTTCAATTAATCTATTTAAATTTGATGAATCTGTTAAATCTCCATGATGTAAGAATAAAGACTTACCTCCTATTTTAGGATTTTCAAATAAATGATCTATTCTTGAAGTGTTTATAGTTGAATGTCTTCTAACTATTCCATGCACTTCATATCCTTTTTCTAATAATAATTCTGCTAAATAAGAACCATCTTGTCCTGTTATCCCTGTAATTAAAGCTACTTTTTTCATTTATTTTTCCTCCAAATTATTTATTAATTTTTAAACTATATTTTTTAATTCTTTAACATTAGCCATATTAGACTTACATCCAACTAATATCTTTCCATCATTTTCAATAACATATATGTCACTTAAGCCTTCAACAATAATACTATGACTAGAAGATATAATTAAATTATTTCTTCCATCAACCACTTTAGTATTACCAACATAAATATTACCAAACATATCCTTCTCTTTATACCTGTCAAGAGCTTCCCAAGATCCAACATCATCCCATCCAAAGTCACTAGGAATAACATAAATATCATTTGACTTTTCCATAACAGCATAGTCAATAGAAATAGCCTCTGTTTTCTTATATTGTGACTTAATTAAGTATTTAAGGCATCTTTCATCAATATCTTCAATTTCCTTCAAAGCATTATATGTATCTGGAGAAAACTTCTTTATTTGCTTTAATATATTATTAGTACTCCATATAAACATTCCACTATTCCAAAGATAAGACTCATCTAATAAATACTCTTTTGCTTTTTCTTTATTCGGTTTTTCAATAAAAGCTTCAACCTTAATAACTTGATTAAAATTTAACCTCTCATTCTCTTTACTATACTCACTCTCTTTACTATACTTAATATACCCATATCCTGTTTCTGCCCTACTTGGCTTCATTCCTAAAGTAATAATTGAATTCCCATTACATTTAACAAATTTATCTGAATAATTTATAACTTTTCTAAACTCTTCTTCATATTTTATAAGATGATCTGAAGGTAACACAACCATTGTTGAATCATTATAATATTTTTTAATAATAAAAGCAGATAAAGTAATACATGGAGCTGTATTTCTACCTTCTGGCTCAACAATAATATTTCTTTCTGGTAATTCTGGTAATTGCTCTTTTATTAAATCAACATACATTTCACAAGTGCAAACAAATATTCTTTCAATTGGAATAATTGGTTTAATTCTATTTACAGTCATTTGTATCATAGTTTTTTCACCTATTAAATTTAAAAATTGTTTTGGTTTTTCTTCAGTAGATAAAGGCCAAAATCTAGTCCCCTTTCCTCCGGCCATAATTAATGCACATAACATTTAAATCCCTCTTTCATACACTTAAAACTTTTCATATAATTTACCTTAGTAAATTAGAAAATAAATAATCATGTTCTTTTACAACTCTTTTTACATCAAATTTTTTTCTAACTATATTATCTGAATTCAAAATCAAATTATTTTTTAAAACTTCATTGTTTATTATATTTATAGTTGCCATTACGCATTCTTCTACAGAATCAACCTCTATTAATAAACCATTAACATTATTTTCTATCAAATCTGGAATTGCATCTATATTAGTTGCTATTATAGGCTTCTTACAAACCATATACTCTGCTAATACTAATCCAAATCCTTCCCATCTTGATAATAACATCGATATATCAAATGAATTTATATAATTAAAAGTATTGTCTATCCATCCAGTAATTAATACATCTTTCTCTAAACCCAAGCTATTTATTAATTTTTTAATTTCTTCCAACTTATCACCATCACCAACTATTATAAAATATGCATTAGGAATTATTTTCTTTATTTCATATGCTGATTTAATAAATATATCTGGTGCTTTTTGATCACTTATTCTTCCAACCATCCCTATCACAATTGCATCTTCTGATATATTAAGATTTAATCTACAATTTTTTTGAAATTCTAGATTATTATCATATTCAGTTATATCAATTCCATTAAATATAACTTTAACTTTGTCGTCATTGGCTATATTATTTACAATAGCTGATTCCTTTTCCTTATTAGAAATAGCAATTATATAATCAGTATATTTACTTAATAATCTTTCAATAAAAATATATACTTTTTTCTTTAAATAGCTTGTTTTCATATTAAATGCCCATCCATGTGGATTATATATAATCGGTTTCTTATATCTTAAATTTGCTATTCTACCTAAAGCACCTGCCTTACTACTGTTTAAATATATTAAATCTGGGTCATATTTTTTTATTACATCACTAATAGCTATACATGACTTCAAATCTTTAATAATATTTATTTCTCTATGCATCTCAACAAACTCTATGTAATCTACTAATTTTTCAAATTTATTTTTTTCATGTATATATTCAATTGGATAAACTAAAATAACTTTATACTTTTTCTTATCTATATATTTAAAAAACATTTGCAAATATCTAGCAACACCACCATTTGATTGACTAATGAACATTATCTTATTTCTCATTATTTACTCCTTGTTAATATTATTTAGGATGCATTTTTATCTCCAAACAATACTCCTACTGTTTTAAATATAAGCTTTATATCAATCCAAATATTTCTATCATCTACATACTTACAGTCAAGTTTCATCCAATCTTCAAAATCAATATTATTTCTTCCACTAACTTGCCAATAACAAGTTAATCCAGGACGTACACTTAATCTTTTAAACATCCAATTATCAAATTGTTCAACTTCCTTAGGCAAACTTGGTCTTGGCCCTACTAAACTCATATCTCCTTTTAGAACATTCCAAAGCTGTGGAAGCTCATCAATAGAAGTTTTTCTAATAAACTTTCCAACCTTAGTAATTCTAGGATCATCTTTAATTTTAAACATAGGACCTGACATTTCATTTTGTTCTTCTAAATTTTCTTTAAGTTCCTCTGCATTTACAACCATGGACCTAAACTTATACATTTCAAATAATTCACCATTTTTCCCAACTCTCTTTTGTGAAAAAAATACTGGTCCCTTAGAAGTAAATTTAACTGCACAAGCAACAATAGCTATTATTGGACTTAATAAAATTAATCCTAATCCAGCACCTATAATATCAATTATCCTTTTACAAATTTTATAAACTCTAAGATTTTGTTTATTTTCAAACTTTAATTCCATCCCTTCCACTTTAATTCCCCATTTCTATATACAAATTTAATCCATTCACATACAGTTATTAAAAAATATTATTCTTCTCCATAATAGTAATAATATTTATTTCTACTATTATCAACTGCATGAAGAACTGTTCCAATAATATTTGCATTTATCTTTTTTAAAGTATTCACTGTGTCATGAACATCCTCTTTTTTAGTAACTCCAGCTCTAACAACAATAATTGTTCCATCAACTTTTGTTGATAATATTTGTGCATCAGCAACTACTTGTACTGGTGGAGTATCTAAAATTATATAATCAAAATGCTCCTTCATTTCTTCTAAAAATGCACTCATTGCTTTTGACCCTAACATTTCAGCTGGATTTGGAGGTACCTTTCCTGCAGTTATAATACTTAAATTTTTATTATACATATGAGCTACATCCATAACCTTTTTTCTTTGAAGTAATATATCTGCAATTCCATATGTATTAGTAACTCTAAAATTTTTATGCATTGAGGGCTTTCTCATATCACAATCAACTAATAAAACTCTTGATTCACCTTCTGCTAAAGTTAATGCTAAGTTTCCAGAAGTAGTTGATTTTCCTTCCCCTGGATTAGAACTTGTTATTACTATAGTTTTATATTCTTTATCAAAAGAAGAATATTGAATATTAGTTTTTAAACTTCTATAAGCTTCCGCTGCTATAGATTTTGGATTTTTTTGAACTATAAACATTGTTTTCCCCCTATAATATATCAACATCTGGAATTACTCCAAGTACTGGTATATCTAATTCCTTTTCAAGCTGTTCTTTATTTTTATATGTATTATCTAAGTATTCTAATAAGAAAACTAAGCCAAGACTTACCATTAAGCCTAATAAAAATGCTATTGCAATATTCATTTTTTTATTTGGACTTACTGGATTTTCTGGAAATTCAACTTCTTCAATTACTCTTACATTTCCATTAGGAACTAACTCTTTAGATGTAATAATAAATTGTTCTGTTACATTTTTTAATACATCAACTGCTTCTTGTTGATTTTTACTTTTATATTTAATTTGAAGAATTTGAGTATCTGCAACTGGAGTTACAGTTAATGCTCCAACAACCCTACTTGGTTCTAATTCATAATTTAAAGAATTTATTGCTCTTCCAACTAAATCTTTTGTTTTTATAGCTTGAGCATAAGTTTGTAATAATTTTTGATACATTTGAATATCATTTGTATTATATACTGTATCTTCACTTTCTTCTTTACCAATAAATAACTTAGTACTTGTTTCATATACTGGTTTAATTACAAAAAAGCTTAAAATACCTGATATTAAAGTAGCACTTAAAGTAATTGCTACAATCATTATCCAACGCTTTTTTATTGCTTCAAAAATTTCCGACAAACTAATTACTTGTTCTTCCATTTCATTCATTAAATATACACTCCTTTTTAATGATAAGTAATTTAATAACTATTTAATTATTTTTATCACATATTTATTAATCAATTTTAGGAATAACTCCTATAACAGTTAAGCCTATTTCCTCTTCTAAGGATTTTTGATTTTTATATGTGTTATTTAAATACATTACTCCTATTATTCCACCTATTCCTACTATTAATCCTAAAATTAATCCTAATCCAATAATTGTTAATTTTTTATTCATTAACTGATTTAAATTAACATGAACTTGCTCTAAAACTGTTATATTAACATTTGGATATAATTCTTTAGAATAACTAATTAAATTTTCTGTTATAGAATACAATAAATCATAACTTTGCTGTGGATTTAAACTTTTATACTTTATTTCAATAATTTGAGTATTTGCAATTGGATTAACAGTTAAGTTTTCCATCAATAAGTCATAATTTATATTTTTATATTTATCTTGTAAATAATTCATTTTAGAGCCTTTTATTGATTCATTAATAAGTTTTTTACTTTTTATAACTTCAGAATAAGTAGTAATTAATCTTTGATATAAATTAATTTCTTCATTATTATAAGTTTCTGTTATATTTTTAAACTTTTGTTTACCAATAAATATTTTTACATTAGCTTCATATTCTTTATTTATAAAAAATATATTAAAAATCTACTTATAGAAAGATTTTGATTGAACTTTTAT
>ERZ772901.1489-NODE-1489-length-17797-cov-21.234810_pt1 | contig 17797 bp, 7 predicted proteins | sample MGYA00512123_ERZ772901 | MGnify/ENA primary metagenome ERZ772901 (study PRJEB29015, sample SAMEA2737711) | human gut metagenome | biome: human gut; feature: human-associated habitat; material: faeces | place: China | collected 2012 ...
GGCAAGGTTCTCTCCCTCCGGCCCTGCGGGGCCACCTCCCTCGCAGAGGGAGGCAAGGAGTATCACAAAAACGCGCAGTACCATTCCAAAACGGGCCCGCCAAACAGCATTGCGATCACGATGCCCGCACACAGAAACGGGCCGAAGGCGAAGTGGTCCTTCTTCCCTGCCTTTTTGGCGGCCAGCAGGTATATGCCGTATATACCGCCAAAAACAATGCCGAAAAACATCGCCAGCAGCGTATTCTGCCAGCCCAGGAACAGCCCGGCGGCTGCCATCAGCTTGATGTCGCCGCCGCCGAACGCGCCGTCGATGACAAGGCAGAGCAGAAACATCGGCACACTGACGCAGAGCGCACCGATGACGTGCGGCAGCCAGTCGGCAGGGGAGAGCAGCACGCTCACCGCGCCGCAGACCGCCAGCGCCAGATTCAGCCGGTCCGGGATGGTCTGCGTCTCGGCATCAATGAGTGAAACGCTCAGCAAGATCCCGCAGACCGCCAGCGCCAGCAGCGCGGCCCAGCTCATGCCGAACAGACCGCCCGGCAGGGCGTAGGCAGCGCCGTACCGCCAAGTGCAGCCCAGCGCCAGCACGCCGCCCAGAAGCTCCACCAGCAGGTACCGCGCCGGAATGTGCGCACCGCAGTGGCGGCACCGCCCGCGCAAGAAAAACCAGCTGAACACAGGCACTAAGTCCGGCGCACCCAGCGTGTGGCCGCACTGCGGGCATACGCTGCGGCCCTTCAGCGGGTCCATGCCCCGCGGCAGCCGCCACGCGACGACGTTCATAAAGCTGAACAGCGCCGCGCCCAGCAGAAAACGAATGAGTCCCAACAGAAGCTCAAGCAGCAGCATGGCCCACCCCCGCGCCGTATTGCAGCCGGTCCTCCGCGCGGAAAACGCGGTAACCACCGTCGGCATCATAGATGGCGTACATGCCGTTCTCCTGATACAGGAGCCGCTGCACGGTGTAGCCGTTCGGGTCGATCTGCAAAAGCGTCACCGTGCCGGGCAGTGAGCCCAGCGTGCGGATTTCCTCGGCGATGCCGTCCGCAAAGCCGTCCGCGCTTGTCTGGTCGGCGAACGTCTGCCCGGCGGAGTAGCACTGGGCAGACACGGCACTGGCCGCCAGCCGCGCAGCTTTGACCTGAGCCAGGGCCTCCCGCGCACGGGCCTGATAGCGCAGCTCCGCCGCGCCGGTCACAATAGTATACAGGACAGCGCCCAGCGCCAGCAGTACGGCGAGCTTTTCCGCAAACGCAGCTTTGGCCCAGCGTTCCCCGGTATGGCGCAGCCATGCGCCCAGTCGTGCTGCCAGCATTGTTACACATCCTCTACCATATAATAACACGCTATTTAGTATACCGTGCCGGGCCTGTATTTGCAAGGAATTTCGCGAAAAAAAACTCTGTTTTTTGTTCAAAGCTAACGGAAATTATGGCGAAATCGTGCACAACTTGCCGCTGACCCACTATATTTGGTGTAAATTTGCTGAAATCTCGCGGAGTTTCTTGCGAAAACGTCACATTCCGAGTATAATGGCAATATATATAATCTGATATTGTGTCTAATTGTAACCTTTCACCGGAGAAACGACGGGAGCATCTATGGTGCAGTACAATAAAAATATAAAAAACAAAAAGAAAGGCTTTACGCTGGTGGAGCTGATGGTCGTTCTGGCTATCACGGCCATTCTGGCGGCGCTGGTCGGCGGCGGGCTGATCGCCTACACGCGGCTGGCCCGGTTTGAAAAGAACGAGGCCAACGCCCGCACGCTGTTCCAGACGGCGCAGATCTCCCTGACCCGGATGGAGACGGCGGGGGAGCTGGATGCGTTCCGCCGGCAGGTCATGGAGGAGGGCGACACGGGCGACCACTTCCAGAACGACGTCACCGTGACCGACGCGGACGGCAAAACCCTTGTGAGCCGCACCAAGACCGAACTGAACCAGAACGTGGCCGCGCTCTACTATGACCGCACGGGCGCTGCCGCGGGCAACCATAACGCGCTGGTGGAGCGGCTGCTGGGCGATTACATCTACGACGCCTCGCTGCTGAATGCCTCGATCTGCGTCGAGATCGACGTGCAGAGCGGGCAGGTCTACTCGGTCTTTTACGATACCAAATCCGTTAAGCTACGCTTCAATCAGGACGGTGCTACGAATATTTATGACCGCAGCTATGACCACCGCCGCAATGACACCCTTGTCGGCTACTACTCTGCCGAGGACCGCGTCAACGTTGTGCAGCTGGTGCAGACGAAGCTGAAGGTCAAGAATCCCCGCCTGACGAACGGCGAGACGCTGACCCTGAGCTGGAGCGGCAACTCCAGCCTCGGCGATCTGGACACCTCCTACACGGCCACGGCCTACGCCGCCGGGGACACCGGCGACAATCGGAAGCCGCTGTTTACCATCACGATCAAGCGCGACACCGCGGGTGCGGCGGATGATAACAAGCAGGTCATCACCAAGATGCCTGTCACGATTTATACGTATAATGATGCGGGCCAACAGACGAAAACCGAGAAAGAACTCTACTTCCCGTTAAGCTACAACAAAGGCAGCTTTGTGCTGACGCTGGACGCCATGGCGGACGCGGCGCTGCTGCGTGCGTGTGAGAACGACGAGGTTGCCGCCACGAGCCTGTACAGCATCACCCGCCTGCTGAACGACCCGAAGGACATCTACATTGCCATGCGCGCCGAGCCGCGGGAAAACTACAGCGATACCTACACAGCCAGCAAAGAGGAAACGACGAACGAGGAAAACACCCTGCTGGCCAAGGGCGGCACGGCGGTCACGGCTGACCTGAAATATTTCCGCCATCTGTACAACCTGCGCTGGTCTGCCGACTGGGACATCACCAACAAGGGCATCTACACGCTGACCCCCCAGGCCAGCAACAGCACCGGCCTGAACTGGACGGGCGGCGGCGTTACGGTCTACTGCGCGTCGGGTGAGCGGTACCCGGCGGCCAAGGTGCCGTCCCTCAATGACCCTGTCGCCTGGCCGACGATCCCGGAGCTGGGCGAAAAAATCGAACTTACGAGCAAAACAGCGGGTGTTACAACCCAAACGACCCGTGTGCCCATCCTCAATCTGCAATTGAGCAGCAAGTCCGTTGCAAAAACCGGCAGGGAAGGGCAGAAAGAGCTGGCCGACCACTATGTCGGCCTTATCGGCGAGAACAAGGGCAAAATTTCTTACATCACACTGCGCGACCCGGACATTCAGGTCAACATCAAGACCGAGACCGTCGCCGCCGGTGCGCTGCCGAACGAAAACCAGCTCAAGCTGACCGCGACCAAATTCGTCACGGCGCTGGCGAAGGACGACGAGAACTGGCGCGATGTGCGTGCTGTCGGCGCACTCTGCGGCGTCAACACCGGCACGCTGAAAAACTGCGCCCTGACCCGCGGCACGAACTCCTCGACCAGTGCGCTGGTGGCCGCGGCGCTGGCGTTTGACAACACTACCACCGCAACGCAGCGCATAGAGCAGACGCCGGACGCTGGCAGCAACAGCTATACCTATTATACAGACGAGCCGCGCGGCATTGGCGGTCTCGTCGGCGTTGCCATACCCGAAACGGATTCCGTCATGCAGGACCTGACCGTTGCGTCGGACGTGACGGTGGCGGGTCTGCTTGTGGACAAGGGCACGCAATCCGTTACAAACACAGCGCCAGACCAGCAGGCCGAGAAGGCCCGCTACGCTGCCGCGGCGGCTGAGCCGAATGACGAGAACTCCCTCTGGCGCAGCGTCGGCGTGGGCGGCGTGTTCGGCACGGTGGACGCCGCGAAGATGCAGACGACGGACAAGACGAACATCGTCAACAACGGCTTTGTGACCGGCAACGGCTTTACGGGCGGCATCGTCGGCAACCTGTTTACGACAGGCGCAAATACCAGCACGCCGCCGGTGCTGACGGGCCTGAGGAACAACGGCACGGTCAGCGCGGGCGCCAACTATAAAGGCGATACCGCGGGCGATGCGCGCAGCCTGGTGCTGGGGCAGTTCTTTGGCGGCATTGCGGGCTACGGCAGGGGCGTGACCCTGAAAGGGTGCGAAAGCGTGACCCGCAGCGACCTGACAGAGACCCAGCTCAAGAAGCAGGTCGAGGCGGGCTTCGACAAAACCGGCGCGTTGACCGACGCCAGCCCCCTCAAGGGCGATTTCGTCGGCGGCCTTGTCGGCTACGGCAAGGAAATTGTGCTGAACGGCTGCAAGACCGGCAAGGGCTACGTGCTCGGCAGCCGGTTTGTGGGCGGTCTGGCCGGTGGCTTTACCGGCAGCGGCGTACAACAGAACGATACGAACAGCAGTGACGTCTTTGGCAACCGCTACGTCGGCGGCATCGTGTCGGTCAACGGCAGCAACAGCAAAATCAGCGGCATGACCAATACGGGTCTGGTCGCGGCCTTTGGAAAGAACGCGGCCTACGTCGGCGGCATCGTCGGCGTCAATGATGCCGACTGGGGCGGCAGTCAAGACCCGAAAGCCACAGCCACCGTGCAGAACTGCGCCAACCGCATGTCCGGCGACAACGCCACCGACACCCGCCGCATCAACCTGCTAAAGGAGCTGAACGGCTACGCCGACTACGTCGGCGGCATCGCGGGCTGCAACGGCAAAAAAGGCGTTGTGACGTGGGATAAGAACGGCACCCCGACGCTGGGTGCCATTCTGTACGGCAACAACTACGTGGGCGGCGTGGCCGGTTATAACGATGAAAATGCGACGATCTCCAACACCTCCGGCCAGAACCTGACCATCAGCGGCCAGATCGTGGCGGCGGGCAAGGCTGTCGGCGGCATGATCGGCCTGAACTGCGCGCCGGAACTGCCCTCCGCCACTGTGAAGGTCAGCCGCGTGGCGGGTCAGCAGCTTGTCGGCGGCGTCATCGGCGCCAACCTGCCGGTGGGCGGCTTCACTGTGACGGGCGGCGCGTTTAACACAGATGTGGCCTCGGGCCGCGTCGAGGCCGACGCCGTCGCGGGCGGCATCATCGGCTACAACCGTCTGCTGGCGGTCAAGCCCGCGGGCGTCACGCTGGCGGCGCTGCTGCCGACGATTGACAAGAGCACCGGCGTGCTGACCGACAGCACCGACGCGAATACGTCGGACGGCACAATCACCCTGACCGATTTTCAGAACAAGCTCAACCTGCAGGCCGACATCTACGTCGGCGGCATCGTCGGCGCAAACGACGCCAATACGAAGCTGACGATTCAAAAGGCAACCAACGGCGCAACGCAGAACGCCCTGTCCGTCGGCGGCCTGAACCCGTCCAACAACGGCGCGTTTAAAGGCGGCGTATCGCTGAACGCGCTGGCCGATGGCCGCTATGATTTCGACGACGTGCACGGCGCACTGGCGGGCGGCATCATCGGCTATGCCACACCCAACACAACGCTGGAAAACTGCACAAACTACGGCACAGTGGCTCACAAGTGCGCCGCGGGCGGCTTTGCGGGCTGGAACGAGGGCACGATCACCGGCGGCAGCATGGCGGCGTCCCTCGGCAACCGTGAAGCCGGGTATACCTATCTGGGCGGCGTTGCGGGCGTCAACGGCGGTCTTATTCAGTCTGCCTACCCGGTGCAGGGCTGCGCCGTGCGCGGCGACAGCTATGTCGGCGGCATTGCGGGCGTCAACCTGGGCGTTGACGCTGCGGCAAGCAAGGGCCTCATCATCTGCACGGGGGACAACAGCAGCACTGGCACGGTGGAGGCCAACCGGTACGCGGGCGGCGTGGCCGGTGCCAACGTCGGCAGCATTTCGCTGTCCGGCAAGCTGCAAAGCAGTGTCACCGCCACCGGCTATGCGGGCGGCGTGGCCGGTATCAATACGAAGAACGGCATATATACAGGCCGCATTTGCGGCGCTGAAAACGCCAACGGCGCGGTCAGCGGCAGCGTCACTGCCGCCAACTACGCGGGCGGCGTGGCCGGTACGAACCGTGCCGAAATCACCCGTGTGGAGAACTACGCCTCGGTGCGCGCCAGCACAAAATATGCGGGCGGTATTGCGGGCGTGAACGACGAGGGCGGCAAAATCAGCGCCTGCGTCCATGCCCAGAATCCGATCTACGCCACCAACGGCGAGGCGGGCGGCATCGCGGGCAATAATAATAAAGACGCGCTGATTGAGAATGTGCAGGTCAGCGCCGCCGTCACCGCGGCCAACGGCACGGCGGGCGGCGTCACGGCCACGAACTTCGGCATCATCGGTCAGGAGACCGGGCCGGAAGATAACAGCAGCGTAAGCGGCTGCACGATCACCGGTACGTCGGAGAGCATCGGCGCCATTGCGGCGTACAACCGCGCGGGCGCGACCATCCGCAATGTGAAGCTGGCGGCAAACGCCAACGTGCAGTTCAGCACCCCGGCGGTCACCATCGGCGGCCTTGCGGGCATGAACGAGGGCACCGTCACCGGCTGTAAGGTCGAAAACGGCGCGCTGTCGCTGAACGACGGTCTGCGCGCGGGCACCAACACCGTCACGCTGGGCGGCGCGGTGGGCTGCACCACGGAGCACGGCACGGTCAGCAGCACCAACGTTCTGCTGGACCTTACACAAAATCTTGATAAATATACAAATTTGGGCGGCGTCGCAGGCCAAAACGACGGTACCCTGAAGCAGTGTACCTATTCCGGCACGATGGGCGGCAACGCGGATACGGACGGCCTTGTCTCCGTCGGTGCACGCAGCACCGGCAGCACGGTGGGCGGCATTGCCGGTCTGAACAACAGCAAAATCACCGGCTGTGAGGTCAAATACATCAAACTGCAGGTCAGCGGTATCAGCAACATCACCACGACCCAGACCGCAGACGAAAAGCTCGCCAGTGCCAGCCATGTGGGCGGCATTGCGGGCCGCAACAATGTCGAAATCGCCAACAGCTATGTCGCCACCGAGCGCAGCAACGGCGGCGCGGGCAGCATCATCACGGCGCGTTACGGCTTTGTGGGCGGCGTTGCGGGCTCCAACAACGGCACTATCACGGGCAGCGGCAGCAAAACTGTGCAGACCGATTTGATGCCCGAGTTGAAAAAGTGGATCGCTGACGGAGACACCAATGCAATTGTCGCTGCGCTGCGCGGCAACCCGGTAAATGGGACGGGCGCTACAGTTAGCTATGTGTCCAACTTTGTGGATCTCAAGGGCGTTGACACTGTGACGAATAAGGGCTACACGAACGTTTACAGCGACACGGGTCTGGCCGCTAACGATCTGCTTGTCGGCTTGCGCGGCAGCAATAAGGATATGAACAACCTTGCCAGCGGTCACTTGGGCGGAATTACCGGATTCAACGGCCTGAACGGCAGCATCAGCAGCACGGCCAGCGGTAAGTGGTTCGTCTATGCGGATAACGCAGCCCGCGATGATACCACCGTTGGCGGCATCGTAGGACAGAACGAATCCAATGTGACCGGCACAAGTGCACTGGATACTGTGGTAAACTGCGCTGCCGTGCGTCGATTCAGCCGCCGGACGTTCTGGAAAACGGGCAATAACGCGACCCAAAGGGGTGATATTTCCCAAAGCGATGCCAATGACCGCGATGATGTTAATTACTATGATTCCACAAACCGCTTCAATGTGCAGGTTGGCGGCATCATCTGCAACCAGAACAACCGCAGTGGTGACCGGTGGACGCTGACAAACTGTATTAACTTCGGCTCTGTCTATAACAGTCGTTCCGGCAATGCGGGCGGCGTCATTTCGCTTTGGACGAACTACGGCGGCACGCTTCAAAACTGCTACAACTTCGGCGACCTGAAGACGAACTTCAACGACGGCGGCAGTGACTGCGGTACAATGGGCGGTATTGTGGCTTACTATGATGCGCCTGTCTCCAACACGTCGGTCAACGTCCTGTCCTGTCAGAACCATGGCTCGATGAAGTCGTCTATTAATGGCTGGAGCAGCGCAAACGACATCGGCGGCATCTTTGGCAAAGTGCAGATGAAGAACGCCACCGACATTATGACAATCGATCTGTATGACTGTGTCAACGGCAGCACTGTAAGCATTCAAGCCAGATCGATGGCTGTCGGCATTTTTGCTTACTTGGGCCCGTGGGATGGCGTGGACAATCCGAATGTCAGCAGCGTAAAAAAAGGTAACGGCTACAATGGGAATGCCCAGTTTAAAACCATCCCGTATGTTACCATCAATATTGACCGGTGCCGCAACTTTACCACCAATATGACGACCCAAACCGGAAAAGGCGATAATGACAGCACTAATAATGGTAAATATTACTGGATTGCCGGTATTGTCGGCAGCCGGTCCATGGGCGGCTACAGTGTAGCCCCCACAACAATCACAAACTGCTTCTCTGTCGTTAAGGACGATTGGCACCCTGTTGCCTATGACAAGCGTTCGTCCACAGAATTGACAATGAAAGACGGTACGGTTGTTTATGGCGAACACATCGAGGGTCATAACAACTACTATATCGATTCCGGCGCGGCCTTTGCCAATAGCTACAAGAAAATACAAGGTCAATTCCAAACCGCTACGGGCGTAATCGACAGAACCCTGACGCGCATCACAACCGGCTTGTCCACAAGCATCAACTGGGGCACGCAGAACAGTAACTTTACCGAGCGGCAGGAAAACACCAAGTCCGGCAGCCGCAGACTCTTCATCGGTAAGGATACAGGTGGTGGAACGGACGATGCCTATTTTGCTATGCTGCCCACAAGCAGCGACGGCAAACAAATCAGCTACGACATTACAAAACTAACAGGCAGCACGGGCTATATTGGTGTCAAGACCGGGCAGTCTTTTGGTGAAAAATCGACACGGCGTTATATCTACGATGCCAACGGCGGTGAGCGCGGGCAGCTGCTACTGGTCTACGGTGAAAACGCACAGACGACCAAGGACAACCGCAAGGGCGAACCGGACAATGAGGACATCACCGACGAGGTCATCCAGAACTACTATAAGTACGTGCTGGACAGCACCAAGCCCGCCAAGCCGGGAGAAATCCACGTCAAGGCCAGCCAGGTGCAGGACGCGGACAACAACGTCTATGGCCGTTATGAAGTGACGTGGGACGAGCCGAACGACACGACAGCCAGCCCCGCCGCTTACTACCGTGTTGAAATTCTGCCCTGCAATGATGCGGGTACTGTCGCACCGGATGCAGTTCCCTATCTGAAAGCGGACGTCTACCAGCGCAGCTATACCTTTGTGGCAGATAAAGCGTGGACGGGTAACTTCGTCGTGCGTGTAACGCCCTACAACACCAACAACGACCCGAATCAGCCTGATAACCCCAACACCAGCGGCGTGCAGACCTTTATGCACGCCCTGCCGACACCGGAGATTGAGTTCCGGCTGGTCAAACGCGAGAACGGCGGCTTTGACTGGAATCAGTGCCAGACGCCGGATGAAAAACAGAGAGAATTCAAGTATGAGGTTGTCGCGGTGCTGAAAAACTACGCCGAATACCCGACAGACGAGGCTTGGACCGTCAGGCTGACCGATGGAAAGTATAATTATGATTTTACAAAGAATGGCAAGCAGTACATCCGTCTGGCCAATCATTTGGAACGCACTTTGACGCTTACGGCGTTGGCAACCCCGGTCAACAGCAGCAGTACAAAGTATCTGCGCTCGGCCCAGTACAAGTCAGAGACCTATCTCCCGTCCCAGTGGCGAGACCACAACAACCGCGATGACGGCAAGGACGAGGACGGTCTGCCGCTGGGCACGCTGAAAAAGGACGGCGACACGGACTATGTGACCTACACCGGCCAGACAGCGGAGAGCTTTGAAGCAACCGTGAAGTTCAGCTTTACCCCGAAGGTCAAGAGCGACAGCAGCGAGCACGGCAGCCCGACCTACCGCGTCATGCTGCTGGCAAAATATCTGGGTAATGACACGGTCAACGGGCAGTCCCTGAACGGCCAGTACATCACGCTGGCCGCGCGGGAAAGCATTGTGACAGGGTCTCCCGTGACCTTCAATCTGAACAGCCTGCCGTCGGATGCCATGACGAACTACACCGACTTCCTCGTTGTCGCGGTGCCCGTCACCAGCGGCAAGGGCGATATGAAGTATCGCTGGGATGCCACGGCGGACGAAGTGTCCGCAGCCATCGCCAGCCATGCGAACGAGACAAACGATACCAACAAAGAAATCTGGTGGAGGAACGGCTATGAGATCGTCCGCACGGGCGAGCACAGCTATACCTATGCCCATCTGACGCCGCTCTGCTTCTCCGACGTGAACCGCACCGATGACAAGGAATGGGCTGAACAGGCCACGCAGACGACCCCGCAGATCATCTTCAAGCAGCTGAACCTGAATGTCCTGAAAGCCCCGACGCTGGACAAAAACACCGAAGGGAAAGTTGACGAGAAAACCAACGAGTTGACCTATACGTTCAACTGGACGCAAGAGAACATAGGTACGGAAACGCCGACCTACAGCATCAAGCTCTACGGCCTGTTGACGGACGCGAACGGCAATGTGACCGGTCAGGAGCAAATTGCGCTGAAGGACACCCTGACGCCGACACAAAATGGCAGCAGCTTTACCCTGCCTGTCAACGTGGATACCATGCTGGCCAACGGCAGCGACAGCTGGCGCTATGACAAGGTCCGGCTCGAGGTCACCCGCGTGGCGGCAGCCAATACCACCGAAATCGGCGCGTCCGCTGTGGCGGATTACAGCGTTAAGCAGCGCCTGCCCGGCATCAGCGCGCCGAGCTCCATCACCCGCGTCAACGGCGAGACCGACAACGCGGATGCCCTGCTCTACACGGTCAGCTGGTCGCCGTCCGACGACGCACGCATTGACCACTATAAACTGTGCGTCGTCGATGACGGCGGCAAACCTGTGCTGACGCTGCCCACCACGGGCAACGTCGGCAGCCTGACGCTGGATCTGGAGCAGTATCAGGGCAAGGCATTGCGCTTCCGCGTCATTGCCCGCCGCAAGGACGATAGCTGCTTTGACGGCCCGGACGGCGCGTTGAGCCAGCCCGAGACCATCGTCCGCCGCGCCGCTGCACCCACGGTTGCGGCCAGCAGCTTTGCGCCCGACAGCCCGAATCAGGAGACATTCCTGAACGACCTCAAGATCAACATGACGCTGAACGCAGCCGCACAGGGCAATGTCTACTTTACCGGCTATATCTTCAGCAGTGTGGACAATTACAATACAATTGCCGATCTGGCCAAGGCTTGGCAGAATACCCCCACCGGACAGGCCAAGTACGAGGCCCAGCAGGAGTTGACCAAAAAACTGGACGAAATGCTGAACAATGGCAACGCCGAGCTGGTCATCCCGAAGGACAGCCGCACGGTGGGCGGGAGCGCCAGCGCCAACGACACCACCGCCAGCTATACCTTTGTGCCCGACGGCAACGGCTTTACGCTGACGCCCGACCATGCAAAACAATACCTGCTGCCCGCGGTGCGCGTTATGCCCACCGACGGCACGACAGCGTCGAACTGGTTCTACATCCTGCAGAAGGATACCGAAGCGGCACAGCTGCCGGCCATCACGCTGGACGCCCCCGTGGACGCTGCCGAACCGGAACGCGCGCTTGGCAATGCCGTTTACACGCAGGAGGTCAACCTGTACAACGACCCCGAGTTTAAGAGCAATCGCGGTACGGCCCCGCTGGAACTGCGCCGCTTTACGGTGGAGTGGACCGCGGTGAACAAGTACACTCAGGCCGACGGCACGGTGCGCAACCTGACCGACAGCTATACCTTTACCGTCACGCCGCTGGATAGTAAGACGAAACAGCCCTACAGCATTACGGTGACGACCTACGACAGGGACGTGAAGGACGCCGACGGCAATGTCACGCATAAGCGCGGGGAAATCGAAACCGTTACCAAGACCTATGACGGCAAAACGACGGAGATTGCGAAGCAGACCGACGAGACCCGCATCTGGTACGACCTGAGCGTTGAGCCTGTGACCGACGAGAACGGCAACGTGACATGGAAATCGCAACCCTATGACGTCACCGGCACGGTGGAAAAGGACGGCGGTACGCTGTACTACAAGGCACAGACGGTTCCCATGCTGGAGCTGGTGCAGGAGGACGGTGCCGAGCCTGTTTACCGCATCACCCTGCCCGAGCTGCAGGAAAAGGTGCAGGACGACTCGCGCGAGCTGCAAAAGTTCACCGCAAGTGTGACGCTGCAGACGCTGGCGCACTCGATTGGCGACGATAAGACCGTTGCGTCCGATTCGGTCAAGGTCCCCGTCAACGAGACAAACACCGCCGATGCGGCGGAGGATGCCCAGAGTATGGACTCCGCGGAGAGCGTCGCGCCCGCCGAGACTGCAGAAAGCACGGCGGCGGAAAGCGCCCCCGCAAGTGTGCCCCCGGTCCTGATGCGGGCCCGTGCGGCACTGCCCATGGCGACCCCGGAGACCGCCGCTGCCCCGGATGAGACGGACGCGGCGGAAACCACGCCCCCGGAACGGACGGAAACAAGCGACGCATCGTAATTTTATTTCAGGAAAGAAGGTGGCATTATGCACCGCAGGGCACGCAGCATTCTGCGCGGGGAGCAGGGACTTTCGATGATACTGGTCCTCTGCATCGGCGCACTGTTTGTGGCGCTGTCGGCAGCGCTGGTCTATGCGGCCTCCGTGCTGACGGCCAATGCCAACCGCCAGCTGCTGGAACAGGAAGCCTACCAGCTGGCAACCAGCTTTTCCGACGTGCTGGAAGGGGAGCTGAACAAGAGGGACAGCAGCTTTGCCAAGTTCGTCAATGAGCAGTTCATGTTCTCCCAAAGCTACGGCAAGGACATCTATGATTTGGAATCCCAGCCCAAGGAGTTCGCATGGAAACCGAACGGCAGCCAGCCTGATGGCGGGGCCGAGGCCATCACGGTAACACTGCGCCGCCGCCCGGGCGACGGTGCCGACAAGCTGAACCAGACGGCGAACAGTGACACGGCCAGCGCATTGCTTAGTGAGATTACGCCTTGGGAGGGCGGCGAAGGCCGTGGAGGTATGGCAATCGTCGATTTACAGCTGGACATTACGGTGACAGTCACGAAAAACGGCGAGAGCTTTGCCTTTACGCGGACCTACGACCGCACAGTGAAGTACGACAGCGACGGCAGCCAGGCAAAAAACAATACATTCCCCAAGGTGTATTACACAATAAACGACAGTCCAAGAAAGTATTACCGCATTAACGACCTGACGTTCTACGCCCCCGGCAGTGGTGAACAGTCCATTACTGCCGACAACATTGGCAGCAACCGCCTGACGTTCCACTGCGACACCAGCCAGCAGCCCGATTCCATCACCTACACCCGCGGTGCCAAACAGAGCACCGGCACAACACAGGAGTGACCCGCTATGAAACATACTTTACAAAGTCAGCGCGGCGAGACCATTGTGGAAGTGCTTGTGTCGTTCCTGCTGCTGATGATTTTTACGTCGATGTTCGTCGTTTCGCTGCGGTACGCCCGCGCCATGTCCCAAAAGGCCGAAACGCTGCGGGAGACAGCCTATGCCTTCTGCGCCGGGCTGTACCCGGCCAATAACGCGGCCCCCCGCTGGGTGAAGGAACAGGATGAGCTGGAGTTCTCCTTTGGCGATTACAATGAATTTACGGTGAACGGCGTCGAGCTGGACAGCGTGGAGACATACGCACCTGACGACGAAAACCCACACAAATTTTACCGCTACAGCAAGAAATCTAAGGCAGAAGGGACGACCAACCCATGAAGCAGCGTTTGAAAAACCAGAACGGCACAACGCTGGTGGAGCTGATCGTCTGCATGGTGCTGCTGTCGCTCTTTACGCTGGCAGCGGTCACGCTGATACAGCCCAGCGCACAGGCGTACATGGACATCCAGCAGCAGACGCGCGCGCAAAATCTGGCCGACGCGCTCATTGAGACGATCCGCGGCGAGGTGCTCGAGGCGAACGGCTATATCCGCTTCACCGACGGCGCAACGAACCCTGAAAATTTGGACAGCGTTTTTTTGTCCAAGGGTAACGACTACAGCAAGGGCACGGCATTGGAATTCAGCGTCTACCCCAACCACATTGAGTTGATCGACAAGGACTGTGTGCCGCCGCTGACAAAGACAGACGGCACAGCGCTGCTGACACCGGAACAGGCCAATGCGCTGAACGGCTACCTGCACATGCGGTTTTACCGCGATGAACTGAATGACGCCGGGCACTACGGCAACCCGCAGCACACAAAAAAGGACAAGGCCGAGGACGGTACCGAGACGGTCACACGGCCCTACGTTGCCTACGGCTACACAACGGCCTATCCCCGGGATGCCTATATGGGGCTGTTCATCAGCGAACTGCATTTCTACGCCCGCAGTTGGACGCAGGACGGCGACGAAACCAAGACCCCGCGCATTACGGCTATGACGGTGGTGCTGACTGTGGCCAAGCGGGACGCCGACAACCAGATCGTGCCGCTGTGCACCCAAAAAGCCATTGTGCAGTTGCCCGGTGAGCCGGTCATCCTGTATGAACCCGGCACCTGGGACGGCAAGGCATCGTCGGAGTCGTGAGCGGTGCCCTCCGGGTTGATTTTTGAAAAGTTTATTACAATCCCGGCGGATATACTGGACAAATTCAAATGGACTTGTTATACTTTAAAACATGAATACCTGTGTGCCGGACAAAATGCAGGAACGTCATGGACATCAGAGCAGAGAGGATGACTAGGATGGCAACAATTGAAATCAAAATGCTGGGCGGCTTTGAGATCCGTGTGAACGGCAAGCCCGTGCTGGCACAGCTGGCGCAGTCCCGCAAGGCAACGGCACTGGTGCAGTATCTCGTTTTGCGGCGCGGGGAACGCGTCTCCCACAAGGTACTGACCGATACCCTGTGGGCAGGGGAGCGGTCCACCAACCCGGACATGGCCCTGCGCGCCATCTTGCATCGCTTCCGCCTTATGATCGACGCGGAGGGTCTGGATGAGATGAAGGGCTGCATCGTGACCAGCCGCGGCTACTACCAGTGGAACCCCCATCTGGACTGCAGCGTGGATGTGTTTGAGGTCAACGACCTCTCGGAGCTGGCCCGCAAGGAGAGCGACGCCGAGAAGCGCAGCCGCATTTATGAACAGATCGTCAACCTATACGACGGGCGGCTGCTGCCGCAGTCTGCGTCCGAGCCGTGGGTCGAAAGCGTCAGCGTGCGTCTGCACGGGCAGTACCGCACAGCCATTTTAAACCTGCTGGAGCTCTGCAAAAAATGGGGCGAGAGCACCCGCATCGTTACGCTGTGTACCCGCGCGCTGGAGCTGGACCCCTACGAGGAGCGCCTTTATCTGGAAAAAATCGTCGCGCTGGAGACGCTGGGCCGCCACGAGGAGGCGGAGGATCTGGCACGCCGCGGCAGCGCCATGGGCTGCCTGCATCATGCCATTGAGCCGGGCCGCGCAGGCTCTGCCTACCGCCAGATGCGCCAGGCAGACCGCAACATGGAGAGTGAGGTCTCCAAGCTGATCTCTGCCCTGCCGGATACCGAGAACACGGGGGCCTGTATCTGCGACTTTGAGACGTTCAAGGAAATTTACCGCGTACAGCGCGGCGTGCAGGTCCGCTACGGTCTGCAGGTATTCCTGGCGATCCTGACCGTGGCTCCCAGCCAGAACACCGATGCTGCCGAGACCGCTCTGATGGTGGAGCAGCTGGGCGATTTGATCCGCACGAATCTGCGCCAGTGCGATGTGGGCGCCCGCTACACCGATATGCAGTATGTTGTTATGCTGAGCGGCAGCACCGCCGAGAGCGGCACCAGCCCGCTGGAGCGCATCAAGGCCGCATTCTACCGCATCCCTGCCCATGGCCGCTACCTGTTGAGCTATAGCCTCTATGTTCCCGAGGCCAAGGCCGACAGCGGGCGCGCCCGCCGCCGCAAAAAGACGGCGAAGAAGGAAAAATAAGTGAGCCGTTAAGCCGTACAGTGAAAGCTGTGCGGCTTTTTCATTACCCTGGCCCCCTCTGCGAGGGGGCTCCGCCCGCAGGCGGTGGGGGAGAGAACCTTGCGATAATCCGACATATTTCGGGCTATGGAAAGGTTCTCTCCCTCCGGCCCTGCGGGGCCACCTCTCTCGCAGAGGGAGGCAAGGGTCTGTTTTTTACACTTTCCACAATCTTTTGCCTAAAAATTTTTACAAAAAATCCGAAAAAACTGTTTAAATTTCCACAACAATGTGGTAAAGTAGTATCAAACAGGCGGGAGTGTTCAAAAATCACTGCGCCGCAATGAAATTCTACGCCGCAGGGCTGCCGGAAGCAGCCCCGGCGCGAAAAGAGGTTTGACGATCCATGGGCTACGCAAGCAAAGACATCCGCAACATTCTGGTGGCCGGCCACGCCGGCTGCGGCAAAACGACGCTGACCGAGGCACTGCTGTACATGAGCGGCGCTTCCGAGCGTATGGGCCGTGTCGAGGACGGCACCACGGCCAGCGACTTTGACCCCGAGGAGATCCGCCGCAAGGCATCGCTCAACTCGAGCGTTGTCCCCGTCGAGTACGAGGGCATCAAGTACAACCTGATCGACGCACCGGGTCTGTTTGATTTTGAGACCGGCGCTGCCGAGGGCATCATGGCCGCCGAGAGCGTGCTGATCTGTGTGTCCGGGCGTTCCGGCGTGACCGTCGGTGCCGAGAAGGCGTACCAGCTGGCGCTGAAAAACAACAAGGCGCGGATGATCTTTGTCACCAAGGCTGATTTGGAAAACGCCGACTACTTTAAGATCCTGGAGCAGATGAAAATTAAATTCGGCCCCAGTGTCTGCCCCTGCGTCGTGCCCGTCCGTCTGGACGACGGCACCGTCGCCTACATCAACCTGTTCAGCCAGAAGGCCTTCAAATACGAAGGCGGCAAGCAGGTCCAGATCGACCTGCCCGACATCGGCCACCGTTTTGAGGGCCTGATCCAGGCCATGAGCGAGGCCATCGCCGAGACCGACGAGGCTTTGATGGAGAAGTTCTTCGAGGGCGAGGCTTTCACCACAGAGGAGATCGTCCAGGGCATGGCCTCCGGCGTGCGCAGCGGCCAGATCACGCCCGTGTTCTGCGGCTCCGCGGTCAACGCGCAGGCGCTGGATATGCTGCTCTACAACATGAACGTGCTGCTGCCCGGCGCGGACACCGCGTCCGCCGTGGGCGAGTCTGGCGGCGAGCCGGTGGAGATCACCGCCGACCCCGCCGCCCCGCTGTGCGCCTACGTCTTTAAGACTGTGGCCGACCCGTTTGTCGGCAAGCTGAGCTTTATTAAGGTGCTGTCCGGCAGGCTGACCGCGACGAGCAACGCCGTCAACGCCCGCACCGGCCAGCCGGAGCGCCTGGGCAAGACGCTGACCGTCTGCGGCAAAAAGCAGACCGACACGCCCGAAATCGCCGCCGGTGACATCGGCGCAGTTGCCAAGCTGGCCACCGCCAAGACCGGCGATACCCTGTGTGACCCCGCCCGCGTCGTGGCGCTGCCCGCACCTGTGTACCCCATCAGCAGCTACCGTATGGCTGTCAAGGTCGCCAAGAAGGGCGACGAGGGTAAGGTCGGCAGCGCGCTGGCCCGCCTGATCGAGGAGGACCCCGCCATCCGGTTCGTGGTCGACCCCGAGACGAAGCAGCAGATCATCAGCGGTCTGGGCACCCAGCATCTGGAGGTCGCGCTGGCCAAGCTGAAGAATAAGTTCGGTGTCGAGATCACGCTCGAGAATCCGCGCGTGCCGTACCGTGAGTCCATCCGCAAGAGCTGCAAGGCGCAGGGCCGCCACAAGAAGCAGACCGGCGGCC
>ERZ772901.1501-NODE-1501-length-17717-cov-3.518288_pt1 | contig 17717 bp, 8 predicted proteins | sample MGYA00512123_ERZ772901 | MGnify/ENA primary metagenome ERZ772901 (study PRJEB29015, sample SAMEA2737711) | human gut metagenome | biome: human gut; feature: human-associated habitat; material: faeces | place: China | collected 2012 ...
TGAAGAAAAATAGCCCGATTAAAAATAATCACGGGCTATTTCACGGGAGTTTGGGATTAAGTACGCAAAATTATTTGGCTTAGGCCCAACATTCCGGCCCTAAGTCAAATTTTTTCTACTTGACTGACCAGCATAAGGAATGTACAGACATTTTATTCAATCAAGCCATTCCAGCCGAATGATTTTGATTAATTGGTCGATACTATTTAACCCGAGTTTCTGGTAGGTCCTCCAGCGGTATCCTTGGATCGTACGATCGCTTAATCCCAATTTCTCAGTGATGGCTTGCGTATCCAGGCCTCTTAACGTGAGTTCTAAAACTGTCCGCTCGCGATTGCTTAACGTTGAAAGACGTTCTTTGTACTCCTTTTCGCTTCCACCGATAATGTAGAAATCCAGGGCTTTATTGATAGCTTCGAAAAGTTTGGCTTCTTTAACCGGTTTAACTAAGAAGTCAACGGCACCGTTTTTCATTGCTTCGACTGCCATCTCGATATCCCCGTGACCTGTGATGAATATTATTGGTATCTCAATTTGGCGCTCCTTCATTTTGAACAATAGTTCCATCCCGCTCATCCGGGGCATTCGAATATCACTTAGGATGCAGCCGGGAACGGAAGGAGCGACAGATATTAGAAAATCTTCTGCGTTGTCGTAACACTCGGATCGATAACCGTTTACGTCAAGCAAGAGAGCAAGGGAGTCCAAAACATACTGCTCATCATCGATCACTCTGATCAAAAAGTCCTGTTTCTTATGCATTTCTACTGCTCTCTACCAATGGGAAGGCTATTTTTATTGTCAGTCCCCCTTCCGAGTTGGGAAGAAATGAGACCTTAGCGTGGTGCGCTTCTGAAATGGATTCAATAATAGAGATTCCCAGACCAAGACCTGAAGGCCGGGAGGTTGTTAAGGGTTGGCAGAGCTTTTTGATTTCCGCTTCTGACAATTTCTCGCCGCCGTTTGAAATAGTTAGAAGACAATCGTTTTTCTCTTTCCTGATTGATACTTTTATCGGTTCTTCCTTAGGAGAGGCGTTAATTGAATTATTTAACAAATTCTCTAAAAGGAGCTCAATTTCAAGTTCTTCTCCCATAATCTGCAGATCTTCCTGAGGAAGTTCCAATTTGATATCTGCGTATTTTCTTTTTCGGATAACTGCATTTTTTACCAACGGCGCTAAGGAAAAAACCTTGTCCCGTTTTTGATTCGATTTCGTGTAAGAACGGACCCGATCAATGATAGAAGTCATTTTTTCTGTCTGTGCTTCGATAGATTTTCTGCATTTCGACAGTTTCTCCAAGTCAGGGTGTTCTTGTCCAAGAAGGATTTTCATAGAATCGGTCGAGTATTGGGTGACTGCCAACGGCTGCTTTAATTCATGGGCAAAAAGTGTTGATAGTTGGCTGACGATATTAAGTTTGTGAGCCAGCATCAGTCGGTTTCCGATTTCTCTTGCATCTTTTTCAGCAGTGACACGACGTTTTATTTCGTCCGACAAGGCTTGAGTTCGCTTGGCAACGAGATTTTCCACTCTCCAAACATGGAAGAGGAAGGTAATAAAGCCAAGGAGAGCACAGGCGATCAACATTTTGTGCTCATTCCAAACTCTTTTAATTGTCCACTCCTTCAAATGGCTGTAAGCGTCAGTCTTAAGCAGCCTGGCCACTTGATTAACCTTCTCGAAATCTGTGACAAGGCTCCAAGCTAATTGTTTCTCCCCATCCGGCGGAAGGTTAAGAAGTGTTTGGGTCAGTTGTTTTATCACTTCAGGTTCGAGTCCCGAAGTGGCCGCCATGGTCCAATTCGGATAAAGGTCGGTGCTGTGGGCACACTTGAATTCAGGATCTTTCTGTTCATTGAGGATCTTGAAATAGTTCTGCCAATCAGGGAATTCTGACTCAAGAATGCATGCCCGAAGTACACCAACATCCGCTTCTCCCGACCTAACTTGTTTTACTGTTTCAAGAACAGGGAGGTCATGGTGGAAAATCTTAGAGAAAAATCTTTCTGGGTCATTGCCCTGCCGGGCAATTGTGGCAAATCCTAGCTGGTAAGCCAAGAACATGTTTTCCAAACCTGCTGAGGCTACCTTCCCTCTGGCGTCTTCGAGGCTGTTGATGTCTTTCCTATCTTTCCTGGTAAAAATAACACCTGCCACGCCCTTATTTGGGTTGGGGGCAGTGGAAGAAACAATACTCGCAATGTCCCGGACTCCATGCTGTTTCATTTGCCAAAACAAACCGCTGCTTCCGAGAAAGATATCGACTTCTTTCTTTGCAATTGCTTTCATTAGATCGTTCATACGGTAAAAGCGGGTTTGTATTTTTAAATTTGGTAAGTGAGTTTGAAGTTTTTGAGCAATCTCCGACAAGATTTTGTCTTCTTCTTTGATATGAGTTGTAAAGCCTGACGAGCCTTCAAAACTCATGATCCCGAGACGTAAAACTCTAACTTCAACTGACGCTGAAATGAGTGGACTAACGCCAAGAACAAACGTTAAAAGAAAAAGAAGAAAAAATCTTTTAATCATTGGGCTTGAAAAAATACCTTCAGAAGAGACTCCTGAAGGTATCGTAAAAGAAATGATTCTGAGTAGTAATTCGTTATTTTGCTTAGTTCACTTAGTTCTGAAGCTTCTGTGCAATCTCGTCGGATACCGTTTTTCCGGTGGTTATGCACCAGGCGACATTCGCCCCGGGAGCAGAATCGTCACCGTGCACTGAGTTGGCGAGTTCGCCGGCAGCATAAAGATTTGGAATCATTTTGCCGTTTTTATCGAGCACTTCCATCTTTGTCGTGACTTTCACGCCGCCGAGAGTTGTGGCAAACCTCGGTTTTTGTTCAACAATATAAAAGGGGCCGCTCATGTCAATGGTTTTTGTCATGAATTTGACCGACCTATGGAAATCCTTATCGTCTTTGTTGACGACGTAGCTGTTGTATTTTTCAACAGTGGCCAAAAGATCCTTCGGGTTGATTCCTGCTTTCTTTGCGGCTTCTTCAATTGAATTTCCCTTGATGAACAGGGGTGGCTTTTTGCCGTCCTGGGCCAGCCATTTATCGATGTCCTCGGAAGAGATGCCATTCTTTTTAGCGAAATCTCTGAAGCCGTCAAAGCTCTTTTGATCTAATGCTAAGTAAAGGGTAGAGGCAGGCTGTTTAGTTTGAATGGCAACCATATCTTTGCCGGAGCCTTTTTCATTGATAACACGGTTTCCGTTTTTATCTACCATGATTCCGGCTTGGTTGTATGCTCCGATATTGCCTTGGAGAGTTGACTTTGCGATGCCCGGAGCTACTTCAATCCCCTGCGGATATAATTTGCCGTAATCCATCAGCTGCATGGCAGCTCCCGCCTTCTCAGCCATCTTATGCCCGTCTCCTGTGGAGGAAACCGGACCGTAGTAAAGGGCATCCTTCAAGCTTCCCTTGAGCATTTCTTTGTTATAACCGTAACCTCCGGTTGCTAAAAGAACAGCCTTTGCATTAATGATGTATTTGGTGCCGTTTTTCCCCACTGCAGTGATCCCGGTTGCCGAGCCGTCAGTCATATTTACTTGTTCAGCCTTGGTAGAAAGAAGAACATTTACCTTAGCGTTTTTAATCAGCTCTCTCAGGGTTTCAGCAAAAGCTGGGCAGCCTCCTTTGAGAGGAACCATTCTCGGAGTTCTCCATTCTGCTCTGAAACTGAAATCTTTCTCAAACCTCACTCCCTTTGCGACGGCCCAATCGATACTCTTTCCTACATTATTGACATAAAAGACGAGAGCGTTCATGTCATTTTTTTGATGTCCGTTGTCAAGGAGGTCATAAGCAAGTTTCGCGGGAGTATCGTCTTTGACGCCTAGGTCCTTCTGCAGTTGTGAACCTTCTGTGACAACTGAGCCGCCGCAGATTGCAGAAGCACCGCCAAGGAAGTTCATTTTTTCGACAAGCGTAACTCTTAAATGCTGGTCCGCAGCGTTAATCGCGGCAATCATGCCTGCCGCGCCTCCGCCAACGATAACCAGATCTGTGTTGATAGTTTCAGTTTTTGCAATCTCCGGAGTGATGTTTTTCTTCTTTGTTAGCTGGGCTACATCGCCTTTAGCTTTTTGTGCACATTCTTTAATCCCATCCAGGAGCGCTTTGGAAGTAACTGTCGCGCCTGTAACATTGTCAATTGCCAGAGATTGGGTTTTAACCACTTCTGACGGAATCGTTGCAATTGCGTTCTGACCGATGCCCACAGTCTCTTTATTAGGGCCGACTTCTACTTTTTCAATTTTATCTTTTGAAAAAGTCACCTTTACAGGAACCATTCCGCCGATACCAGAGTAGGAAGCTTCGAATGTACCGGCTTCGAAAGCAAACGAAAGAGAGCATCCTGCACAAAGGCAAACAGCAATGGAAAGTTTAGAGAGTTTCATCATTTCTCCTTGGAACGAAATAATGATGAAATTCTTTCAGCTGACCTTCTTAAGTAGGTTGACATTAATCAAAAAAGCCTCATTTTTTCTCTTCCGTAGGGCAGGGAACTCGTTATCGTGACAAATCCAGAGAGAACCGAAACTAAAATTTTGTGTTCGCAGCTGAAGCCTTCTAGGTTTTAGTTTTATCCGTCTCTTTGTGAGGTTCTATACATTGGGGAAGTTTCAGCTCTTACAATAGGTCTGCTAAGAATTTGCAGCCAAGGAGCTGCGAATTCAAAAACAATCATCAAGCCTAAAAAACTTTCCAGACGCCTTGTCGGTAACCTCAACGTCCTTGTAAATACAGATTCCTGTAATGCCGGAGGAGAACATGTTTTTTAGGAAAAGGAGCTCGGTTGGTTCGTTGTGCTCTTGAGAAAGAAGAGGTTACGGCTTTAGAGAAAGCTCTCAGGCTTGCCAGAAGGAAAATCATTGCAGAGACTTTTGATATCAGAAGGCTTTTTCGGGAAAACGATAAGGCGTTTTGTATCTAAATGTATGCCAAGAGAGCGCCCGAAGTTCTAAGATTAAAGAATCAGGTAGAGGTGCAGACTTTATAAGTAGTAGCTTCCTTTAAAGGAGAATCGGGAAGCAGCAAAAGGAAAGTTTGCCGAAGGCCGATTGATCTCTCCTAAATTGATCGGACCTGGGCCGTCGAAAAACATTCGGCGGACTGTCACTGAAATAGTGGAGCGCTACCCGAGGTCACGAACCTTATTCCTTTTGATATTACCTTTAAGGTCCGGATGCTCGAGGAGCTCCGGAATGAAACATAAAAATATCAAGAGGACGAAATGTCTCAAACCAACTCAAATTCCCGCTTAGCACCGTGGCAGGCTATGACCATGCTTGCCGTAGGTATTGCAATCATCTTTTTCGGGTTGATGGCCTTAAAAGTTAATGCCCGTATCGTTCTTGCCGTTGACGGCGCCATCATGTGTTTGATGGCCTGCGCCTTCGGTATCTCTTATGACAGCGTTCAGAAAGGTATCAAGGACACCATTGCTTCGATGCTTGTTGCAATGCTGATTCTCTTATCCGTCGGTGTGCTTATCGGCTCCTGGATGGCCTCTGGTACGATTCCGGTCATGGTCTATTACGGTATGCAGGTGATTACTCCGGCACTCTTCCTTCCGGTTGCCTGCATCCTGTGTACGTTAATGAGTACGTTGGCAGGAACTTCCTGGGGCACACTGGCTACCGTCGGTGTTGCCTGTATGGGTGTCGGTGAAGGTCTCGGTATTCCGGTTGAAGCGGCTGCCGGTGCAGTCTGCGTAGGCGCTTTCTTCGGAGATAAGGTTTCTCCGTTAAGCGACTCTCCGGTGATTACGGCTACGGTGACGGATACGCCATTAATGGAAGGCATCAAACATGCTCTGATTTCTACTGGTCCGGCTTATTTGATCAGCTTAGTTTTCTTCTTCTTCGTTTACGGCTTGGAATTCAGCGGCGGCTCTGCAGCTGAAAGTGCAACTTACGTTGAAATATTAAGAACGATTGAGAAGAGCTTTAATCTCAATCCGATTAGTCTGCTTCCGGTATTTGTTGTGATCGGTCTGATTGCTTGGAAGAAGCCGACTATCCCGACATTCGTTGCAGGTATTGCCGTTGCTGCATTCTTAGGTATGTTCCTTCAGGATGTCAGCCTCAAGAACATGATGAACTACATGTACAGCGGCTTTAGCATCCACACGGATTCTGCTTTCGTTGACAAGATGCTCAACCGCGGCGGTTTCACCAGCATGTTAAGTACGATCGGCTTATTAATGACAGCGGCTATTTTCGGTGCTCCTTTGAGAACTGCGGGCGTTGCAGATGTTTTACTGGACTACGTCAGAAAATTCGCTCGCAACAGCCGCATCATGGCCTTCTGCGTCATGTGCCTGCATACGCTTTTCTTCATGATTACCGGCGCTTATTACGTCAGCTATCCGGTTGTCGGTTCCATGACTAAGGACATGTTCCCGAAATACGGTCTGCAGCGTAAGAATCTGATGCGCATGATGCTTGATACCGGTACAGGCCTTGCTCCGTTGGTTCCTTGGTCTACCACTGGCTCTTACACAGCTTCCACGTTAGGTGTTGCCAACATTGCTTTCTTTGCATTTGCTCCGATGCTTTGGCTCTCCATCATCCTGTCTGCGGTCTATGCACTGACCGGCATTGGTATGGCCAAGCTTGAAGAACAAGCAGTTGAGGAAGAAGAAGGTTCTCGATTCAACGGCCAGCTGGCAAAGGAGTAAATCATGGAAAAACTTTTTCAGCGCTGGTATGACTTGATTTCCATTGATTCCGTATCCGGTCACGAAGTCGGAGCAGCAGACTATGTTGCCGAAGTTCTGCGCTCCATGGGGCTGGAGCCTCACTACAGCTATTTCCCGGAAGATACCGACAGACAGCGTCCTTCTGTTTGGGCAGTACTCGACAGCGGCAAGCCCGGCAAAACCATGCTTCTTATCGGTCACATTGACACTGTTGACGTGAACTTAAAGAACTGGAAAACCAATCCCTTCATGCCAACCGAAATTGACGGAAAAGTCTACGGCCGCGGCTCGATGGACATGAAAGGCGGAGACGCCGCAATCCTTTCGACAGTTGAGTACTTTGCTCAGCACAAAGATGAGTTTTCCGGAAAGATCTTGGTTTGCTTTGTCGCCGATGAAGAAGGATTAAGCAAAGGAACCTATCAGCTCGTTGACGAAGACGTGATTCATGCGGATTACGCCATCATGGCGGAGTGCCGCTACAACAATGTGGCTGTGGGCTTCCGAGGTCGTTTCAGCTTCGAAATCACGGTTAAAGGCAAGGCAGGGCACGCCAGTCGTTACCCGGAAGTCGGAGAAAACGCTCTGATTTCTGCCGGTCGCTTGGCCGCTGCGATTGAAGCACTCCCGACACTCTCGCATCCCAAACTTCATCACGGCACATGGTGCGTCCGTTACTTAGCAGGCGGCAATTCCGGTGCTCTGGTTGTTCCGGACAGCTGCTACATGTTTGTGGACCGCTATGTTGTTCCGGGAGAAGATGAAGCGATGTGCATCCGTCAGATGCAGGAGGCTGCAGAAAAACTCGGCTTGGCAAACAAAGTTGATATCCATTTGAAACCGCGTAACAGCCCCTACATGAAGTCTTTTGCTGTTCCTGAAGATCATGAACTTGTTGTCAAACTTCAGGAAAGTTTCAAGGAAGTCACCGGCGAAGATCTTCCGATTGATTATGACCCGTCGGTTTGCGACTCTAATATTCTGGCAGTTTCCTGCGGAATTCCTGTTGTCACGTTCGGACCTTCCGGCGGAAATATGCACGGAGACAATGAGTACGGATATCCGTATCAGGTCAAGAACTGTTATGAGATCTACAAGAAGACCGTTAAAAAACTTCTTCCTGCATAAAAACCAACCGACAGACGCCGCTTAAGAGAGCGGCCTCAAACCACACCTGCGTCGAGAGCTTCAATTATCGGGGCTCTCGACGTTTTCTTAGTGGGCGGATTAAAAGGAGGCCGGCATCCTTTGAGATATGTAAAGGCTTAGGAATGCGGGCCGTAGGACTTTTGCTGTATAGAAATTTGCGCTTTGGACGCAATAAAGAATTTCGGCGGTCATTGCAGACCGCCGAGAATTTAAACAATGCGCATTAGCGTCTTATTCTTTAGCCGTTTTCTCGTTTCTGCCGCCATACTTTCCTAAGACAGCATGAAGCTTCTTAAGGTCAATCGGCTTGGAGATGTGGTCGTTCATTCCGGCATTGAGCGACTTGGAAACGTCTTCGGAGAAGGCGTTTGCCGTCATTGCAACAATCGGAATGGTGTGTGCGTCTTCTCTTAAGAGAGCGCGAATCATTTGAGCGGCTTCCAAACCGTTCATCACCGGCATTTGGATATCCATAAAGATCATGGAGTAGTAGCCGGGTTCATGGGTTTCGAATGCCTTGACAGCTTGTGCGCCGTCACCGACAACTTCTGCAGTGTAGCCAGCCATGTCTAAGAAGTCCTGAGCAACTTCAGCATTAAATTCATTGTCTTCAGCCAAGAGGACTCTTTTCTTCTTGGTGTTTTCTTGAACGACAATGTCCTTGTCTCTGCCCTTGTTTTCTTTAATGCTCGGGTCGGACAGCCAGTTATAGAAGGAAGAACTGAAGAAGGGCTTGGCAATAAATCCATTAACACCGATTTCTTTGGCTCGGCCTTCGATCGGAGACCAGTCGTAAGCGCTGATAATGATGATGAGGGTTTCAGGTCCCACGATCTTACGAATTTCTCGGGCGGTTGCTTCGCCGTCCATTTCCGGCATCTTCCAATCCAGGAAGCAGATGTCGAACGGATCATTGTCCTGCATGGCCTGCTTAATTTTTTCTATGCCTTCCTTGCCGCTTAATGCGTATTCGGTCTTTTGTCCTAATTGATCCAGAAGGACGCAGGCGTGTTCGCACGTATCTTTATCATCATCAATCACAAGGGCACGAAGTTCAAGCAGGCTTTCCGAATGTTTAGCAGAGTCCTTGGAAATGCCGAAGGGAAGGTCAATCGTAAACGTGCTGCCTTTTCCTTCTTCACTTTGGACATCGATGTTTCCGCCCATCAAATTGACCAGGTTATGGGTAATGGCAAGACCAAGACCGGTACCCCCGAAATGTTGAGCAATCTCTGCGGTTTCTTGTTCGAATGGCAGGAATACGCGGCTCAAGAAGTCTTTCTTCATGCCAATACCGTTATCACAGATAATGCAGCGCAAATGAATATGCTCAGGACTTGTCTGCTTTTCCGAGAGCTTCATTGTGACCTTGCCTCCGCGAGGCGTGAATTTAACGGCATTGGCTATGACGTTAATAAACACCTGATTAACGCGCAGCTGGTCGCCGACCAGGCATTCCTGATTGACGTCGTTGGTAACGATTTCGAAGCTGACGCCTTTTTCTTTTGCCTGAGGCTCAATCAGGTTGTAGATGCTGTGGACGGTTTCTTGAAGATCGAATTTTTCATAAGATAGTGCGAGCTTATTGCTCTCAATCTTGGACATGTCCAGGATGTCATTGATGAGGCCCAGCAGGTGGCGGGAGGCGAGAAGCGTTTTCTTCAGGCAGTCTTCAACTTTTTGTTTGTCGCTAATTCGAGATAAAGCAATTGTTGTCATACCGATGATGGCATTCATCGGCGTTCGGATTTCATGCGACATATGAGAGAGGAAGTCGCTTTTTGCTTGACTTGCATTCTTAGCCGTTGTCAAAGCATCGGCCAAGTTTCTTTGGTATGCAATTTGTTCTGTTTCATCAAATAATGAAACTACCGTCCAATCAATCAGCCCTTGGCGAACTGGATAGACGCTTAACTGGAAGGTCTGGCTGCTGCCCTTAAGCTCGATATTTCGCGTCGCAGTTTTAATGATGGTTCGATCATTCAAGATATTTCTGAGCCAATTTCTATCCTCATCGTAGAAACGGTTCAAAAGTTCTTCTTTGTTATTTGTAATTGCGTCCGGATCGAAGCCCAAAATTCGAAGGCTGTTATCGCTTACGTATTCGGGTTCTTTTTTCTCGTTGAAGATAATAAAAACATCATCAACGTTGGCATAAAGCAATTTAAGTAATTTATCTCGCTTGAGCCCTTTGACATATGCACGGTTTAGGTCTTTCGAGCCGGTATAAATAAACCAAAGGAGCAGGATGCCCATGATGATCGTCCCGATCACAAACCCATAAATGTTCCGATCGGATTTATCGTTGATGTCGCTGCCTCGCTGATCAGCGTTAGATGCGATCCGATCAAGAATATCGTCAAAATGAATAAATGCAGGTTCTACGATTTGGTTATAGCGTTTAATGACGTTTTCGACGGTGGGATCTTCGCGAGTGAGTTCCACGAGCTCGCGTCGGCGCTGACCGATATTTTTCAATGCATCTTTTAATTCCTGCAGTTCTTCCGGGCTGCCGCGATAGCGATCTTCGATAATCGTAATGCTTTGCTGCTGGAGAGCTTCCTGCGTCTTTAGTGCGCTTTCCAGTTGGGCTGAGTTGAGATCCTTCGATGAAAAAAGCACAGGTGTCAGACTTCGGAAGTCATAAAGCCTGCTTTTCATAATACGGGCTTGAGAAGAGACGAGGTAGGGAAAATCGTAAATATCCTGTGTGTGTATTGATTGACCTGAAGCAGAAAAACGATACTTGTAATCGTATACACCGCCACGAGGAAGCACATGACTACTCCTCGATTTTCTTTTTTCTCAACGCCTTTGCCGAACATTGAAGGACCTTCCTCTTGGGGGATTGGGCTCAATGACGAAGGTTTCAAATGCCTTCCTCATCTTCTTGAATTTTCAATGATTTTAACTTATCCAAATTTCGATTCTATGAGGGAGCTAAATCAAAGCAGAGAGCCGTAGAGTTTGAATAATTCATATTCCGCATACTTTTCTTAACAAAATGCTGTAAGTTGGATTAGACTATTCTTAGTCCCTAGCGTAGGTTATTGAATAGAGTATGTGGCACTCGCGCGGGGAGGGGGTATAAGGAGTTATAAAATGATATTGCCTCACTTACCAAGGACTTATAAAAATTATGTTTCTTGCTTATCAGTTTTTCCGTTGTGTTTGCTTTCTGTAATTGTTTCTGATGCATTAGCAGAAGAATTCTCCATCGGGGACGGTGACCCAGCTAAAATTTATTCCGTTGAAGACGGGGTGAGTAATACGTTGCAATTAGAAGGATCGGTTACGCCAGGTAATTGGGCGCTTGCCGCAGGGTACTCACAAAATTACAATGTGAAGGGGAACAAGGTTGAAAGCAACGTTAGTAGATCTGTGACTGTGGCCGTTCCAATTTTTGGTGGTTATATGGACGGGGGCGGACGCAGCGCAGAAAGTAATAAGGTTTCTCTTGAAAATAGTTCAGGAATTACTACTGTATCCGGCCAAATTATTGGTGGTTATGTATCTGGAACAGGAATTGAAAATAATTACAGTAATAACAATTCGAGTTCCAACACAGTATCTTTGAAGAATGTGGCCGTTAATTCTTACGTTGCTGGAGGTTATGTTAACAATGTCAAAGATGGCGTATTCATTGATGTAGACGGCGACGTGACAGAAAACTGTATTGACGTCACAGGGGCGACAATTGGGCAGTATGTTGTGGGGGGATTCCTTGCTGGAAGTGGTGAGGTAGAAAGCAACACTATTGAACTTACTGATGCGATAGTTCAGGGTTTTGTTACAGGCGGCTATGTTGAACAAGTTAAGGATAAAAACAATTCCGGTGATTCAATTAACAATAGGGTCAATCTTTTAAATACCACGGTTAATGGTCTCGGTGTGGCTGGCGGATACAACCTTGCGGAAAACCGTGGAAGTGCTAGCCTAAATGAGGTTAATATCACAGCTAATTCCTCTAGCACTTCTGATTTTAATGTCAACTCCTACGTTGTAGGAGGCTTGATAGGAACTGTTGGAAATTCTGAACGCATTGGGGATACCAATAATAATCAAGTAACAATTTTAAACAGTAGAAACAAAGGGAATATCGTTATTGATGGTTATGTCGCCGGTGGTGCTGGTCAAGGGTATGGCAAGATTAATGCTATACACAATAATGTCTCTTTAGTCGCCGAATCTAAAGGAATCTCGGGGGGGGGTTAAGCTCGATTGTTATTGCAAGTACGCAAAAAGATCCTAGTACTGGAGAACCTAAATCGGGTTATGTGCTTGGCGGTCTCGTAGGGGGAAATGCCTCTGGAGACGTGAGTCTTAACACTGTGACTATTAAAGCCAATAATAGCGGAAGGGTTGATATTTCCAATTACGTTGCTGGAGGTGTTAATCAAGGTATTGGAGACGCTGGAAATAACTCCGTGTCAATTTCTTCTTCAGATACAAGTGAAGTTAATATCCAAAAGTATGTTCTTGGCGGCCTTGTTGATGCCAGTGGCAGCGGGAGTGTACATAGGAATACAGTTGATATTAGCGGCAGCGGCAAAATTGCAAGTTATGTTGCCGGAGGTGTTAACAAAGGGTCTGGAAAAGCGGCTTCTAGTGAGAATATTGTTAATATAAGCGGATTTCAGTCAGCTAATCCAAAGGTTTATTCTATTGAGATTGGAGCATATGTTCTCGGAGGAAGTATCGAAGGAGGGGTGGCTGGAGAGACGAATAAGAACAAAGTATCTATTACGAATAGCCATGTCACCCAATATATTGCTGGGGGTTACAATCAGGGAGCTGGCCAGGTCTCCGCGAGTGAAAATGAAGTTTATCTAGAGGGAGTATCACTAATTGATCCGGGAGTCGTTGACAGTCGTTTTGTTGTGGGCGGTCTTCTTTCTAATTCTGCGGGTATGGGTGATGCTAATAAGAATAAGGTTGTTCTTGTAGAAAGCAGTTTTACAGGTAAATATATTGCAGGTGGTTTAAGTCAAGGAACTGGAGTGGTTGATGGTAACGAAGTCACTCTAGTGGATGCCGCTGTCAATGGATTTGTGGCAGGCGGTTTGGATTGGTATGGAAAAAACGTAACACTCACGCATAACACCGTATCAGTAACTGGCGGGTCAGTAGTCGGACGAGTCGCAGGGGCACGCTCTTTTAGTGGGAGCGACGCTAATTTTAATTCAGTTTACGTTCAGGGCGCTGAGATCAAGGCCGGGGGAGAATATAAGGGGCACGTTCTTGGAGCAGCTAATCAGTCAGGCGGAAATGCCCTAAATAATTATGTGCAGGTTCGGGACAGTAAAGTTGAGGGCTATGTCGCTGGAGGATTCATTGAACACTTTGAAGGAGGTTTCTATAGCGGAAGTACCAATAACAACGAAGTTGTTATTGAAAATAGTACTGTTAATGGCAATGTTGGAGGCGGATACAACCAAGCCGGAGGAACCCTCAGCGCAAGCGACAATACCGTTGTTGTAAAAATTCTTCCTACTGCTAGCGAAGAATCTTTTGGGGCGGGCGGCTTCATTGCCGGAGGAATCATAGGAGACAAGCAAAAAGGGGCCGGCTTCACAAATAATAATACAGTTAACATTATCAACTTTAGCTCTGAAAATTCTTTTGAGATAAACAGTTACGTTGCAGGTGGGTATAACGGCGGCGTAGGAGAAGGCGGTGCTAGTGGAAATACAGTTCTTATCGATACCCCCTCTAGTCCGAATGGTTCCAATTCTTTAATAACTGTCGGTGGGTTTGTCCTTGGTGGTTATATTGGTTCTGAGTTGATCGGTACCACTCCGAAGGGTAATACCAACAATAACTCGGTTAGCGTTCAAAATACACGGGTCGCTACATATATTGCGGGAGGTTATAACCTCGGTTCAGAGGGTGATGCCAGTGAGAACAAAGTCTATCTTAAGAATGTAACTTTGTATGATGGTGATGCTATCGCTGGTCACTTTGTAGTTGGAGGCCTAGTCGGTGAAGGAGGCTCAGGAGATGCAACTAACAATACGGTTACTGTCCAAGATAGTAGTCTTAAAGGAAAGTTTTTAGCCGGTGGCGTGAACCAAGGTAGCGGTCTTGTAGATAAGAATACAACTATACTCACGAACACCCATGTTCAGGGGTTTGTCGCTGGAGGATTGGATTGGGGTGAACGCGGAGATGTGACTCTAACTAACAACGAAGTATGGATGAACGGAGGCTCTGTAAGTGTAGTTTCTGGAAGCGCAGGTCCTGAAGAATCACTTACTGGCCGCGTGGTCGGAGCTCGCTCGATGGGAGCTGGCGATGTCCGTAATAATGCAGTGCATCTTAAAAATGTGACGATTGAGGACGGAGTTCGCGGCGGAGTCTCGACTTCAAAAGGGAACGTTGTTCAAAATGTTATAACCATCGAAGATAGTGAAATAACAGGATGGTCTAATCAAGGAGGTTCTGTTGCTGGTGGTTATATAGAAGCAGGAGGCAACGGAAATACTAATGAAAATAGTGTTTTCATAAAAAATTCCAAAGTTGCAGGTAATATTGTCGCGGGTTTCAATCAGGCAATTGGTTCGTCGGATTCTTGTAATAACACGGTTCTATTCGAAGTTGATTCTTCGTCAACTAATTCTTCTGTTACAGCAGGCGGTTTCATTGCTGGCGGTATTACTGGTATGCAGTCAGAGGGAGTTGCTAATAACAACATAGTCACTATTATCAATACAAGTTCAGTTGCAGAGATAAACGTAAAAGGTTACGTTGCAGGCGGATATAACGATGGAAATGGAAAAGGAAGTTCCAACGGAAATACCGTCATTCTCGAGGTTGCTTCACCAGGTAGTTCTAGCCTCGCTGTTGAGAATTTTGTTATTGGTGGTTATTTAAGAACAGGTGATGGAAGTACCAATAACAACATAGTTCAGGTTAATAATGCCGTTGTAAGAGGCTCTTCTTCCTACGTAGCTGGGGGGCTGAATGAAGGAACGGGCCTCTCCCAGAATAATGTAGTTAATTTAGATAATGCAGTTGTCGAGGGAGGTGTTCTAGGCGGCAGAGTTACGGGAGGAAGTGCGGGAGTTGTCGCTCAAAACGCTCACGATTCTGTTTCTTATCTGCAAGAGGAAGTGACAGGAGGTGATTACATTGCTCTAGTCAGGAATAATGTAATTACTGTTTCCGGTAACACAAAAGTCTATGGAAGAGTTGCAGGTGGCGAAAGTTTGGTCGGGGCGTCCGATAAAAGCGGATCTGCAATAGTCGTAGCAAATAAGGTTTTTGTAGACTCAGGCTACATAGAAGGTGATATTTATGGAGGTTTGGCGGTTAAAGCAAATGTATGCGATAACGTCATAAATCTTAATGGCGGTCGAATTAAAGGAGCCGTCTATGGTGGTTTTAGCGTCAGCGGCGCAATCGTAAGCGGCAATACTGTCAATCTCAATGGTGCCGCAGGAATCGATTTGACTCAAGCGTGGCTTTTTGGACGTAGAAGAGTAACTAACGGAACAAACGGCAACACCCTGAATATTGTTAACTATCAGGGTGAAATGCAGAACATGGGTAATTTTGACCGTATAGATTTAAATCTTGCCGGATTGAAGGTTAGTGTAAATAGCCCGATTATTCTGCTAACCGAAAAACTGCCCACTAACCTTGACAACAGTACGATCCATATTCACTCCAATAATCTGGCAACAGCTTTAACTAATGATCCTAGCCTCGCAGATCGAATTGAAATAATTAGAAACCAGTCTGTTGCGCTGACAGCCTACAATGTTAAGTTTGAAAAAGACAAAATAATTGTTACTCAAGACAGAGGATCGTTAGCCGCTATTTACAGCGTTGAATGGGACGGTAGTATTGATAAGGCGGGTGATAGTATCGATCTGGTTAAGTTGGAAGTTTTCCAGAGACCGGAGGCTGGTTCATATATTGCCAACTTAGACTCTTGGGCAAAAATGCATATGCGGTTACATGACCGCTTTGGTCAGGCCTACTATATTGATCCTTTCGACGGTCTGGAAAAACCGGCATCTGGCTGGGTGCGTCAAGTTGGTTCTCATTCTCACTTTGGAACGGGTTTAACGTCAAAAACTCACTCTAAAACTGCTGTTACTCAGATTGGGGCGGATCTGTTCCGCAATGAAATTAACGAAGATTGGAAATATACCGGTGGGGTATTTGCGGGAGGTTTATATAATCGAGCGAATACGCGCTCATTAAGTTCCTCAAAGTCTCGTTCAGATGGCTACTCGTTAGGGATTTACGGGACGGTTTATACGGGCAATAGTCCTGATGATGGGTTCTATGTTGATTCCTGGTTGCTGTTTGGCCGTTACGACAACAAGATTTGGGGAGATACAACATCCAGCTTTAAATATAAGTCTCATGGTTGGGTTTGGTCAGTCGAGAGTGGCTATACCGTTCCTTTGGGAGAATCCGGAGAGAAAGACTCCAATAAAGTTATTTGGACATTCCAACCGGAAGCTCAGTTCGTATGGGACGGTACAAAGGCTAACCATATAAAAGACGCTGTCGGAACTATCTATAGTCAATTAGGATCTGATAATGTTTCCATACGGCTTGGTGCGAGAATTCATGCTAATCACATGAATAAGGGCCTTGGCTTTATTGAAGGAAACTGGATCCACAACACAAAGAAGGCTGGTGTTCGGATGGGCAGCTCTAAGACTTATATAAACGGCGGTCGTGATTTAGGTGAATTCCGTATGGGCTTAGAAGGTCATCTGAGTCGCAATACATTGGGTTGGGCTACGGTGGGGGTACAGGCCGGTAGGCACGGTTATCACAATGAAACGGCGCAGATCGGCGTCAGGTACATGTTCTAACTTCCACCTGCAGGGAGGGTGCAAGCCCCCTCTGCAGAACCTCTCAGTACTTAACGGAATATCAAAATGAAGACTCTGAAAATTTTCGGACTAATGGTTCTGACGGTGGCAGTCTTAGAATTGAGTGCCTGTGCTTCTTATGACCATAAAGATTATCCGCGCGAAAGCTGGTTTACACCGTCAACTCAAGTGATTTCGGCTGATCAGTTCAAGAAAGCGGAAAACCCGTTGAAAATTGCCTTAGTAGTGAACTACACCTGGGAGGGCCGTCCTATTGTTCAGGAGCCCTTCGAAGAGCGACCAGCCGATTGGCGCGAACAGTACGGTCTGGAACTGGCAGCCGCACGCTACTTGGAAGAAACCGGCAAGTTCATTATTGTCGATCCAGACGACAAAGAGAAGCAGGGCGTCATGTCAATCGATGTCACTCGTAAGATGGATGAAAAGACTAAAGCCGCACTGGCCTCTAAGAAAGCAAACCAGAATGAATATCCAGAAAAGATCGTCTATGAATATGACATGACAATGAGGATGGAACTGTCTTTAACAGATGGTAAGAAATTTGAAGCTATCCCGAAAACCGATCATATGTTCATAGGCCATGAAGAATCAGAGGAAAGAAAAGTAGGAGTTAACCCAAAGCGTTTCACCTTTTCCTATTTCAACAACATGGACTTCCACACCGAATTTGTTCGCCGCTTCTATAAACAGATGATTTTTGAAGGGGTTCAACAGATAGAAAATGAGTTGCAGTAGGCGTTCTTTTGAAATTTATTGTTTGTTGTATTTGTAGTATTTAGACAGAAAACAAGCATCGGAGCTTCCTCGGAGTTCCGAGCGCTTTGTCGGAGCCTTGATTTGGAAAATCAGGGCTCAATTTTTTTCAGAGAAGGACGCCTTCTGCACTTTCAATTATAGGTCTGACGTAAGGTAAGAATTTCGTCAGTTTTAACGTAAGCAGGTTCGACGCACGATATTAATAAAAAATCTGAATAATATCTGCGAAAATTTCT
>ERZ772901.1502-NODE-1502-length-17695-cov-4.807993_pt1 | contig 17695 bp, 26 predicted proteins | sample MGYA00512123_ERZ772901 | MGnify/ENA primary metagenome ERZ772901 (study PRJEB29015, sample SAMEA2737711) | human gut metagenome | biome: human gut; feature: human-associated habitat; material: faeces | place: China | collected 2012 ...
TACGAACATTAATTCTGTAACTAGAGTGGCAATATATCATTTACAAGTGGTACATTAAAGCGGTCTGCAATTTACCAACATACTAGTTAGCGTATCTTTCAACGTTGCTTTCTAACTGTATACATTAATGTTAGCACTTGGTGATACCTTAATATGAGAGTGAAGCAAGCACAGCTTCTTTACACATCATGTCTTTAAATCTTAGACAACCTCTTTCAAAATAAAATCTTAGGTTAGTCAGAATTAAGTCATTCTTTTTTAGCATAACATAGTTAATATTGTGGTCATCAGTTGTGACTGTTATTTTGATTGGGCAGGAGTTATCTGGTTTATCATCACAAAATATAATACCAGAATCAGCATATTCCTTAATGCCATACATTCTATCCTTGTATTTAAGAGTGAACACATATCTTCCCCTACCACTCGGTTTATCAATAAAAGCTTTGCTGTCATTAAGGTATACGCCTTGACTAGAATATGCAACATATTTGTCACTTGAAAAAGCTTTGTTGAAACCACTTTGCTTTTGTGCAATGGATGCCGTGTTAATGAAGCCCTGTTCTAGTACGAAACCATTACCCCTTAGGAAATTTGTATCTTCTTTTAATCTAGCAGATATGCCCATAGCTGTATAATATGGGTTAATAATAGATACAGTGTTACCACACATAAAAACAGGCACATATCTAATTTGTTTTCCCTGTCCTCTTGCAACGCTTGTGTGTACACTTAAAAACTTCTTGATTTCATCTGTGCAGTAGTGATTAGTTTCACTCTGGAATTCATCAAACATCATTTGTTGAACATCGGAAAAAAGGTGGCTGTATCGCTTTAATGCATCAGCATTATTAAGTGAGAACGCATAACCACACGGTTTTTCGTTCAAGTAGAGTTCATGAAAGATACCAGACGCACGTCTTTTGCTTGTCATTTCATATCCTCTAAAGAAAAGTGAGCCAATGTCCTTAAAGAATTTGTCTGCTATTTCGTCAAGTTCGTAATTATATCTGTATACAAGTGCGAACTTTTCGCCTCTTTTTAGAAATCTATTGACTAACAGCCTGCTAAAATATGTTGTCTTTCCACCCGTTCTATTAGTTGTAACCATATAGATTTCTGGCTTGTTACCATTTATGTCAAGCATGCTCAAAAGTTTTGTGCCGTCATAGTATTTATTCATTGTGTATGTCACCTACTTTCTCTATATATTGTATCATACTTCTTGACAAAAAGCAATATATAGTGTATAATATTTCAGATGAAAAGGTGGTGAAAAGAATGGATGTAAATGCTATTTTACAAGCTGTTGGCACACTTGGTTTTCCTATCGTATGTGCAGTAGCTATGGCTTGGTATGTCAAGTATATGACAGACCGAAACAGAGAAGATATTGACAAACTTAATGAACAGCATCAGCAGGAAATGAAAGAAGTAACAACAGCATTAAACAACAACACACTAGCACTTCAGAAACTTTCAGACGTTATTGGGAATGAGGTGAATAAATGACACACGAGTTAAAAAATGCTTTGCTCGAAAATAATATTCAGTGTATTAACGAATATGACGGTAAATTTGTTTTTTTGTACACTAAACTAGCTGGTTTAGGTTCTTTGCGTTTACCGTGCTTATTTAGTCGTGAAATAGCTGTCGGGAGTTTTTTAATAGCAGATGTAGAAGTAAATAGTAGCATTAGAACAACTGTTTTTGTGTGTTGTAATTCTTCTCAGACCAGTCAAGAGAACGTTGCGTCTGAAAATAACCTATTTTGGCATCAGATAACAGATAATGTTTCATTGATTATTACACCGAATTAAAGGGAGATGATTAACAATGGGAAAACAGATTGACGATTTAGTTTTACTAGCTATTCTTCAAAATCAAATAAAGAACGCTGTGGATGAAAATAAGGTTGATACTAGTAAGTTTGCAAATGTTAAGCATGTTAGTAATTTAAACTCATTATCAGAAAAAGAAAAAAACGATATATCTGAAAATTTATATAATTTTCTGATTGATGATTCGTCGAATTTTATATATACATTATTGGAGAAGAAAACAAATAATTGGAAATATGTAAGATTTTACTCGGGTAGTTCAGGCTATGTTTTTTTTACAGAAAGTGGTTTGAAGTTCACACCATTAAGAGAAGATAGAACTATAGCAGTTGATACTACTGGCGCTGTTATATTTACAGATCGTAAGGAGGAATTAAGCATACTTCCAAAACCACAAAATTTAATTTTGACATCAGAAAAATACCCTGATGTAGTGTTTTATTGTAACTACTTCAGCAACACAACAGATTCTATTATATATCGTTTTTCAAGTGGTATCATTTTAGATTCATCATCTGAAGCCCCACAGTACAAAATAGTTTTTGCTTCGTACAACGTTAAAGTGGCTAAAGTCACTTTTGAAGAGAAGGTGTTATCATGAAAACAGTAATTCTCAACTCAAAAGGTACTCATGTAGTCGCACTACAAGCCATTTTACGTTCACAGGGTTTCATTGGCCAAAATGGAAAACCACTTTCAATCGATGGTGATGCAGGTAACAACACAATATTTGCCATCAATTCATACCAGAACATGATGAGGGCATACGGAATTGAATGTGGCACAAACGGCCACAATGATTCTTCCTGCGGTCCAAAAATGTGGGAGTCATTGTTAGGTGGTGATTGTTAATGCCTTTTACACCTAGACTTACATCAGCAGGCATGCAAGGCTCTAAATACTGGTACAGCGATAACCCATTTTATCAAGCAAACCTCGGGCCGCAACAGACAGGTGGCAACTGTACATGGTATGCTTGGGGAAGGTTTTATGAAATTATCGGGCGTTATCCGTACGGCTTGTCAACTTCAAATGCAACAAATTGGTACTCACGTACAACAGGTTTTTCAAAAGGAAAAGAGCCAAAGTTAGGAGCTATTGCTTGCTATGGTTATAACAATGGTGGTGCAGGTCATGTTGCAGTTGTTGAACAAATTACAACAGATGGTATTTTAACTTCAAACAGCGGATGGTCGTCTGGAAAATATTTCTGGACAGAAAAAGCAAAAAAGAGTAACGGATATTGCCCTGATTGGATGAATGGATATTTACAAGGTTTTATCTATGCTGACGTTGATACTGGAACAGTGCCAGACCCAACGGAGTTACACTGGCAATCAATTCCAGATTGGTTAGATAACTACACATCAGAGAAATCAACAAACAACGCTTATTGCGTTGCAAGCTATTTACTTACAAAAGGCTGGTCATTAAATGGTGTTTGTGCATTACTTGGTAATGCTACAATGGAGTCTTTTATCAGTGCAGACTTGTATGAAAAAGGCGTTGCAGTAGATGAAAGGGGCTATGGTTTAGTTCAGTGGACACCTGCTGTTGAAACTATTATTCCATATTTAAACCAGAACTTTCCAGACTGGCAAACAAATCTGGATACAAACGGGTACGGTCAATGTCAGAGATTGGATGATGAACGACACAACAATCCGCAGGAGTGGTATCCAAACTTTCCATCAGTGCCGACAGAGTACAGAACTTATCAGACAATGGAAGCTTTTTGTACTGCAACAGATGATGTTGGGCATATGGCAAAATGCTTTTTGTACTGCTATGAAAGACCTGCTGACCCGTCAGCGACAATCGAAAAGAGAGCAGAGTATGCGAGATACTACTTTAATTTGTTACAGGGCTTTAATCCATCTTTGCCATCAGGTAAAGGAATTAAGCGCAGAATGCCTATATGGATGTATCCTAAATTAAGAAAGAGGTGGTAACATGAAACAGGCAACAAAAGATGCATTATTAGCATTTGTTGGAGATAGAACAGACGATGATGCCATCAGCATTTTAGAAACAATTAACGATGATGGTATTGATGATGGTGAGGACTGGCACCAGAAATACGTTGATAATGACAAGGAATGGCGAGAAAGATATACAACAAGATTCAAAGAGGGTGGAGAACCTCAGCCAACAACACCCCCAGTCTCAGAACCAGACCCCGAAGATGAAATGAAAAAGTTAACTATTGATGCTGTGTTATACGGTGAGAATAAATAAAGGAGTGATTTTTATATGCCTACTAAACCTAAAATTACGACAAATACCAACATTTCAGCTGACGTTGTAAACGCAATTAGAAACAGTGCGTCAAATAACTATCGTGAGAATGTTCCTTACGTAACTCCGGACGCAGACTCGCTTCGAGGTATTGGTGCTATCTTAATGAATAACCCTGCATTAATGAACGAGTTCATCAATACACTTGTCAACAGGATTGCCTTTGCGAGAATTGCCAGCCGAATGTACACCAACCCATTAAGAACACTGAAAAAAGGTGTCATTGACACAGGTGAAACGATTGAGGACATCTTTGTAAACATTGCGAACGTGTATCAGTATGAAGAAGTTAGGGGTTCTGACAATGGCGCAGGAAATGCATTTAAGCGATTCGACAATGACGTAAGAGTTGCTTTCTATGTGATGAATTCACAGTTAACTTACCCTGTGACAGTTAATCGCGCGATGCTCAAAAACGCTTTCAATTCTTGGGCAGGTATGGACGAACTTGTCGCTGGTGTCATTCAGTCAGAATACAGTGCGGCGGCTTACGATGAATTCAATATTACTAAATACATTATTGGTCAGCACATCCTCAAAGGAAAACTTACTTACTACACATTCACAGGTGGGAAATATCTTGAAGCGGCTACACAGCTTAGAAAAGCTTCAAATGATATGTCATTTATGACAGACAAGCTCTCTATTGCAGGAGTTAAAACATTTACAGAGAATGACAGAAAAGTTATTCTTATCAACACCAATTATGACGCAAACATTGACACAAATGTTCTCGCAGGTGCATTCAATCTTCCTTATGCAGATTATCTGAACAGAAGAATCCTTATTGATTCGCTCGGTACACTGGACGTCGAGAGACTCAACAAGATTTTTGCAAATGACCCTACATATGAAGAACCATCCACTGATGATATGGCTTTTCTTGATAACATTGCAGGTGTTATCTTAGATGAAGATTTTGTTCAGATTTATGACAATGTTTTTGAAATGCGAGATATGCCGAACCCTGTTTCACTTGACCACAACTATTTCTTGCACATGTGGCAGACGTACGCTGTGTCACCTTTTGCAAATGTAGTTTGTTGTATTCCTGCTGAATCTGTGCCTGTACAGACAGCTGATAACACAACAATTACGCCATCAGCAGTTGCGATTACTGGTAAGCTTGGTAAAGATGGCACAGCAACTGGCATTCTCACTGCAACAGTTAAAACCGTTACAGGTGGCACAGAAACAGTTAAATGGACTAAAACAGGTGGTACAGCTACAGGCACAGTCGCTTCGAACGGCGTTTGGAAAGCTGAGACAACAGGCACGTTGAAAGCGAAAGCTAGCATTGGAACTATTGAATCTGTTGAGGTAACAATTACAATTTCTTAAATAGGTGGTGACTTAATGAGCTATATTGCACCCGATACTGACATATATTTGCTTGCTAATGTTGAATGTGATAAAAGTTACGACAATGTTAAATATTTTGCAACTAAAAATGCACAGCATAGTTATATGTCTGATAAAATCGTTAAGTCATTTACTAACCAGAGTTACGGGCGTGTCAATAAAGGCACGTTCCGTCTCTTCTGTAAAGCAGATGACGTATATCAATGCAACTATTTAATGTTTCAAAATACAGCTTTTGGAAATAAATGGTTTTACGCTTTTATCAATAGCGTTGAGTATGTTTCTAACAACACTTGTGAAGTAAGGTTTACTATTGATTTGTTTCAGACTTGGTTTCTGGATTGTACAGTTGGTCAATGCTTTGTTGAGCGTGAACACGTTACAGATGATAGTATAGGAGCACACACACTAAATGAGGATGTTCCTACTGGTGAAATGATTACAGCAATCGAAGAACAGTTGACAGAATTTTCAAAGCAGTACACATACGGCGTAGAAATCTGTATCAGTGATACGCAGTTGAGTGGCATTACTAATCAGCCTACATGGTTTGATAAGCCTGTTTTGAGCGGCATTTTTCAGGGTTCTAAAATTGGTACAACAGATAACAGCGATGACTTATTAACGTTTCTGAACAATGTCATTTCAGCGGGCTATCAGTCAACAATTATACAGGTTTTCACAATACCAAAAATATTTGCGCCATCTGGCACAGACTCAAGAGTACAGACAACAAGAGAATTACCCACTTTACCCGCAAAATTCGGTAATTATACGCCTTTGAACAACAGATTGTATTCTTCACCATTCGTTGACTATGTTGTTTATGCACCGACAGGTGATAAAATGGTTCTGCATCCAGAGTTGTTCAGTGATTACGAACATAGAATATTGACTTTTTCTGGTAATCAAAGTGTAACGCCTCAAATAATGTGTGTTCCGACTAATTATAAAATTACAGGTGGAACAAATAAGACTGAGGGGTATACCCTTAATTACGGAATAAAAGGTTCTTTCATGTATGACGCATATCAAGCTGAAATAGCATCCTATGGAATAGGAGAACTTGGCGGGACTATTGCTCATTGGTTACCTAGAATTTTGGGAACAGGCAGTAGAACAGTTGGAGCAGGTGTCGGGTTAGGTGCGGCTATAGAAACAGGCGCTGGAATGCCTTTATTGGCGGCAGGTCTTGCAGGCGTTAGTGCTGTAAGTAGTGCTGTTAGTACAGCGTCAGACTATTTCAAAGAAACGCACGACACATCGAAATTAAGTGGTGCTTCTGGTGGCTCTGTTCTTTGGTCACAGCAGATACTTGACACATTTGTACAGGTACGTCAAGTAAGAGAAGAGTATGCTAGAATAGCCGATAACTATTTTAGTATGTTTGGTTATAAGGTATGCAGATTGAAAGTGCCAAACATTTCCACTAGACCCTCATGGAATTTTGTAAAGTGTTCTACTGTTGCTATAACAGGTGCAATTCCTGCTGATGCGGAAGAACTAATTATGAGTGTCCTCAAAAAAGGTGTAACATTCTGGAAAACAAGCTTCGGTAACTACACAGCTAATAATAAATAAGGTGGTGGTAAAAATTGGGGAGAAGTAGAAGTAAACGAAGATTTTTCCAAAGGGTGTACTCTTCTGGTATTCAATATAATCATTGGTTGATGAAGTTTGCAAGCAATGCTGTAGCCTCTTATCGTGTAGAGGGATTGCCAAAAGAAATAGACTCACGATGGTTAGCGTTAAAGCTTTTTGAGCTTGGTTCTATTGCTTTCTTTTATGATTCGGATGCAGACGAATATGCCTGCATGCAGTACTCGTGTCTTGGTACATATGACTGTTATGGAAATCCGACAAAAATACGTGTTTGGAATCCTTGGACAGGATATCAGAGGGAGCTAAACAAGGGCGAATTTGTTATAATTTGGGATAACATGCTTAGAACAAATATGTACAATTCTTACATTGAATTGGCGTATAGATTGTGGAGAATTGACGGAACAATAGACACAAACTGTGTAGCGCAGAAAACACCTGTTATTGTACAATGTTCGGAAAATGAGCGATTGTCTTTTAAAAATCTTCTGGCAGGTGTTGACGCTGACAATCCATACTTAGCAGTTGGCGATAATTTGTCCTTAAAAGATATTAAAGCATTAAAGCTTGACGCACCACTGGTAGCACCTCAGTTAATGGAAGTACAGCAGACGCTTTACAACAGAGGAAACGCACTGCTTGGCATCACATCTGTTATTGTACAGAAAAAAGAAAGAATGGTGAAATCCGAAGTAGACACAGCTAATGCTGATGCTCTTGCTAACAGACGCTCAAGATCGATGGCCAGAGATTACGCAAGTGAACAGATTAAAGAAAGGTTTGGCCTTGACGTAACATGGGTTTTTGATGAGGGTGACGAGCCTGACAAGGAAACAGATGAGGGAAATCGAGAAGAATTTATTAGTGGTATGAAAGTAGCTAGTTTAGGCACTTCTGTTATAGAGAGGTGATAACATGAGTAGATACACAACAGAAGTAAGATATATCTGTGAATCACTTGCAGGACTTAACAAATCAGTTGGCTATTCAAATGTTAATGAAGTCATTGAAAAGTCAAGAAACAGAATCTTTCCACCTTTTGAAATATTTGATGAAAGTTATAGGTCTGTACTTGAGACAAAGATACTTAAACATTTTTATACCAGAGAAATCGGATGTGAAACGTTTGGATTGTGGCAGTTAAGACTTGACGCTAAACTATCAGTGATTATGCCATATTACAACAAGCTTTATAAAGCGATTAACATTGATGTTCCTGTTATTGATAACGTTGATATGAATGTTGAACACAATATTGGCAGGAATGCGGATACAAAAGTTAATGATAACACAGACATCACAGCAAGTTCTAATACAGCAACAAACACTACAGTTAGTGCAAAGATTAGACACAGCGATACACCACAGGGGAGTTTAGAGGACTTAGAAGCGAATGAGTATATGAGCGATGCAACGCTTAGTGATACAACACAGGCAGTAAACAGCAATACGAATAGCAGTAGTAACAGTAAGAGCAACAGCGATACGAACGCAAAAAGTACAGAAGAATATGCAGAGCATAGATGGGGAAAAGAGGGAACGGTAACTTATATTAGTATGGTGAATGAGTACATCGAAAAGATGAAAAACATTGACGCTATGTTAATTCGTGAACTTGAAGATTTGTTTATGCAAATCTGGGATATATGGGAGTGATTCAATATGAGTTTTAAACCTAGAAATTTTAAAGAGTGGTGTAACCACACTATTCCTGTTTTACCCCAGGTGTATGGGGATGAAATAAGTTATTATGAGCTGTTGAATCAAGTCATTGAAAAAAGCAATGAGCTTGGTGACACAATTAATGAACTTATTGAATATGTTAATCACTATTTTGATAGTTTAGACATTCAAAAAATGATTGATAAAAAGCTTGATGAAATGGCACAAGATGGAACTTTAGCTGATTTGATTAACAACGTTATTTTTTCGAAGTTAAATAAAAGTGTAAATAAAAGGGCAGTAAAGTGTGTTACAGTGTTAGAAATGGTTAACGATATGGATATTTCTTTAAATGACATTGTAATTACTTCTGGCTATTATACTATAAACGACAATGGTAACGCTACTTATCTTATATTAGATGTTAATTCAGGTTACAATATACCATTATTAAATGGTCTTTTTGCTTATTTTGTTGGAAAAACAGGCAGACCGGAGCAGTTTGGATGTAAAGGTGATGATAGTGATGAAACTATTGGTTTAAAAAATTTGCTAAAAACTTGTAATTGCATCGAATTCACTCCTAACAAAAAATACGGTTTCAGCTCACCACTTACTGTTATGGGTGACACAAACATAAATGGTAACTTTTCGTGCTTACATTCGCTCATTATAGACGTTTCAAGCGATCCTAACGATGGGTTAATTAAAGTTTCTGGTGATAACTGTGTATTTAATAATGTCAAATTTGATGGTGGTATGAATAATGCAGGGCAAAAAGTAAATAAACACACATATGATAGACCGTCATTGAATGGCAGACCAATTATTGACACAATTTCTGGAAATAAGTACAATAACATTTTAATAGAAAACTGTATTTTTGAAAACGCAACAGCTATGTCAATTCAATTAAATGAGTGCGACAATGTAACAGTGTCAAATTGTCAAATAAGAAACAGTAATAGGGATGCAATCTTTGTCCTTGGTGATGCAATAAGCATTGTTGGTAACATTATAGAAGATTGTGAGGATAACTACATAGCAATCGACACTAATTTCATTAGTCGTGATATTAGTGGGGTTGTTATATCTCAAAACACATTAAAAAAGTCAATGACTAACACAGACAGATATACTATTTCATCAAGTGTTGGCATTTTTGTTGGTAATTCAGATGGTAGAACAATTACAAAATGCAATATTAATAACAACATGATTGAAAGTAATTATATTGCTGTAAAAATCGATAATGTAAAAGAATGTAAATTAAATAGTAATGACATAAGATGCGGTGGCCTTGGTAAAACTACAGCTGCCGATTTGTACGGTCTTTATATTAGAAAAAGTCCTAATGCGTATGTTACAGATAATCATATTATTTGTGATAGTCACACGCTTTACATTGCAAATGACTGTGACGGCATTATAGTACAATTTTGTGAAATTGTTAATGAGGACGGAAGTTCACTTAATATGATAAAGTCATATTCAAACGACGTAGTTATTAGATATTCTTATTTACAAGGTGTTTTTAATCAGACTGTTTTTGACACAACTAATTTGAGACTGTTTTTGTGTGCGGCCAGTGGCAAAGAATTTACAAAGACAGCTAGTACAAACGTTGTTAAAACTGTTTTAAATTACGGCGATTTTATTAACTAATGTTTCATGTGAAACATAACAAAGGGAGCCTTTTTGGACTCCCTTATTTTTTAGTTTGCTAATGCTATGCACAAAAGCAGTGAATAAAAGCACATTATAAAAAACAATGTTAATTCATTGAATAATCTTGCAGATATAGCAGATGTTATCACTAATACAAAAAATAAATTGAGTGTATCATTCAACTATATCACCTCTGCTAACATCGGAAATACACACGCATAAACAATCTTCCCTTACAGACAAGCACTCAACACTCTTGCTTGCTAATGAACCTGTTCTTTTAACTAATTGGTTAAATTCAGATGACGGTATCTTGTTAGTGTGAAACGCTATAACTGTTTCATTACTATATTTTACCCTAGTGTATAGTATAACATAAATATCCATTCCTACTATTTTACTTACATCTTTTACAAGCATTTTTTTTCACTTCCTTTTTATTCATTCTCATGCTCATTTAAAATTGTAACTTTTGTCCCAACACGATTAGCAAACACAATTTCATAAGTAACGCCAATGCCAATAGACCCGTCACACTTAGGGATAACAACAACTTCATCGGCTTTTTCTATTTTGTTAAAGCACTCTTCTACTAATTTTCTGCATGGCAAATGTGGTTGTTTTTTAACATATTCTACATTGTTGCCTAGACTCTTGTAATAATTAGCTGTCTTTTTAATCTTTTCATTACGTCCCAAAGACCCTATTACATATATATTAGCCATGTTTATTTCTCCTTTTCTTCATTCTCTTACATGCATCACTCACGTATGCTTTATGTTTTGAATCATTATACTCAGCAACAGACGCTTTCATTATTTCATATCTGTATTGAAAGTATTCTTCGCAAGCTGAATGGCAATTTAAACATCTTTCACTGCAATCTTTACAGGGTGCTTTCATATTATCACCTCCTGCAATATAACATTATGAACACAATAGTCCACCATATAACTATTGCACCAGATACACCAATAATCACTATCATATCTGGTCTTAAAGTGAGTAAATATAACAGGAATAACAGAAACAGCAATATTAAAACTAAAACACTGATAAAAACAAACTTTTTAAGCATTTTTTCACCTACCATTTATAAGAATAATTCACGCCCTGTGAACTTTTTCTATTTTTAAAATAAGGAACTTTTTTAGTTTTTCTAATGTTCCTGCAAACTGTATACCAGTCAAGTGTAAATTTTTTTACTTCAGTATCATTCATTCCGAAAACAATTATTTGCATTATCTCACCCCACTTGAACCAAAACCATTTCTATCATTATCTGTTAAATCTTCCACTTCAACCAGTTCAATCTCTGGCTGATTTCTTACAATTTTAAACTGTGCAATTCTATCGCCTCTTGTTATCACCGTATCTTCAACAGCATATGCAGGAAAACACCATTCATCATTTCTACCACAATATGAATTATCAATGATTCCCATACTGTTAGTCATTAAGACATGATATTTTCTGAAAGTTGATGAACGTGGTAATACGTGTGCTTCATATCCTTTTGGTAGTTTCATTGCAACCCCTAACGGGATGTTAACATATTCGCCTCTTTTAATGCGCACTGTTTTACCTGCTTTTAAATCAATCCAATCGCCAAGTGAATATTTTTCCGGCAGGGCTGAATTAAAATATCCATGATTCTTTGCTAATACACTAATTATTTTCGAGTGTGAAGAATAGTTTTCTACAGCTTCTTTGATAGACAAAACATCGTGATATAGATAAGACAGTTCTTCATATGTAAGAGAACAGTTTTCTTTAGTTTTTTTCATATAATTCACTCCTTAATACATTAATATATTTTTCTACAAATGCTTTATAAAATAAATCTGCATCATAATATGTATATGAATTCATCAATATTTTTAAAGCGTTTTCCAACTTGTTCATCCTTATTACACGCCTAATTGCAAGCAATGCCTGCTTCGCGTCATAAACTCTAATGTATTCGTTGTAATCTTCATATAGCATGTTGTCAATATCTTTTCTTATTTGAGTATCTGATTTACCGCATTTGATACGTCGATTCGACAAGTAAAACACCTCCATCTATTCTTTTTGGAATTAATTTACATGGTACATTTAAACCTATTTTAAAATCGTCAAATGTTCTAACGATAGGTTCATGTGTAACTTGATTGAAAAGAAATCTGTTAACTGGTGTATTTTCTTTGTAATCAGCATACACAGCTTTTCCAGACATCGACAACTCAAACAAGTCTTTGCATCTCTGTGGCATTCCTGCACACTTAATGTTGTTGTACGGTTCTTCAATCTTCTGCAAATCTTCATGCGTAACGTGTTCAATGTATGTTTTCTGTCTTGCAAAAATAGCTCTATCCCAGCAGGATTCAAGTTTCCATGCACAGAAATCAGTTTCGTGTACTTTAATTCCTGTAATCTGTTCTGGTGGTAAGTCACAGTGTATGCTATCTGTATCAGCATATATAAAGCCATGTTCTTCAACGCCATAATAGTTTGCTTGAGCGGCTCTGATGGTAAAGTTTCTGGCGTAGCTTGTGATAGCTGAACCAACAGGGATATAACCTGCTTCTTTATCTTTCGCTGTAATGTTAATGAATCCTATTGAGTTATCATCCTTAACATACGCTAATTTGAATGATGAATCAGTGGATGAAGCCATCTTGCCATACAAGTTGTTTAAAAATAACTTTGCAAGTGTACGTCTTGCGCCCTTGCTAGTCATTTTTATTTTTGCGTATTTATCGATATATTCATCAAATATACCGACTTCTGAACGAAAGTAACATCCATCAAGAATCTCAAAGTCAACAAGCTCATAATGTTCAAGTATAAGAAAATAATCTGTCATGGTAAGTGTAAGTTCTACTCTTGTATCACATTCTTTACCATCAATATCAATGTATTTGTCGTAATACTTACCTGTAGCTTTGTCAAACACATCAGATGTTTGTAACGACTCTGTGCCTTTATATAGCATGTTCCCCTTTATCTGGATAAAAGGCAATTTTCCACTTCTCAAGTAAAATTTTGTTTTTATCCTAATAAAGAAATACATGTTGTTTTGTAAGGCTCTGTCTGGAATAAAGTTACCAGACCAGAACATCGGCTTTCCAACAGGGTATCTATTGCCCGACATAGAGTGCATCATAGACGGATACAGAGAATTTACATCCGCAGTAGTTCCGTTAGTATATATCTGATTTTCTTTACCTTTTACTAGATAACACCAACCCCCTCTATATGACTTTCTTATGTAGGCATCAACGTTTGACTTACCGTATGTATCAGAATCTAGTTCTATTTGTGTAACGTCTGGAAATCTTCTTTTCCATTCATCTTTTCCAACTATTTGCTTATATTCAGCAAGACAACAACTGCCTATTGTTAGTCTATTATGCCCTTCACGAAAAACAATCTCTAATGCTTCTTTAACAACAAGAACATCGTTAGCTATGTACTTTTTTTCCTTTGGTTTAATCTCACAACCTGCATAACGAAAACCAGTATATTCCATGTCAAGTTTCTGATGTTTTGTTTTAAAGGCTTTTCCTATCTCTTCAACAGAGAATGGCAGAAGCTTCAATGAATCCCTAAATTCTATTACCTTACTGTTTACTTTAACTTTGATCCTGTACCATTGCCCCATTTCTGATATCGTATACTTGAATGTATTGTTATACATATCTTTATCTTGATGCCATTCACAGGAATTAACACCATCCCCCGAATATGCTTGTTTTAGGTGTAGTTTATTAATAAAAAACGATATCCAAAAATTACCGTCAAATTTTAGGTTGTGAAAATAAACTATCAGATTAGATTTTAATCCGCTTAAATATTCCCATGTTTCGTCTATTGAATGTAATATAAAAACATCTTCTGTGAACATTTCTACAATGGCAGATGCCCAAACTTCTGTATTTTTCTGACCCTCATAGACTGTAGTTTCAAAGTCCCCGACCAGATACTTTACTTTTTTAGGCCTTGCCATACTATCACCACCCGTTTTCTGATTCGTTCATCATTTCAGCCTGCACTTTTTCTTCAAATGATAATGGTGCTCCGTTGATTATTGATAACAGTTCGTCCGTTGCTTGGTTTATGACTGCAACTGATGAACCCCACAACACGGCTGAAACTATAACGTCTATATCATTCATAGTTCTGGACGCTTCAACTAGCCTTCTTCCGACCTCTGACGTACCGATGTCATTAATCATATTCAGCAGGAAAGACTGCATACTTCTTGAATATGAAATTGCTTCTTTTCTCCTGCTTCTGTTCAAATCAACAGATTTGCCTAATGAAGATGTGAAGTCTGTAGCCGCTTTTTGATATTCTGCTTCTCTTCTTTTACGCTCCTGCTCAATTTCTTCGTCTGTAGCATCCTTATAGCCATAGAACAAATCTTCCTCTTCTGGTGTTAATGAACCATATCTGGCCAGAAATTCATCATTAAAGTTACTAAACGCTATATCTTCTTCATGAGGAATATTTGCTTCTGCTTTAATAGCTTCAACGTCAATCTTTTTTAACTTATTGACATAAGCACGTAAATCCTTACCTTTAAAGCCCTTTGCTTTAATCTGACGCAAGGTTGGAATGTTTGTCGGAACATATTGAACACCTTGCTTTTTAAGCTTACGCTCAAGACGTTTTATACGATTTCGCTCACGTTCGTATGCTGTTAATTTTTTACTCATGTTACACCTCTACAACTCCCTAGATTACTAGAGTTAAAAAACCACAATCATCTAAAAGGTAAAGAATATTACATTCGTAATAAGGAATCCACTTAGACGATATTATACGTTCATTGGATAAAATATAGTTTTCGTTAGTATCTGATAAATTCAAATAAACCTTATCATCATATCCTGCTAGAAATAACTGTATTATATCACAAACTTTTACTTCACATTTTCTATCAAACAATTCGTCAAAGCACATTTTTAGTCACCTCCTGCATAAATATGTTTCACGTGAAACATTAAATAAGTAAGAATGACGCTCACTGTATGTCGTGAGCGCCTATGCTTATTTAATTTGCTTTTGTTACTTAAAAAATACAATTTCATTCTACTTTTAAGCTGTCAATGTCAAGTACGCAATCCACGTAGTCACGACCTGCTTTTGACTGGCCAGTGATTTTCTTGACAGGGAATGGGAAACAACCCTGCATAGCAGTTTCAATGTCTTTAATGCTTCGCTTAAAGGTTACTGACTGAGTACTGAATACAGCATGGTCTGTCGTGATGATTGACATAAGTTCGGTTGTTGTACCATCCTCTTTTTCGTCAATAAATTCAAGGTAACCTGCAACATCGATAACATCGCCATCATTAAGTGTTTTCACAGTTCTAATTGTAGGTGCAACTGTTAAAAGATATCTTTCTACAGGTGTAAATTCTCTTGTCTGTCCCATTACTTTAATCATATTCTAATTTTCCTTTCTTTTTTGTGTGTTGTATCGTGTAAACATAAAACAAATCTATTAACTGGTTACATTATTCTTCCGACTGAGCTTTTGCTCGCGATGGGAGAATTTCGGCTAATTCCAAAAACTTTTCTTCTGGCATGCCATACAGCTCTTCCTGTACTGTTACTTCAATTACTTTCAGAGGACGTACCTCTGTATGCTCTTTTGTGATTGCTTTCAGCGCATCATCTGCTGAAAGTTCTCCTGACAGCTTGTATTCAAGTGTCTTAATCTCGTCTTTCTCAATGTTGTAAACTGTCGCTATCGCTTTTGTACTCGTAATGGTACGAGTAACCATTCTCTTTCTTGCCATTGTTTAGGCCTCCTTGTTTGTTTGCTTTTTATTCGTTTAACGTCCGTCGACGAATTGACAGGACGGGAGTCGAACCCGTCGGAAGTGTTCCGCAAACCTGCCTGTCAACCTTTCTATGTGTAAGAAAGGAGGAGAGAGTAAAGAGTTGTCAGTTCTCTTTACATTATTTATTATATCACTGTTGTACTTAAATGTCAACAGTTTTTTCAGAAAACTTTTATTCATTTTGCACTATGGTTAGATATAACTAACTTTGCACATATTCCGTAATAGAACTAATGTTCTAGTCTATTCTATATTCAAATAGAACATTCCGCCCTGTCGATGCTTCAACAAATCTCCAATCTTTTGATAAAGCTATAATATAAGGCAGTTCACCAATCCTTTTCATGGGGTCGGCCAGATACAAACTAAATTCGTCACACCCTACTATTTCTAACGGGTGCTGAAATGTCATCTCTAAATCACCCAACATAGCTTTTGATACATACATCATTCTTCATCCCCTCCAAATAGCAACTGAGCTATTAGCTCAGCTACTAATAATATTATTATTGCAAGGCCTGCTATTGACAGGCCTGCAAAAATCACTTTCGCACCTTTCTGTAGGCACTAAACCAAATGTTTTCGTCCATGTAATTCTTAAAATCTGAGAATGTCCCGTTACCGAATTTAAAAGCGTTCTTTATTCTTTCTTCATCCCATTCGGTATAAAAGCCGTCATCATTAGCTTTCTTTATAGCTGTTTGAAAAGAACAACCGAATAGATTCATGTAGTTAAACAGAATCTTCCTTGAATACTCCCGATATACATATGCCATAATTACACCTCTCTCCATGTATGCGAAGCAACGTGTCTAAACTTGTTTCTGAACTTGCTAATGTGCTTTGCGCTGGTTGCCGTGTAACCGTATACCAAACGAAGCACATCATATAAAATTCCACGATCGTCAACAAATGCCACAATAGTTTCGTAGCTAATTAAAAACGAATAACCTCTTGTTTGATATGTCCATGCTTGACAATAGTCAAGACGCACCACTTCGTCAAGCTCTTTTGAGACGTTATTCCAAACTTTTTTGGCTCTCTCCCAAGCCTGTTCTACTAACTGATTTTCGATTCTCTGCATTTCTCTTTTTGTCATGTTTATTCCTCCTACTTTCTTGCACGGTCACTATTGACCAAGTGCCACCCACAGGAATCGAACCTGCGGTACACCATGTGGCTATTTGTTTCTATTTCTTTGTCTTTCCCTCATATGAAAAACAAAATCTATTGTGCTCAATATCTCTTTGTGCATCTTATCAGATTCTTCATAACTGATAAGTTTCATGCTATACAATGCCCTTTTGTAGCCTTGCATCCTTCCCATATGCAAAGCGGCATCTTCATTATCTCCTTTAAACTGTGCTGAAATATATGCGGCTCTTTCTTTTTGAAAATACATTTCATATTCTTTCATTTTTATTA
>ERZ772901.1516-NODE-1516-length-17578-cov-5.292530_pt1 | contig 17578 bp, 19 predicted proteins | sample MGYA00512123_ERZ772901 | MGnify/ENA primary metagenome ERZ772901 (study PRJEB29015, sample SAMEA2737711) | human gut metagenome | biome: human gut; feature: human-associated habitat; material: faeces | place: China | collected 2012 ...
AGAAAATCGGCAACAATGCATTTGAAAACTGCAACAATCTGGAAGAAGTGATTTTCCCGGATTCACTGGAAGAAATCGGACAGGAAGCATTTATTAACTGTGTGAATTTAAAAAGTGCGGTATATAAAAAGGGTGTGAAGGTAGACCCAACTTCCTTTAAAGGATGTATCCAGTTGGAAAGATAAGTACATAAGACAAGGCTGCGGCATTTGCCGCAGTCTTTTTTCGTTATTGGAAATTTGCGGATTCTTTAGTAAATTAAAGTGCTTTTTATTTGACAAATGCGTTGCGGTAAGATATGATTTTTAGATAGTGGGATACGTATATAGTAATGTCGGGGTTTTAAATTCCCCGGTTATGGTACGCTTCGCATGTGCAATCAATAAAGCATCAGGAAAATATGCGGAAATGAGGAGAACTATGAGTCAGAAAAAAACATTTGTAACATTAGAACAGTTAAAAGAAATTAATAAGACTTATCCGACACCATACCATCTGTATGATGAAAAAGGGATTCGTGCAAATGCAGAACGTTTAAAGAAAGCATTTTCATGGAATAAAGGCTATCGTGAATATTTTGCGGTAAAAGCAACCCCGAATCCGTTCATTTTAAATATTTTAAAGGAATACGGCTGTGGTACGGATTGTTCTTCAATGACAGAACTGATGATGAGCCATGCACTCGATTTTAAACCGGAAGAAATTATGTTTTCATCCAACGATACACCGGCAGAAGAATTTGCTTATGCAGCAAAAATTGGTGCTACGATCAATTTAGATGATATTACACATATTGATTTCTTAGATAAGATTTTAGACGGCAAATTCCCGGAAACCATGAGCTGCCGTTACAATCCGGGCGGATATTTCAAACTCGGAACATCAATTATGGACAATCCGGGTGATGCAAAATACGGTATGACACATGACCAGATTATCGAAGCATTTAAGATTTTAAAGTCAAAGGGCGTAAAGCACTTTGGTATTCATTCTTTCCTTGCAAGCAATACAGTTTCTAACGAGTATTATCCTGCACTGGCAAAGATTTTATTTGAACTGGCAGTTGAATTAAAGGAAAAGACCGGCGTAGATATCCGGTTTATCAACCTTTCAGGCGGTATCGGCATTGCATACAAGCCGGATCAGGAAGAAAATGATATTGCTGTTATCGGTGAAGGCGTTCACAAGGTTTATGATGAAGTGTTGACACCAAATGGCATGGGCGATGTTGCAATTTATACGGAACTCGGACGTTTCATGCTTGCACCTTACGGCTGCCTTGTTACAAAAGCAATTCATGAAAAGCATACACACAAGGAATACATCGGTGTCGATGCGTGTGCGGTAAACCTTATGCGTCCGGCAATGTACGGTGCATACCATCATATTACGGTAGCGGGAAAAGAAGATGCACCTTGCGACCATGTATACGATATTACAGGTTCTCTTTGTGAAAATAATGACAAATTTGCAATTGACAGAAAGCTGCCAAAGATTGACATGGGTGATTATCTGATTATTCATGATACAGGCGCGCATGGCTTTTCAATGGGATACAATTACAACGGAAAGCTGCGTTCATCAGAACTGTTATTAAAGGAAGATGGCAGTGTGGAAATGATCCGCCGTGCAGAAACACCAAAGGATTATTTTGCAACATTTGATTTTTGTAATATCCTCGATAAGCTGAATTTAAAATAAGCCGAAGGAGAAATAAGGATTACTATGAAAGACTTATATTATGTTGCGCAGGAGATTTCAAAGCAGAAGAATTTAAAAGGAAATCTTTTAAAATATGCAACAGGGATGGCTTCTATGTATACAGGACTTGCATACATGAAGCTGTCCATGAATTATTATACCGTTTATGATATGCGTCAGGAAAATGCGACAGTCAATCCGGTATTTGAAGAACTGCTTGCTACGACAAACGGTGTGATTGACAAGCTGCTTTCCGGACAGGCAGAAGATGTGACAGAAGTTGAAACAGTCAGAAACCGTCTGATTGAAACCATGGAGGTTGTAACACAGTATGTAGACTGCCTGCGGATTTATGAATATGTATTAAACCGCGTGGAACACCGTTTCAGTGGTCAGGTGGCAGATGAAGAATATTACGGGATGTATCTGACCAATGATTTGATGCATTATATTCTTGCAGATAAAGATAATGTTGTCATTAACAGTAAGATTTCAGAAGTTGTGGGACAGCTGCCGATGCGTCTTTCACGGAACAAGTTCTTTGAATATTTAAGAGAAGCATTTACGTTATACCACGGCGCACAGAAAGGCACAATCGATGATTTTGCCTATGCACTGCGCACAACGGCGATGTTACAGGAAGTCAAGGGCTTTGAAACACTTTTTCCTGAAGTGTATGACAGTTACAGAACGCTTGCCAATGCGGATTATGCAGAACTGACAGAGGAAGAATATACCCGTCTTAAAAATGTGCTTACAATTGCTACAGAAAAGATGTTAGACTGCGCGGATTTATTTGTACTGCTTACACAGGTGGTCAATGATTTGTACACCATTATTTTAACAGAAAAGCAGACACTTTCCGATATCGGGGAAGTGACGGTTGCAAAGCAGATTATTACCGGTGTGCGTCAGGCATTTGACGGAAAAACACTGCTTTCAGATGAAGTTCTCGGCAAGTTTGAATATTTTGAAGGAAAGCAGGAAAGAATCCTTATGATTCTTTCTAAGAGTGACTTTGCAGTGGAAACGGCACTGGAAAATATGCCAAAGGAATTAGAAGAAGAAGGATTACAGGACTGCTATGCAGCGCTGGCTGATGTGATGAAATTACAGTCCGGCAGTGACTTTGTAAGTCTTATAAAAGACCCGGAAAAGTTAAATGTACCGGATAATTCTTACGCAGACGAAACCTGTGAAAACATTATTGCCCAGTTAAAGGAAAGCTTTACGGATATGCCGCAGATTGTAAGACGTGCCGTGATGTCGGCAGTACTTTCACAGCTGCCTGTATTTTTTAACAATACTGACGAAATCTGCGAATATATTAATCTGTCGCTGGAGCAGTGCAATGATGCGGCAGAAAAGATGGCAGTAATTGAAGTAATGAAAATGATAATGCGTGGGTGATGAGTAAATGAAATGGTATCGGAACCTCTATCTTGGCGAGGGTGCAAAGCAGGCAAAATATAAGATGTTTGGCAGAATCCGCCGCGGGCGTTTTCAACTGGATACGTATCTGATTACACTTTCGGACAACCCGGATAATCTGCTGGATATGTTTTCGGCAAATGTCTTAAAGCAGCCTTATTTTAAGAAACAAAAGGGGATTCATGCCAGAGAAATCTATGTTGTCGGTCTGGCGAAAGGCTATGCCGAGGGGCTTGAGGTTATCACAGCCATTATTGATGATGTTTATCAGCAGACGGGAGCGTTTGATATTCCGGGTTATTTAAAGTTCGGAAGAAACCGCACCCGCTAGACTGTGGGAGGAAAACAACAATGCTTCATGGTTTGCTATTGGTTTTAAAAATAGCAGGGATTATCCTTGCAGTCTTACTGGGAATTGTTCTTGCGGCAGCAGCGGCGGTGCTGTTTGTGCCGGTGCGCTATGCGGCAGATGCACAATATGATAAAAACAGCGGCAAAAAGCCGGTGCTTCATGTACGGGTTACATGGCTTTTGCATCTGTTCCGTTTTTTTATGGAATATAACGAAGGCTTTAAAATGCGGGCGCAGGTTCTTTTCTTTCTACTGTATGATTCGGAAAGACCGATAGAGCCGGAAATAAAAGAACAAAAAGAAAAAGCTTCAAAAAAGAAGCAGAAAGCCGGGGAACGCACGGTTTTTGACGAACAGCCACAGAAAAGCGGCGTACAGGCGCAGGAAGTCCGGAAACGGATAGAACAGGAACCACCGCAGGAAACCGGGAGCGAAACTGAGGCAGAGCAGACGGCGGAAGAAAATCCGCGTGCTTTCCGCAAAAAGCCGTCTTTAGCGGAAAAGTTTAAGTGTTTCGGAGAGCGCATAAAACAGGTTTGCCGGCGGATAAAGGCATTTTTTATCAGGATTGCGCAGACAATCTGCGGTATTTTTGATAAGAGTGTTTCGCTAAAGGAGACCGTGCAGGAAAAAACAACCCATTTTTCGGAAATGCTGCAGGATGAAGAAAACCGCGAGCTGGTTCATTTTCTATGGGAGCAGTTGAAACGGCTTTTACAAAAATTCCGTCCGAAAAAATACCGGCTCCGTGTCCGGTACGGATTTGAAGACAGTGAAACGACAGGCTGGCTTGCAGTACGGCTTGCGGTCCTTTACGGACTTTTGGGACTGGACATCGAACTGATTCCCGATTTTGAAGAATCCGTTTTTGAGGGCGAAGGCATGATAAAAGGGAAAATCCGGCTGGCGGGGATTTTAATGATTGCAGGGAAAGTTTATTTTAACCGCCTTGTACAGAAAAAACTGTTAAAGAAAAGCAGCCGTTAAGACGGCAGAATGGAGGAGTTATGGCAGAAAATAAGAATAATTTTGATACAACGGTAGCCTCTCTTTTTAAAGGGATGGATTCATTTGTTTCCGCAAAAACGGTTGTGGGAGATGCAGTGACAGTCAATGACACCATTATTCTTCCGCTGGTTGATGTATCGTTTGGTGTGGGTGCAGGTGCATTTGCGGGCGAAAAGAAAAACAATGCGGGCGGCGTAATGACAGGAAAGGTTTCGCCAAGTGCGGTTTTAGTTATTCAGAATGGGACAACAAAGCTTGTCAATATTAAAAATCAGGATACGGTGACAAAGATTTTAGACATGGTGCCGGACGTGATTGACCGTTTTACAAGCGGAAATAAGACAAAAGAGTACGATGAAGAAGTTGAAAATGCAATTCACGATGTAACAGAGGAATAACACGCGGCGGTGCAGCATATACTATTGATAAGACAGAATATAAAGACGGTTCGCTATGACAAGAATGTGTGGATTTATACTGTTCTGGATTGCAGTAGGAATGATGATTGCACTGTTTTTTACTGAAAATATCTGTCTGTGTATTTTCGTGATTATTGTGCTGATGATATTGGGATATAATTTGTTTTGTCATTAAAATGAAAAAAATGTTGAAATAATGCTTGCAAAATAATTTAATATCTGCTACAATATTTTCTGTTGTGGGTAAATAATACCCAATACCATTAAGGAGGTGTATTTAAGATGGCAAAATGTGCAATTTGTGAAAAAGCTGCTCACTTTGGTAACGCTGTGAGCCATTCTCATAGAAGATCAAATAAGAAATGGAATGCTAACGTTAAGTCAGTAAAGGTTAAGGTCAACGGTGCATCTCAGAAGATGTATGTATGTACTTCATGCTTACGTTCCGGTAAAGTAGAACGCGCATAAGAACTGCTGTTAATTTTCGAAAATTTATATCAGTGGGAAGGTGGATTGTCTTTTTAGATGATTCACCTTCTTTGTTTTGACATTTGTATCATGAATAGGTATAATATCTATTATTAGATAGGATAGATAGTATCCGTGAATGGAGGTATATAGATGAGAGGTCATATCGAAGGACAATTAGGTACGATTACCATCGAATCAGAAGTTATTGCAAGATATGCCGGTTCTACAGCCGTAGAGTGTTTTGGTATTGTGGGCATGGCAGCTGTCAGCATGAAGGACGGCCTTGTAAAGCTTTTAAAGGGCGACAGCCTTACAAGAGGAATTCACGTAGAGATTGATGAAGACAATATGATTACAATTGATTTTCATGTTATTGTTTCTTATGGTGTCGGCATTTCAACCGTTGCAGAGAATCTGATTGAAAATGTAAAGTACAAGGTACATGAATTTACAGGTCTTGATATTAAGAAGATTAATATATTTGTAGAAGGTGTTCGTGTAATAGATTAATGGAAGATGCCGTATATGGCGGAATGGAGGAAAATTGTGGCTACAAATACAATAGATGCAGCACTTTTGCAAAAGATGTTCCTTGCAGGAGCAAAAAACCTTGAAGCAAAAAAAGAGTGGATTAATGACTTGAATGTATTCCCGGTGCCGGACGGCGATACGGGAACCAATATGACACTGACAATTATGTCTGCGGCAAAAGAAGTCGGTGCGATTGCAGTACCGGATATGGAAATGCTGGCAAAAGCAATTGCGACCGGTTCATTAAGAGGTGCAAGAGGTAATTCAGGTGTTATTCTTTCACAGCTGTTCAGAGGATTTACAAAGGAAATGTCCGGGATTGACAGTTTAACCGTAGAAGACATTGCAAGAGCAACACAGAGAGCAACAGAAACAGCATACAAGGCCGTTATGAAGCCGAAGGAAGGAACAATTCTTACCGTTGCAAAGGGTGTATCTGATAAGGCGGCAGAAGTTGCAGAGGAAACAGAAGACATCGAAGAAGCACTGTTAAAGATTATTGAACATGCAGAGCTTGTCTTGTCAAAGACGCCTGAAATGCTCCCTGTTTTAAAGGAAGCCGGTGTTGTGGATTCCGGCGGACAGGGTCTGGTTGTTGTATTAAGAGGTATGTATGATGCTTTAACAGGTAAAGTCACAGACTTTAAGATTGAAGGCGTATCTAAAGCAAAAATTGCAGCAACAGGAAAGAATACAGGAGCTGCCATTGAAAATGTAGATATTAAATTCGGTTACTGTACGGAATTTATTATTATGCTCGATAAAGAATTTGATGAAAAGACAGAAGAATCCTTTAAGGCATTTTTATCTTCTATCGGTGATTCCATTGTGTGTGTTGCATTAGATGACATTGTAAAGGTTCATGTGCATACCAATCATCCGGGTCAGGCATTTGAAAAGGCATTAGAATACGGACAGCTGACAAAGATGAAGGTCGATAATATGCGTGAGGAACACAACCAGAAGGTTATCCAGCAGTCAGAGATGGAAGCAGCTGCTAAGGAAGAAACTGAAAAGAAGGAAGAAAAAGCACCACATAAGGATTTTGGTTTTGTAACGATTTCCGCAGGCGAAGGACTTTCTGAAATCTTTAAGGAACTGGGTGTTGACGAAGTGATTGAAGGCGGACAGACCATGAATCCGAGTACAGAGGATATTTTAAATGCTGCTGACCGCATTAATGCAGATACTGTTTTTGTTCTTCCGAATAATAAGAACATTATTCTTGCCGCGGAGCAGGCAGCAGAGCTTGTAGAAGGCAAAAAGCTAATTGTAATTCCGACAAAGACAGTTCCGCAGGGTATTACAGCGATGATTAACTTTGAAGCTTCAAGAAATGCACAGGAAAATGCAGACACGATGACAGAAGCACTTTCAACAGTGGCAACAGGACAGCTTACTTATGCAGTCCGTGATACGTCAATTGACGGAAAAGAAATTCACAAAGACGATATTATGGGACTTTCAGACAGCGGACTTGCGGCAGTCGGCAAGAGCATTGACCAGACACTGTTAGAACTTGTTGATGCAATGATGAATGAAGATGCAGAACTTATTACCCTGTATTACGGCAGTGATATTTCAGAAGAAGATGCAGAAAATGCCGCAGCAAAGGTTGAAGAAAAATATCCGGATATTGATGTAGAGCTTCAGATGGGCGGACAGCCGATTTATTATTACATTGTTTCAGTAGAATAAAATGTGAACAAGTCATCTATTATAGCTTGTTCACATAACAGTATGCGCCGCAGGCAGCGCATACTGCTGTTTATCGCAGGACTGAATAAATTCAGTCCGCGTTCCTCCGGCATTGGAATGCCTGCGGAAAGAAGGATAAGATGAGTAAGATTGATGAAATCAGAGGCGAGATGGTTAAGGCGATGAAGGCGAAGGATAAGGCCAGAAAAGATGTTCTTTCCTTACTGCTTGCGGAATTAAAGAATGTAGAAATTAACAACCGCACACCGCTGACTGATGAAGAAGGAAATCAGGTTATTTTAAAGCAGATTAAGCAGTTAAAAGAAACACTTTCCCTTACTCCGGCAGACCGACAGGACATTATTGACGAGTGTAATTTCTCAATCAGTGTATTAGAGGAATATGCACCGAAGATGATGGATGAATCTGAAATCAAAGCAGTGATTGAAGAAACATTAAAAGAACTTTCTATCGAAACACCGACAGCACAGGATAAAGGTAAAATTATGAAAGTGTTAATGCCAAAGGTCAAAGGCAAGGCAGACGGTAAACTTGTCAATCAGGTTCTTGGCTCAATGATGGCATAAGTTATGAATATACAGCAGCTTAAAGGAATTGGAGAAAAAACTGCTGCGCTACTTAGCAGGCTTTCCGTATACACTGTAAAAGACCTTGTAGGGTTATACCCACGGGCTTACGATGTATATGAAAAGCCTGTTTTTGTACAGGAAGCAGTGGAAGAACATGCATCAGAAATCGTGAGCATTGAAGCCGTTGTGGCAAGAAATGTGGAACAGTATTCCACACCGAGAATGAAAGTATTATCGACAGTTGTGCGGGATGAACAGGGAACATCCCTGAAATGCACATGGTTTAACATGCCGTTTCTGCGCAGCAGTTTAAAGCCGGGAGCACATTATGTCTTCCGCGGTCAGCTTGCAAAGAAAAAGGGAAGCTTTGTTTTAGAACAGCCACAGATGTATACAATGGCGGCATATGCACAGTTACAGGGAAGTATGCAGCCCATATATCCGCTGACAAAGGGGCTGTCCAATAAAACGGTCGCCAAAGCAGTAAAACAGGCATTGGAAAAGTACGATACGTGTCTGGAAAAAGAATATATACCGGTAGATATCCGCAGTGCGTATCAGCTTGCGGAACACAATTTTGCCGTACAGCGGATACATTTTCCGCAGTCGCAGGAGGATTATTTACAGTCCAGAAAAAGACTGGCATTTGAAGAATTTTTTCTGTTTGTGCTGGCAGTGCGCAATATGAAAGAAAAAAATACACACAGGCTGAACGAGTACCGTATTTTAAATGATGCGCGTACCGATAAATTCATTTCTGAACTGGAGTTTGAACTGACGGATGCACAGAAAAAGACATGGGAAGAAATCAAAGAAAACATGTCCGGCAGTGCGTTAATGAGCCGGTTGATTCAGGGCGATGTTGGTTCCGGAAAGACGATTATTGCAGTGTTGGCATTGATGAATACCGCGTTTGCAGGGTATCAGGGGGCAATGATGGTGCCGACAGAGGTGCTTGCAAAACAGCAGTACGAGTCGATCTGTTCGATGTTTGAAAAACATCAGATTCCGTTAAAGGTTGTGCTTTTAATGGGTTCGATGACGGCGGCGCAGAAAAGAGCGGTTTATGAGCAGATTCGCACGCATGAGGCGGATATTGTGGTCGGCACGCACGCCGTGATTCAGGAAAAAGCCGTTTATGACAAGCTTGCACTGGTAATTACGGACGAACAGCACCGCTTCGGGGTCAATCAGCGGCGGGCGCTTTCTATGAAAGGGGACAATCCGCACGTACTGGTTATGAGTGCAACCCCGATTCCGAGAACACTGGCAATTATAGTATACGGTGACTTGGATATTTCTATTATTGATACACTACCGGCAGAACGTCTTCCAATAAAAAATTGTGTTGTGGGAACCAATTACCGGGAAAATGCGTATAAGTTTATAGCGGGTCAGGTCAAAGAAGGCAGACAGGCATATGTTATCTGTCCGATGGTGGAGGAAAGCGAAAATGTCGATGCCGAAAATGTCGTAGAATATGCCGAAAAGCTTAAAGCGGCATTGCCTCCGCAAATCCGTGTGGAATATCTGCACGGAAAGATGAAAGCAAATCAAAAAGAAGAAATTATGGCGCGCTTTGCGGCGCGGGAAACAGATGTACTGGTATCGACAACCGTTATCGAAGTCGGTGTCAACGTTCCGAATGCCACGGTAATGATGGTGGAAAATGCAGACCGTTTCGGGCTTGCACAGCTTCACCAGCTGAGGGGCCGTGTGGGGCGCGGAAAATATCAGTCGTATTGTATCTTTGTGTCCGGTTCGGACACAGCCAAGGCAAAGGACCGCTTAGGCATTTTAAATCAGACGAATGACGGATTTAAAATTGCAGAGGAGGATTTAAAACAGCGTGGACCGGGAGATTTTTTCGGCGTGCGCCAGAGCGGGGATTTGCGTTTTAAAATCGGTGATATTTTCTCAGATTCCAAAGTGTTAAAGGAAGCAGCAGATGCGGCAGGCGCCGTACTTGCAAAAGATGAACTGCTTTCGTCGGAAGAAAATGTTTATCTGAAGACAAAAGTGGAAGAATATACAAAGGAATGTCTGGAAAATATTAATTTATGATGGAAGTGTCACAAGTATAAGGAGTGCTATAAAATGCGGACAATGGAATTTACAATGAGCAGACCCGGACTGGTAGAACCGGGACAGGAAGTGGAAATTACCGAAGGGAAACTGCCAAGCAGCTTTTACTACACGATAGAACCGGCGGTTGCAATGTCGGGAAACTACTCGACACCGGAGCGTTTAAAATCCAGAAAAGGCATTGTAAAAGAAGTCGGCGAAACCAGCCGTGGATACTACGTACTGGCGGAATTTGACGAGTAAATGCGGCGCAGTGGAAGATTGTATCAGAAACTGCCGCACGCAGAATGCTGCGAAAAAGAAGGATAAGGATTAGAAGAGAAAATCAGGTGGACAGATGAAGGAAGAATTAATGCGCACAGAACTGCTGTTTGGCAGCGAGGGCATGGAAAAATTAAAAAATGCAAAGGTGGCACTGTTCGGAGTCGGCGGAGTCGGCGGCTACGTGGCAGAAGCACTTGCACGCAGCGGTGTCGGAAACATGGTGCTTACAGATAACGACTGTGTAAGTGTTTCCAATATCAACCGTCAGATTATCGCACTGCACAGTACGGTCGGCAGACCGAAAGTAGAAGTGATGAAGGAACGGCTTTTAGATATCAACCCGGAGATTAATCTGGAACTGCACCAGTCCTTTTATCTGCCGGAAAATCACGATGACTATGATTTTGCATCATATGATTATGTTATCGACTGTATTGATACAGTTGCTGCCAAGATTGATCTGGTGCTTGAAGCGCAGAAAGCAGGAACACCGATTATAGCGAGCATGGGAACCGGCAATAAACATCACCCGGAGCTGCTCGAGGTTTCGGATATTTTTAAGACTTCGGTCTGTCCGCTTGCAAAAGTCATGCGTTATGAATTAAAAAGGCGCGGCGTAAAGAAACTGAAAGTGATTTATTCGAAGGAGCAGCCGGTCAAGGTATCGGCGCCGCTTGAGAATAATGCCAGAAGATGTATTCCCGGCAGTACTGCATTTGTTCCGGCTTCGGCAGGACTGCTGATCGCTTCTGAAGTTGTCAAGGACATTATGATGTAAGAACCGGGCAAAAGTATCTTAATAATCACTGCATAAATAAAACACTTCTTCCATATACATGAAGTAAATATGGAAGGAGTGTTTTTGTTTTTATGGACAGTAATCAGGAATTTTCGTTATACAAGGATATGAAAGCCAGAACAAACGGAGAAATATACATCGGGGTGGTAGGACCGGTCAGAACCGGTAAATCAACTTTTATTAAAAGATTTATGGACTTGTGTGTACTGCCGCAGATGGAAAATGAACATGTACGTGCGCGGGCAAAGGACGAACTGCCGCAGAGCGCCGCGGGAACAACAATTATGACGACCGAGCCGAAGTTTATTCCGAGTGAGGCGGCACTCATTTATCCAATGGAAGATGTGGGCGTCAAGGTGCGTCTGATTGACTGTGTTGGTTTTATGGTGGAAGGCGCGTCCGGTCACGTTGAAAATGAAAAGGAGCGCATGGTAAAAACACCGTGGTCGCAGACGGAAATCCCGTTTACAAAGGCGGCGGAAATCGGTACAAAAAAGGTGATTGCGGAACATTCAACGATAGGTATTGTCGTAACCACAGATGGTTCATTTTCAGAGATTCCAAGACAAAATTACGTTCCGGCGGAGGAACGCACTATTCAGGAATTAAGTGCCATTAAAAAGCCGTTTCTGGTGCTGTTAAACAGTGCAAAGCCGTATTCTAAGGAAACCGGACAGCTTGCGGAAGAACTCACGCAGAAATACGGCGTAACCGTGCTGCCGGTCAACTGCGACCAGTTAAAAAAAGAAGATATCACAGCGATTCTTGAAAATGTACTGCTTGAATTTCCGGTGACGGAGCTGGATTTTTACACACCGCAGTGGATGGAAATGCTGCCGGAGGACCACTGGCTGAAAGCAGAGCTGATTGCAAAGGCTGCGGAAGTGTTAGAACCGGTCGGAAAAATCCGCGATGTGAAGAAAAATTTTGTGCAGGTAACGGGAGAATCGCTAAGCGGCATTACCGTATCCGATATCCAGATGTCGGATGGCAGGGTGCGGCTGGAAGTGCAGATGAAGCCGCAGGTTTATTATGACATTTTAAGTGAATTGACAGGCACAGCAATCCACAATGAATATGAGCTGATTCACATGATCCGGGAGCTTTCCGCAAAGAAAAAAGAATTTGACAGTGTGGGAAATGCTTTATCAGAAGTGTCTGCAAGCGGCTTCGGGGTTGTAACACCGGTGCGGGAAGAAATTGTGTTAGATGAGCCGGAGGTGATTAAAAACGGCACAAAATACGGTGTAAAAATCAGAGCGCAGGTGCCGTCCGTCAATATGATTAAGACAAACATCAGTGTGGAAATTGCGCCGATTGTCGGTACGAAAAATCAGGCAGATGACTTGATTGCATACATAAAAGAAAATGCCGGGGACAATGCGCAGGGAATCTGGGAAACAAATATTTTCGGAAAGACGATTGAACAGATTGTAGATGACGGCATTTATGAAAAAACACACAACATGACACCGGAAAGCATGGAAAAGATTTCTTCTACATTGGAAAAAGTCATGAATGAAAATTCGGGACTGGTCTGCCTGATTGTATAAATCAGGCTGTATGCAAAAATGCTTTATAATGTAAAAAAACTGTGGTATACTAATAAAAGAGTGTTGTATCACGGCATTATCTGATATGCCGTGGTATAACACTTCTGTATTGAAAAAACGAATTCAAGAAATATATGCTGCAATGCGGCGGAATGGAGAACAACATGAAAAAAGTAGAAGATTATGTACGCAGTATTCCGGATTTCCCGGAAAAGGGAATTATTTTCAGAGATATTACAAGCGTGATTCAGGATCCGGAAGGATTAAAGCTTGCAATTGACGAGATGATAAAGAAGCTTGACGGACTTGATTTTGATGTGATAGCAGGAGCTGAATCAAGAGGCTTTGTTTTTGGCATGCCTATAGCATATGCGCTTCATAAACCGTTTGTTATGGTGAGAAAAGCAGGCAAGCTGCCATGTGAGACTGTATCAAAGACATATGACCTTGAGTATGGCACAGCAACAATTGAGATGCACAAGGATTCTGTAAAGCCCGGTCAGAAGGTGGTTCTCGTGGATGATCTTATCGCCACAGGAGGCACAATGCAGGCAGCAGCAGAGCTTGTGGAGGAGCTTGGAGGAGAGGTTGTGAAGATGCTTTTCCTTATTGAGCTTGCAGGTCTTAATGGCAGAAAGCTTCTTAGCAAGTATGATGTGGACGCAGTTGTGTCATATGATGGCAAGTAGAGCTGTTATATCTGAATGAATATATTTTATATGTTTGTGCATACTGACATTAATTAAATCAATGATTTGATGAGATTAAGAGTAAGGAGAGTCGGTATGCAGCAAAAATTGGGAAAGTGGAGTCTCCGTTTTACGGAGGCTCCTTTTATATTGGAAAGCAGTTCGGTTGTAGGCACAAAGGAGGCGGACGGACCGCTTGGTGGTCTGTTTGATATTGTAGGCAAAGATGACAGGTTTGGGCAGAATACGTGGGAAAAGGCAGAAAGCTCCATGCAGCGCGATGCACTCACAATGGCACTTGGAAAAGCACATCTGGATGCATCCGACATGGACTATGTATTTGCAGGAGATCTGCTCGGACAGTCTATGGCCACAACCTTTGGTGTGGAAAACTTCCGTATTCCGTGGTTTGGAGTGTATGGAGCATGCTCCACATGTGGGGAGTCGCTATCACTTGCCGCGGCATTTGTGGCAGCAGGGTATGCAAGGCATGCGGTGGCAGTGACATCGAGCCACTTTGGCAGTGCCGAAAAGCAGTTTCGCTTCCCTAACCAGTATGCCAATCAAAGACCGGTGTCAGCGACGTGGACAGTGACAGGAAGTGCAGCATTTATTGTGGGCAGTGGAGCAGGTGGTAATGAAATGGCTAGGTGTGACAATGCAGATAGTATATCAAGGAAGGTGCAGATTGAGGGAATCACAACAGGAGTTGTGGTGGACTATGGCATAAAGGATGCCATGAACATGGGCGCCGCCATGGCTCCCGCAGCGGCTTCGACCCTGCTGCACTATTTCAAGGATACCAACACCGAGCCGCAGGAGTTCGACTGCATCTATACCGGCGACCTTGGACAGACCGGCAGTCAACTGCTGCGGGAACTGCTGGCCGCCGAGGGCCTGCTCGTCCGGAACCATGTGGACTGCGGATGCATCCTGTTTGACCCGAACGAGCAGAGGGTGAAGAGCGGCGGCTCCGGCCCGGGCTGCTGCGCAGCGGTGCTGTGCGGGCATATCCTGCCGCGCCTGCGCCGGGGCAGTCAGAAACGGGTGCTGTTCGTGGCCACCGGGGCCCTGATGAGCCAGACGACCTTTTTGCAGAAGGAGAGCATCCCGGCGGTGGCGCATCTGGTGGAGCTGCGCGCCCCGCAGAAAGGAGACAGGACATGAATTATTTCTGGGCGTTCTGCGTGGGCGGGGCCATCTGCGCGGCGGGGCAGCTGCTCATCGACCTGACCGGCCTGACCCCGGCCCGCATCCTGACCGGATACGTGGCGGCGGGCGTTGTCCTTTCCGCCATCGGGTGGTATGCCCCGCTGGCCGAGTTCGCAGGCTGCGGTGCCACCGTGCCCCTGCTGGGCTTTGGGCATCTGCTGGCAAAGGGAGTCCGCACCGCTCTTGCCGAGGAGGGGGCCGTGGGCATCCTCACCGGCGGGCTGACCGCTGCTGCGGCCGGCATCACCACCAGCCTTGTCTGCGGCGTGGTGTGCAGCTGGGCAGGGAAAAGCCATGACCAGAACTGAAGAAGAAATACACCAGAACATCGTCACTTTGTCCGCCACTCTTCGCCCTGTTTTTCCACCGCACGGCGGTAAACTGTGGAAAACAGGAGGTGATGTGCATGAAGCACCGCTGGACCACCCTTTTGTGGGAGCTGTGGGCCGCGCAGGCTGCCTGTGCGGCGGCAGCACTGCCGCCGGGCAGCGGGTTCCATACATGCCCGGCTCTGGTGCTGCCGGGGCTTGCCCTTGCGGCGGCGGTGCCCACGGCATGGGCTGCGTGGGCGCTGTTTGCCGAGCCGCCCGATCCCCTGCCGCCGGAGCGGCTTCTGGGGCCGGTGTCGGAGTTCGACCTTGCCGCCCTGTGTGATCTGGAACAGCCTGCTGCCGTGTCATAAAGCGGGCAAAACAAAAACCCCTGTGCCGGAGATCCGGTACAGGGGCTTTGTTCGTCAATCAAAAAGCGATCAAGCGTTCTTGTTAGCACGCTTTGCCATACGGCTGATCTTGCGGCTGGCGGTGTTCTTCTTGATGACACCCTTAGCGCGAGCCTTGTCGATCGCGGAAACAGCAGCCAGGACGGTTGCGTCCTTGTCAGCGGCATTCGCATCGATGGCAGCGTCTGCCTTCTTGACGACTGTTTTCAGGTTGGTCTTAATGGCCTTGTTGTGAGCCTGCTCTGCAGCAGCCTGCACGACGCGGTCCTTCTGAGATTTGATGTTAGGCATTCGTTCCACCTCCTTGGCTACCTATAACAGCGCACCTTATGATACCATATTTGTCGTATTAACGCAAGCGTTTTTTTGATTTTTGTTTAGAAAAGTTTGATTTTTGCCATACTTTCTGCGTACAGAGGGGGCATTTGGCCCCAAAACAGGCAGGAGGGGCGAGAAAATGCGCTTTACGGATATGGCCGATGAGCTGTTTGGCACGGCAGAGGGGGCCCTGCCCGCGGGGGTGCGGCTGGCAACGGCAAAACGCGGCGGCGTCACCGTTACACGGGTGGAGATCGCGCGGGAGGGGCTCAGCCGGCCCCGGGGACGGTATGTGACGCTGGAGATGCCCAGCGTCAGCGTGCTGGACGAGCGGGACGCCGACATTATCGAGACCTGCGCGGCGGAGCTGCGGGCCCTGCTGCCGCCGGAGGGGCCGGTGCTGGTGCTGGGGGTGGGCAGCCGCCGCATCACGGCAGATGCGCTGGGCCCCCGCACGGTGCAGAAGGTGCTGGTCACGATGGGGCCGCAGCATGCGCTGCCGGTGCGCGGCATCCGGCCCGTGGCCGCCATTGCGCCGGGGGTGTCGGGCAGCACCGGGCTCACCCTGTGCCAGCTGGCCGGAGCAATGGTGGAAGCGGTGCGGCCTGCAGCCCTCATCTGTGTGGACAGCCTTTGCAGCACCGAGGGTGCGCGTCTGGGCCGCAGCATCCAGTTTTCGGATACCGGGCTGCACCCGGCGCAGGCAGACCACGCAAGGCATCTGGACGCCGGGATGCTGGGCGTGCCGGTGGTCGCAGCGGGCATCCCCACCCTGATGGAAGCGGAGGAGGGGGCGGATCTTGTGGTGACGCCCCGGGCGCTGGACAGCGTCATTGCCCACGGCTCAGCTCTGCTGGCAGCAGCCATCAACCGGGCCCTGCAGCCCCGGCTGAGCGTGGCGCAGCTGTGCTGGCTGACCGGCTGAAAACGTTTTTTGCAGAGCGTGGCGGCTGCAGCCTAAAAGTGAACAGCCCCTTTGGGATTCTGCGCTATTTTGCACCCGGCCCGGCATACAATGATAAAAACAGCCGGAAGGAGGTGCCGCCATGCGCAGCAGGACCCCGCTGCCCGCCCGGGGACAGGGGCAGGTCAGGCCATTTCTGGAAGCGGCAGTGCTGTTTGCCGCACTATGCATCTTTGCCCGCAGCGCGGCGCTGGTGCTGGCAGCGGCCATCACGGCACCGCTGCCCATGGCCGAGACCCTTCTCTGGCTGGGCCGGCAGGCCGCAGGAGAAACGGCATCCTCGGTGCAGGAGCAGGCAGAGCCGGAGTCCGTACCGCAAGGGCCCGCCTCTTCCCTGCCGCAGGCCGTGCAGGCGTTGCCGGGCAGCATCGAGGACTATCTTGTGCCCCTGCTGGGGGAGGATGCCCGCCCGGCAGATGCGGGAAAGATCATTGAAAAGCAATATCCGCAGGGCAGCGGCGAAAAGTACATCCCCTGCGGGGCGGGCAGCATCAAGAACAACACCCGGCAGAGCGCAGCGGACATTGCGGCAGAGATCCAGAATCCGCTGCCTTTTGCCATCGAGCCGGACAGCCCCGACCCGCAGGTGCTGGTGATGCACACCCACGCGACCGAGGACTACCGTCTTTCGGCAGGGCTGTGGTTCGCCCCGGGCGACGGTGCCCGCAGCACCGACTGCAGCGTGAACATGTGCGCGGTGGGCCGCGTGGTGGCCGACACCCTCAATGCGGCGGGCATCAACACCCTGCACGACGAGACCCTGAACGACTACC
>ERZ772901.1576-NODE-1576-length-17067-cov-5.527157_pt1 | contig 17067 bp, 10 predicted proteins | sample MGYA00512123_ERZ772901 | MGnify/ENA primary metagenome ERZ772901 (study PRJEB29015, sample SAMEA2737711) | human gut metagenome | biome: human gut; feature: human-associated habitat; material: faeces | place: China | collected 2012 ...
CAAGCAGGCAAATGAGAAAGCTCCGTGTATCGTCTTTATCGATGAGATCGATACCGTCGGCAAAAAACGTGACGGCGGCGGATTCTCCGGAAACGACGAGCGTGAGCAGACCCTGAACCAGCTGCTTGCCGAGATGGATGGATTCGATGGAAAGAAAGGCGTTGTCATTCTGGCAGCGACGAACCGTCCGGATTCCCTGGACCCGGCACTTCTTCGTCCGGGCCGTTTCGACCGCCGTGTGCCGGTTGAACTGCCTGACTTAAAAGGCCGTGAGGAAATCCTGAAAGTCCATGCGAAAAACATCCGCGTGGGCGACAATGTCGATTACAATGCGATCGCACGTATGGCATCCGGTGCTTCTGGTGCAGAACTTGCCAATATGATCAACGAGGCAGCACTCCGTGCCGTCCGTGATGGAAGAAAATTCGTCACCCAGGCGGATCTGGAGGAGAGCGTTGAGGTTGTCATCGCCGGATACCAGAAGAAGAATAAGATCATGACCGACAAAGAGAAACTGATCGTTTCCTACCACGAGGTCGGCCATGCACTCGTCGCAGCACTGCAGAGCCATTCCGCTCCGGTTACGAAGATCACCATTATCCCGCGTACGTCCGGCGCCCTCGGCTATACGATGCAGGTGGATGAAGATGAGCACAACCTGATGAGCCGCGAAGAGCTGGAAAACAAGATTGCAACCCTGACCGGCGGCCGTGTGGCAGAGGATCTGGTGTTCCATTCCATCACGACAGGTGCTTCGAACGATATCGAGCAGGCAACGAAGGTGGCAAGATCCATGATCACCCGCTTCGGTATGAACGAGGAATTTGGTATGGTTGCATTTGAGACGGTAACGAACCAGTACCTCGGCGGTGACACTTCCCTGGCATGCTCCGAATCGACAGCAGCACAGATTGATGAGAAGGTTGTTGCAGCAGTCAGAAAACAGTACGACAAAGCAGAGCAGCTCTTAAAAGATAACATGCCGAAACTCCACGAGCTGGCAAAATATCTGTATGAGAAAGAGACAATCACAGGTGATGAGTTTATGGAAATCCTGAATTTATCCCCGGATCAGCTTACGACAACGAGAATGGAAACAAACTAAAAAGCGATAAAAGCAGATGAGAATCCCGCGTTACTGTTCACCCAGCAGTGAAACACTTGCTGTTTCACTGCGTAAGAAAGTGATTCACGAATCCCGCGTTTCAAGGCGACTTCAGCCTTGCGCGGGATTCTTTCTTGTGCTATAATGCTGTAATGCGAAATTATGACACAAAAAGACAGATTTTTTTAGGATAGATCAAGAGAACATAAGGAGAAACGCAATGAAGAAAAAACAGGCATGGAAAGTGATGGGTGCTGTCCTTGCGGGCACACTGGTATTTTCCGATGCAGTTCCGCTCCGTGCCAGCGCATCGGCAGGAACGGAAAAAAGCGCAGTACAGAACGAAACTGTCTCCGGAACGGAGAACGGTACAGAGACAAAACGGGCAGCCGTTTATGTGAATCTGAAAACCGGCGATGATACGGCAGACGGTACAACGGCAGAGACAGCAGTAAAAACCGTGGAAAAAGCACAGGAGCTTCTTGCAGTTGCAGCGGCAGAACTGCAGGCGGACGGGAAAACAACCGAAAAAAACACTGCTGCAGATACCAGCAAAACGGCAGCGGAGGAAGCAGCAGAAAAATATCTGGTATTCGTCGGCATGGATGAAAAAGAGCTGGAAACGTATCGAAAGAAACAGCAGAAAACAGACTTCTGGGGAAGAGTAACAGATACCGTTTTTGCGGCAGATGAAATCGTGGTGACAGAAGCCGGATATGAGGCTGTTCTGGCAGCAGAAAAAGCAAAAGAAACGGTTTCGGAAACACCAACGCTTGCGCCGGGCGAGTCTCCGGCACCGGATGCGGCAGAAGATACCGTAACACCGACTCCGGGTCCGACGGAAACGCCGGATGCAGAGCCGACCGCAGAACCAACGGTGACCCCGGACGCAGAGCCAACGGTAGAACCGACGGAAACGCCGGACGCAGAGCCGACCGTAACGCCGGCGGAGGAACCAACGGCAACTCCGACACCGGATGCGGACAACGGAGAAGATACAGGGGATACACCAACGGCAGCGCCGACACCGGATGCGGAACCGACCGTAACGCCGGAAGTAACTCCGACGACAGCACCGGGCGAGAATACCGATGACAGTGAAAATCCGGAGAATCCGGAAACTCCGGCAGAAGATCCAACCGTGACACCTGCCCCGGATGATACAGCAAAAGACGATCCTGCAGCAGATGATACAAACCAGGACGATACAAACCAGGATAACCAGAACGGAACGGGAAATGATGCATCATCGGACCAGTGGAAACAGGATGAAAATCTGGATGACCTTGTAAAAGATGAAATTCAGAAAGAAAACGAAACCGTAAAAAATTTCGATGAAATTTCCAATCCATCCGGTACGGACAGCACAGAAGACGGCTATCTGATCTCCGATGTCTCTCTTTTGATCCATCCGATGGCAGTAAGTCTGTCCGGAAGCGTTGTATCAGAGGAGCAGACGGAAACAGCAGAAGCTGAGACGGCGGACGAAGGCGAGCATGAACTGCTTGCAGCTGCAGAGCAGAAATCCAACCTGAGTGCAGGTGAAATGACAGCAAGTGCAGCCGATGACGTAAGTACGCTGCGTGCCGCAGGAACGATCCTTGTAGGACCGGACAACTACGGAACGAATAAGACATCCACTCCGACTCCGACAGCCACACCGTCGAAGAGCAGCAGTAACAACAGCTCTTCCAATTCCAATACCGGAAGCACAAAGATTCCGCAGAAGAAGACACAGACCACTGCAAGCATCCGCAGCATCCCGGTCAACACCGGCGATGAGACGATGGTGCTTCCGCTGGCGATCAGCTCCGCACTTTCTGCAGCCGTTATGTTCTGCATGGCATTCCTTCAGATGCAGGCGAAACGCGCAAAGAGCATGGCCGCATGGCTGGAATTCAAAAAGAATCATCCGTTTGACGAAAAATAAAGAAACAGGCATATCCGAAAAAGCCATTCCATACATTTACAGTATGGGAGGGCTTTTTCTTATGGAAGAAAAGAAAACATGGGAGGTGGGTGCGGGCAGCGGGATCGGCTGGCTGAAGGCGCTTCTCGTTTCCTATCTGATCTCGGTGCTTCTTCTTTTGCTGCTGTCTTTCCTGCTCTGGAAATTTTCCTGGAAGGAAAGCTGGGTGCAGGCGGGCATTGTGGTGATCTATCTGGCATCAAGCTTTTCCGGCGGAAGAATGGCAGGAAACATGGCGGGAAAACGGCGGTTTCTCTGGGGCATCTGCTTTGGAATCGTGTATTTTGCCATTCTGATCATCGTCTCCGCAGTCTTCCTGCCGGGCGGATTTGCCGGAGCCGGAAGACTTCTGTGGGCGGCAGCAGTCTGTGCCGTCGGCGGAATGGCAGGCGGAATGACGGCACACGGCAGATAAAAGCGGACAAAACAGAATATTTTTTCAAAAAACAGACTTTTAAATTTGAAAAACCTATGCTATAATGGGAAGAGCTAATGGCCGAAGACTATAAAAAAGTCGCGCGTCAACTACAATGAAGGAGGAATGTGCCATGAAACACATCAAAACTTTAAATACAAAAAGCTTACAGAACACTGTAAAAAAAGGTGGATGCGGTGAGTGCCAGACATCCTGCCAGTCCGCATGTAAGACTTCTTGCACCGTAGGCAACCAGAGCTGCGAGCATAAGTAAAAGTAATCCATAAGGACGAGTAAAAGGTGTTCCCAGAACCGGTTTCGCCGGATTTGGGAACATTCTTTTTGCCAGGCACATCAAAAAAAGAGAGAGTTATAGAAAGGAATACCACAGTGATACATTTATATAAAAGCAATGGCTTCAACATGGTGCTGGACGTCAACAGCGGCTCCGTCCATGTTGTGGATGACTGCGTATACGATGTCCTTTCCTGCATGAACGAAGGAAAAAATGCAGAAGAGACAGCAGAGGCGCTTAGCAGTAAATACGCCGAGCAGGACATCACCGAAGCCAGAGAAGAAATTCAGGAACTTGCAGACAACGGCATGCTCTTTACCAAAGATATCTACGAAAACGCAATCGATCAGTTTTCCAACCGTCCGACCGTCGTAAAAGCACTCTGCCTCCATATCGCACACGACTGCAATCTTGCCTGTCGTTACTGCTTCGCAGAAGAGGGCGAGTACCACGGAAGACGTGCGCTGATGTCCCTGGAAGTCGGCAAAAAAGCGCTTGATTTCCTGATCGCAAACTCCGGCAGCAGAAGAAACCTCGAGGTAGATTTCTTCGGCGGTGAACCGCTGATGAACTGGGATGTTGTAAAACAGCTCGTAGCCTACGGAAGAGAGCAGGAGAAGTTACATAATAAGAACTTCCGTTTCACCCTGACCACCAACGGTGTTCTCTTAAACGACGAGGTCATGGAGTTCTGCAATAAGGAGATGGGCAACGTCGTATTAAGTATCGACGGAAGAAAAGAAGTTCACGATCACATGCGTCCGTTCCGCAAAGGTGCCGGAAGCTACGATCTGATCGTGCCGAAATTCCAGAAATTCGCTGAGCTTCGTCATCAGGATAAATACTATGTGCGCGGAACCTTCACGCATTACAACACAGACTTTGCAGCTGATGTTCTCCATCTGGCAGACCTCGGCTTCAAGCAGATCTCGGTTGAGCCTGTTGTAGCGCCTCCGACCGAGGACTATGCGATCCGTGAGGAAGACCTTCCGGTGATCTTCGAACAGTACGACATTCTGGCAAGAGAGATGATCAAGAGAGAAAAAGAGGGAAGAGGCTTCAATTTCTTCCACTTTATGATCGATCTGACCGGCGGACCATGTGTTTATAAACGTCTTTCCGGCTGCGGTTCCGGAACCGAGTACCTTGCGGTAACACCGTGGGGCGATTTCTATCCGTGCCACCAGTTCGTAGGACAGGAAGATTTCTGCCTCGGAAATGTTTACGAAGGCGTGAAAAAGACAGAAACTGTCAACGAATTCAAAAAATGCAACGTTTATTCCAAGAAGGAGTGCAGCCAGTGCTTTGCACGGTTCTACTGCAGCGGCGGATGCGCGGCAAACTCCTACAATTTCACAGGTAAGATCAACGATGTTTACGAGATCGGATGCAAGATGCAGCAGAAACGGATCGAGTGTGCATTGATGATAAAGGCAGCTCTGGCCGAAGATTAAAGAAAAGAGGAAAATCGCGACATGATGAAGAAGAAACAGAGTATCATCGCACTCGTCCTGGCAGCCATTGTAACAGTGCTTCTTGGATGGACGATGATCAAAGGATGGGGTCCTACCGGAACCGGTTCGATGAAGAACATCAACCTGGGTCTGGATCTGTCCGGCGGTGTCAGCATTACCTATCAGGCCGTAAAGGACAACCCGACAGACGAAGAAATGTCAGATACCCGCTACAAGCTGGAACAGCGTGCGCAGCAGTACAGCGAAGAGGCGCAGGTGTATCTGCAGGGCGACAACCGTATCACCATTGAAATCCCGGGTGCAACCGATGCAACCACCATTCTGGAAGAGATGGGTAAACCGGGAAGCCTGTATTTCATCAAACAGACCAACGATGACGGAACAGAAAACTACACCTACGACAGCTCGACCGGCGAGTACGTTCTGAACGGAAAAACTATCGAAGAGCTCGAGGAGGACGGCTCCGTCGTTCTGACCGGTAAAGATGTGGAGAGCGCAGAAGCCATGCATCAGCAGAACTCCACCACAAAAGCAACCGAGAGCGTCGTTCAGCTGAAAATGACCGACGAAGGAAAACAGAAATTTGCAGACGCAACCCAGGAAGCCTACAGCGCAGGAAAGAGCATCGGTATCTACTATGATGAAAAATTCGTCAGTGTACCGAGTGTAAACGCTGTGATTTCCGATGGTACTGCAGTCATCTCCGGCGGAAACATGGACTGGGATGAAGCAACCAGCCTGGCATCCACCCTCCGTATCGGTTCCCTTTCCCTGAAACTTGAGGAGATCAACTCCAGCGTCGTTGGAGCACAGCTTGGATCTGCAGCTGTTTCCACCAGCGTAAAAGCGGGAGCGATCGGCATTGTACTGATTATCCTTTTCCTTGCAATCGTATATCGCCTGCCTGGTATTGCTGCCGGATGGGCACTGCTCATCTATGTTGAGCTGAATCTGATTGCTTTAAATGCATTTGACCTGACATTGACCCTGCCTGGTATTGCAGGTGTTATCCTGTCGATCGGTATGGCGGTCGATGCGAACGTTATCATTTATGCCCGTATCGAGGAGGAGATCGGTGCCGGAAAGACGGTTCATGCGGCAATCCGCGACGGATTCAAGAAGGCAGCTTCTGCCATCCTGGACGGAAACGTGACGACCCTGATTGCAGCAGCTGTTCTGTATGCGCTTGCGAGCGGAAGTGTCCGCGGATTCGCCATGACACTTGCTCTTGGTATTGTTCTTTCCATGTTCAGCGCCATGGTTGTTTCCAGACTGCTGGTCAACAGCCTGTACGGTATGGGACTGAAGGATGCGAAATACTACGGAACCAAGAAAGAGCGCAAGGGATTTCCATTTGTGGAAAAGAGAAAGATCTTCTTCACGATCTCCTGCATTCTGCTGCTTGCCGTTCCGGCCAGCATGATTTTCATGCATCAGACAAAGGGAAGCGCACTGAACTTCGGCCTTGACTTCAAGGGCGGTACTTCCATCAACGTTCCGTTCAACGAGGATTACTCCATCGAAGAGCTGGACAAAGAGGTAGAGCCGGTTGTGGAAGGCGTGACAAAAGATTCCAATATTCAGATGACAAAGGTTGTCGGAGGCAACAATGTCATCATCAAAACACGTTCTCTGACTCTGGAAGAGCGTGAACAGGTTTACCAGGCAATGGCAGACAATTTCGGTGTCGATACTTCTGAAATCACTTTCGACAACATTTCTTCTACTGTAAGTAAAGAAATGAGCCAGAATGCGATGAAAGCAGTTATCATCGCTGTAGTCTGCATGCTGCTGTACATCTGGATCCGTTTCCGCGACATCCGTTTCGCATCGAGTGCCATCCTTGCACTGATGCACGATATCGCCATTGTATTCGGATTCTATGTGGTATCCCGTATTTCGGTCGGCAGCACCTTTATCGCGTGTATGCTGACGATCCTCGGCTATTCCATCAACAGTACGATCGTCATCTTCGACCGTATCCGTGAGAATCTGCCGGAGTTAAAGAGAGAGCCGATCGAGTCCCTGGTTGACCGCTGCATCACGGACACCCTGACCCGAAGCATTTACAGTTCCCTCACCACCTTTATCACCATCTTTGTTCTGTTCGTGATGGGAGTTTCTTCCATCCGCGACTTTGCAGCACCTCTGATGGTTGGTATCGTATGCGGAGCTTACACTTCTGTCTGCATCACAGGTGCCCTGTGGTATGTGATGAAGCACGTTGGAAAAAACAAATATGTGCCGTCCAAAGCAGTACAGAATAAGACAAAAAATAAATAAAAGCAGCAAAAACCATAAAAAGAGAAACGCCGGACCGGAAAAGTCCGGCGTTTCCTGCTAACAGGAAAGAGGAGAACATATGAAGAAAGAACGCTGGGTAGTTTCGGCAAAACGCGCCGATTTCCAGGCAATTGCGGACCGGTTCGGCATCGATCCCGTCATCGCCCGCCTGATCCGGAACCGGGATGTGACCGGGGAGAAAGAGATCGAAGAGTATCTCTTCGGTGATCTGGAGCAGCTCCACGATCCGCTGCTGATGAAGGATATGGAGCGCGCGGCAGATCTGATCGCAGAAAAAATTCGGGAGAAAAAGCCGATCCGCATCATCGGGGACTACGACATCGACGGTGTTACGGCAACGTATATTCTGCTGACCGGCTTAAAAGATCTCGGTGCCGATGTGGATGTGCGTATCCCGGACCGGATTGCAGACGGATACGGCTTAAATGAGCATCTTGTGCAGTTTGCCGCGGATGAGGGGCGGGACACGATCGTCACCTGTGACAACGGCATCGCGGCGGGCAGTCAGATCCGTCTGGCAAAAGAGCTTGGCATGACGGTTGTTGTGACGGACCACCACGAGGTTCCGTTTGAGGAGGATGAAAACGGAGAACGCCGCTACATCCTGCCGCCGGCGGACGCGGTTGTCAATCCGAAACAGAAAGACTGTTCCTATCCGTTTCCGGGCCTCTGCGGTGCGGCCGTCGCATGGAAACTGATCCAGACGATGGAGGCAAAAGCAGGTATTCCAAAGGAGCACAGCTTCCGCTTTCTGGAATTTGTCGCCATTGCGACGATCGGTGATGTGATGGATCTGCAGGGAGAAAACCGGATTTTTGTAAAAGCCGGCCTTCGGGCGCTCCATAAAACGCAGAACCTCGGCCTGCAGGAGCTGATCCGTGTGCAGGGCATCGAGGCGGAAAACGTGACACCGTATCACATCGGCTTCGTTCTCGGCCCGTGCATCAACGCATCGGGACGGCTTGACACGGCGGAGCATTCGTTAAAACTGCTCTGCGCAAAGACACGTGAGGAGGCCGCAAAGCTTGCCGGGGACTTGAAAGACCTGAATGAAAGCCGCAAAGAGCTGACGCGCCAGGGTGAGGCGAAAGCAATCGAGCTCGTGGAAACCTCCCCGCTGCAGAACGACAAAGTCCTCGTCGTCTATCTGCCGGACTGCCACGAGAGCCTTGCCGGAATCATCGCAGGTCGCCTGCGGGAGCACTTCCACAAACCATCCTTCGTACTCACCAGAAGTGAGGAGGGCGTCAAGGGCTCCGGCCGCTCGATCGAAGCGTATTCGATGTATGAGGAGCTCTGCAAATGCAAAGAACTGATGACGAAATTCGGCGGCCACCCGATGGCTGCGGGCCTTTCCCTCGCAGGAGAGGAGATGATCGAACCGTTCCGCCGGGCACTGAACGATAATTCCACGCTGACGGAAGAGGATTTCGTCGAAAAAGTCGTGATCGATGTGCCGATGCCGATCACCTACATCACCAAAAATCTGATCCGCCAGTTAAGTCTCTTGGAGCCGTTCGGAAAAGGCAACACGAAACCGCTGTTCGCACAGAAAGGACTGACTGTATTAAATTACCGCATTTTTGGAAAGAATAGAAACGTGGTGAAAGTACAGCTTGCCGATGCGGGCGGATACCAGATGGATGGTGTCTATTTCGGCGAGGGAGAAGCGTTCGCCGCATACGTGGATGCACATCCGACCCTCTCGGTAGCGTACTATCCGTCGATCGATACGTGGAACGGACGCGACAAATTACAGATCAATATCCAGAGTTATTTTTAAAGATGCAGAAAAGCCGCAAATACCTGATTTTTCTGCCCTGTTTTCTATCGGAAACAAAATTGACGCAGAAGAATATTGATGCTATACTGTAAGGTGAATTGTCAAACCTTGACGAAACGGAGGAATATTTTATGAAAAAAGTAGAGGATTACGTAAGAAGTATTCCGGATTTCCCGGAACCGGGTATTATTTTCAGAGATGTAACGAGTATCCTGCAGGACGCAGACGGACTGCAGCTTGCCATAGATGAGATGCAGCATTTTGTAGAAGAAGTAGACTGTGACGTAATCTGCGGAACCGAGTCCCGCGGCTTCATTTTCGGTATGCCGATTGCTTACAATCTGCACAAACCGTTCGTGCCGATCCGTAAAAAAGGAAAACTTCCTCTGGAGACCGTCGAGGAGAGCTATGACCTGGAGTACGGCAGCGCAACGATCGAGATGCACAAAGACTCCATCAAACCGGGCCAGAAGGTAGTCATCATCGACGACCTGATTGCAACCGGCGGTACCGTGGAAGCCTGTGCAAAAATGATCGAGCGCCTCGGCGGCGAAGTAACCAGAATCGTGTTCCTGATGGAGCTTGCCGGCTTAAAAGGACGCGAAAAACTGGCAAAATATGATGTAAAATCTGTCATCCGTTACGATGGCAAATAACGTATCCAACGAAACGCAGGGGTTAATCATGAGAGCGGAGGATACATATGGAAGAAGAGAAAAGAATCAGTGAAGAAGAATTAAAGAAGGATGTGGCGGCGGCAGAAGCCAGAATCCGCAAGACGGACGATTTTACAAGTCCGGAGGAATTATACGGGGAATTGATCGCTTCTGTGAAAAAATATCATCCATCGGACGATATTTCCCTGATCGAAAAAGCATACCGCGTGGCAGCGGATGCACATAAGGACCAGAAAAGAAAGAGCGGGGAACCGTACATCATCCATCCGCTCTGTGTGGCAATTATCCTGGCAGATCTGGAGCTCGACAAGGAGTCGATCGCGGCAGGCCTTCTGCACGACGTTGTCGAAGATACCGTCATGACCGAAGAAGAGCTGACCGAGGAGTTCGGCCCGGAGGTGTCCCTGATTGTAAGCGGTGTCACGAAGCTGGCACAGCTGAAATATTCTGCGGATAAGGTCGAGGAGCAGGCAGAAAACCTGAGAAAGATGTTCCTTGCGATGGCAAAGGATATCCGCGTTATTCTGGTAAAACTGGCGGACCGTCTGCACAACATGCGGACCGCACAGTACTGGTCGCCGGAGACGCAGAAGAAAAAAGCGCGTGAGACGATGGATATCTATGCCCCGATCGCACAGCGCCTCGGTATTTCCAAGATCAAGGTCGAACTCGATGACCTTTCTCTGAAATATCTGGAGCCGGATGCGTACTATGAACTGGTGCAGAAGGTCAGCATGAAGCGGGAGCAGCGGCAGGAGTTTGTCGATGCGATCGTAAAAGAGGTGACCCGTCATATCCACCAGGCCGGCATTGAGGCAGATGTCAACGGACGAATCAAGCACTTTTTCAGCATCTACAAAAAGATGGTCAACCAGCACAAGACGCTGGATCAGATCTATGACCTCTTTGCGGTCCGCATCATCGTGGAATCCGTCAAAGACTGCTATGCAGCGCTCGGTGTCATCCATGAAATGTACACGCCGATCCCGGGCCGTTTCAAAGATTACATTGCGATGCCGAAGCCAAACCGTTACCAGTCCCTGCATACAACCCTGATCGGACCGAACGGACAGCCGTTTGAGATTCAGATCCGTACTTATGAGATGCACCGGATTGCAGAATACGGTATCGCTGCACACTGGAAATACAAAGAGGCCTCCGACGGCAAGAAACCGGGACCGGAGCAGGAAGAGGAAAAACTGACCTGGCTGCGCCAGATTCTGGAGTGGCAGCAGGACATGGCGGACAACCATGAGTTCATGAACCTCTTAAAGAGCGATCTCGACCTGTTTGCTGACAATGTTTACTGTTTCAGCCCGGCGGGCGATGTCAAAACGCTTCCGGTCGGCTCCTGTGCCATCGACTTTGCTTATTCCGTCCACAGTGCGGTCGGCAACAAGATGGTCGGAGCGAGGGTCAACGGAAAACTCGTGCCGATCGAGACGGAACTTCACAACGGAGACCGCGTCGAGATCATCACCTCGCAGAACTCCAAGGGACCGAGCCGCGACTGGCTGAAAATTGCGAAGAGTTCCCAGGCAAAGAGCCGCATCAACCAGTGGTTCCGCCAGCAGAACAAGACGGACAACATCGTCAAAGGCAAGGAAATGCTCACCAACTATGCAAAGCTGAAGGGCAAAAATCTTGGAATCTATACGAAACCGATGTACGAAGAGGCTGTCATGAGAAAGTACGGCTTCCGCGACTGGGATTCCGTTCTTGCGGCCATCGGCCACGGCGGCTTAAAAGAGGGCCAGGTCCTCAACAAGCTGATTGAGACGTACGAAAAGCAGCATAAAAAAGAGATCACCGACGAGCAGGTGCTCGAGGCGGCATCTGGAGAGAAAGTTCTGCCGGTTGGAAAGAGCAAGGGCGGCATCGTCGTGCGCGGTATCCACGATGTGGCAGTTCGCTTCTCCAAATGCTGCAATCCGATCCCGGGCGATGAGATCGTGGGCTTTGTCACAAGAGGACGCGGCGTGACCATTCACCGCACCGACTGTGTCAATGTCCTGAATCTGCCGGAATCTGAGCGGGCGCGCCTCATTGATGCTGAATGGCAGGCAGAGGACAACGGCGGCTCTCTCTATACCGTGGAGATCAGCGTTTACGCAAACAACCGTACCGGTCTTCTGGTGGATATCTCCAAGATCTTTACCGAGCGGAAGATCGACCTTGCGGCGATGAACGTGAGAACGAGCAAGCAGGGAACGGCTTCCATCGATGTGACGTTCGACGTGCACAACAACGAAGAGCTGAACAGCATCATCGAGAAGGTGCGCCAGGTGGAGAGCGTGATCGATATTCAGAGATCGAGAGGATAAAAAGGAGAAAAGCGTATGATAAAGGTAAATTACCGGGCACTTGGAATGCTCTCGACAAACTGCTACGTTGTGGAAAATCCGGACAGCCAGAAGGTGCTGATCGTGGACCCGGGCGATTCGCCGCTGGAGATTGAACGCCAGATCGATGAGATCGACGGCGACCCGGAGGCCATTCTGCTGACCCATGGCCATTTCGACCATATGCTGGCAGCGGATGCGCTGCGGAAAAAATACCATATCCCGGTCTATGTCCATGAAAAAGAGCAGCACCTGCTGGGGGATCCAAAGAAAAATCTTTCCGGGCTCTGGAGCAAACCGTACACGATGCAGGCGGACAAAACCGTAAAAGAGGGCGATGTGCTTCATCTCGCAGATTTTGAAATCCACGTTCTTGCGACACCGGGGCACACGGCAGGCGGTGTCTGCTACTATATTCCGGCAGAGAAAGCACTTTTTTCCGGTGATACGCTGTTCTGCGAGTCCTACGGAAGATACGACTTCCCGACATCCTCCGGCAGAGAGCTGATCGCGTCGGTCAAGCGCCTGTTAAAAGAGCTTCCCGGGGATGTGACCGTGTATCCGGGCCACAACGATGAAACTACGATTGAACATGAAAAGAGGTACAATCCCCTTGCTTAATATCAGCCTTTGTTTTAATAGAAAAGATTTTGAATACGATGTGTATTCCCTGATCAAGGCATTCTATCCGGGCTGTGAGATTACCTCATGGTACGAAGAGGATGGGGCGCCGGACGGGGAATTTGCATATTATGATACGATCACATACGAGGCGGATCAGATCTGTTTTTCGATTGCAGACGAGAAACATGAGACGCTCGCTTCGCAGTGTGAGGCGGTGGAATATGAAAAAGACCGCCATGAAACGAAAAATGTCCTGAAACGGATGGTATACCGCACGCTTTCCGAAGTGAGCGGCAAAGAACTTCCATGGGGCGATCTCACCGGCATCCGTCCGACGAAAATTCCGATGAAGATGCTGGAAGAGGGCAAAACAAATGTAGAGATTGCGAAATACATGCGCGAGACCTACTACACCAGCCCGGAAAAGACGGCACTTGCAATCACGATTGCCAACCGGGAAAAGGACATTTTAAAGACGATCGACTACGAACACGGTTACAGCCTGTACATCGGCATCCCGTTCTGTCCGAGCATCTGCCTGTACTGTTCCTTCGGCTCCCATGTGTTAAGCCGCTGGGAGCATATGGTAGATCCGTATCTCGATGCACTGATCAAAGAACTGATCTTTATCAGTGAGAACATGAAGGATTACACCCTTGATACGATCTACATCGGAGGCGGTACGCCGACCACGCTGAATGCGGCACAGATGGAGCGCCTGCTCACGAAAGTGACAGAGCTCTTCCCGATGGAGCAGGTGCAGGAGTTCACCGTGGAGGCAGGACGGCCGGATACGATCAATGAGGAGGTCTTAAAAGCCATCCGCAAATTCCCGGTCACCCGTATTTCGATCAATCCACAGACCATGAACCAGGAAACGCTGGATCTGATCGGACGCCACCATACCGTGGAGGAGATCGAGGAGAAGTTCCGCATGGCGCGTTCCCTTGGATTTGACAACATCAACATGGATCTGATCGTCGGTCTGCCGGGCGAGGACAAGGAAAAAGTGGCGCATACGTTGGAAAAAGTGGAAGCGCTGAATCCGGATTCCCTGACCGTCCATTCCCTTGCGTTAAAGCGTGCAACGAGACTCAACCTGTTCAAAGACAAATATCAGGAGATCTCGTTTGAAAACTCTGCCGAGATCATGAAAATGACGATGGACAGCGCACACCGCATGGAGATGGGACCGTATTACATGTACCGCCAGAAAAATATGGCGGGTAACTTTGAGAATGTCGGCTACTCCCGCGAAGGAAAAGCAGGTATCTACAACATCCTCATTATGGAGGAAAAACAGTCCATTCTGGCCGCGGGAGCCGGAGCGTCCACGAAATTCGTGTTTGAACACGGAGAGCGCATTGAGCGGGTGGAGAACGTGAAGGATCTGAAAAACTACGTGGAGCGTATCGATGAAATGATCGAGAGAAAACGTATCGGAATGGAGAAGTATCTGCCAAAATGAAAGAAAATTCCAGTCAGCAGCTTCACATGCTGCGCTATACCCTGACCGAGCAGCTCATCCATGGCATGGAAGTGAGCAATTTAGCTTACGATCTTGCGCGGGAACTTGGGTATGAGAAAGAAATCTGCTATGAGCTTGCAAAAGCGGGCGTTCTCCACGATATCGGAAAGATTGTACTGGAGAATTACGTAGAAGAACAGGATACACTCGTCGTCGAGGAGATGCGCTTTGTGCGGACCCATTCCACACTGGGCTATGAACTCCTGCAGGGACGCGGCTACTCCGATTTTGTGCTGGAGAGTATTCTGTATCACCATGAAAATTATGACGGAACCGGGTATCCGGCCAATCTGGCGGGAGAAAAGATTCCGTTTGGGGCGCGTATCTTACGCATCTGTGATGTGTACTGCGCGCTGACCTCCGACCGCCCGTACCGGAGTGCGTTTACGCGGAAACAGGCGATGGAGCTTATGACAGAAGAAGTCAAAAATTTCGATCTGAAAATGTTCCTGGCATTTCAGAGAGTGATCCACAGCGGCAGCCGGAAAGCGATCGAGCTTTCTGATGTCGATGAATTGATCCGGGAAATCATAAAGGAGAAAACAGAAAATGGCATTAAAAAAGAAACCGGTTACCGGAATGAAAGATATTTTACCGAAAGAAATGGCAATCCGTGACTATGTGATCCGTCTGATCAAGGAAACTTACGGAACCTTCGGCTTTACCTCCATGGAGACCCCATGCGTGGAGCACATCGAAAACCTGAACAGCAAACAGGGCGGCGAGAATGAGAAACTGATTTTCAAGATCTTAAAAAGAGGAGAGAAGCTGAAACTCGAGACCGCTGAGAAAGAAAACGATCTCGTAGACAGCGGCCTGCGTTATGACCTGACCGTTCCGCTCTGCCGTTACTATTCCAACAACGCAAACGAGCTTCCGTCCCCGTTCAAAGCACTTCAGATGGGAAATGTATGGCGTGCAGACCGTCCGCAGAGAGGAAGATACCGCCAGTTCATGCAGTGCGATATCGATATCCTCGGCGAGCCGACCAACCTCGCAGAGATTGAGCTGATCCTTGCTACCACCACACTGCTTGGAAAACTGGACTTCAAGAACTTTACGATCCGTATCAATGACCGCCGCATCTTAAAAGCAATGGCAGCCTACAGCGGATTCCCGGAGGAGTCCTATGACACCGTATTTATTATCCTCGATAAGATGGATAAAATCGGTTTTGAGGGCGTTGCCAAAGAGCTCGAGGAAGCCGGCTTTGCAAAAGAGTCCGTAGAGAAATACCTGAAAATGTTCGAGGAGATCACCCCGGATACCGCAGGCGTAGAGTACTGCCGTGAGAAACTCGAGGGATTCCTTGACAAAGAGTACGCAGACGGCCTGAAGACCATCATCGACAGTGTCAATGCCGTGAAGACCGCAGAATTCAAGATCGCTTTCGATCCGACTCTGGTGCGCGGAATGTCCTACTACACCGGACCGATCTTCGAGATCGCTATGGATGAGTACGGCGGATCTGTCGGAGGCGGCGGACGCTACGATGAAATGATCGGAAAATTCACCGGAAACCAGACCTGCGCATGCGGATTCTCCATCGGATTTGAGCGTATCGTTATGCTTCTGCTTGAGAGAGATTACCAGATCCCGGGCGCGCAGAAGAAAAAAGCGTACCTGATCGAGAAAAACATGCCGGCAGAGGGAATGCAGAAGATCATTCAGCAGGCGACAAAAGAGAGAAGTGAAGGCACGGCCATCAACATCGCCGTGATGAAGAAGAACAAGAAATTCCAGAAAGAGCAGCTTGCCAGCGAGGGCTACACTGAGATCGAAGAATTTTTTGTTGACAAAATGTAAGGAATATCCAATAATAGTAATCGCATGAAAAAACGATGTGCTGCGGATGCAGATTCTTTGTGTCCGCAGTTCCAAATAGGAGGAACAAGAAAATGGCTGAATCCATGAAAGGCCTGAAGAGAACCTGCCGCTGTGCGGAAGTCACAAAAGCAGATATCGGAAAAAAAGTAACCCTGATGGGCTGGGTACAGAAGAGCCGTAATAAAGGCGGAATTATTTTCGTCGATCTGCGTGACAGAAGCGGTATTATGCAGATTATCTTTGAGAACGGCCCGATCAGTGAGGAAGGTTTTGAGAAAGCAGCAAAACTGCGCAGCGAGTTCGTCATTGCCGTAGAAGGTGAAGTTATGGCCCGCTCCGGTGCTGTCAATGAAAATCTGGCAACAGGAGAGCTCGAAGTAAAGGCTGAGTCCTTACGCATTCTTTCCGAGGCAGAAACCCCGCCGTTCCCGATCGAGGAGGATTCCAAGACGAGAGAAGAGCTCCGTCTGAAATACCGTTACCTGGATCTGCGCCGACCGGATATCCAGAGAAACCTGATTATGAGAAGCAAGGTGGCAATGCTCACCCGTGAGTTCATGTCAAAAGAAGGTTTTCTTGAGATCGAAACCCCGATGCTGACCAAATCCACACCGGAAGGCGCCAGAGACTATCTGGTACCGAGCCGTGTTCATCCGGGCAGCTTCTATGCACTGCCGCAGTCTCCGCAGCTGTTCAAACAGCTTCTGATGTGCTCCGGCTATG
>ERZ772901.1578-NODE-1578-length-17047-cov-7.206980_pt1 | contig 17047 bp, 24 predicted proteins | sample MGYA00512123_ERZ772901 | MGnify/ENA primary metagenome ERZ772901 (study PRJEB29015, sample SAMEA2737711) | human gut metagenome | biome: human gut; feature: human-associated habitat; material: faeces | place: China | collected 2012 ...
ATAAATGAAAAAAGGAATTTTTTTGTATCTATCAAAGAATATTTCTTAAAAAAAAGGACAAAATGTTATTTGTAGTAAAAAAAAAGAAGATAAAAAAGGTTGACACATAAGGTTAGTATATGCTAACTTATAGGTAGTTAGTTACGACTAACTTCGTGTTAATAAATCATTTTTTATTGATACCAAATCACAAACAAAAATCACAAACACAAACAAAAAAATGAAAGAAGGAAGTATTAAAATGGATTTAATTCAAAGTATTAAAGCACGCGAAGTATTAGACTCTCGTGGAAATCCAACTGTTGAAGTTGAAGTTAGAAGTGAATGTGGAGCTTTTGGTAGAGCAATCGTACCAAGTGGAGCTTCTACAGGAATTTATGAAGCAGTAGAATTAAGAGATGGAGATAAATCACGTTATTTAGGTAAAGGTGTTTTACAAGCTGTTAAAAATGTAAATGAAGTGATTGCTCCTGAATTATTAGGGTATGATGTTTTTGCTCAAAGAGAAATCGATCGAGCAATGATTGATTTAGATGGTACAGATAATAAAGGAAAACTTGGAGCAAATGCTATCTTAGGTGTTTCTCTTGCGGTTGCTAAATGTGCCGCTGATTCATTAGGTATGCCATTATATCGTTATATTGGTGGAGCTAATGCTCATGTTATTCCTACACCAATGATGAATATTATCAATGGTGGGGCACATGCTGATAACAATATTGATTTCCAAGAATTTATGATTATGCCAGTTTCAGCTCCTACATTCAAAGAAGCAATTCGTATGGGTGCTGAAGTATTCCATAATTTAAAAGCTGTATTACATGATAAAGGATTAAATACGGCTGTAGGTGACGAAGGTGGATTTGCTCCTAACTTAAAATCAAATGAAGAAGCTATAGAAATCATATTAGAAGCTATAACTAAAGCTGGATATGAACCTGGAAAAGATATGTTTATTGCTATAGATGCTGCTTCTTCTGAATATTACAAAGATGGAAAATATGTTTTAGAGCATGAAGGTAAAACTTTAACACCTTCTGAAATGGTTGATTTTTTAGAAAACTGGGTTAATAAATATCCAATTATATCTATTGAAGATGGTATGGCTGAAGAAGATTGGGAAGGTTGGAAACTACTAACTGAAAGACTTAGAAATAAGGTTCAATTAGTTGGAGATGATTTATTTGTAACTAATACTTCAAGATTATCAGATGGTATTCAAAAGGGTGTAGCTAACTCAATATTAATTAAGTTAAATCAAATTGGTACTTTAACAGAAACTTTAAATGCAATTGAAATGGCAAATAGAGCTGGTTATACTGCAGTTATATCTCATAGATCAGGAGAAACTGAAGATACTACTATTGCTGATTTAGTTGTTGCAGTTAATGCTGGTCAAATTAAAACAGGCGCACCTGCTAGATCAGAAAGAGTTGCTAAATACAATCAACTTATTAGAATTTCTGAAGAATTAGGCGAAGTTGCTGAATATAGAGGAAGACAAGCTTTCTTTAACCTAAAATAATAATATAAATCTTTTTTGAATAAACTTTTAATTCTCTCAATAAAACCTTATATTTTTATGTAATTAGGATGATACTTTTGTGTCATCCTTCTTTTATCTTTATCCAAGTGTTACATCTAATATCATCATAGTTATAAATCCAAATATTAATCCTATAGTTGTTAATGCCTTATTTTCAATAGATGCTTCTGGTAATAGTTCTGAACCTACAACTGAAACCATTGCCCCTGCTGAAAAAGCTAAAAAAAATGGTAACATACTTCTAACCCCAACAGCTGCCATTGCACCTAAAAAACCTGCTATTGGCTCAACTATTCCTGATGCTTGTCCGTAAAAAAAACTTTTAGTTCTTGATAAACCCTCTCTTCTTAAAGGTAAAGATACAGCTGCTCCCTCTGGGAAATTTTGAAGACCTATTCCCAATGCTAAGCTTATAGCTGCTCCTATAGTTGCTGATGGTATTCCTGCTGCTACTCCACCAAAGGCTACCCCAACAGCTAATCCCTCTGGTATGTTATGAAGTGTTACTGCTACTACAAGCAATATACTTCTTTTGTACTTCTTTACTATTGAGTCTCTTGCTATTTCATCATTTTCTGTTATTACCCCATATGAATACTTATCCATCATTTTATCAGCTAATATTATAAAAATTCCTCCTGAAAAAAATCCAATGGATGGTAATATAATTTCACTATATCCAAGGTTATCACATAATTCTATTGCTGGATTTAATAATGACCAAAAACTTGCTGCTATCATAACTCCAGCTCCAAATCCAAGCATGCAATTTAATATTCTCCTATCAACAGTTTTAAAGAAAAATACTAAAGCTGCACCTAGTGCTGTTATTGCCCATGTAAATATTGTAGCCGATAATCCCTGAGCAATTGGATTTAATTCCATAAACCATTCCATAATTTTTAAATCTCCTTTATTATTCATAGCTTTATCATTATATAAGCAATATATGATAAAATCTTACAACAAGTTCTAAATACTATTAAATTAGTTACTCATTTTCTATATATCAACCAAATCATTTTTCCACTTTTTTCAATTTATTCTATTGACACAATTATCCCTATATGATAATATTATTTATATGTTAATTAAGTCGGCATGGCGGAACTGGCAGACGCACATGACTCAAAATCATGCGGGTAACCGTGTGGGTTCGATTCCCACTGCCGGCACCAATTTTATATATCTAACATTAATAAAAGCATTGATATTACTTGTTTCCAGTGTATCAAGGCTTTTAATTTTTATAATTTTCCCACTATTTTTCCCACTTCTATATTATTTTTAACTCATTGAAATAAAAAAGATAGCAATTGTATACTATCTTTTTACTTGTTATGTAATTTTATATGTTGCTTTGTTAATTAAAAATTATTTATAGTATTATTCTGTTCTCTAAAAAAATATATATTTTCTATATCACTATATTCTTTTAAACTTGTCCATAATTTACTGCTTTTAAGATGTTTTAATGTATATGCACATCTTAACATTCCATGTATAGCATCAATTTTATAATGTTTTCCATTAAGTTTCGAACAATATACAGAAAACATATAAATAAAGTCATGGCCTCTTGTTAAATACATCAACTCCTCTAATGTATAATCTTTTTCCATTCTATTATCAATATATTTCTCTACATCCTTCTTACTTTCTTGCCATTTGGTATTACTTTCACTTCTTGAATTAACTAAATCTAAAAGCTTTGCTTTGCAGACAGTATTGTCTTCAGACAATATGTTACTTATTGTTATATTATTTATACTAACTTCTAATTTATTTATATGATTATATTTCCTTAACAGACTAATAGCTTTTAATCCTTTAAAAATCTTCTCTCTAAACTCCTCTACATTCACTTTTTCTGTATAACATTCACTACACAAACTTTCAAATGCTTCTATTGAATTACTCATCATTACTTCCATACTTGAGTAGTCATAATAGAATAATCCCTTCTCATCTATGACTTCATCATAATCTTTATCAATAATACCAATAACTTTGTTATTATTTTTAAACTTATTTACTATATCTAATACACCTTGTTTACTATTAAATGATTCTTTTAAAATTACATCCTCTTCAACAAATTTTGATAATAACTTGTAATCGTCAATACCTTCAAGCACTACTATTCTTTTATTTTTATTAGCACTTAAAATCATCTTTATCTCTGACATTACATTTTCTACCTTTATATTACTTCTAATAGAATTATTCCCCATACAACTCTCCTAAATCAATTTGATTATCCCAATAACTACTTAATATTTGTGGGGAATGTGTAGCCACTATAACTTTAATATTCTTATCTTTTATAACTTTTAATAAATCATCCATAAAATCTTGTTGCCAAATTATATGAAGTGATATTTCCGGCTCATCTATCATTAAAACAGTCTTATCTTCAAGCTCAAAAATAAGATTATAATATAATACTATCTGTTGCTTTTCTCCTGAAGATAACATTGATAATTTAATTTCATTTCCATTATGGTTTAATACACTTAATCCTGTTCCTTTTGATATTTTAATTTCCTTAAATGACAATTTATTATTTATAATTTTTTTGAAAGAATCAAATTTATTTATATCTTCCTCATATACCTTATATTTATCATCAAAATCATCAAAATAAACCTTTAATGCTTTAGAATGCTCCTCCTTAAACTTTACATTTGTATCAATTATATTTATATCTGATATATCATAATCATTTAACTTCTCAAATTTCTCCATTATCTCTTCTAATTTGGTGTCATATTCTTCTTCTGTTATCCCTTGTAAAGTGTTAAATAATCTTAATGGGTATGTACTATCAATCATATTAGCTTTTTTAGAATAAATTTGTGAAATCTCGTTGATTCGTTCTTTAATTCTCTTAGGTATATCTTCTATTAACTCTACTACTTTCTCATTATCTATATTTTTAAACATTCTTTGCTCTTTTATAAAATATATTTCTTCTTTAGTATTTTCCAGTGTTTCTATAGCATCTTTTAGTTTTATCTTTTCTTTGGCTTTTGCTTTAGTTAAAGATTTTTTACTTCTACTTAATAAGTTTATATAATCAACAAGTAAATTTTTTTCTTCTTCTTCACCTATATATTTTATTCTATCATGATATATTTTACTTTTAAAAAACTTTCTAGCATAATCAATATCTTGAAAATCTATTATTCCATCTATTTCATCTGTAATTCCAATATTCATATATTTAGTTGGTCTGATTTTATTAATAATATTAATATACTCTTTAAACTCAACTCCATTTATCTTAAGATTAGTATCACTTCTACTATAATTCTTCTCTAAAGTTATTTTACCCTCATAATTATTAAACTCTATTTCTATCTTCTTAAAAGTAAGCCTCCTAAAATATTCAAAATTCCCTTTATTTATAGCTAAAATTATCTTTAGAATTGTTGATTTACCATAACCATTAGGACCTGTTAATATAATTAACTCCTTGTTTAAATCTATATCATAATTAAATCTTTCAAATAAGTCTATTATCTTTAGCCTTTTAATCATAATTATTCCTCCTAACCAAACACATTTCCAAATATAGTATACAATAATAATCTAAAGTAAACTATATTTTTCTAATAATAAATTTTTAAAATTAAAGCTGCTACAAATAACCTTGTACCAGCTCAAAATTTTCATTTATATTATCTATAAAAATATATAATCTATGTTTTATTTTAAAATAACTTTAAATCCATAACCTGTTTAACTCATCTTTCATATAATTTCTTATCTTGTTAATAACCTTCATCGATCTTTATTAATATTTTATATTAAATATATAATTCTTAAAATAATTCATTATTTACATCATTATCTATCTCCATAGTATCTTCATCAAAATATTCTTTAAAATTAATATATTTGCTTGGAATATCACTTTTAAAAATAGTTGCTATATCTTCAAAACTTCCATTAATTAATATTTTTAAAATCATTGTATACTCCATATTACTTGAATTCAATTTAACTCCATTTATTTCAATACAAGAATTTGAATTAAACTGATCTTCTCCACCCCTATATAACACTATATTGAATTCATCATCATACTTATTGCTAGATATATCACAATAATATCTTATATTACTTAACTTATTATTAAATGCTAATAAAAATAACTCCCCTACTGCTACAGCCCTTTCAGCATCATTAAATGTAGGTCTAGTATAATCATGTTCTATTTTATTTCTTAACTTTCTAATTTCATCAATTATTATTAAGTTTAGATTTAATAAATAACTTGTTAGTGATATTACTGATATTGATTCCTTCTTAATTAATTTGTTTAAATAAGGATAATTTTTAGTATCTATATTATTAATAAATCCATATTTTTTTATAAAAGTTTCGCACTTGCAATCTATAAACCTCTTTATATTACTTATAATTTCTACTATTTCTCTAGTTGTTATATTTTCTCCTTTATCTATAACTTGCTTTGCCCATGCAAAGTACTCTTCTGCAGTTATTTCAGTTTTACCTATACCAAAATTCTCACACTCGAAAAATACACTTTGTTTACTCTCTAGAGTTAATACATTAAAATTAGTCCAATCTATTTTTTTCATTCCTAAATCTAACACTTATAATACCCCCTCAAGAAATATTATACAATTTAACTAATAAAAATAAATAGTTACATTTTAATAAATATTTCTCATTTTTAATCTTAGTTTAGATTTATACTCCTAAAATAATTTAATATCATTTGCTTCAATTCACAGGATGAATAATATATATCTTTATTATTAATGTCTCTAAATAAATAACCAATATAAAAAAAGAAGTCAACTGCATCTATACTGATTTTATCCCTAATTAATTTATGTACTTTTCTTTTAGTATTTGCGTTACAAACAACTACTGGCAATAAATTAATTGGTATAATCCTTTTATTAATATCTTTATGTAACATTTAGATCTTCCTTTCTCTTTAAAATAATCAATTTTAATCATATTTCTCTTTATTCTTTTTAGAGGCTCCGAATACTCTTTTTTAGAGGTGCGGAAATTGCCGAAAACTCTTTTTAGAGAGTCAGAAAAGTCAGTATATTTTATACATCTATTCCCCAACTTCTAAATACATCTAAAGAAAATTTATCTATATACCCAAGTTCTGCAAACTCTTTTACATTCTGCATAGCCCATGAGCTATTTCTTAACTTTCTTAGTGCTAGAATTTCTGTATTTCTTACTTTGCTTACTGTACTATTAAATATATCTGCTATATCATTTAAAGTCATTGTCTTTGTATTCCAACCATACTTACTTTTCAATACTTCTCTTTGTTCTAAAGTATTACAACTCTGCATAACTTCCTCTAGATTTTTTCTTAAGTTCTGTAAAAATATTTTTTCTTCTATATTCTCAAAACCATAATCTACTCCCTCTATGAAGTCAATTACTTCTCCTGTTTCATCTTCTCCTATAGGAGTATTAAGGCTTGTACAACTATTGTAAAACTTATTATTTTCTATTTCTTTACTACCCCTACCATTAACACAACAATAAATATATCTGTCTATAAGAAATATTGCATATGTGATAAATTTAGCTTTCTTCTCATGATTACAATTATATTTTTCAACTGCTTTAATAAGTCCTAATACTCCACTTTGAAATAAATCATCAAATTCTAACTCTCTATTTATGCCATTATATTTATTTGCTATTTTATGTATTATGCCTGTATTTGCTTGTATAAGCTTATCTAAGGCTTTTTTATCTCCATTTTGATATAGTTGTACTAATTCCTCATTACTCATTCTGTGACCTCTTTAACTAACCTTCTATTAACTGTTGTATAACATGAATTAACTTTCCATATTCTGAACAACTAACTATTTCTTTATCTTTTATTGCTCTTGTAAATTCTGTTCCTTTATCATAATTAGCAAATGCTTCATTGATAGCAGCTCCAGTAACTTTTAACTCGCTACCATCCGAAAATTTTATAATTACTAACTTATCTAAATCCTTTATTAGAGCCTTTTTAATCTTATTTAATCTATTCTTACTTATCATTAACCAATTCCTCCAACTCTTGAACTTGCTTTTCTAATTCATCAGTTCTAATACTATTTAAAATAGAATTACATGAGTAAATTATTGCATTAGCTTTTTTAACATCTATTTCATCATTAGCGATCATATTAGTAACCTTGGCTAAAGTCCTTCTTATATCCTTTGGACTGCTTAATCTAAAACTTGTTTTTTTACTTTTAGTACCCATAGGGGAGTATACCCCTCCTTTCTTTCTTAGTATTTTCAAGGCTTTAAGCCTATTTTTTATATACAAAAAGGAGCCTTTTTCGCCCCTTTTATTGCATATTTAAAGCATAAATTTACTTCACTTCTTCCCATGGAATTATTGATAAGTCATCTTTTAATCTTGTTTTAATAAAATCGATAATTCCAAGCAAACTCATAGTTAATGACTCTCTTATACTGTATGGGCCAATATATTTCCCTATATTATTTCTTAGATCATTTAATGCTTTCTTATTATATTCTCTATTATCTTTAGGTATTAATACTGCTAATTCTGGGTGATCTAATCCTAATAAACTCTTTATAGTTGCTAATGCATTATAATCTTCTTTATATGTATTTATAATATTTTTAAAATCTTCTTGATTCGTAATTGCTCCTGCTTCAATCATCTTTATAGTATTTGATAATCCAATTTGATAATTTGAATCTGATAGTTTACCTACTGAATTATCTCTCCACTTTTTCTCTAATGCTTCAATTCCACTATTTAATATTTGTAAAGCTCTATTTTGAGCATTTTGTGCAACCTCTTTAAATGGTCCTGCTATTTTCTCTATTTCAATTTCCTTACCTTCTTGCGTTAAATATGGTTTACTTTCTATTTGGTTTACTTTACTCTTAAATAATTCCTGTTGTCTTTTATATCCTTCAATAACATTTAATAATTCACTTTTCTTACTCATTGATCTTCTCTCCTTCATCTTTCATTTTCTTAACTTTATTCTGCCAATACTTCTCTTGATGTGCTTTTACTTTATCTTTATTCTTAGAACGCCACTCTCTAGCGTAAGCATTTCTTAATTTTCTTGCTTCATCATTCATTGCTGCAGCTCCTTTAATACAAAATAAAAAAGACTACAGGAAATATAAAACTTATTGATAGTGCAAACTTGCACTTACCCTTAAGTTAATATATTTCCCGTAGCCTTTATATGCTTTCCACTTAATCAAGTGGGGTACTATCTTTTTATTTATTTTTATCTTTATATTTATGATATCTTAAAAAGGCCCTCATATCAACACTTTAACCGTGGTTACTATATAATTTTATTTAGTAACTACTATATACCCCATTCATCTTTTAATTGATTGACTAACTTCATCATCTCCCCATCATCTTTCACTATATCAGGGTGATATGCCTTTGCTAATGTTTTATATATTTTCTTATACTTATCTTTATCTTCTTCATTGTAGTTGCTTTGTTTTTTGTTATGATAACTACTGTATGAATTATTACTATTGTAGTTACCATTGGAATTTTTATAGTAACTATGTTCCCTTTGTTTATATGCTTCATATTGTCTTTTTATTAACTCTAGTAATTCTGGCTCTCTTAACTCTCCAAATACATCATAGCACTTATCATAACTATCTTTTCCATACTTCTTTTCAAACTCTTTTTTATCTACATTGTATTTATTAATTATCTCTTGATGTTTTTTATGAATTTTATATTCTTCGCTCTCCTGGTACTCACTTTTTATTTTATATTCTAATTTATCTAATTTTTTATATATAATATCGCATAGCTCTTCTTCTGTTATACCTATTATTTCAGCTTTATTACTTACATTACAAAAATCATATATTCCAGCTCCATTAGTTGCTATCCAATAATAATCCATGGTGCATATGCTCCATTGTTTCTTTTTAACTTTTCCCTTTTCCCTATAACTCTTATGTATACTTATTTTATATGCTTTCTTTATAGGTCTTTCAAATCTTTCACCAGTAAATCTATATGAATAGAATTTAACCTCTCTTCCAGCCATAATCCACTCATTTTTATATACTTCTAATTTTTTATATTCCCCATGAGAATCACTTTTCTTTAATTCCACCTCTTGTATTACACAATACATCTTATATCACCTTCTTTGTGGTTACTTTAATATTTAATGTGGTAACTACTCTATATCTACATAAACCCTATAATATCTACCCGTTTTACTTGGTTTACTAATTTTATTTATCTTAATTCCTTTAGATAAAACTTCTAATATTTTAATCTTTTCTATTTCATTCTCATATTTAATCTGTATCTTTGCCATATGTACCCTTCTCTCTTCTAACTAAATAATAGCTCCTATATTGTCTATTTCATTTAAAAACTTCAAGTTTTCTAATCCTGCTCTTAATCCTTCTCTAAAGTAGAATCTGCATAACTCTATCCATTCACTTGAAATAGAATCTTCCAAATCTCCAATCAATCTTTGTTGATCTTCTGTTGTATCTTTTTCTAAAGCTTTATATATTCCCTCTGTTGCTGATCTATTTTGTCTATAATCTAAATTTGTATCTGTAAATTCTTTTTCTAAAGTTTCTTGTATATGTCTAAACTCATTTTTTACTATTCCATCTACTATATTTTTCATTTTTTTATAATCCATTTCCTTATCTCCTTTATTTTACTCTTGATTATTTAGGAGCATATAGGATATACTATAATTGCTAAATTACAGTGTTATCCTATGGATATCTCCTTGCTTATAGATATTGGTATTATCTATAAGCTTTTTTCTTTTTAAATTTTCTTCTTTTACCTAACATTATCTTTCCGACTTCTATTTTGGTAGGCTTGTCTGCATTTTTATACTTTTCGCCTATCTCTAAAACTTTATTTTCTAACTCTTCGCTATTGCTCTTCTCCATTCTCTTTACATTCCTTTTTTAACATCTCTAACATTCTAAAACTATTGTTAAATACTTCTATAATCCCCTTCATGACATCTTTTTTTAATTCTTCCATACCTTTCTCATTTCTATATATATCAATAGCATTTAATAAGGTTTCTGTTTTTGATTTATTCAGTTCGTCCTCTAATTGTTCTATTTCCTCTAGTGTCATAATAAATATTACCTCTCTATCTCATGAAGTTACTTATTCTTGAATAATCTCCTTCCCAATTTAAAGCTATTGTTCCTTTTTTCCCATGTCTATTTTTTAATACAGTTAAGTTTATACAATTTGGATTTTTTTCAGCTTTTTTAGAGTTGTAATCTAATTTTCCTTCTTTATTTAAATTTTCTCTTATTTGTGGATTATCTAATTTTATATTTCTATACAATGCAATTACTTGATCGCTATCTTGCTCTATTCTCGCACTATCTTGTATATCATTAACTTCCAATTTCTCGTAATACTCTAAATTTAAATTGCCATCTGACTTTCTATTTGCTTGTGCTAATAACACTACACATACTTTTTCTTTTAATGCAAACTCTTTTAAAATACTTGTAACTTGTCCTATTTTTTCAGTTAATGTAATTCCACTTATACCAGTTACATACTTGTTTACATAATCAACAAATAGTACATCTAAGCCATTTTTTAACTTGTACAATCTAACTTCATTTAAAAACTTATTTATATCAGTTTCATTGGTTATATAAAATCTATTTTCCATTAACTTAACCATTAAACTATTTACCTTATCTTTTTCTTCTCTAGTCAATGTATTTCCCGTAAATTTAGAATGCTTTATATTTAACTTACTAGAAGATATTTTGTCTAAGACTTCCTTTACAGACATTTCTCCACTTCCATAAACAACTCTATTACCTTGTATAACCATATTTGAAGCAGTTTGTATCGCAAATGTACTTTTACCTACTCCACTTCTTGCAAACACTGTTATAAGTCTTCCCCTTTGAAATTTACCTACTATTTCATCTAAACTATAAAAATTACTTTTGAATCCTTGTGATTTATTATAGTTTTCTATTTCAATCAAATAATTGTTATATATCGATTCAGTATCAAGATCTTTAGGCATTTCACATTTATATACATTTTCTAATGTTTTTTTCGTAATATCTATCATTTCGTCAACTGTATTAGAGTTTATCACTCTTGTATATGATTCTTTTATCATTCTTTTTCTATATTCATCTACAAGAAATTTAATTTTTTGAGGATATGCTCTATTATTAACAGTACTACTTACTATTTCAGCTATATAGCTTGTTCCTCCCATTTGAGCTGTATTTTTATCAGCATATACCAATATATCTGTTACACTTACTTCCATCCCTTTTTCAAACATTCCACTTACCAATTTAAATATTTCTTTATGCTCTGGAACCACAAACATCCTTTCTTTAACATTCTCTTTTAAGTGATGATATAAAGAGTTATCTATTATAGGACCACCTAAAACCTCTTGCTCTAATGTTATTAATTCTTGTCTTACCATTTCTTACACCTCATTTTTTTAAATAATATATCTTTCATCATCAAAATCTATGCTTGTATCATTATTTGATTTATTCTTTGATTTCCAGGATAAATAATTCAAATACTTACTACCCTCATTTAAAAACATACCTATTTGTCTTATTCCATCTTTATCATTTCTAACTAAAAATTCATTTAACCCCCATTGATAATTACACCATTGATACGCTGAATCATTATACATAACGCTATAATTATTAATAGCTTCTAATATTTCATTTTCAGAATAATCCTTTATTGCTTTATCTATAGCCTGTTTCATTTCTTTAGTTAGGTTTCTATGCTTTTTAATATTTTTATTAATCCAAAAATCAAAAATACTATTATATATATTTTCTTTTATTTTACTTTTCTTTTTAGATGTGCCCTTTACTGTGCCCTCTTGTGTGCCATTACTGTGCCCTTTATCCTCTTCTAAAGTGCTTATTTTCTCACTTTTACTGTGCCCTAACTGTGCTTTTACTGTGCCTTTTACTGTGCCCTCTTCAACTTGTACTAAATACTCATAAATTGACCCTTGTTTTGGATTTTTAGAACTCGCTACAAGCCTTATTATATCTAGCTTTGTAAACTGCTTTATTAATCTCCTAGCAATCTTTTCAGTAATTTCTATATCTTTAGCAACAACTCTAACACTCATAAAAAACTGTCCTTTGGGTAATGGATTATTATGATTTAACCTTTGTCCAAATTCTTTTTTGGTTATCCACATACCAAACTTAAACTCTACACTGTTTATGTCATATTCAAGTATTCTTGAATCTATTTTATGATAAGGAGTATTCAAGTTTATCACCTACTTAAACACCTTATTAAATAGCCTTAACCCTTCCCATGAAGGCTCTTTGTCCATACTCTTACAATTTGCTATATATAAACTTAATATCTTAACACTCATACCTTTACTACCTTTCTACAATAAATTTTCTCCTATATGTTCTTCTAAAAAATCATCTAATTTTGATAGTACAAATCGAATATCTCTACCAAATCTTAATACTGGTGCTCCTTCTATCCTTGCTAATCTTAAAACCTTTGTATATGAAATCCCCCACGCTTCTGCAAGTTCTCTTGGTGTACAAGTTTTCTCTAAAACTTTTCTTCTATACTCCTGTATTTTTTTATTTTGTTCTTGTAATTTGTCCATACTATCCCCTCCATAATTTAATAGTTACCTTTTCCAATACATCTACTTAGAACCACTGTAGTATGATTTTATAGTGGAGCTTAGCCATTTTATAAACCACAATTTTGTGGGCTATTCTTCACTTAAAAATAATTCTTCAAATGTAGAATCTAATGCAGTTGCTATTCTTTTTAATAATCCAAAGCTAACACCATCTATATCACCTTTTTCTATTTTTACAATTGTTACATTTGATGTACCAACTATCTTAGCAAAAGCCTTTTGACTTAATCCTTTTTTTATTCTTGCTAATTTTGCATTCATAAATATCACCTCTTTTTTAACTCTCAGTTAAGTTATGAGTTAATTATATTTAACCAATAGTTAAAAGTCAATAGTTTTTTAAATTTTATTTTTAACTTAGGGTTAAATTGTGTATAATATACTTAGAGGTGATCGAATGAATGATTTGGGAATAAAGATTAAAAATATTAGAGAAGAAAAGAAAATTACAAAAAGTGAATTAGCTAGATTAATAGATGTTTCGCCAGCATATATAACTATGTTAGAAAACGGAAAAAAACAAAATCCTTCAAGAGCTATATTGGATAAAATCGCTGAAGCTCTTGGAGTTGCCATTTATGAACTGCTACCAGTAAGTGAGGACTTTCAAGAAGCACTTGCTGCTGCACTTGAATTCTATAACCCTAATAATAAATTCCAGGAAATTAGAAGCAAATTTGCAGAAAGTAAAGAATTTTGTTTATTTGATATTGAATGTAAATTTAATTCTGTAATACTTGAAATTTTAGCATCAGCTAATGAAAGTACTACACTTGGTTACAAATTAAGTGATTTTTCAGCTGAAGAAGTTGACGAAATAATCAATTTTGTATTTAATTCTTATAAATTAAAAATTAATGAGATATTAGAAAGACATAAAAAAGAAAAGTAGTTACTTTAAAACTATACATAGTAACTACTTAACTTAAATTACTCAACAATAACTTACATTTGAGTAAATCGTGATTCGCTATTTGTAAAAATAAAATTATTCCCAAGTTGTTGGGAAAAGAAAATAATTTCTCCACCTGTGGAGAAAACCACTTTATATTTAAAGTTAGAGGTTACTTTTAGTTACCTAAAATCCAATTTTAATTTAAACTGAGCCGGTGTTTTGCTGGGTCATATTTTAATATAATATTAGCTTATATAAGCATTTTAAATTTTGAAGTATAAATTATATTGATAAATAGAAAGAGGTATTCAGAATGGCAAAGAGGACTAATGGAGAAGGTTCTGCTAAGTGGATAGTTAAAAATGGTGTAAAGTATTGGCGTATTACTATTACCACTGGCTATGATCCTTTAACAGGAAAACAATTAAGAAAAGATATTTACGGTAGAACTCAAAAAGAAGCTAAAGAAAAATTAAAAGCATTCCAAGAAAGTAATACAGTTCATAGTGATAATTCTACTTTAGGCAATTTCTTTTATGAATGGCTATGGAATATTAAAAAACAAGAGTTAAAGGCTTCTACATTTGATAGAATTGAAGGAATATATAGAAACTACATAAAGCCTACTAAAAACTTAAATAGTGCTAAATTAACTAATATAGATACTTTATATTTGCAAAAAATAACTAATAAATTGCTAGAAAATCATACTATTAATCAAGTTAAGAACTTAAACAAAGTTTTAAGTAATTGCTTTAAATATGCCGTATCAATAAATAAAATTAAATCTAATCCTGTAACTGGTATAGTATATCCTAAAAATCATGAAGTTATTGAAAAGAAAATAAACTATATAACAGAAAAAGAACAACAAGACCTTATAAGGGCTCTACAAGGCGATAAATGTGAAGGAATAATATTACTAGGCTTAATGTGTGGTATGCGCCTAGGGGAAGCTATGGCACTACAAGAAAAGGATATAGACTTTGATAATAGATTAATTAATATAAATAAATCAGTAAAATTAGTCTGGACTGGTGAATTAACTAAAGATAATAAAAGAATATATGAAAATAGAGTAACTATACCAAAGACTAAAACAAGTATAAGAGAAGTTCCTTTCCCTTCTATGCTTGTACCAATTCTTAAAGGAATTATTAAAAAGAATAAAGAAAATAAATTACAATATGGTGATGTATATTTTGATAATAAATTAATCTTTTGTAAGGAGCATGGTGAATACATAGATAATAAACAACCTAATAGAAGATTAAAATCTGCTTTAAAACGTGCTGGTATAGAAGCTGATATAAACTATCATAGTTTAAGACATATATTTATAACTAACTGTATAAGCAATGATATTAATATTAAAACCGTAATGGATTGGGTTGGTCATGCTGATATAAATGTTACTATGAAAATATATGCTGAAATTAATAAAGAAAAGAATCTTAAAGAATATGAAAAAATCAATAGTATGTTTAAATAGACTATCACTATATAGTCTATTTTATTTTCCTACTAACTCTAAAAAGTTTCCCACTATTTTTCCCACTATCTTTCCCACTTCTTCGGTAAAAAATATTAAAAACCATCTAGTGATTAACCCCTCTAAAACGTTGATAATAGTACATTTTAAGTATTAATAAAAATTACTAGAAAAATACCTTTACGATTCCCACTGCCGGCACCAATTTTATATATCTAACATTAATAAAAGCATTGATATTACTTAAATTTAGTAAAATCAATGCTTTTATTTTTTATTTAACTTACCAATTACAATTTTAATACTTTATTTAATACAAATCATCAGCTGCAAATTTAATTCCAGACTTCTTTCTAGCTACAGTTTGAACCTCACTTACAATTAAACTATGATCTAATAATTGAAAACATCTATTTAAATCATTACTACTTATCATTTTTTCAAATTCTATAAATTCATAAATCATTCTATTCCTATAATTATTTTCATTTATAATCTTACTTTCTTCATTATTCAGTAACAATTCAAATCTTTCACATTTATTTGTTGGATTATCTTGATATATACATCCCTTATCTCCTTGAATATTATTATAAATTGGTGCCTTACATTCCTTAGAGCCAATACAAACACATTTAAATTTATCATAATCTAAAACTAATATTCCTGATGTATCTATCCCTCTTTCTATATTAGGATAATACTCAACATTTTTAGGCCTTCCAAATAATCCAACTATATAATGGATATTATATATATTTAAATCCATCAATGCTCCTCCAGAAAACTTAGGATCAAATACAGGCAATACTTTTCCTTTCTTAAAATCATCATATCGACTTGAATATTGAGAGTAATTGCATTCAACTATTTTTATTTCACCTAATTTGGAAATTAATTTTTTTATTTTTAAATAATTAGGCAAATATAATGTTGTAATTGCTTCAAAAATAAACAATCCTCTTTTTCTTGCTAAATCACTTAATATTTTAGCTTCTTTATAATTTGATGTTATTGGTTTTTCAACTATAACATTTTTATTAGCTTCTAAAGCTTTCTTTGAAAATTCAAAATGAAGATTATTCGGTAAACATATATATACAGTATTTATATCACTTTTAAGCAATTCTTCATAATTATAAAATATATTTTTAATGTTATTTTGTTTTTTTATCTTATTTAATTTTTCATAACTTTTTTTCCTGCCATAAATCCCATTAATTTTAATATTATTTAAATACGGAACTATGCTTAAAAACTCATTTACAATCATACCAGACCCAATAACTGCTAATTTCATAACTCTCATTTATTCTCCTATAAATTAAAATAATTTAGATTAATTAATATTACAATACAAATAACTTATT
>ERZ772901.1583-NODE-1583-length-17020-cov-8.489066_pt1 | contig 17020 bp, 15 predicted proteins | sample MGYA00512123_ERZ772901 | MGnify/ENA primary metagenome ERZ772901 (study PRJEB29015, sample SAMEA2737711) | human gut metagenome | biome: human gut; feature: human-associated habitat; material: faeces | place: China | collected 2012 ...
GCGTAAGTTAGTAAATTGGTTACCGGTAACTTACACACTTCATTTTACACTCCCTTTCAAGTGCGATATCTCAGTTGCTCGCAATTTTGTAATGCTGATGATCTGCTCTGTATTGTGGTCCTTAGTATCTATGAACCGCAGCTTATTTCATATATCATTGATCATCCTGACTCGGTTTATTTGCAAGATATCAATCATCTACTGAATCCCTCGGAAGAAGCTCCTGAAGAATATCGAGCGGATTTCAAGGTCAAGGCACATTGCTCTGATAATGCATTAAATATACTTGCAATATTGTTTCCTAGCTTTTCTAAAAAGGCTGCACTATATATTACAGCAGTGACACCAGATGCTGAGGCTGTTATAACAAACAGAATATCTATAAAATCAAATTTCTCTTCGTACTTTATTCTTTCTGGTCGAGAAGATGATGTCTTATCGAGTACGGTAGAACATTTGCTAAAGGATGCAGATGAAAACAGCATCCGAGATCAATTTGTGACATGGGCAGAGAATGGGCAGTGGACAGGAGCCTGCAGTAAGCTAGTGTCATATTGTGACACTAGCAATAAACGCCTCTCACTGGCAAAAGACCGCTTGAAAATCCTTTTGCATGCACTTTCTTTGCTGAAAGATAATCCTCTATTTGATCAGCAATTGCGTCCGTATGCGGATTTGGCATGGTATTTTCTAGAAAAGGCCACAGGATATTCGCCTTTTTCAGGGACTACGATCATTCTTGGTACAAAGCAACAGAATATGGTTACGGAGCTTTTCGAAGATCAAGATATTTCTGTTGAGGTGTTGGATGCTCTCATGAAGTATATCAGTCGCGGATATGGGTGGAATCCTTCGGAAGCCAATGGCAGATATATTCCTTTAGCAAATAAGGAAGTGTTTGAGGCATGCAGAAATATTTTCGTGAGAAGAAAATATTCAAGTACATCAGGTGTCTAAGAGGGGAGTAAAAAATTAGAATAACAAGTAAACGATTCTATGGTATAATAGCAATAGCCGTGCTTGTGTCTCTCCTGGGGGGGTACAAGGTCTATCGGCATGAACAGAGCCAGAATGCGCAGCTGAGGCAGCTTCAGTCGCTGGAAGGGCGTACCGTACCGATTACCTCGAGCAGCGTCTGCAACATGTCACGGACTACTACAACGTCCAGCCGGAATATCGTGATGACGCCTATAACTATCTGGCCATCGGCAACAGCCTGACGCTGATAACGAGCTGGGGCCGCGGCATCTGTGCGACACTGCCAGATGGCGATTACTTCGGCATAGTCAAGCAGCAGCTCGCCGCCGAACATGGCGACGCCGTCGCTTATCGCATCAATTATGCATCGTGGGAGCGCATGCAGGACCGCAGCAAGGCACTGGACCTGTTGAATATACTCCTGAGCGACAAGCTCAATCTCGTGACTATACAGCTCGGCGAGAACGTGACGGATACCTCTCACTTCGAGGAAGATCTTGAAACGCTCATCGCATACGTCCATAAGCGCGCACCAAAGGCCAAGATCATTGTCATCGGCGACTTCTGGGACAAGAACCGCAACGAAATGCGCAAACAGGCCGCTGCGAACTAGAACGTGCTTTTCGCAGGTCTCTCCGACATCATCGGCAACAAGGATTATCAGTCCAAAGAGGGCACAATCTGCACCTTGGATGACGGCAGTACCATTGCTGTGAGTAAAGAGGCAGAGACTCATCCTGGTGATAAGGGGATGGAGTATATCGCGAACAAAGTGATGGAAAAAGTAAATCAATGAGGTGAATTTTTTTGGAGAAGACTTCCGAAATTATTTTGTCGGTTTGTATCCCAACATACAACAGGGCAAGGTTTTTGAAAAATAGTTTGGATTCTTTATATAAGCAAATCAATGATACGAATCGAAAATATATAGAAGTAATGGTATCTAATAATTGTTCTACGGATAATACTCATTCCTTAGTAGAGGACTATATAAAGAAAGGGATGGAAATAACCTATTTCAAAAACAAAAGTAACATAGGGCCGGATGGTAATTTCCTACAATGCATTCATCAGGCAAGAGGTAAATATGTGTTACTTCTTGGTGATGATGATTTACTATTAGATGGATCGGTTAATACGTTAATAAAAATTTTATCGCAAGACGAGTATGGTGTGATTTATTTATCGGGTAGGCCTTACTCAGAGAGGAATATAAAGGGACCCAATGTTACAGACGTTGATGTTATCGGACAGACCTATATTGATATTAATGCTTTTTTGAAGCGTGAACAGGTTTTTGTTACGTTCATGTCAGGTAACATTTTTAATAAAACTTTAGTACCACAATTTGACGCGACAATGTATAGTAAGTCATATCTGTTACAAGTGCCATTCTTTTTATATGCGGCATGCCGTGCAAAAAAGAATCTATACTTAAATGAAAAATTCTTGGCTACTGGTGGAAATGGTGATAATAATGGCGGTTATAGATTGTTCCAGGTTTTCGGTGTAAATCTATTTGATATTCTACAATCATTTAAGCGAGAAGGTATATCTGACGATGCAATTCAATATATTGCAAATAAAGTGTTAGTAAACTTTTTCCCGTTTTTTATTTTGGCGGCACGAGAAAAAGGTAATTTTACATCAGAACCTATCCAAGTGTTAGAAAAACATCATGCAAAAAATTGGAGATATCGGTATATTGATTATCCTCTTTTTAAATTACCGTTTCCTATAGCTAAAGGTGCTTATTTTATTTTTAGATGTTTTCGTAAAACTTTACGATTAGCTGGCTTGTGGAAGGACTAATATGAGTATAAAAACGGCAGATCAGCGTGATTTACTTTCAACACTTATCAATTCGTTGTGGCGGATTATCTCTGGCCCGGTGATGTTACTGGCTATTCCTTACTTCTTGACACCTATGGAACAGGGGTTCTGGTATACCTTTACAGGGTTAGCTGCTCTATCCATTTTTGCTGATCTTGGATTTACGACGATTGTCTTGCAGTTTTCAGCTCATGAATTCGCACACCTTCATTTTGAGAGAGGTCGTCTTTTATCGGGAGACAAAGAACACCTTTGGAAGTTAGCTTCTTTTTTCCGCTTTACAATACGTTGGTTAGTTCGAATTGTCAGTATCGTTTTTCCATTAATCATGGTTGGGGGGTATTTCTTTTTATCTACAAAATCGTCTGACATTGATTGGCGGCCTGCATGGATTATATATTCATTAGCGTCAGCTGGTGCTTTTTTTAACTCGGCGGTTATGAGTTTTTTTGAAGGATGCAATTCTGTCAGCTTAATGCAGTCTGTTCGCTTTCGTGTAGCAGTTTTTGGAACCTTGACAAGTCTAACGAGCCTTGCTCTTGGTCTGAATATCTATGCGTTATCCTTTTCATTGTTGATAACAACAATGACTGGAATAATATATGTTTTGTATTATTTTCGTCTTCCGATGCGTCAGATGTGGCATCTGTCAGCAAACCATTGCTATGACTGGTGGCCAGAGTTTTCATCATTAATCTGGCGCTATGCAATCAGTTGGTGCAGCGGTTATTTTATTTTTCAATTATTTACACCATTAGCATTCCATTTTCATGGGGTTGAATTTTCGGGAAAAATTGGTATCAGCATTGCAATGTGGACGGCTGGCTTTTCTATTGCGAACACTTGGATAACAGCAATCATGCCGCGCTTAAATATGTTGGTATCCGAACGGAAGTGGACTGAGTTAGACATCTTGTTCCGTAAGAACCTTATGAGAACAATATTAACGCTATTTTCAGGTGGTACTATGTATTTTATTTTGTACTATCTGTTGGCAGACCACATTTCCTTTTTTCATCGTGTTTTAGATCCGTTTAACATGATGATACTATTTGTTTCTTGGCTCTGTCAGATGTGGATTAACTGCATCGCTGTCTATCTTCGCGCTCACAAGAAGGAGCCGCTCATGCAGATTTCGTTTTTTAGCGGTATATGGGTGGCAGTGACAACGCTGCTCTGTGCGAAGTTCCTTTCGCCGGAGTACATGTTCTTGGGCTTCTTGTCGCAATATATCTATGGCATACCAATTGTTTATCATATCTATATCAAGCAAAAGCGGGCACATCGCATGATGCCTGCAGAGGGGGACCATATTTCATGAAAGCAGTCATTTTAGCCGGTGGATACGGCACGCGTATTTCGGAGGAATCGCAGTACAAGCCAAAGCCGATGATCGAGATTGGCGGCAAGCCGATTCTCTGGCACATCATGAAGGTGTATTCGGCGTTTGGTATCAATGACTTTGTCATCTGTGCCGGATACAAGCAGTACATGATTAAGGAGTGGTTCAACAACTACTTCCTCTACATGAGTGACGTGACGTTTGATATGACGGATGGCAAGAAGGTCATCCTGCACGAGCAGCATGCGGAGCCTTGGCGCGTGACGGTCGTCGATACGGGCGACGGCACGATGACCGGCGGGCGCATCAAGCGTATCCAGCCGTATATCGGCGATGAGGCGTTCTGCATGACGTATGGCGACGGTGTCTGTGATGTCGATATCCGCAAGCTCATCGAGTTCCATCAGTCGCATGGCAAGTTGGCGACGCTCACGGCAGTCCTGCAGGATCAGTCGAAGGGCGTCCTGAACATCGGCGGCGACAATGCCGTCCATTCCTTCCGCGAGAAGTCGAAGATGGACAGCGCGCCAATCAATGCTGGTTATATGGTCCTCGAGCCGAAGGTCTTTGACTATCTGACGGGGGATGACTGCATTTTCGAGCAGGAGCCTCTGCGCCGTCTGGCTGCGGAAGGGCAGCTCATGAGCTACCAGCATAAGGGCTTCTGGCAGTGCATGGATACGATGCGCGAGAAGACGGAGCTCGAGAACCTGTGGAAATCGGGTCATGCCCCGTGGAAAGTGTGGGAAGAATGAAGTTGAATCCAGAATTTTATCGAGGGAAGCGTGTCCTGGTCACGGGCCATACGGGCTTTAAGGGCATGTGGCTTTGCAAGATGCTCGAATCATTCGGCGCAAAGGTCACAGGCTATTCCCTGCCGTCTCCGACGGAAGAGGGTGGCAAGGTCTTCCATCAGGCTGGCATTGAGGCCAATATGAAATCGGTCATCGGCGATGTGCGAGATCTCGAGTCGCTGCGCAAGGTCTTTGTGGAGGCTCAGCCGGAGATTGTTTTGCATCTTGCGGCACAGCCCATCGTCATCGAGAGCTACCGTGACCCGGTCGGCACGTATGCGACGAATGTCATGGGCACGGTCAACGTCCTCGAATGCGTCCGCGAGACAAAGAGCGTCCGCTCCTTCCTCAACGTGACAACCGATAAGGTCTACGAGAACAAGGAATGGGTCTGGGGCTATCGCGAGAATGAGCCGCTTGACGGCTACGACCCGTACTCCAACAGTAAGAGCTGCTCCGAGCTCGTGACGCACAGCTTTGCCAAGAGCTTCTTCGCCGAGGGCGGCTGTGCCATATCGACGGCGCGTGCCGGCAATGTCATCGGTGGCGGCGATTTTTCGGCCAACCGCATCGTCCCAGACAGCATCCGTGCAGCCTATGCCAAGAAGCCTATCGAGGTGCGCAACCCGTACTCGACGCGGCCCTACCAGCATGTGCTGGAGCCGCTCTATGCCTACCTGATGATCGCACAGGCGCAGTACGAAGAACCACGCTATGCCGGCTGGTACAATGTCGGCCCCGACGATTGCGACTGCGTGACGACAGGCGAGCTCACTGACCTCTTCTGCCAGTGTTGGGGCGAGGGGCAGAGTTGGAAGAACGTCAGCGTAGAGGGGCCGCACGAAGCGCGCTTCCTCAAACTCGACTGCTCCAAGCTCAAGGCCACCTTCGGCTGGCAGCCGGGCTGGCATATCACCAATGCCATGGCCAAGACCGTCGAGTGGGCTAAGGCATGGCAGGCAAAAGAAGATATCGCTGCGGTCATGGAATCGCAGATCAAAGAATTTATGGACCATATGAATCAGAAGGGAGAATGAAGATGACGGAACAGGAAATGCACGATAAGATTTTGGAGATGGTGAAGGAATACTGTGATACGTACCACAAGGAGAAGCCGTATCACGAGGGAGATCGCATCCCGTATGCTTCCCGTGTCTACGACCATGAAGAGATGTGCAATCTCGTGGACAGTGCGCTGGAATTCTGGCTGACTTCTGGCCGCTACGTCAAGCAGTTCGAAGCGGACCTGGCTAAGTACCTCGGCGTGAAGTATGTCTCGGTCGTCAACTCGGGTTCTTCGGCCAATCTGCTGGCCTTCATGACGCTGACTTCGCCGCTGCTCGGCGAACGCCGCATCCGTCGTGGGGATGAGGTCATCACGGTGGCAGCCGGTTTCCCGACGACGGTCTCGCCGATTGTCAACTACGGAGCAGTGCCGGTCTTTGTCGATGTGACAATCCCGCAGTACAACATCGATGTGACGAAGCTCGAAGCGGCGCTCTCGGACAAGACGAAGGCCGTCATGATTGCGCATACACTCGGCAATCCATTCGACCTCAAGGCTGTCAAAGATTTCTGTGATAAGCATAATCTCTGGCTCGTCGAGGATAATTGCGATGCGCTTGGCTCCCTCTACACGATCGATGGCGAGGAGAAATTCACGGGCAGTGTCGGCGACCTCGGCACGTCCAGCTTCTACCCGCCGCATCACATGACGATGGGACAGGGCGGTGCCGTCTACACGAGCAACCCGCTGCTCAACAAGATTGCTCGCTCGATGCGCGACTGGGGACGTGATTGCGTCTGCGCCTCCGGTGAGGATAATCACTGCGGCCATCGCTTTGATGGCCAGTACGGCGAGCTGCCGAAAGGCTACGACCACAAGTATGTCTATTCGCACTTCGGCCTGAACCTGAACATCACGGACATGCAGGCCGCTGTCGGCTGCGCCCAGCTCAAGAAATTCCCGAGCTTCGTCGAGCGCCGCCGCCACAATTTTGACTACCTCAAGAACGGCCTGAAGGATATCGAGGACAAGCTCATCCTGCCGGAGCCATGCGCAAACAGCAACCCGAGCTGGTTCGGCTTCCTCATGACCTGCCGCGAAGGCGTCGACCGCAAGAAAGTCGTGCCGTACATCGAGAGCAAAGGCGTCCAGACCCGCATGCTCTTCGCCGGCAACCTCATCAAGCATCCGTGCTTCAACGAGATGCGCGAGACAGGAGAAGGATACCGCGTCGTCGGCAGCCTCGAGAATACCGACCGCATCATGAACGATACCTTCTGGATCGGCGTCTATCCGGGCATGACAGATGAGAAGCTGGATTATATGATCAAGGTGATTCATGAGGCTGTGCGGTAACTTCATGAAGGTATCCCCTCATAATAGCAATTAATTCTACATAAGCTGTATAATAGTAAGTAAAGGAGAGTGCTTGTGATGCCAACAAGAGAGTTACTAGATTGTACGTTGCGCGATGGCGGCTACGTCAATGACTGGGAATTTGGTCATGATAAGATTACTGAGATTTTTGAACGATTGGTAAGCTCTGGAGTAGAATTTATTGAGATTGGATTCTTAGATGAGCGCCGGAAGTTCGATATCAATCGTACCATTTTCCCAGATACAGAATCTGCTAATAAAATATATGCAGGACTGGATAAGGGCAATGCAACCATTCTGGCAATGATCGATTATGGAACTTGCGGTATTGAGCATTTGCAGCCTGCTAAAGATACCATTATCGATGGTATCCGAGTCATCTTCAAAGAGCATCTGATGTATGAAGCCTTAGATTTCTGCAAGAAAGTAAAAGATCTTGGATATAAGGTTTTTGCTCAGATGGTTTCTGTTACGACTTATACGGATGAAAAGTTAAAAGTTTACGCAGAAGAATGCAATAAGTTGATGCCATTTGCTACATCAATGGTTGATACATATGGATTGCTGGATGAAGATCATCTTATGCATATCTTTAACATCTTAGACGCGCATCTTGATCCTTCTATCAAAGAGGGCTATCATGCACACAACAATTTCCAGCTTGGCTATGCAAATGCAAAGGCTTTTCTCGCTTGTGAAAGCAAACGTGATCTTCTGGCAGATGGTACTTTGTATGGTATGGGGAAGAGTGCTGGCAACGCTCCATTGGAACTCCTGATGATGTACCGCAATGAAAAGCAAGGTGCAAACTATGATATTAGTCAGGCTCTTGAAGCTATTGACAATGTCATCCTTGATATTTACCGTAAGCAATATTGGGGTTACAATATGTTCTTCTATATTGCAGCATCTACACAATGCCATCCAAATTATGTCAGATACTTCATGGATAAAAAGACATTATCAGTTAAGCAGATACTGGAAATCCTGAACAGCCTGAAAAAAGAAAAACAGCTCATGTATGATGCAAAATATGCAGAGCAGATGTATCTGGAATATCAGAGTGTTGAATGCGATGATAAAAAGCCATTGACAGAATTGAAAAAGCAATTTAATGGCAAGGATATCTTGCTCATTGGTCCGGGGCGCAACATTAAACGGCAAAAGACAAGAGTTCGTGATTACATTGTAGAGTATCGTCCTCTTACTGTCGCAGTCAATTATGCTCCTAAGGATATGAAAGTTGATTTTATCTTCCTGACTAAATCCAAACGCTATACGCAGCTTATGAATGATTTGCAGGGAAGTGTCAATGAAGGCGTCGCTATTATTGCAACTTCTAATGTGACAAAGACAGCAGGCAGTTTCCAGTATGTATTGAAGTATGAGTCGTTGATTGATAAGAATACAGAGATTATCGATAACTCCCTAATCATGTTACTGAAAGCTATGATGCAGATTGGCGTAAAAAAAGTTAACCTCGCAGGATTCGATGGCTACTCCAAGCGCGAAGATAATTACTTTGATATCAGCCGTGAATATAGTTTTGTCAAGGAAAAGGCAGATTACTTGAATCAGTATGTGCGTGATTTTATAAAAGCTACTGCTGATAAGATTTTGGTTAACTTTATTACTCGTTCACATTATAAAGATTGAGAGGTTTACAATGAGTGACTTTAATGGAAAGGTTGCGCTCGTGACGGGTGGAACTTCGGGTATTGGGGGGGGGACAGCTCTTCTTTTAGCCCGAGGCGGTGCATCTGTTATCATTGTTGGAAGAGACCCAGAACGAGGAAAAGAGCAAGAGAAAGCAATATGTGCCGAAAGTGGGAATGCAAGATTCGTACAAGCTGATGTATCAAATAAAAACGATATAAAAAAGCTAAAAGACCTAGTTGAAGAAGATTATGGTCGCTTAGATATCTTATTTAACAATGCTGGAGTCTTATTAACTGGTTCATTAGAAGAACTGACTGACGAAGATTGGGACCGTAGTTTTGATGTAAATGTTAAATCGACCATGCACATGTGTCAAACCTTTATGGATATGCTTAAGATGTCGCATGGTGTAATTTTAAACAATGCATCTATTAATGGTCTTCATTCCTATATAAAGGGGCGCCGTAGCTACATGTATGCTTCTTCGAAGGCGGCAAATATCCAGCTAACACGTTACCTTGCTAAAAACTATGCACCTGAAGTAAGAGTAAATGTTCTTTGCCCAGGTATGACTAAGACAAATTTATTTACGAATCGCGACTTTTCTCGATTTCAAGATGTTAATCTTTTAGGACGCATGGCTGATCCTTTGGAAATCGCTAAAGTAGCAGTATTTTTATTGTCGAGTGATTCCTCGTTTATGACGGGCTCCGTAGTAGTGGTGGATGGAGGTGAAACCATCCACTGATTATAGGAGTGGATAATTTTGAATCGCTTAAAAGGAAAAATCGCTTTTGTTACCGGTGCAACGTCTGGAATTGGTAAAGCAACTGCCCAACTTTTTGCTGAAGAGGGGGCAAATGTTATTTTCTCAGGACGTAATGTCGAACATGGAATGGCATTACAAGAAAAAATAAATTCAAAGTATGAAGTAAAAAGTTTTTTTTATAAGTGTGATGTTACTTCAAAGGAAGATATTGAGTTTATAATAGATTCGATAGAGCGTGAGTATGGACGTTTGGATATTCTCTTCAATAATGCAGGAATATTTGTTACGCAATCACTGAATGACTTTGACGAAGAAAGTTTCTATCGAATTTATGATACCAATGCAAAGTCGATTTTCTTGACAACGCAATTGGCAGAATCACTCTTGCGAAAAAGTCACGGAGTCATCTTGAATAATGCTTCGATTGGCGGAATGGACTGTCATACTGCAGGATCCAAAACGTATCTGTATGCCTCATCGAAAGCTTCAATAATTAAGTTTTCTAAATTATGTGCATTGAATTTTGCCCCCGATGTTCGTGTTAATTGTATTTGTCCAGGTATCACAGATACACCAATTTATACAAATCGCGATTTTTCTCGCTTTAAAGGAATTCCTTTGGAACGAGTAGCAAAACCTATTGAAATAGCTAAGGCTGCAATGTTTTTAGTATCGGATGAAGCGTCGTACGTCACAGGTGCAATATTGCCTGTTGATGGTGGTGCATCTCTTCGTTGACTGGGGAGGCGGCATCATGTTTCAACTTCGTCATATCGGTATTTATGTTCGTGATTTGAAAAAAATGGAGGATTTTTATTGTAACGTATTTAATATGAATGTGATTTGCCATGAGATTGTACAGTCCGATGAATTAATTCATGATTTTCTTCAGGACCCAAACGGAAGTGTGAAGATAAGTAAGTTAATAACAGAGTATGGAAAAGTAGTTGGAAGTGGGGATATGGTGGAGCTCCTTGAAGTCACATCTAAAGGTGATCAATATAATCCTTTTCGACTTAAACTATATTGTCCTGGCGCGACACATTTAGGCTTTTCTGTTGCAGGTATTGAGGAGACGGTAGATCGGATTTTGCATCTTGGAGGAATGCAATTAACAACTATTCACTTGATGCCAAATAAGAAAAGATGTTGCTTTTGTCGTGATATAGAAGGAAATGGATTAGAGCTTATCGAATAGAACGGATATAGATAGCTACCGAGAATAGAGGTATGATATTTATGAAACAAAAGGTATCAGATTATATAGCAGATTTCTTTGTTCAACATGAGATGAATCAAGTTTTTTGTGTAGTAGGTGGCGGTGCTATGCATTTAAACGATTCATTTGGCCATCGAAAAGATATGCATGTGCTTTATAATCATCACGAGCAGGCATCTGCTATTGCTGCTGAGGCTTATGCAAGAGTCGTAGGAAAACCGGCTGTACTTTGTGTAACTAGTGGGCCGGGGGCAATTAATGCTTTGAATGGTGTTGTTGGAGCGTATCAAGATTCTATTCCTATGATAGTAGTATCTGGTCAGACAAAGTCTACAATGACCGTAAAGTCCAGCGGCTTGAGGTTACGTACTCTGGGCAATCAGGAATTTGATATCGTTTCAGCTTTGGATAACATGGTTAAATATGCAAAAATGATAACTAATCCAGCTGAAATCCGTTATTGCCTTGAAAGGGCATATATGACAGCTACTAGTGGGCGACCTGGACCAGTATGGCTAGATATACCACTAGATATCCAAGGGGCATATATCGAGACAAATGAGTTAAAAGGGTATACACAACAGACTGTAGCTTCGAATTTGACAAATTTGGAAGATGTAATACCACATATTCTTGAGTTGCTAAACAAATCAGAACGTCCTGTACTTTATGCTGGAAACGGCATTCGTTTGTCTAATGGCGTTGATTTATTGCATAAATTGGCGTTTAAGCTACAAGTCCCAATCGTTACATGCTGGGATAGTATTGACCTCATCGGTACAGATAATCCTCTTTATTGTGGCCGTGGTGGTACCATGGGGGATCGAGCTGGTAATTTTGCAGTACAGAATAGCGATCTTTTAATTACTATTGGAACGCGGTTGAATATTTATCAAGTTGGGTATAATGTCAAAACTTGGGCTAGAGCAGCTAAAACAGTTGTAGTCGATATTGATTCAGAAGAATTAAAAAAGCCGACAATCCGTGTAGATATTCCAGTATGCGCGGATGCGGCAGATTTTATGCAGATACTCTACGATTCGGTAGGTTCTCCATTAAAACACGATGCATGGATGCAGCAATGTCGGAGTTGGAAACAAAAATATCCTGTTGTGAGAAAATCTCAATTAACAGCGCAAGGCATGACTAATGTGTATGCATTTATGGATACGCTTAGCCACCGATTGCCATTGCATGCGATTAGTGTAGTAACAAATGGTTCGGCTAGTGTAGTTGGTAGTCAATCGTATTACATCAAAGACGGCGATCGCTTTATCATGAACTGTGGGTTATCCTCTATGGGTTATGGTCTTCCTGCTGCCATTGGTGCTTGTTTGGGCAATCAGAGGAATTCCGTTGTTTGCATCGAAGGTGACGGTAGCATCATGATGAATCTGCAAGAACTTCAAACGATGGTTACTAATAAGCTCCCTATTAAACTTTTTATTATTAATAATAACGGTTATCATCAGATTCGTCAAACTCAGAACAATATATTCCATAACGGATTGGTCGGTGTAGGACCAGATAGCGGTGATTTAAGTTTTCCTGAGTTCAGCAAGATTGCATCTGCATTCGGGATACGTTATGTTTCGATTCATGATAATCAAAAGATATCTGATGAAATTCAGTCTGTATTTAACGATAATTCACCATGCCTTTGTGAAGTGTTTGTTACAACAGATCAAAAATTCGAACCTAAGTCCTCAACAAAAAAATTACCAGATGGTACCTTAGTAAGCCCGCCGTTAGAAGATTTAGCTCCATTCTTGCCACGTGAGGAATTAGCTCAGAATATGTATATACCATTAGTTCCTGAGTCTTAAGGGAGGATAATAACATGGAAATAACATCGAGATTCAAAATATATTCTGTCGGATTTGTTGATGCATTAAACGAATTTAACAACTTTGTTAAGCAACCTGAAACTTTTTTCGTATTTGATCGTAAAGTCTTTGACCTCTATCAGACAGAATTACCCTGTATTCCAGAGGATAGACTATTTCTTATTGATGCAGAGGAACAGAACAAAAATATAGACACAGTTTTGGCAATCTGTGAAAAAATGACGAATATGAGCTCAAAACGAAATACTCGTTTGATATCAGTAGGAGGAGGAATCATTCAAGACATTACAGGCTTTGTGGCATCAAGTTTGTATCGAGGAATTCATTGGACTTTTTATCCTTCTACCTTATTGGCTGCTTGTGATAGTTGTATTGGGGGAAAATCATCTTTAAATTATAAGGGGTTCAAGAATTTATTAGGATCATTTTATCCACCGGATGTAATTTGTATTTATCCAAAATTTTTCCATACGTTAACACCTCGTGACTACTGCAGTGGATTAGGAGAAGTTGTTAAATTTAATGTAATAGCAGGTGAAGACGGAATCGAAAAAATTGAAAAAGATATTGATGATATTTTAAACCATGACTATGTAAAATTACGTAAGTATATAGAAACATCTCTTGCATTTAAGAAAAAATTTATCGAAGAAGATGAATTTGATTGTGGTGTAAGGATTTTACTGAATTTTGCACATACCTTCGGACACGCTTTTGAAGTGTCAAGCAATTATGAAATACCACACGGTTCTGCTGTCGCATTGGGGATGATGGCGGCAAATTACGTATCATTTTGTCGTGATTTTATAACAGATGAATATGCTAAAAGAATTGAAGATGTATGTAAAAAAATATTAGTCCATATACATTTAAATCCATCTTGGTTTGATGATGATATCATTGTTGGTGCGATACGAAAAGATAAAAAGCAGACAGGAAAGAATATCACAGCGGTACTCATCCAAAAAAATCATCAATTGGGTATTTATAAAGATATACAGAAGGAAGAGATTATTTCTGCAGTAAATCATGTCGTTCAATTGAAATGAGAGGATTTTATGAAAAGCGCAGTAATTACAGGGGCAACAGGTGTACTAGGAACGGCTTTAGTAAAAAAATTAGCAAGTGAGAATATTGAAACATTTGTCATTTGCCATCCAAATTCTAGAAGAAATGACACAATTCTAAAATCTCCTTATGTACATAAGATATTTTGTGATTTAAGCGAAATTAAAACAATACCATCCAAAATCCAATTGTCCATTGATGCTTTTTTTCATTTTGCATGGCTGGGAACCCAGAATAATGCAAATCGAATGAATATGTACCTACAGAATGAAAATGTAAAATATACATTGGATGCGGTATATGTGGCAAAAGCTTTGAATTGTCAGGTTTTTATCGGAGCGGGTAGCCAGGCTGAATATGGTCGTGTGGAAGGTATTATTTCTCCAGATCATATTGAGAAGCCTATTAGTGGATATGGGATGGCTAAGCTTTGTGCTGGTCAGATGACACAGGCCCTCTGCAAGAGCTTTGGTATTCGCCATATATGGCCGCGCGTAGTTAGTGTATATGGCGAAAATGATGCTCCTAAAACATTGATTAGTATGATCATCAGAAAGCTGCTATTAAAAGAGACGCCAAGCCTTACTGCAGGAGAGCAATTGTGGGATTATCTCTATTCTGAGGATGCTGCCGATGCTTTTTATGCTATGGCGTGTAACGGAAGAGATGGTGCTAAATACGTATTGGGCAGTGGTAAAACAAAACCGCTACGTGAATTTATGATAGAGACTCGTGATGCAATAGATCCTAATTTACCTTTAGGTATCGGTGAAATTCCATATTATCCTGACCAGGCGATGCACCTTGAAGCTGATATTAGTTCTTTGACAAAAGATACTGGATGGAAACCAAAAGTTACATTTGAGAAAGGGATTTGCCACGTGATAGAAAAGATGAAAGAGAGTATTCTAGGGGGGGGGCAAACGTCTTTGTGATTTTTGCAATCGCGTAACAGCATGGCCTCTTAGGAGATGGTCTGTTCAATACAGGATACCTTAAATAATCAACTAATTATAAGAGATTATTAGTTATCATTTGGAGGTATTACTATATGAACAGGGACATTTTATGCAATAAAGTCATAAAAGACGATATGCAAGAGGTATTTAATCGAGTTACTTTCGTTAAACAACTATATCATACCACTATCCTGATTACAGGAGCGACAGGGATGTTGGCTTCTTATCTTACCTATTTTCTTATTTGGTTGAATGAAAATAAAGAGGCAGATATTCATATCATAGCATCAGTGCGTAATGAAAGCAAATGCAAAAAAATATTCGGTAGATATGCTGAGCAACCTTACTTTGAGACCGTGATGGATGACATATGCGCGCCTTTAGAAAAAATCAAATGCGTAGATTATATCGTTCATGCAGCCAGCCTGGCTAGTCCTCGATATTATGGTCCAAATCCTGTAGAGGTAGCTGCACCAAATGTTATCGGGACATATTATCTGCTTCAACTGGCAAAAATCAAAGATATAAAGGGATTCTTATATTTTAGCAGTGGGGATATTTATGGTAAAATGCCAGCAGGAACAGGTTCTTTCACAGAAAGCCAGATGGGAACATTAGATCCATTAAATCCACACAGTTGCTATGGGGAAAGTAAGCGGATGGGAGAGACATGGTGCGAATCATTTGCTAGAGAATACCATATTCCTACAAGGATCGTACGTATTGCGCATACTTATAGTCCTTTCATGGATGTAGAAAAAGATCCTCGAGTTTTTGCTTCTTTCATGAAATGCCTGATTGAAAAAAGAGATATTATCATGCTTAGCGATGGATCAGCTAAACGTCCATTTTGCTATATTACTGATGCGGTAGTAGCATTCTTATTGATTTTACTGAAAGGTGCGGATGGTAACGCATATAATTTATGTAATATGAATGGATTATATAGCATACGCGAATTGGCTGATATATTAGTAAACTTAAGTGATGATAAATCATTAAAGGTCGTCAAAAGAAAACGCGATAAAAATGACTCTTATATGGAAAATGAGGCCAATCGCGATAATCTTCCGGATTCAACTAAGCTAATGGAATTAGGGTGGAATCCTTCTGTCTCTGTCAGTGATGGTTTTAACAGAGTCTATCACTTCTTGTTATCGATGGGGAGGGATAGATGATGAAACAGCGAAATGGTACGATTGATTTCATGCGGTTCGTATTTGCTATAGGAATTGTTTTGGGACATGCGGAGGTAATTTATGATATCGTCCCGAACGGCTGGATTGGCGTAGAATTTTTCTTTTTAGTTACAGGATGGTTGATGGCATCAAAAGCTGCACGCACCGATGATAAATTGTCATTTTCCTTAGTGAAGCGTTTTATAAAAAGAAAAATATTAGCATTTTATCCTGAAGCTATTATTGCACTGTTATTAGGGGGGATGACATATGTTCTATTCTTCCCGCAAAATATCATTATGCAGGTTAAGTTTATGTGTCATGTAATGCTTGATGCATTAATGTTGCAAATCATTATTGCGCATGCTTCTCTACCTGGTGGTGTTATGTGGTATCTATCAGCCATGATTTTCGGAGCAGCGGTCATATTCCCCCTTTTGATAAAATATCCTCATAAGTATCTCAAGTACTTTTTCTTCATCAGTATTTCATTGTATATTTTTATTGGAGCCATGTATGGTACGATATCTCGCGTTTGGGAACCGATTTATGGGCAATTTGGCCATATTGGTTTACTCCGAGGCATCGCTGATATGATGTTAGGCTGTGTAGCATATAAGATGTCATTTTTCTTACGCGATATGAAACAGAATGTCAATCTTAATGCTAGTATCTTAGGCTGGATTGAAATAGTGTCGTATATGCTTGTTATTTTGCTCTCTATGACACATCTACTTCAGTCTCTTTGGGATTATGTAGCCTTGATTTTCTTATTCATAGCAGTAGTTATATCCTTTAGTGAGAAATCGAGTATATACGGGATATTTCAACACAACTGGGTTCGATTTTTAGGTGGCTACAGTTTGAATATCTATTTAGTCCATATTACACTTTCTGTAATAGCTATATCATTGAAAGATTATTTTCAATCTCAGAGGGTGTGTCAAGAGTTTTGTGTAAATCGATTCAATAAGCAACATCGTATTGCTGC
>ERZ772901.1599-NODE-1599-length-16883-cov-4.671619_pt1 | contig 16883 bp, 18 predicted proteins | sample MGYA00512123_ERZ772901 | MGnify/ENA primary metagenome ERZ772901 (study PRJEB29015, sample SAMEA2737711) | human gut metagenome | biome: human gut; feature: human-associated habitat; material: faeces | place: China | collected 2012 ...
CGCTCTTGCGGCGCTGCTGCTTTTCGCCGCCGCCGATATGTGGATGCTGCTGCGGGGCGTCTTATCCTGAATATCAAATTCCGATGAAGATGAAAGAACCAAAAGATGAAATCCGCTCCCGCAGGCGGCCGAAGGTCAACGTCCTGCTCGTGGCTGCCGCGCTGCTCGTACCCTTCACGCTGTTCATGTGGCGGATATTCGGCACGAAGGAGACACCGCAGCAGGAAGGGGCTGCGGGGATCAACTTCTCCGTGCCGGAGGGCCGCGAGCAACAGATCGAAAGCTCCAAGCAAAAGGTCGTGGCGAAGGTCCGGACCGAGGCGTTGCAGGCCCAGCGGCTGCTCACGCTCGGCGAGGAGTCCTTCTCGCTGCTGGACGACCGCACGGAGCAACCTCCGTCCCGGCAGAACCCCATGCAGGAGGCAGATGAGGCCAACCGCGCCCTGCAACGGCAGCTCGCACAAACCTATGCACCCCGCACCTCCGAGCGGGAAGTCGAGCATCTGCGGCGTCAGGTCGAGGAACTCTCCGCACGGCTCGATGCGTCGCCGCCGGCAGCTTCCGCAGATCCGCTGGAGCTGGCCGAGCGACAATATCAACTGGCTCAGAAGTACCTCGGCGGCGGAACACCGCACATCGACACCGTACCGGCCGAACGGGGACGGCTCTGCGTGCTGCGCCCCGTGCCGGACCGGGCACTGACGGCTTCGACGCTCGGCGCAGCGGCAGATTCCGCACAGGAGCGCAACACGGGGTTCCTGACTGCCGAAGGCGAAAAGATCCCGGAGCATAACACGGCCGTCTGCGCGTGCATAGCGCAGACACAGACCGTGCGCTCGGGAGAGATGGTCCGCCTGCGGCTGCTCGAAGAGGCCGCAGTCGACGGCGTACGGCTGCCGCGCGGCACCTCTCTCTACGGCGAAGCATCGCTCGACGGCGTGCGTCTGCGGATCGTCGTGCGCAGCATCCGATACCAGGGGCGGATCTTTCCCCTCGAAGCCGCAGCTTACGATCTGGACGGGCAGCCGGGGCTCAACATCCCCGACTCGCGCGAGCGCCGAGCCGTGAAGGAGGCCCTCGCCGACATCGGGCAGCAGACCGGCACGAGCATCGACATCAGCCGCAACGCCGGGCAGCAGGTGCTTGCAGACATCTCCCGCACGGCTCTGCGCGCTACGACGCGGTATGCGGCCGAGAAGCTCAAAGAGGTCAAGATCACACTTAAAGCCGACCACAGGATCTATTTACTGTCGAAAGAATAAAACCGTCATGAACCGATTATCCAGTCTTTTCCTTACGATCGCAGCGCTGCTTGCGGCCCTCGCCGCAGATGCGCAGCACGTCGATGTAGCACCCCGCCGTATCGAAGTGGGGTTCAACAAGACCGTACACATCCTCTTTCCGTCGCCCGTGACCTACATCGACATCGGGTCGATGGACATCATCGCCGGAAAGGCCGCAGGAGCCGAGAACGTCGTGCGCGTGAAAGCCGCCGTCCGAGACTTTCCGAAAGAAACGAACCTCACGGTCATCACCGAGGACGGAGGCTACTACTCCTTCGATGCACGCTATGCCGAGAACCCGCAGGTAGCAACGCATGAGATAGGCGCTGCGACGTCCGCGTCCCCGGCCGTGCAGACGCCGCCCGCAGAAGGTCGCGTGCTGCTCGAAGCCACCGGACGCGAACGTCCCGCCGTAGTCAAGAAGACGCTCAACGACATCTACAGGCTCAACCGAACCGAGATGCGGCTGCGGAAAAAACATTACGGCATCGAAACGGAGGTGCAGGGAATCTACGTCCGCAACGACGTGATATACATCCATCTGTCGCTATACAACAACTCCAACATCTCCTTCGAAGTCGAGGACCTGCATTTTCGGATCGAGGACCGCAAGGTCGCAAAGCGAACGGCACAGCAGATAACGCCACTCGAACTGCTGCGCGTATGCAACGACCTGCGTATCGTACGTGCCCATCAGCGCCAGAGAACCGTCTTCGCACTGCCCAAGTTCACCATGCCCGACGACAAGATCCTCGTACTCGAAATCGTCGAACGAAACGGAGCACGCCATCAGCGTATCGAGATTCGCAACAAGCAGATCAGGCTGGCACGGACCCTTTGATCCGCAGCGGATCGCTCCGTCGGGCACAATAATTTCGGCCGGAGAGTTGTTATATTACTAAATATTGGTAACTTTGTAGCTGAACAAGAGAAGGAACTATGAGAACGACATCCGTAGCACTCGGAGACTATTTCGAGCGCTTCATCAAAGCTAAGATCGCCCAGGGGCGTTATAACAATGCCAGCGAGGTCATACGCGCCGGGCTGCGGCTGCTCGAAGAAAACGAGAGCCGCACGCTCGACCTGCAAAATGCCGTCGCCGAAGGATTCGACAGCGGCATCGCGGAAGGTTTCGATCCCGAGCGGCATTTGCAGCATTTGAAAGCCCGACGTGCAGATGACTGAACTTCGTTTTACCCGCAAGGCCGTCGAGGACCTCTCGGACATCTGGCGTTACACGGTAGAGCGGTGGTCGGAAGAGCAGGCAGACCGCTACTACGGATTGCTTGTGGCGACCTGTCGAAAGATCGCCGCAAGCACCGTCCCGATCGGACGCCGTTACGAACAGATCGCCGAGGGGTTGTATGGATTCAGGGTCGGACGGCACATCCTCTTTTACCGCATCGAATCCGGCCGGATCGTTCTAATCGTCAGAATCCTCCACGAACGGATGGACCTCGGAAACCGTTTCGCAGAGTAACGACCGCACAACATCGTCGCCGCAGGAGTCGAGTCCCCTGCGGCGACGATTGTTTCATACCGAGGCGACTATTTTTTAAGACACTCGATGAACGCCTTCGAAGGCTTGAACGCCGGGACGGTATGCGCCGGCACGAGGACGGTCGTGTTGCGCGAGATGTCGCGGGCCTTCTTCGCGGCTCGCTCACGGCGCACGAAGCTGCCGAAGCCCCGGAAATAGACGTTCTCTCCGCCTATCTGGGCTGCACGAATCCGCTCCAACAATGCCTCGACGACACCTGCGACCATTTTACTCTCCAGACCCGTTTGTCCGGCAATTTGCTTGACGATCTCTGCTTTTGTCATAAGTGCTGCATATTGATGTTCGTTATATTTGCAAAAATAGCGATTTTCAGCAGCACCGGCAACTCTGTTTCGCCGTTTTTTCCCGGATGTATCTCGAATTCGACTCAAGAATAACCGGTCTCTTCCGAATGATCTTATGCAGAAACCTTCAGCCTGTCCGATGCAGCGCGGCCAAGCGTTGCAATACGGGGAGCTTTATCTCTTTTATGGCGGGCGGCTCGGACAAGAGACATGTTGTCGTTCACGAGGCGGACGATGCGGTCATGATACTCCGTATTCCTATTGCACGCCCCGCGTGACTGCACGACCTGCAACCGCGACAGCGAAACCTCCACCGTTTCCACCCTCCGGTCCGCGATGCGGGCCGAGAGGAGGAGCGAATCGCTCTTGTCGTGATACCGCTCGACGCAGTGGTGCATAGCCTTGCCCTCCTCGATAAATTCCTGAACGCTTTGCAGCACCCGAACTTCGATCTCTCCGTCCGAAAAAGCGATGCCGAGGTACCTGCCCTTGGCCTTCCGGTACTGTTCCTCGTATTCGAGGTATTCCGCACGCCGGCGTGCGACCTGCTCCTCGGCCTCGATGCGGGCCAGAAGCGCATGGCAGCGGTCGTGCGCCTGCCGGAAATCCGACGGACAGACGTAGTGCGCGTTATGTATGTCCTTGCCCAACCGGCCCAGCATGTCGATATAGTCGCACCACGAAGCCGCATCGTCGATGCGGTAGCCGTTGCGCAGGCAGATGCGGAGCGAAGGCCAGTAATCTTCGATCCGACGCCCGCCCGCTCGGCAGAAGTAGCGGAACAAGTCGTAGCGCCCGATTTTAAGCAGCGTTTCCGCATGGCGCTGACTGAAGGTATATCGGAAGATACCGACAGGATTCTCCGCATAAAGGTCGTAGCGAAGTCCCATCCTTCGCAATTCGGGGATAAGGCGGCAGCGAGGGTAACTCCGTTCGACGGATATGCGGTTGTAAAACCAACATTCCGACCGCAGCTCCAGCGGCGTAGCGTAACGCCACACATCGTAGGAATAATAGGACATATTGCGCATGCGTGCTACGGTAGCGATTTTTCCGTCGGGCGTAATCCAGCGCTGCATGACCTCGCAGCATTCGTAGCGTGCGGGTTGTCCGTCCCGCACCCGCCGTTCGAGAAGGAAGTAGCGTATGACCTGCAAGCCCTCTCTTGTCGTGACCACAGAGAGGTAAGTCTTATTCCAGGACGTGCGCCGACGGGTGGTTACGACCGTAAGTCGCACGCCGCAATGCGGGCAGACGGCACGGTCGATTTGCTGATCTCCCTGCCACGTATGCCGACATTCGGTGCAGGTGATTTTCCCCTCTTGGTGCGGAACGCTTCATGTGGCAGAAGATGGGCATAGCCCCAATGCAGCTGCGCGGGTGTGATCTCCGGCAGGCGGCCGCTTGCCGCCACGATGCGCCGTTGCAGTTTCGTTCTCGGCTTCATGGCTCAGAAAAGACTTTGTTGATTCGCAGCGTTTGCGGCATTCGACGCAGGTTGGGATTTGCTCTTGTGCGTTATCTTCGCATAGGCTTCTTCGGTGGCTTTGCGAAGCGCCTGCTCGTGCGCCTCGCGCTGCTCCTCCTCGGTCAGAACGATCGTATGGTTCACGACGACGCGGCAATCGAGCGGCCTGCCTACGTCGATGTCGTCCTCATCGTAGTAGTGTTTATCACAAGTTTTGATAACCACTATTATCCCAATTAGATTATTATCCAAAGTCGCATACAAATAGTGTTGATTATCAATTGGTACAACACCCAACTTTGTAAAACGACTTTGGATAATATTTTTATCTACCAAGACTTCTCAACCATTTTTTGAGTTCTTGATCGCTTTCCCATACCCCATCCGTGGATGCTTTGGGGATTAAATCCTGATATGCGTTTTCCAGAGCTTCACGCTTTTGCTTAGAATCTGCCCGTGCATATATTTCAGTAGTTTTCATGGAAACATGCCCAAGAATGTCTCTGACATAGATTATGTTCACGCCGGATTGGAGAAGATGCATAGCCTTTGAGTGACGGAATGAGTGTGGCGACAACTTTCCGGGTATCAGGTCAGGACGCAACACTCTCGCAGGAGATGCGTAAAGTGAGATGATATATGCCAGACCAGTTGTTGTCAATTTTCGACCGTTTTTGTTCATGAAGAGCGGTCGGTTGGATGTGTCAGCAGTGTCTAAATCCCAATCTTCCATATACTTTTTGACAATGGCGCACAGTTTGTCCTGCAACGGAACGATGCGTCGTTTCCGCCCTTTGCCAAAGAGGGTCGCATGTGCCGGAATTTCAAAGAAGATGTCGCTTGGTTTAAGGTTCACCAATTCGCTTGCTCTTGCACCTGAGTCATAGAGAAAAGCGAGTATGGCGAGATGCCGCCTGCCATCCCTCGTATCTGTCGGGATTTGCGAGAGCAACAGTGCCATGCCCTCCGTAGTTAGGTACAAGAATGCATCGCGGTCGATTTTCTTTTGTTTAATCGCAAGTATTGCCTGCCACTGGCCCACGTGCATCGTATCATAGTACTGCATAAAGCAGGAGAACGACTTAATGGCGGCCAATCGTATGTTCCGTGTTGACACAAGGTTATTCTTTTCTTTTTCCAACCAAAAAAGGAAGTCCTTGATTGTCTGATGAGTCACATCTTTAAGCCTTACTTTGTGGGCTGGAACTGAACGCACCAATGACATAAAATCGTAGAAAAGATTAAACGTGTCGCTATAGCTTCTCAACGTGTGGGGACTGACACCGCGTTCTCCAACAAGATATTGTGTGAAGAACAGCGTGACATATTTACCAAAGTCTGTTTCTATTTTCATGGCGTATCAATGTTTGGGAAGATTGACTTCACGGCATCTCCGTTTTTTGTTACAATGTCAGGGAATAACTGGATGGTGAGTCTGACATAATTTTCCGTAGTATATACACTGGAGTGTCCGAGAAGCACCGACAATATCGGAAGAGCAGTATAAATGTCAAGGCCGGATTCGACCATATGCTGAAGCGAGTGTACAGCGAAGGTGTGCCGGCTATCATGCAGGCGAGGTCCCTGATTGTGGCCAAGGTGAGATATTCCGCATTTCTCCAGAATTTCCTTGAACCTGTTGTATGCAGAGTTGGCGGAGATTCTTGTGCCGTCTGCCTTGACAAAGAACGGACCTGATGGAATGTCAAGGCCATCGGCCTTCAATCTGGCGCGATACCATAGGTATTGGGAGAAGATGGATTTCATGTTGTCATTCAAAGGTATCAACCGGTTCTTTCTGTTCTTGGTATTACGCAAAAGAACCATGCCTTTGACCATATCGACATCCTCGTTGTTAATCGAGATTGTCTCTCCGACTCGACAACCTGCGTAATACAGAAAACGAATCAAAGCAGGCATTGATATAAGGCAACTGTTGAACATGGGTTTTGGTAGAGTTGTAGCATCGGCAATGCTGAAAATTTTTGCAATTTCTTCTTTGGAGAAGATTCTTGGTACAAAAGAATTGGCCGGCCGTTTGGGCTTCGGCATAATGTATGAGTCGATTCCAATGTGGCACAGGTAGGTACAAAATCTAATCATTTGACAAGCCTTTGCGTATTTTGTGCGATCAGATTCATTAAATTGCATACTCTGCCATTCCTCGATAAGCTCGCGGGTAATCCGTTCCACAGGTTTTCCATGTCTGAGCATTATTTGATCCAGCTCTTTCATTATTGTCAGCTCATGGGCGATGTTGACACCTTGGCTCTGTCTTATGCGCAGGTATTCATTGATTACCCGGGCAAAAGAGCTTTTGAAGATTATCGTATTATTCATACAAGATGCCTCCTTTCTGATTGTAGAATTCATCCGGCACGGGCGGTACCGGCAACAAGCAGCATTTCATTGCCTCTATGTCCACGCGCAGGTAGTTCATTGTTGATGTCTGGCTTGTATGCCCGAGTATTCCGGAGATTGTCGGCAGCGGGACTTGTGAACTCAGAAGTTCCGAAGCGAGTGAATGACGCATGGCATGGATACCATGATGACGTCGCCCGGCGTTTATGCCGGCATCGCTGAACGCTTTTCTGAAACCTGTATTGACCGTGTCCTTGGAGACGCGCTGAAACGGAGGTTTAAGTGAGATGAACACATGCTCGTCATTGCATACCGGCCTTTCGCTGCGCAGATAATCTATTATTGCGTTGCCAACTTCCACAAGCAGAGGAAGTTCCACGACTTTTCCGGTTTTGAACTGCTCGATGCGGACGATATTCCTATCCCAGTCTATGTTTTTCAATTTTAGGCGTATGATATCGGAGATGCGAAGTGCAAGTCTTGCCGCAAGAAGAAACATGGCATATAGACGTTTCCCACCGACCTTGTTACGGTTTATAGCCTTCTCTATCAATTGTACCTCTTCCGGTGTATATACCGACGGTAGCTTTTCTCGAATTGGGAAACGATAGCCTTGAACCAGACTTCCGTAATGAGCAGGAACCAAACCCTCTTGAACAAGATATTGGCAAAAGCCACGGACGACCATCACTCTCTGTGATGGGTTTGACTGTGATGATGAGAGGAACTCAAGAAGCAGGGGTTCCGACATCTTGGAAAGGCTTGTAACCTCTTTTATACTCAGGAAAGATATGAGGCGACCCAGCATACGGTTATAAACTTGAACAGTTATGCTACTAACCAACTGTGATTTCTTTTTAGCCAAAAACGACTTGGCAATTTCTCCAATTTCGCCAGGCATGTCGAACGATACCCATTGCGGTTTAATTCGCCCGATTTTGCCATCCTGAAGGACTGTGTCAAGGATAGTGATAACACGTCTCCAGCGATTGGTTAGTGTGAGCTTGTCTCCCGGCAGGGAGTTTAAGAAATCAAAACCGACTTCAGAGGTATACATCGTAATTCTTTTCTGCTGCATGAAAGGCTTCAGATGCCATTCCCACAGTTCATTGTAAGTGGCCAGTGTTCTCGCACTGTAACCAGCTTCGTTCATCAATGCCTTGCATTGGTCAACGAGGTCTTGAAGTAATTTTTCTTGTGCCATATCAAATATAATTTGGTTACGACACAAGATAAAAATATTATCGGGAGCACATTATCAAAAGTGACGTTGTAAAGTATTGTTTTTTTAATATTTTATACTTCAACAGAAATATCAACTTGTGATAAGTCACTAATTGGGATAATAATGCTTATCACAAGTTTTGATAACCACTATTACGACGAGGAGGACATCGACATCGGCAAACCCGTCAGTTGCAAGGTAGTGGTCAATCACACCGTTGAACTGACCGAGGAGGAAAAAGCCGAGGCACGGCGGAACGCCATACGGAAGGCCGAGAGCGAAGCCTACGCCAAGTTGGCGAAAGCCAAGTCCAAACCCAAGAAAATCGAAGATAACAAACTAATGCCCAGTCTATTTTAGTTATGAAACCGAGAACAAAATTCCAACAGAGCGTTGTGGCGGCAAGTAAACACCTGCCGCCGCTTACCCCCGCACAAATCGAATGGGGGTACAAGAACTGCATCGAGCATATCGGACGCCGCACGCCGAAAGGACTTATCACCTGCACCGAGTGCGGCCACACGTGGCAGAGCGAAAACGGAGAACTCACGGACAATCTGTTAGGGTGCGAGTGTCCGCACTGCCACACCCCGCTGAAAGTGGAAACCACCCTGCGCCGCAAGTTCAACGATTACGAGTATTTGTGCATCGTAACCCGCTGCAAGGGTTTTCAAGTCCTGGCTCAAATCCGAAATTTTGGATTTGAGCCATTATCAGAACTTTTATGAGTTTCCTATTAAATCACTCAATTATTTAGTAATCATTTGTTTTGATCTGTAAACAGTTCTGATTATATTCCGTCATAATTGTAGAATAACTTTTAAACAAGATGCGATTATGGACATATTTAATCTGAATGAAAAAGTCGAGGGGCTTGTTTCTTATTTACAAGAAACCGGTTATTCAGCCATGTACATAGGCTATGTGAAGAAAATGGCTGAGTGGCTATCGGAAAATGCTAACCATTATAAATGGCAGAGTTTCTCCGACGTTGAACCGATATTAAAAGAATTGTGGTCCAACAAGTATACCTACAGGAACAAGGTACGCCTGTTGCGTGTAATCTGCCAATATATTGAGAATGGATTATTACCCGATGGTTGCAAACACTACAGCAAGCCTCACCACTATGAGTTGCTCGGCGCAGAATACAAGGATGTAACGGACATGGCTTTCAACATGGTAGACAGACGTTGCAAATTTTCAATAAATGTGAAGTATGCGCTATCTTCGTTCTTCTTCCGGCTACAGGAAATGGGGGTGTACTCATTCGAATCAATAACAGAAAATGCGGTATTGGAAGTGTTTTCCAAAGACGGAAAACCGAAAATGGGCCATTCGTTCAAATATTCGGTGGAATATGGGCTGAAAGCCTGTTTGCCTCACTATGGCAAATCCGTTGAACGTATAATCGCATACCTGCCGTCCATACCCAATATGCGGAAAAACATTCAATACCTTACGGAGCAAGAACTGACTGCTATCAGGCATACTTTAGAACACGATAGCACAATATCTCTACAGGACAAAGCCATCATAACCTTGGCCATGTACACGGGATTGCGTGGATGTGACATCTCTGCACTCACGCTTGACAGCTTCGATTGGGAACACGACCTGATAAAAATCACTCAGGCAAAGACGGGACAGCCCCTGACATTGCCACTCCGTGCCGTGGTAGGAAACGCTGTATTTGATTACCTGCTCAAAGAACGTCCCCGAAGCCCGGAACCATATGTTTTTCTCACAGTACAGGTGCCATACAGAAGGCTTCATACAAGCAATCTCGATGCTATATGCTCAAAAGTCATGTGCAAAGCAGGAATAAGACAAGGTGAAAATGAGAGAAAGAGTCTGCATCTGTTCCGCCACAATGTGGCAACGGCCCTGTTGCAGGGCGGTGTGCAGCAACCTGTCATAAGTGCCACCCTCGGCCATGCGTCCCCGGATTCTCTCGACCGCTACCTTAGTGCGGAATTCAAGAGGCTGAAGGAATGTTCATTGAGCATAGAATACTTTCCCGTAGGAAAGGGGGTGTTTGACGTATGAAAACTATTTCATTCCTATCCAACGCTATAGAAGGGTATGTAAAATACCGCAAGGCTTCCGGGCGTAACAGCCATAGCTATGTCAAGAACGTAATACTGTTCGATCATTTTTGCGCAAGGGAATATCCGGGACAAACTGAGCTTACCCAAGAAATCGTGGACAGATGGTGCAGGCAACGTCCGACTGAATGCACAAACTCCTGCGTGTCACGTGTCTATCCTGTCTTAGACTTCATCAAGTACATGAACAAGCGTGGAATGACGAAAATTGACTTGCCGCAAGTGCCAAGGTCTGTGCCGAGGACTTATACGCCGCATCCTTTTACACACTATGAATTGAAACGCTTCTTTGACGCTTGCGACAACATAAAGCCAAGGCGTGGCAGACTCGCGGCCATCCAGCGCATGACACTGCCGGTGTTCTTCCGTTTACTGTACAGTTCAGGAATAAGGACAACCGAGGCCATCCTGCTGGAACGCGATGACGTAAACCTTGAAAATGGCGTGGTATCCATCAAACGTGGCAAAGGGTATGACCAGCATTATGTAGTCCTCCATGACACAATGTTGCCCCTGATGCGTACTTATGACGGAAAAATAGATGGGCTGATTCCGAACCGTAGGGTGTTTTTCCCGACACCGGATGACAAGCCGCACCCTCCTGTATGGGTAACGTACCACTTCAGGGTGCTGTGGCAAAGCTGCAATTCATCCCGCGCAATCCCATACGAACTAAGGCACAACTACGCCATAGAGAACATAAACAGCTGGACACACCAAGGATTTGCCGTACATGACAAATTGCTGGCTCTAAGCAAGAGTATGGGGCACAGGCAAATAGAAAGTACATTGGCTTACTACTCTTTGACTCCGGCGATTTCGGACATAATGGCGTGTACCGACAATGAAATCAGCCAACAATTAACGCAAGACGATTATGAAAAAGAAGATTAACCCACAGGCCATGCAGATTGCCGCGTGCCTGCATGACTGGCTTGAACACCATGTGCCTTCCATCAAGGCGTGCAGCCGACATACCCTAAGAAACTACCATGTTTCCATGACGCTTTATGCAGAGTTCCTCAGAACGGTAAAAGGCATAACGCCCGAAACGTTGAATGCTGATTGCTTTTGCAAGAAAAACATTGAGGAGTGGATTGTTTGGATGAAAAAAGTCCGTAACTGTAGCCCGGCAACCTGCAATGTGAGATTGTCCGCCTTGCGCGCTTTTCTGAAATACCTATCAGATAATGACATATCATTCGTTTCAGTGTTCCTGCAGGCGGAGAATGTGCCGAATGAAAAAACTCCAAAAAGGAAAGTGATCGGGCTCAGCAAGTTGGCTGTTGACACGCTTTTATCCATGCCAAACCAAAGAACCGCCATTGGTTTTCGTGATTACACGCTTCTGCTTCTTCTGTATTCGACTGCCGTGCGCATCAATGAGCTTTTGACGCTGAAGATTTGCAATATTACCATGGACTGCGCAAAGCCTCACATAATTGTCATAGGAAAAGGACGAAAGAGACGCCCAATACCTCTTCTGGCAAAGCCTGTTCAATATTTGAAGAAATACCTTACCGAGTATCATCCTAATCCTGGCGATGCTGAAGCATTACTCTTCAGTTCAAAAAGCAGAGGTATATACACGCCCATGTCTGCGGAAAATGTTAATAAAATGCTGAAAAGGTACGCAAAGATGGCGCATGGCAAATGCAGTGACGTTCCTTTGGACATACATGCGCATCAGTTCAGGCACGCCAAAGCATCCCATTGGCTTGAAAACGGCATGAACATTGCCCAAATCTCTTATTTGCTTGGGCATGAGAATATCCAAACGACAATGGTATATCTTGACATAACTACCGAACAAGAGGAAAAAGCATTGGAAACGCTTGAGGATGAAAACCAGAGGTGCGTTGGTAAGAAATGGAAATCGGCAAAAGGTAAAATGGAACTTGAGGTTTTCTTGGGTTTGCATAAATGACGAATGTGGGGTATTGTGCTTGTAATAAGTACAATGCCTCATTTCATAACAACTCACTCAATAAATAATCCGAACTATATTAAAATGCAACAAAATAAGAATCAGCAACTTGATGCGAAATTTAGGAAATTCATAAAAGTTCTGATAATGGCTCAAATCCGAAATTTTGGATTTATGCCACAAATTCAAGAACCTGACTTTCACGACCCGGCATGACCGGGTGGCGGGCCTCGGAAATCCCGAGGGGTCGCAGCGGGCGCTCAACATGCTTTTCGCGCTGCGTACCATACAGCAGCGCACGGGCCGCGACCTGGGGGCGACGTTCCTCTCGGGAACGACCATCTCCAACTCGCTCACGGAACTGTACCTGCTTTTCAAGTACCTGCGCCCGAAGGAACTGGAGCGTCAGAATATCCGCACCTTCGATGCCTGGGCGGCCATATTTGCCAAGAAAACCATCGACTACGAGTTTTCCGTGACCAACGAGGTCGTGCAGAAAGAACGGTTCCGATATTTCATCAAGGTTCCCGAACTGGCCATGTTCTACTCCGAGATTACAGATTACCGCTCGGCGGAGGATATAGGGATCGACCGACCGCAAAAGAACGAGATATTGCACAATATCCCGCCGACACCCCAGCAGACGGAGTTCATAGAACGGCTGGTGCAATTCGCCAAATCGGGCGATGCCACGCTCCTGGGCCGCCTGCCGCTCTCGGAGCGGGAGGAAAAGGCGAAAATGCTCATTGCCACAGACTACGCCCGCAAGATGTCGCTCGATATGCGTATGATAGACCCCGAACTATACAGCGACCACGTGGACAACAAGGCGAGCCACTGCGCCCGTATGATTGCCGGTTACTACCGCCGTTTCGAGGCGTACAAAGGTACGCAGTTCGTATTCTCCGACCTGGGAACCTACAAACCCGGAGCGGGGTGGAACGTCTATTCCGAGATACGGCGTAAACTCGCGGAGGATTACGGCATACCCCAAAGCGAGGTGCGGTTCATCCAGGAGGCGACCTCGGAAAAAGCGCGCAAGGAGATGATCGCCGGTATGAACGCCGGGAAAATCCGCGTACTCTTCGGATCGACCGAGATGCTCGGGACGGGAGTGAACGCGCAGAAACGCTGCGTGGCGATACACCACCTGGACTGCCCCTGGCGTCCCAGCGACCTGGAGCAGCGCGACGGGCGGGGAATACGCACCGGGAACGAGATCGCCAAACTCCATGCCGACAACAAGGTGGACGTGATATTATACGCCGTCGAGAAGTCGCTCGACGCCTACAAGTTCGGGCTGTTGCACAACAAGCAACTGTTCATCCGCCAGCTCAAGACCAACAACATGGGAAGCCGTACCATCGACGAGGGGGCCATCGACGAGAAGAGCGGCATGAATTTTTCCGAGTATGTCGCCGTCCTCTCGGGAAATACAGACCTGCTGGACAAGGCCCGCCTGGAGAAGAAGATCGCCACGCTCGAAAGCGAACGCCAGGCATTCGTGCGCGGCAAATCATCGAGCCGCTACAAGCTGGAGCAGATCACGGAGAAGATAGAGAAGAACAACGACCTGATACGGCGTATCGGCAAGGATCTGGAACACTTCAAGGCCCGCGTCGAGTTCAACGAGGACGGCTCGTACCGCAATCCCGTGAAACTGAACGGGCTGGAAACCTCCGACCCCAAGCTCATCGGGAAACAGCTCAACCGTATCGCCGAAACGGCACGCACGCTCGACAGGCTCGAACCCATCGGGAGCCTCTACGGGTTCGAACTGCTCGTCCAGAGCGAAACGACCGGGAAAGACGGGCTCGACCTGGTGCAGAACCGTTTTTATGTCCGGGGTGAAGGGGATTATCTATACCAGTATAACTACGGGAATATCGCCTCCGACCCGCGACTGGCGGCGATGAACTTCATCCACGCGCTCGCGACCATCGAGCCGACACTGGAAAAATTCCGGAAAAAGAACGAGGAACTGGAGAAAGATATTCCCGTCCTGCGGGAAGTGGTGGAAAGTTCCTGGCGCAAGGAGCCCGAACTGACGGCCCTGAAAACTGACCTGACGGAAATAGACCGCAGGATACAGCAAAGCCTCAAACCGATAGAAGAGAGCGAGGGAAAGGAGGCGGAGGAGGATAACGACGTGTGCCGGGAACGGCATGACACGGCGGAAGAGCTCCCGAAGGAAGACAACACGGCGGCCCGTATTCCTTCCCGGCTGCGGCAGATTGCCGACGCCTCCGGGGGGCGCATCGTGATCGCGGGCGTGGGCAGCCCGCCGGAGAACGGCCCCGCAAAGAAAGGGATTAAGATGTAAGCGAAAAGCCGACGGAAGTACAGATTTCCGTCGGCTTTTTTCATATGCCCATGAGCGTTGTTGTCACACTTCCTGCAAGAGTGTTTGCAGCTCCTCCTGCGTGGGAAGATAGGTCATGTACTGGGCGGCGAAGACCTGCTTTTCATCTTCGGGCAGCGTATAACGGACGACCGCGTCGTTTTTCTCCGCGCAGAGGACGATACCCACCGGAGGGTTATCCCCGGGATTCATCAACTCACGGGTGTAGTAATTGACATACATCTGCATCTGCCCCAAATCCTGATGGGTCAGCTCCCCGGATTTAAGGTCTATTAAAACGAAACAGCGGGCCAGGTAATTGTAAAAGACCAGGTCGATGTAGAAATGCTTGTCGTCGAAGGAGATACGCTTCTGTCGCGCGACGAAGGCGAAGCCTTTCCCGAGTTCGAGCATCAAGCGCTGCAAGCGGCTGATGAGCAGTTGCTCCAGATCGGTTTCCAGAAAATGCTCTCCCTGGGGGATACCGAGAAACTCCAGGATATACGGGTCGCGGATGATCTCTTTGGGTTCGACACGCCCGGGTTCGGTACGGGAAATCTCCTCTTTCACGGCTTTCTTGTCTCGGCTGGCCAGCAGGCGGTCATAGAAAAGCGTGTTGATTTGGCGGTCGAGCTGCCGGACACTCCAGTTTTCCTTGACGCACTCGTGCAGGTAAAAATCACGGGCGGCATCGCCCGACACCTTGAGAAGCGTGCGGCAATGCGACCAGCTCAATTTATCACACAGCGTGTGATATTTCGGGTAGCACTGGTAAAACTGCCTCATGTACCGCAGGTTGGTGGCCGTGAACCCGTTTCCGAACTCCGCCACGAGCCGCCTGGAAAGGGTGTTGATGACAGCCTTGCCATATCCGGCACGGCCGGTTCCCTGCTGCTCGTACTCCACTATATATTTCCCTACCTGCCAGTAAGCCCTCACGAGGGTCGAATTGACATGATGTATCACCTTCGCGCGCGCTTCCTGCAAGATATGGCGCACGTTATGCAGTAGCTCTTCCTCCCCTTTGTCGGCAGGATATATTTTATCTGTTTCTTTCATTGTTCATTATTATATAGGCTTCCAAGTGCAAACATACTGATTTTACGGCAAATATCGAACGGTTGTACCGCCTTGTCGTGCCTTATTCCATGTATCTCCGCGTTTTTCCATGACGCCGGACTCTCGGGACAGGGCCTAACCGGAACCGGCAGGACGATCCTTTTTCAGCTTGCGGAAATTACTGAAGTTACGCTCGATGAACCGCAGGACGTCCGATTCCCGGTAGAAGGTCTTGTGATAGATCATCTCGTAAGGCAGCTCTCCCGAGGTGCGGTAACGCTGGAGTGTGCGCTTGCTGATATTGAGCATACGGCACAGGTCGTAATTGTCCAGAAGACGCTCCCCGTCAGGCAGGATGGAAAGCGGTTGCTCCACGTCCCCCGCGCACAGCTTCTCGATACGTTCCAGCCGTTCCGAGAGCCGCTGCATCCATCCGTCGAAATATTCCTTATCCAGAAACATGGCCTACTCCTTTGGTCGGTTTTTGCGCCGCACGGAACGCTCCTTCAGCACACGGCGGATTTCCGTGAGGGAATAATACAGCTTCCGGTTGATGGCCGAATAGGTGATCACGTGATCCGAGCGGAGGCGTTGAAGGGTACGCCCGCTGATGCCCAGGTAACGGCAGACCTGCTCGCCGTCCATCCATTCGTCGTTTATATACTCCTTATTCCATGCACGCCCCTTTTCAGGGAGAGAGGCGATTGCAGCCTCTATTTTCTCTATACGCCCGACAAGCTCGTTATAGGCTCGCGAACCGATCACTATGATTTTCATACTTCTTTGTTTTTTAGTCTGTTACAAAGGTCGGGCTTATATGGACAGCTTAAAACGAGGTCGGTACGACTTTTTTTTGATAATTTGCAGTGAACTGATTCTCAATGGTTCATGCGGTGAAGAAGGCAGTGTTTTTTACCGAAATCCGCGGCCCGTACTCGGTATTTTTATTGGCAGAAATGCGATAGCATACTGTGATTCAACGCTTAACGGTGTTCTAATCCGGACGGGGCTACAACGGAACACCCGTATCGGCTCCTTATACGGGTGCAAATACGGGCGTTCGGGAAAGTTCCTTTCGAGAGTTACGGGGGAAAACCGACCTCGGTTCTTTTGTTATATACAACGCTGATTATCAGTGTTTCTATAAGGAATAGAGTGCTTTACCGGTTCATGTTCTACTCGGAATTGCCGTTTTTCTTGTTTCGCTTCCACGTCTGCATACGTTTAAGCAGGGCCTCTTTCGCCTTGTCAAGCCACGGTGTCGGG
>ERZ772901.1601-NODE-1601-length-16864-cov-3.565709_pt1 | contig 16864 bp, 26 predicted proteins | sample MGYA00512123_ERZ772901 | MGnify/ENA primary metagenome ERZ772901 (study PRJEB29015, sample SAMEA2737711) | human gut metagenome | biome: human gut; feature: human-associated habitat; material: faeces | place: China | collected 2012 ...
ATTTAGTATTCAATTTCTACCCCCTCCATGTCCAACTTTAGCATACCACGTGCAGGAAGCTCTGATTGACATAGACTCTTATTCAGGCATTAATTATTCATGACTATTTTCAGATTTTCTCAACTTGATCAGAAAGCAGGCTTGACACATCGCCCCTTTTGTAATACGACGTAATACGAAAGGGGCGATGATAGTATGACTAATTTATTACGCTTAAATAAAGCGGATTCTATACTTTTCAAGAAATATGCTGAACTCAACGGGATAACTGTATCGGAATTAGTGAGGCGTTCTGTTATAGAACGAATTGAGGATGAGTATGATTTAAAAGCTTACAAAGAAGCCTTAGCAGAATTTGAAGCCGACCCCGTAGTCTATTCTCTTGATGAAGTGGAAAAAGAGTTAGATCTGAAATGAATTACAGTGTTGTTTTTTTCCAAAAGAGCTTTAAAACAATTAAAAAAAATAGATAAATATACAGCATTCCTGATTACAAGCTGGTTGAGGAAAAACATAAATGGGTGTTCGGATTCTAGACAACATGGCAAAGGATTAACCGCAAACAGAAGCGGGCAGTGGAGATATCGAGTAGGTGATTACCGAATTATTGTAGAAATAGACGACACCAAGGTGATTGTTTTGGTTCTTGAAATTGAACGAAAGAATATTTATTTGGATAAATAGAAAAAAGTCGGTATGGAACATCTCCCCGATGTCCCATACCGGCTTTTCCCTACGCAATCTTCGATTTGATATCTGCTACGATGGCTTTGACTGCCTGCTGCAGCAAGGCAATATACAGCCTGTTGCGAATCTTCACCCACCAGCTTGTGGTGGTCTGGATTTCCGCTTCCAGCGGATCAGTGAGGTTTTTCATCCGCGCTTCGATGAGCTGCTGCAGGTCATCGAGGTCGATGGCTTTGATGGCGGCTTCCACTTCTTCCCTGGCAAAGGATACAACGGTTTCAGCTACGGCTTTCTTGATTTCATCACGGTTCATAATCGGTAATGCCGCGGGCCACGGCTCTGGCCATGGTGTCCTGGGCGTTGGCAAGGATTTCTTCATCACCAGGATTGGTGATGAAAGCCAGCTCGACGAGGACGGCGGGCATGTCGGTATTGGTCAGGACATAGAGTCCGTTGACGCCAGGAGTGGCAATCTTCACTCCACGGTTTGTCGTATCGAGAGTATCGACGAGCTGGTTCTGGATGCAGCCCGCCAGTATGCTGCTGCGATAGCTGCCGGCACAGGCCCAGGTTTCGGTGCCATTTGCCGCTTCTGTTTCTACGGCATTGCAGTGGATGGATACGAAGATGTTGGCACCGCTGTTATTCGCCGCTTCACAAATATCATAGAGACTGTCGGACTGGATCAGTTCTGTTTCGACACCAACGGCATTCAGATAGCTTTCGGCGGACTTCGCGACCGCCAGGGCGACGTCGCACTCGCGCAGCCCCGTTTCTTCGTTTACGGCACCAGGATCAGGATTGCCGTTTGGTGCATGGCCGGGATTCAGGAATACTTTCATTATTTTTCTTCTCCTTTCTGATGGACGGCGGACTTAACCGTACCGCCGATATAGCCGAGCAAGCCGGATGCGATGGACATGGCCAGCTCGTTGAGGTTATAAAAAATGGCCATGATCAGGGCTGTGACCAGTCCGATGATGACCAAACAATCGGGGATATTCACTTTTTCAAACAAACTCATCCCACCACCTTAACTGTCAGTATTACTTCTGCATTTGCCTCTGAAGATTCTGCCAGATAAGAATATAAAGCATCCGATATTTCCCCGCCCATAGTGACGCCCAAATCAATGTCTTTTGAATATGATAATTCGATGGTATCTGATATTCCCGTTCCTGTCGTGATTTCAACTTTACAACCCGAATACCGCTTTTCTTCATCAAGCAGAAACAGTAGCCCTTTATGGTTTCCACTTTCCAGAGCCCCCACACCAACTATCTTCGGACTTTCCGGGGATTGCTTCGTTGTCACAAGCAGATGGCCTATCAACCACTGAGACCCCTGTCCCGTCATCGTAAGACTTACATCTGTAAAAGGAACAGCCGGAATCGGGGTGGCGTCGGTCGCACTTACAACCATGCCGTCACTAATGGGGACAGATACATAAGCAATTTGAGGATTGGAACTGCTGCTTTCCTGCTCTGTTCCATTGATGGTGATTTTTCCCGCATAATAATCGGCATCTGCAGTTAAGCCGATATTCAAGTAATCCTGATACGTTGTAGCATATACGGTATTTCCCTCCGAGTCTGTTTGTGAGGATAATTCTGGATGATTGCAGGCAAGTGTAAGCTTCTGATGCTCTTGTTGAATCATGGTTATCGTCTTTCGTGTATCTATCCCTTGTGATAGGTCAGCCGTTCCAATCACCAATTCGCACTCTGAGGTATAAAACTTTTTCCCCTTAGCTACATCAGCGGCTTTCGCCGTCGTATCAGACACTTCACAAAAGCGCGCCCTGCCTCCATTTTTTAACGGAATCAGGATGGAGGGTACTTCGCTGTAACTGGCCCCGGCAATCGTCACATTCACTTTCATGGCTTTCCCTCCTTACTCGACAGTCAGGATTTTCGTCAGGCTGTCCTGAGAAACGGAAACGGTCGTCAAGCTTCCTGTCACTTTGGTGCCGTTGACATAGGCCGTCTTACCGCTGACAATCGTCCCTGCGGCAGCGGTGGCATCGCCAGTATCGACGATGCTGGACTTGCCGCTGATACCGAGGACCGTCACCCCGGACTTGATATTGCCGCTGACGAGTTTGGCCTGTTCCTCCTGGCTGATACGTACGGAGCCACTGCCATTATGGAAACCGGCCGGGATGGTATAGGCACCATCAGCTTTCGCAATGCTGCCGCTGACCGCGCCGTTGTTGCTCATCGTCCCGGTAACAGACCCACTGCCAAGGAAGGCCGACTTGCCGCTCAGGATATCGCCGGAAGAAGCGGTAGCACCGGACGTATCATAAAAGACAGCACTGCCTTCCCCTTCTGCCAGCGGAATCGAAACCTGCGGCACTTCTGCATAGATAACGGAATTGATTTTTACGTTCTTCGCCATGTTGATTGCTCCTTTACTCGACTTTTAATTCATAACCGTTGAAACTGATTCTGCCATAATTCGACGGAATGGCAGCCACCGTCACTTTAGAAAGAGCAGCATACCCGCTATCTGCTGTGATAATTTGCTTCTGAGCCGCTGGGATGATTCGCTTTTCCTGGTAAACTTCGGACGGTGCCTGCGGCATGGAAAGGATGCCCACCAAAGGCCTTCTCTTAAAAGGTACGGAAACGCAACCCACCAGGGCATTCTTCTTAAGTACCACGCTCCGTCACACTCCTCTCCAGGAAAAAATCACGGGCCGGGATGATGGTATCGGTATAGCCATTTTGCCGTACGAGCTTTACTTCATAGATATACCTACCACAGGATAGATGTCTTGTATCTTCTGGTAAGAATACCAGAACACAGCTGTCTTGTTCCTGCCGAATGTCCTGTCCCAGCGTTTTCGTGAGGACAGGTTCTTTATCCGTAATGAAGCGTTTCAGCGTAAAGGTCAGGCGGTCCCCGTCCCCCAGGATAAAGACACTGCCCGTCACCCGGTCCCGGATGGTCAGGTCGAATTCCGCCGAGTCGCCTTTCGTCAGATGGATCCGGTTCTTTACTACAAAAAAACTCATCTCCCTCACCCCTGTTCATGCTGGCGCTGCTCCATCACATCCAGGCGGTGATGGGCATGTTCTGCTGATTCTTCGACACGGGACAGCCGCTCGGCCATTTTCTGTCGCTTCGCTTCCGTATCCGTCAGCTGCCGGCGCAGTTCAACGATACAGTCCCGAAGGCCCCGTACCGACTCATTGAGCGGCTTGATGACACTGAAATTAAAGATGATGCCGCAGAGCATCAGGACAGAAACCAGAGAGCCTGCGACTTGCATCCATTCGACCATAACTTTCACCTCCTAACCCGTCCGCTGGAACATGTAGACCACCAGCGACGGCTGCATGTTGTTATGTGCCTGTCCCCCACCTGTCCGGGAAAGACTGTGGGAATGATTGCCGTCCCAGGAAGTATGGCCATCCACCTGGTTGCCATGCCAGCAGCCGTCCCCATAGCCGACAGCAACAGGGGCGTCGTTGCCTTCACAGGCATCCCACTGGAAATTACGGGGTAAAGCGCCGCAGGACCAGTGATTATGGCCACCGGCGTTCCCGACACTGTGATCATGAGGCGGGGCTTCCTGAATGGAAAGGGTATGACGTTCTTCCCCCAGCTTATCGCCGGCTTTATACATGGTCCCGCTGTCAGCCGTCCCGGCCCCGATCAGGCAGCGGCCCATGGCAAAGGCTACCCAGGTCGTCCCCGGCCAGTACGTTGCCGGATTCTTACCGTCTACGGAAATATAAACTGAGCCTGTCGGAAAGGGGCAGGCCTGGATTTTAGCCACCGCTTCTTCATCCATATCAGCATAGGTGACTTTGCCCCAGGTACCGTTGCTGTGCAGGACGGTGTTCATCCTTCCCGCTGCTGGTGCCGGCACGACACCACTCTGGCCGGTTGTCTTTTCGCCGCAGCCCGTAAAGTCCGGCAGGGTAATATCCTTAGTGCCGTCAAAGAACACGCGGTGAATTTTTCTTCCGGTTTGCAGCTTCGTTGCAGTAGCGGCATTGCCGCTGATACCATTTCCATGCGCCTTGGCATCAGTCAGGTGGGCATTGATGTCCGCCGCCGTCGCTGAAATGCGTTCATAAAGACGCGTATCATTACTGACGAGCTGGGAGACAGTCCGGTTTTGCTGATTAAAGACGACTGGGTCTTCCGCCAGATACTGGGGAAAGCACACATCGTAATCGAGTGTATTGTCTACGGCCTCAGTCGGCCGCACTTCCTGTCCGGCACGGTCTGGGAAATCGGCAGACCATTTCTCTTTGCTGTAATCATCCATTTGTCGTCACTCCTTCCCTGGATACGATGGTCGCTGTCGAGAAGGTGGCTTCCCCGTTCCAGTAAATCTTGCCATTCCAGGAATAGCCCAGGTAGATGGCATAGCCCAGATGGGCCGGCTTGTAGATGTTGAGCTGCGTGATGAGTTTCTGCAACGTTTCTGTATCTTTGTCATTCATGATACAGTAGACCTTGAAGTAATACTCCTCATTGACTTCTTCGATGTGGCCTACACTGTAGAGGTTGACGATGGATTCCATGAAAGCTTTCGTCGAGACGTCCGTATGCTGCAGCTTGAAGAGGATGCGCTGGCGGCGGAATTCATCGGTCTCACCATCACTCGCCCGGATGCCGAGAAACGATTCAAAAAGTGGCAGCGCCCAGGTGGCCGTACTGACGAAGAAGTTATTCGCCAAATCCTGCAGGGCTATGCGGATGCGGTCATGCTCCTCATTGCAGGTTTCCGCCGCATAGCGGAACATTGGGTCCTTCGATAAGAAATGCGGCAGATACGAAAGGATATCCATCCGGCTCTGCCGCATCCAGTTATTGGCTGACAAGGTTCAGCACCACCTTTCCCGCTACAGGAATCTGTTCGTTTGTCAAATCCACATTATCTGCTTTCCCGTTGAGCTTCAGATTCTTATAATCCGTAATGCCGCCGAGGGAAAGAAGGAGCTTCCCCATCTGAGCCAGGCTTACATAGGAAAGCGTAAAACCTGTTTGCTTAAGATAGGTCGTCATGGCTGCCTTTACGGCATCCGGGCTGGCCGTGCCGTAGACATCTGCCGATAGGTCAATGGAAAGCGGCGCCGGCGAAACGACGGTCACAGTCGCACCGATGGGCCACTGGCTTTCAATGTAGTCATAGACCTCCTGAATCAGTTCCGCCGATGCCGATTCATTCTCTGCCGTGACGATGATCACCTTCACCGTACCGTTTCCCTTCCAGAGCGGGATAACTTTGCAGTTCCCGACACCATCAACAGACATAGCCCAGTCACGATAGTGATTGGCATTACCCGAAGTGATAGGCTGGCGTACCCGGAAAAGCAGCCGGGCCAGAAGGGCGGCATCTGTTTCTTCATCCGCCCCATCGGTACATTTCTTATGATTGGCGACCGCCGCTACATTTGGGATAGAGTATGGAATTTCAGTAATCGTCCCTTCGGCCACATTGCCCGCCGTACCCGCATCAGCCGCTTCCACAGGGATAGTAACCTCAGTGGCATCTGCGGGAATGGTGGCCGACTCCAGGGTGTAAAAGCGCCGACCGTCTTTTGTTTGGAAGAGGCTGCTGCGAATGATGTACGCGCCGGCCATGCCGGTCACGATCACTTCACCTTTGGCTTTGACGGCCTTTTTGCGATCGACACCAAATTCCGCAGCCCGCAAGGTCAGGTAGTCGCCCCAGGACGTTTCGGCAAAAGCCGCATCGCGCAGCATGGCCATCTCGGCATAGTTGCTTTCAAACTCTACGGCATTGGCGTCGATCAGGTCGCGGGCAAAGGTACCTTCAATGGTACTCTGCTCTTTTTCCGTAATGGTATGCAGGGTCTGGGCCATGCGGCTTTCAATCACCTCTTTTGTCTGTGCATCAAATAAATTACTCATGCCTCGCTCCTTCCTGCCGTTACTGTCAGCGATTCCTCGCTATAAATAGAAGTGACGTCAACGGTAATGACCAAATCGTCCCGTTCCCGTTTCTCCACATCAATATGATTGATGCGGGCAATATAGGGGTTAATCAGCAGCCCTTCACGGATGTTCTGGGAAATCTGGTCTGCCGTATAGCGGCTGTTCGGCGCCCTACCCTGATACGGTTCGATAGTAATGCCGTAGCTGTCATCATACGCTAAGTAGCGATACCGTTCCGTCAGGATGGCCTTATAAATCCAAACCTGGAGGGCTTCATTTTCCGTCACCATCAGGTTCTGGCCTTTTTCATCATAACGGAAACACTGCTTTTCAAAGTCATAGCCGTATTCTACGAAAAGAGGCAGTGCCTCATTCTGGTTCGCTGCCTGGGTGTTGTTCATTGCCACAAACGGATCAGCCATGGCCATCAATCCTCACAATCTCGTCTAAAATAATGTACTGCTGAATCCGGCCGTTGATGAGCATGGGCATGATGGCCACGTACATGCCGGGTTTCAGCGTATCCGTGTAGATGACGGGATCGGTGTAATCATTATCGATGTCATGATTATGAGACTGGTAAGCCGCATCGCCGCTGCCGCCGGCACGGTGCTGTGTCGCTGACACCAGATGACCTTTAGCCGTGCGACCGTAACCCGCCAGGAGATAATGGGAAATCCACAGCTCCTCTTTCGTTAAAATAATGCCGTTGTAACGGACTTTAATCTCTGGCGGCGAAGCCAATATCTGCCCGATTTGGATATCCGGGCTGTTGCTGCTGCGGCTGACCTGCTCCATCAGGTTCAGCAGGCTGATATATGGATTTTTCTGCACACGCTCACCCCCTTGAAGTCTTGATAATCGTTGCCGGATAATAATCGCCGCCCATATCGATGCTGCCATTGTAGTTATGGAAGCAGCCATAGACATTGGAGCTGTTGCCCCAGCAGCCGCCATTTCCGTCATAAACGACAACATGCCAGTTCGGGTCCGGCTTGCGGTAGCGGTTGTACATGATGATATCGCCTTTTTCGAGCTGTGATGGATCATAAGGAACAGCAAGTCCCTGCGCTTCGGCATCGGCCCGCAGCTGCTCACAGCCTTTGACGCCATTGTTATATTCCTGCGCGGCAAAAGGTGAATAGCCTGCCGCGGCAATGGTCGCCCGGTCGACACAACCTTCCGAGCCATAGGGCGACACGGTGCCGTCGAAGTTTGCCATGCATTCATCAACCACACTGCCGCCAGCAATACTCCCTCCTAACGAAGCCGCCTGGGCAGATGTCTTCGTTTCTGCAGGCGGCACATAGTCTGGATTGGCATTGTACGAAGCACTGTCCAGTTCCTTTTTCTGTTCATCCAGTAATTTATGGAAGACCAGGTGCAGCTCCATCAAATGCTTGTTGCCTTCGATTTTATGGCTGTCTGACTTGATGAAGAACTGGCCCTTGAGCTGTTCTTCCTGAACCGAGACAGAAAAACCGGCGATGCACTGGATATGACCGATGGCCCGGATGGACATGTCATGGGCGACGGTCTTCAGCATGGCCCGCGCCTGCGAGGCATCATCCTGCTTCGGGTCCGCTTTGCAAATGGCCTGGATGAGACCAAAGCGGTCGATATCCGTCTGATTAGGCAGCTCGCCTTTCGTCTGTCCGGCACTGTCGACGACGATGACCTTAGAAACCATGTCTTCGACCGACTCCGACACGGAAGCGCCCGTCAGATTCGTCACATCACTGATCAGGAAATCTTCCACCACCTGGTCGTTCATGCAGACCACGTTGAGCTTCCCCTCCGTCATGTAGATGTGATAGCCTTTCTGGTCCTGGGCCGACTGATAAGACAGTGCCTGCTTGATGGCTTCTGTAGCCGAAATGTCATCGGCGATGAAATTACAGATGACGGACAAATCCGGGAAGGCCCCGGCAGGAATGGAGAAATCATTGATGGTCTGGCGGATGGCATCGGCTATCGTGACGTTCGTGTACTTTTTGGTAATGCGCGACTTGGCCAGGTAGACGATATTATCGAAGGCCGTGAAGTGCATCACGGAAGAGCCGCTTTCCCGGCTGCGGCCCAAAATACGTCCCTGGAAGAGATGAAAAGTCTGCTGCGACGTATCATCGATACTGGAGAACAGCACTTCATCTCCCAACTCCAGTTCCGGATTCTGCCAGGCCTTGTCCCGTGTCGTATAGGCCAGGTCGAATTCCAGCTTGCGGCCGGCCTGCTCGACATCGCCGGACCAGGTTGCGGAAATCAGCCAGCCTGTAAGATCTGTATTCTCCGGCTGGTTGTTTTCCGCAGGTTGTGCGGACGCAGTAGTCTCTTTTTTATTGATTTTTTGTAACTGAAACATTTTCGTCATTCCTTTTGAGGTTCATCGTCGTCAGGCGGATGATATCCCCGGTCGACAGACCACCATTGCGGACGATGCTGCGATAAATCTGAAACTTCGAGAACTGCTCATTGTTGAGGGTCACCGATTTTCCCACGGCCCGGCCGATGACGTTGCCGATGCTGTCCCCGGGATAATAGGTAATGTTTTTCTTCATTTTCGACCAGAACGATTCCGGACGCTTCTTTAACCCAGTCGCAGCATCGGTCTTTCCCGTTTCAGGCGCTGTGACGTAGCGGTACTCTGTCAGGCCCAGCTCGTAATAGACATCGCCGCTGCCGTCCTTTTCGCCAAACTTGAAAGACGAAATCAGGCAGGGCATGGAAAGCGGCGTATCTGACACGGTCAGCTGACAGACGCTGTCGCCGGTACGCATCGTTTCCAGTTGGGCGATGTATGTATAAGGCGTGAGATTCATCATGGCAAACGGATAATCTTGGGCCGGGAAAAAGCCGGAAAGGGTCAGCGTCTTAAGACCCGTCTTCCCTTTCATCAGATAATCACCGAAGTTGTTGATGTTCACCGTGCCATGATTCGTATTGACCGCAACCATCAGTTCCGAAGGCAGGACGGGAAAGACCACAGTAGCCGTATCCGAGGAAAGGGAAATGGTGATGGAAGACGCTGTCATGCCGATGGCGTTCAGGATGGAAGCCAAGAAAGAACTCATCAGAGGGTCGCTCCTTTCATGCGGTTCATGCCGTACAGTCTCATTTTTTCGACGAGCTTTTCAGCTACGGCGTCGATGTCCTGCTCGCTGCGGACGTTCATCGTATCGATGCGGATTGTAATACCGCCACCGCCGGCGTTCATGGCCTGGCGGATACTTTCATCATGGGGTACGACCGTACTGCCATTGGGCAGATGGACCAGCTCGCCGCGCCGGTCTTCGTTGATGACAGCAAAACCGCCACGGAAGTTTTCGGCACCGCTTTCAAAATGGCTGATGCTAGAGATGTCAAAGCCCACATGGGTCGGTGCGCCGCCAGTCAGTGACGGGATGTCGATGGACAGGCCGTTGATGCTGGAAATCAGGCCATTCACCTGATCGATAACCCAGTTCACGCCGCTGCGGAAGGTATCCTTGATGCCCTCCCAGATATTCGAAGCCGTCTGGCTTATGGCATCCATGGCATTGTCCCAGGCCGAGCTGATCCAATTCATCCCGGCATCGACGGCTTGCGACACAGCCTGAATGGCCTGTTCGATATACTGCGACACCGTATCCCAGTTGCTCCACAGAAGATACAATGCGGCAATAATCGCTGCAATGATGATAATAATGGGATTGGCCATGGCCGCAGCGCCTACCGCACGGATGATGGTAATCATCATGCGCCCGGCAGTCAGAAAGGTACCGCCCATGCCCCTGGCCACGATGGCAATGCCCCGGCACACCGGAATGAGACCTTTGAACTGCGTCGAGAGATACTTCGAGACACTGCCGGCTTTGCTGATGCCCGTAGCGATGGAGTTGAAAGTGCCAAAGGCCCTGCCGCCGACCGTCAGGATACGGCCCAGGGTCGAACCGAAGAGCTGAAAGGTCACGATGCCAAACGCCACCTGGCCAATGAGGGCTTTCTGTTCCGGTGTCAAAGAGCGGAACCAGGCGGCCAGTTCCTTGACGCGCATCGACATGGCTTTGAAGTACGGCGTAAAGGCGACGGCCAAATCCATACCGGCATTCTTCAGCTGGTTCATGGCAAGCTGCATCTGCTCGGATGGCGTCAGCATCTTTTCATAGGCTTCCCGCGTCATGCCGGCAGATTTTGCCATCTGGTCCATAACCTTATCGAAGTCTCCGGCTCCCTTCCCCGTCAGGACCAGGACGCTGTTCAGGGCTTCAACGGAACCAAAGAGCTGTGCCATCTGCTGGGCGTCACCGTCGGTCGCCCGCTTCACTTCGTCGAGGAATTTCACCCAGCCCACACTCTTGAGGTGTGCGGCGTTGAACTCGATGCCCAGGGACTGGGACAGTTTCGCCGCCTCGGATGAAGGTTTCAGGATATTGCTGTAGGCAGCTTTCAGACCCGTCACGGCTTCACTGGTACGGATACCGTTCTTCGTAAGGACGGCGATGGAACCAAAAAGTTCCTGGGTGCTGACATTGAGCTGTGCGGCAATGGGGATGACGTTGCCCATGGCTTCGGCCATTTCACCAAAGGACGTTTTACCGAAGTTCTGGGCTAGGAGCATCTGGTCCGTGATGGCGGACGCTTCTTCAGCCGATTTTCCATAGGCATTGAGGACCGTCGTGACCCCGTTAACGGCGGTCGTCGTATCGGTGAAACCGGCCTTAGCGGCAATCGTCATGTCTTTGACGAAGCCTACGGCATGAGCCGCATCGACACCAGCCGAAATGGCCTGGTAGACCGATTCCGAAAGGTCGGCTACCCCTGCGCCCGTCTCATCACTGACCGCACGGATTTCATTGCTGACCTTCTGCATGGAAACGACCGTCGTATCGACCAGGGTCGAAATCTTGGCGATGCCATTGGCAAAATCACTGTGAAATTTGAAGCCCGCCGTCGCTGCCGCTAAGATAGGTGCCGACAGCAAGGCCATCTTATCCGACAGCCCGGAAATCTTGCTGCCTGTCTGCTCGATGCTCTTGGCCGTCCGCTTCTGGATGCGCTCATGTTCCGTCAGCTTATCTGAAAAACCGCTGACCGATTGTTTCGCCGCCGCCATCTGGGTCTTCATGGAACCCAAGCTGGCATTGACGCTCTTCACAGTCGGTGTGAACAAGTCCCGCAGACGAATCGCGGCATCGATGACATTATTGGCCATGCTGTTTCACCTCTCTTTCCATCCCGACAGTCTATGCCAAGATCATCTAGCAATGGATTTTCTTATCGCCTTGTAAGCGACCAGTTTCAAAGAATCTTTTGTTATAATGAAGATAGATAGTAAGAAGGCTGATACGCTATAAGAAAAATAGTTACGGAGGTAGATATCATGAAATCTAAAAAAGTAGGAAAAGCTTTTCTCAATCATGTTGCCTGTATAGAAAAGCTGGTTTTTACAGATGACAGCTTTTTTGACGGGTATAGAACGACAACGGTACAATTTGAGGGTGATCAGGTAGTGTATGAGGTCAAACACTCACTTTCACCTGCTCCGTCTTTTCCTGAGATTGATTTAGATAAAAGCGAATTTATTGCGGAGCTTCAATCACTCCATCTTGAAGATTGGGACAGAGAATATGTAAATCCGGATATCCTCGATGGAGAACAATGGGAACTGACCATCCAGTTTTCAGACAGGAAGCGGCCACTGAAGATTTATGGAGACAACGCTTACCCGCCGAACTTTAAAGAATTCCAGAAGCTGATGAAATCAGAAGACGTACTGCCGGATTAACGGCTTTCATAAGAAATCGTAATGTAAGAACTATGAAGCAGGAACTTCACATCAGTAGGGTTTCTTTTTCATTGCGTTCTTCCATTTCATACCGGACAAAGGCATACAAAACCTGCCGTTCCCCGTAGCCGCACTGCAGGACCGCTGACGGCAGCAGGTGATGTTCCCTAAAGAGGAGATACATCGCCTGCACCTCGCCATCGGTCCGGATCAGTTTTTTACGGCTTTATCCACCTTGTCCTGTGTGGTATAGCCGTTCAGTTCGGTAATCTGCGCTGTAAGATCTGCGATTTCGCCGGCCAGGAAGAGTTTCCGGATGATGTCTGCCGGAATGGCAGCACCGAATTTTACTAAGAGGTCCTTGTTCTTAAGGTCCGGGTCGGCGATACCCGCGAGGAGCGTCTGGGTCTGCATCTTGTAGAGGTCAATGTTTTCGGCGCTGCCGTTTGTGAAATCGACGGCCATCTTCTGGATATCGGCGTAGCGTTCCGGGTCGATGGCCTGCAGCGTCACGATGAAATCAAAGCCCAGGAGCTTGCTCAGGCGTTCCATCTTCACTTTTTTCGTCGGTTTATTCGCCAGCTTGTTGGCGAGGTCTGCTTTCAGCAGCTTGTCTACCATATTCATGTGCGTATTCTCCTTATGCTAAATCCAACAAATCCCAATCCGAGAAGGTAAAGCTGTAGCTTTCTTCCCCCATCTTGTCCACTTCCCAGTCGGCCAGGATAAGGCTGTCGAAGGTGGCGTCCTTAATGACGATGCGTTCACTGCCGATGGCATCTTTATCGTCAAGGACAGAAACGATGGTCACGACGGTCTGCTTGCCCGCCTTGATGTTGTCGTTCATCTTCTTGATCATGTAGCTGGAGACTTTATGAAGCTTCAGCTGCCCTTTACAGTCATAGCCTGTAACCTTGTAGCCCTTGCCCACATGGCGAAGCATCTTCACTTCTTCTTTGGTCAACGTGACCTCGGCCTTGAAAGCCGTGGCTTCGGCCATCAGATCACCGTCGATATAGAGGTCGGCATACTTGCCGTTCATCACTCGTTTGGCTTCCATGCTGTTCACTGTACTTCACCCCCTTAGATATTGACGGCAATCGTGACGTCTTCCATGGCATCCAGGAGCGAAGCATCTACGGCGATAAAGACATTGCTGCCGATATTGGCCAGCTTGATGTCCATTTCCGACATATCCGCCAGTTCCTCTTTCGTATATTTGCCATTGGCTTCCAGCCAGATCTTCGTAGATTCCGCGTCGATATAAGCGGTGTTCTGGCCCTGCTCCAGTAGTCCTTCCTGGGCCAGCTGGTCCAGATAGCCCTGGATGGCCGTCACCAAAAGGCACCGGTTGGCATAGCTGTTTGAATACTTGCCAAGGTAGTGGTCCTGGGCGGTAGTCCGGATATCGTCGTACATCATGTCCATCAAATCGACGAGCTTGATTTTCTGGAACGATACCCCTTTGCCCTGGACGGTTGTGACCAGGGAGTTGATGCCGCGGCCGAGCTTCACTTTTTCTCCGTCAAAGAAGAAGAACAGCTTGCCGGCATCCGTCATGGTATCCATTTCTTCTTTCGTCCAGACGTCGCAGCCGATGACTTCCGGCAGTGGTGCGTAAGTACAGGCAATGGTCATCGGCGTTCCTGCGATGACACCCGCGATGCGTCCGCAGTACTGAGCCGTCGTGTAGGTTTTCGCCTTCGTACGGATGACTTTATTGACGAAGTTGATGACCCCTTCCGTATCCGCCGTGCAGTCCGGCAAGACCGCCTTGATGCGCTTATTCTTATTCGTCCGCATCCCCTTGATCCAGGTAGCGATGGTATCGATATGGTTTTCTTCGATGTCCGGGATGACCAGATAATCGAAGCGCTTGTTTTCGATGGTCTTCAGTATATCGGTATAATCTTCTGCCTCCTTACTGATGATTTCGGCGATGACTTTCTTCGGGCTGTTCACGTAGCCGCGAAGGGTCAGCTCCAGCTGCTCCCGGTTGCTGTCCGAAAGTTCTTTGGGGATGTCATCCGCCGTATACAGGTTCACTTCCGTTTGGGACGGCAGCGTTTCTTCTTTCAGGATCAGAAGGACAATACCGCGTTCACTGCGTTCGACGGCGCTGATGCCCTTTTCTTTGAACGCGATATTGATGGATGGCATTTTCATGGGTTACGTCTCCTTTCTCTGGTACCACTGATGCAGTACCTTCATGATTTCTGCCGTTTCTGCTTTTTCCTGGGCGTCATAGTACTGGAAGGTCAGCGTCAGACGCCCGCCATCATTGTCCGTCCCCATCAGTTCTTCACTGATAGAAACGACAGAAAGATAGCGGTCACTGACTTTCAGCCCGTCCCGGAGCAGATTTTCCACAGCAAAAAGCACGGCGTAAATGGCCGTGCTGGCTTCCTGCTTCTTCGGCAGATAGGTAATGTAGAGGTCCGTATCCCGGTAGACCTCGTTTTCTTTCTGCGGCGTCGCCACTGTCATCGTTTTCAGGAAGAAGGCCGGCGGCGTAAAGCCTTCCTTTACTTCCTGCAAATAGACAGGATACGGGAACCGCTCTTTGAGTTTCTGCTGCACTGCCTGCAGGATATCGATGTCATGGATCATGTGCCGCCTGCTTTCCTGAGGAGCTTCTTCGTGAGTTTCTCCAGGCCTGGCTGCAAGTCACCGGCTTCGAACTGCTTGACGGATTTTTCCGTATAGTGCTGCCCCTCGTAATAACCCACAGTCCTGCCACCAGGTGTTTTCTTCACATGGCCATTATTTAGCAAATGATGAACCGGATGCGTATTGCGCAGCTCATAGACCAACTCGGAACCGTTGTAGCCTTCCACTTTATGCTTCCAGCCTTTCTTCAGTTTCCCCGTGCTGCCTTCCGGTGTGTTCTTCACGCATTCCTTCTTGAGCTTATTGCCGAGAGTGACAATGCCTTTCTCGGCAGTCCCCGGAAAATCATCGACGGCAGCCAGCAGTCTGGAAGACAGCTCCTCCAGGCCAGTCATGTCAAAATCCCCTTTGCTCATGTGTCCGTCCCCCTTATTTCTTCCGTACAATACAGTTCCAGCGCTTCATGGCGCATATACGGGTCGACGATGGTGTCGATGTCGTAGAGGTGGTCCTGGTACTTCACTTTCATATCGTGCGTAATATGCGGACGCCAGCGGATGGTAATCAGGGTGTACTCGGTATCCGCCTTGCGTTCCAGTTCATAGAACACTTTGCCCCGGGTCGGCTTGATGGACGCCCAGCAGCGGCAGATGACCGCATCGACCTGGGTATCGAAGCCGTATTCATCCGTCATGGCCTTTTTGCCCAGGATTTCGATGCGCTTGTTCAAGAGTCCCGTCTTCATGTCACACCTCCTTAAAATGCGCTGCGCCGTACCCCGAAAAGGAGCCAGCGCAGGCGCTTCAAAAGGCCTGCGTAGTCCGCTTCCTCCCGGTGTTCATACAAAAAAGCCACCGCATAGAGAATCGCTTCGTGGAAAACCACGGGATTCTCTTCGGCATCGGCTTCCTCGCAGCGGGATATATCCAGGCAGAGGGCCTGGGCTGTTTCCAGGGAAGACTGGATGACTTCGTCGTTCGAGGTATCATCTTCGTCAATCCGCAGGTATTCCCTGGCTTCTTCCAGCGTCACAATCATGGCTTATCCCTTCGCTTTCATCTCCAGGGCCTTGACCGCTTCCTTGAGCATCAGCATGCCGTCGACACGCTGGCTGGCGAGGAAACCGATCTGGCCGTTAGCGGCATACAGCTCATTGAGGCGCTTGAAGGAGCGGTATTCCCTATCGGCAATCCAGTAGTAGCTGAAATCGCCGAAGAGCATGGGACGGTTGCCGGCCGCCAGTTCCGGGGCAAAGGATGTGCTGTAGCAGGGGCGGTTCAGGATGGTATCCGGCGTGCCGGCCATGACAGACGGCTGCCAGATGTAGTTGCCGTTGTTATCTTTGATTTTGCGCAGGGCCTTGATTGTATCATCGTTCAGGAGCCATACGGCCTTGCGGCGGTACGGGATGCGCAGGGAATGATAAAGGTCGATGACATCATCGAAGGTAATAGAAGCCGTCGTGACCGTAACCCCAACTTCTGCAGACGGGAAGACGCCGGTCGGCTTGTTCTTGCCATCGCCAGTCAGGAAGGCTTCTTCTTCCTTCGTACCGATGCGGCGGGCGAATTCGCCGGCAATATAGCTTTCCAGGTCGAAAACGCTGTCGTTCAGCAGTTCTTCCGAAACGCGGATGGCCGTGCCCAGCTTGTAGGCACCGATGGACTGCTGGCCGAAGGTATCCTGGCTGTCCGGGTAGAGTCCGTTTTCTTCCATCCAGGATGCTTCCCCATGTCCCGTCACGATGGGAATCTTACGGTCGCCGCTGGTGTGGATGACCGTGGCCAGGCTGCGGAAGAAATTTTCTTCCTGCAGTTTGTCGATGAGGGAGTGTAAAATGAAGTGTGTAAGTTACCGGTAACCAATTTACTAACTTACGCA
>ERZ772901.1605-NODE-1605-length-16818-cov-5.564994_pt1 | contig 16818 bp, 13 predicted proteins | sample MGYA00512123_ERZ772901 | MGnify/ENA primary metagenome ERZ772901 (study PRJEB29015, sample SAMEA2737711) | human gut metagenome | biome: human gut; feature: human-associated habitat; material: faeces | place: China | collected 2012 ...
ATTTTAACACAATATTATATATTAGTCAAACTATTTTATTGCTATTTTATGCGTTTTCTATCGAACATTTTCATCGTACAGAACAGTCTGTCATATATTATGTTTTGAATTTTGCTTGTATTCTATTCAAGCATTAAAAGGAGGCTCTTTCGAGCCTCCTTACCGCAAATGTTCTACCCTATTCCGACTGATACTTTGTCTGAATGTAACTTAAGATAGTTTTTAACAAATTATATTACTTTTTTTGACTTTTGATCTGTTTTTGTAACTTCATCCAAACCTATAAAGTACATACCTTTTCTTTTTGTTTTTTCAAGATGGATTTTTTCCGAATCAACAAGCAAATCCGTATAGGAATTATTTTCAGATTCGACAAAACAGAATATTCTGAATTTTCCGAAAGTTACGGTTTTGTTGGCTTTATGTGCAGAATCGGAATATGCGAGAATATTCGTTTCTCTATTCGGAACTGCTACAAAAAGAACCTGCTCACCTGTCTTTTTATCCCGCAATTTACAAGCTCTGATAAAAGTGTATTCGTTTGAATAATTACTCTCAGAAAAATCAATATGTTCAAATACAGTATATTCGGCATTTCTGTTTATCATAGAAATTTTATTGTTTTTCTTTGTGTAAACGGCAGGTATAATTATTTTTGATTTCTTATCTAAAGAAACAACAAATACATTGCTACAACCCACCATAAACTGAAATAACACCGAATGTTCGTTCACTCTTCGATTATTTTTAGAAAATAGAACTTCGTCACTAATATCAGCAAAATATTTAAATCTGTATTTGTGCCGATCAATATATTTATATAACATACAAATCACCAAAACAATAGGTGAACAAGCAAGTATGATTATGTAAATAGACGAATCTCTTGTTTCGGCTGGACTAATAATTTTATTACTGTTTCTCTCAATCAATGTCACAATAAACATGATTACATAAAAAACACCAACAACTATAAAAGTTATTACCGCATATTTTTTATTATTTTTCATATTTTTAATCCCGATCAATAATAAGACGGACTGCTGCATTGCCAATACTTATTTCCTATTGGGCGACCACAAGACCTACACTGTGTCTGTTTTTTAGGAAGTGGTTTAGGAGCAGGTTTTGGGTTTGAAGGAGCATACACTTTTGGCTTAAAACTACGAGAATTATTCACCACATTTTCAATTGAAGTTGACCAACGATTAACTCTTTGATTTGAGTTATTAACATTGTAATTGTAATGATTTCCACTGGATGTTTTAAAGACATTTGATATACTAGCAAAGAACATAGTACTGAGACCATCTACCGCAGAGTGTTGAACAGCTAAATTAAAATCTTCCCCTTGTCTTGAGTATTTCATTAAAGATCCAGTAAAACTAATACCGCCCTTTATTAAAACACCTGCTACAGCTCCAACGCCCAAAACATCTACTGCACCAAGCATAGCACCCGTTCCAGCACTTACAAAAACTGAGCCCCAATCAACTTCATCAATACTTTTACCAGATATAATTTGGCCAAAAAACTCAGTAGCCCCCCCAATAAGAGCTCCAAAGATTATAGACGAACCTGTAGGATCAGAAGAATAAATAGGATTATTAGCGCAATATGCAAAAGTATTTCCGTCAAGAATAGATGTACCAGCCTGAAAATAACCATCGGCGTTGATAAAGCGGTGGGTTACGGCGTCGTAGTAACGGCTCATCAGGTAGTAAAGACCTGTTTCTGTGTCCTGATAATAACCTCTGTAACGGAACGGATTCAAATTACCGATATGGTTCGGGTTTGTGATTGCATTTCCGTTATTATCGGTTATAGAAATCACATTACCCCAAGCGTCATATTCATAGTGCGCTTTGAGTTCACCCACTCCGTTATAAATTCCGACAATATCGCCACGGGAATTATGGGTGTAATAATACGAATATTCGGTACCGCCGTCAGTCAGAGTATATCTGACATTATACAAAATTCCGTTTGCATCGTATGAATAATAGAACTTTGCGTCGCCACGGGTTTCATACAATAGCTGACCATTGAGGTACGCATATGTGTATTTTACTCCGTTTACGGTTTTAGTTGTACGAACACTGTCACTGTCATAGCCATAGCTTATGCTTGTATCACCATTTGTGAGTGTTGCAAGCTGTCTGCCGTTTTTCCATGTCATTGACATTCCGTCACGGTATGTCAGAGGGTTGCCGTTTGCATCGTATGAAATATTACTGCCGTTAACCTTTGTCAGCTTATCCTTCCAGCTTGTATCGGTGTACTCATAAGTATTGCCGTTCTGCGTTCCTGTCGGATAACCGTAGGTCGGATCAAGAACCTGTTCATATTTATTTTGCAGGTTTCCTGCTCCGTCATAAGGAAATAGTTACAAAAGTTTTTACTTTAGTTGTTGATGAGGCTCTAAGAACCTCATCAACAACTAAAATGCAGTTTGTTTTACAACTTTTTGCAGAAATAAACCTGTTTTTTTATTTTTCAGTGTACTTCGCAGAATCCGCTATCTTGTCTAAAATCTTACTATCCACTGCTTTTCCGTAAGTGTACAATGTGATGACATTATCTTGATTGTAAAATTCTATATAATCTTCAACCTGTGATTTCCCGTCAAAAGAAACTAATGCCTCACCTATCATTGTTCCCAATGAATTCACAGAGCTATTAATACTTACAGCTTTGAAAAAGTTATTACTGCAAATGTTATCCTCTGTCGTGTTATCGTCAATTTTTATTGAATCGCCTATCTGAAAACAATCACCTACTCTACTTTGAAATAAAAAAATCTTTCTATTATCACTTTTATCACAGAAATACAATAAGCCATTTTTCTCTCCCTGTTCCCAGTTATCAGGTACTTTAAATGACATTGTACTATTGACACGCACCTCTTTCCATCCAAAGTATAAATGAAAATCTAAAGTTTCAGAAATTATCGATACAAGTAAATAAATCAGAATAATCAAAAATAATATTATCGTTGTAGCGATAGCTTGTTTATATTTTTTAACTGATTTCATGATCATAATTTCTCATCACCCCAATTAATTTTAGGTTCAAAAATCCAAGCATTCGAATCATATCCAGAGTTTTTCTTATCTGTAGAGCCTAAGTCAGCAGGATTAGCATGATTAACAGCTATTCTCAAGTTATAAGCCCTATAATGCCATGATATTTCAGAATTAATTCCTGGAATTGTCCTTCCTTTTAAATATTTCTTCTTATATTTTTTATTTATACTTTTAATTGCTTTAAATATAGCTTCCGCAACAATTCTCGTTCTACCCATATTGAACAATGTTGAGTAATTAGGATTTCTGTCAAAATAAAATTTAAGCACGCCTTTTTTAGTTAAAGTGGAATAAATATTATATTTTTTCTTATTTATGTTTATTTTACTTGTAATTTTAAATCCGCTTTTTGTACTTCCACTATAGCTATTTGAAATTATATTCTTGCTCTTTGGTGAGTTTCCTGAATAATCAACATTATTTATTGCATTATTCTCACAATAAGCAAACATATTTGTACTTAGCGGAGTTCCTGACTCGGTGTCACAATAAACATCCGCATTTAAAAATCTGCCTGTGAGTGGGTCATAATAACGGCTTTGGAGATAGTACAAGCCTGTTTCTTCATCATAAACATAACTGCGATAGCGGAACGGATTCAGTTTGCCGACTGTGAGTGTGCCGTTGTTTTCGGTGAGCATATTGCCCCACGCATCGTAGGCATACTCTGCGACTGCTTTGCCGTCTTTGTCAACGATTTCGGTAATATCACCCTGCAGGTCTTTGATATAGTAATACATAGTACCGTTGCAGGAAACAGACATTACTTCGCCCGAATTATCGTAGTAGAAGAACAGCGTATCGTTGCCCTGAGTGAGTGCAAAAAGATTATTACTGCTGTCGTAGTAATAGTTAGTTTTCACTCCGTCAACAGACTTCTGTGTTCTCATACCGTTTGAGTCATAGCTCATCTGAATGGCTTTATCGGAAGTGTTTATATTCTTGAGAATTCTTCCGTTTTCCCACTCAAAAATCATATCATCACGGTACGTTAATGGGTTACCGTTCTTATCATATGTGATACTGTCGCCGTCAAACTCGGTGAGTTTATCTTTCCAGTTAGTATCATCATACGAATAGGTTCTTGTTTCAAGTAATTTTACAGGTGCCCAGTTAGTTCCGAGTGAATACGATTCCATTTTTTGAATGTTACCGTAGTTATCATAAACTATTCTGATATAGCGACCTGTTCGAGTATCTGCATACCATACAAGCTGATTTAGTTCATCGTATGTATATACAGCCACCTTTTTACCGTTTTCATACACATTTTCTACATTACCTGTGTCTGTGTAATTGTAGCCGTAATCAAGAACCTTGTCAGAACTCAACTTATAACTAATACCGCCAACCATATTGGTAGTAGCATTGCTTTCACTACCGTGATAATAAGAATACTGCTTTGTAAATACGGTATCACTCTTATTCTGTTTTGTTGTTACAGTTGACACTCTGCCGAAATCATCTGTTGATGTTTCGTTAGTTACACCGTCATTGCTTACAAATGACTTTCCGTCATCATCTGAACCTGTTGTAATGGTCTTTGTCTGACCGTTTACAGATGTCTTTTCAACTGTATTACCGTTTGAATCGGTAACAATGTAATGAGTAAGGCTGCCGTCTGATGATGTATGATATTCGCTTTCAAGCGAACCGTCAAATGTGTAGTAGTAATATGAGGGTTTCGCCGCTTGAATATTCAACCGCCTTTGTAACAAGACCTTGCTTGTTATAAATCATCTCGGCAATTTTACCTGTTTCACCTGTGATTACAGAAATATTGCCATAGTTATCGTAAGCATATTCAAGATAATCACCGTTTGCATAAGCAGTCTTTGTAAGATTACCGTTACTGTCATATGTATGACTGGCAACAGTTACATTGCCTATTTTAGTTGACACAAGATTGTAGAAAACATCGTAGTTAAATGAGTAGTCAAAACCATTGTGTGTGATTTTTGATACAGAGCCTAAACCGCTGTATGTATATAAGTTTTCAGAATCACCGTTTTTAACAGATGTAAGATTACCTGATGAATCATATGGGTAGCTTGTCACATTATCATCTGCATCAGTAATCGAAGTTACATTGCCGTTGACATCATAAACGTACTGCGTTGTGCTTCCCTGTTCATTGGTTTCGGAAGTTACATAATTACCTGTGCTGTCATATTCAGAACTTGTCTGCATAAACGGTTTTGTTTTGTCAACAGATTCGGACAATACTTCATAATCAACATAATTGTCAACCTCTGTATCATCGTCTGAATCGTTACCTGCACTGACTGAAGAATCATCTTTTAATCTTCAGATTGTTTAGTCACATACCCCGTTGCTAAAATATTCAGTTCAGCGTTGGTAACCGTCATTTCATTTTCATTATAACCATATACAAATGCAAATGCAACATAGGATATTGTCTTGTCATTATTTTTGGAAAACATGACAAATATTACAGTTCGTTTTTAGCAGTATTCACCCACGATTTTGTAAAGTAAATATAGGTTGTTTTACAAATTATTGCAGAATGTAAAGCCATTGTATTTTTGCTGTAAATAGTTAGTTATTATTATTGACCAAGATAAAATCAAGGAATATAATTTGAACGAAATTTGAAAAAGTGCTGATTAAATCGGTATTTTCAGTTTCAATCAAATATCGGGGTAGAAATAAAATGATAGAAAAACTATCACTTGATTTTGTCAGAAAGATTTACAATATACTCACCACGGGAAATGACGATGTGAATTTTTATTGTATGTGTCTGCAAAATCAAAATCGTGAGGCGGCAACAAACAATCCTGTCAAATTCGGACTCGAACTTATAAAAATCAATATTTTGTGCAGACTTCCGTTCTGCAACAAACGGATTTTCACAAAGACTGTCGGCAAGGATTATCTCTCGCAAATATTCGTAAGACCGTCAATTTGTGAACTTGCATCGGGTATGCTCGACAATTCACACCTTGTCACCGATATATTCGGCTCAGCTTTGAATCAAATTAAAGATGATGACAAAATTTTTACAGAAATTGAAAATGTCACGGGCGTAAAAGGTTTTGCTCTGCTGAGAAAAAAATACGGAAAGCAAGGTCTTACAATTTCTCGGATTTATAAAAAAATAAATGCGGAGCTTAAAACACTGATTGACTATAAATTAGAGCTTTCATTGGTTGAAAATTCGTTTTTTGAGAACCGATACATTGTGCGTATGATTGACATTGCACAATGTAATAATATGAAGGTTTCAGTTGTGATAAGGTCGATATACCCGAAAGAATTTATAAAGCATCTGCTTGACAGCCACCAAATAGGTTATGACGAACTTATTGTAACAAACGGAAATAATAATGTTATTGAAACAGATGACAAAAGTCACACCTGCGTTATGAGCAATAATTATGATTTCATTAAGAAATATGCAAAAATGGGTTGCAGGCAAATGTATTACCGCTGTCCTACCGTTCTTATGGAACACATTGACAATCCTATTAAAGATGAAAAATTCAAAATGCTGTACAACACGATATGCGGTATGAATCTTTTCAGCGGAATAAAAAGAATGAGCAATGAATATGAGCTTGGATATATGTGCATTGCTCCCGCAATTGTAGGTTTTGCATCGGAGTGTATTGAAAGATTACGCAATACAGAAAAAATGATTTTCTTCTGTAACGAAAATTCAATATTTGCTCAGACAGTCAGAATATTAAGTGAAAATACTGATAAACTGATGTTCTTTCCGTGGTCAGCTCTTGCAACAGATAAATACAGAACCGTTGCCGAATGGCGAAAAATCATTCCCGAAATGCCTGTTTTCAAATATGCAAAGCTTGGTGTTCTTGACAAGCTGATGAGGTATCCGCTTTCTGAAATTGACGGAAAAATCAGCGATGACGAGCTTGCAAAAATTATGGCAACCGCATGGATTGATAAGGATAGTGACGGTGTTGAAAATACGGTACAGGTCGTTATCAACGGCAGTCGTATTGTTGTGAGTGTTGATCCGTTACCCGAAAAATGTGCAAGCGAAGAATTTGCAAAGACGATTTATCGGATTGATAAAAGCATTGTTTACAACGGAATAAGCATGAACAATTATCTTTGTGCCGATGATAACAATGTTTTAGCTCTTTCCGAAATCATTCAAGGCAACAAGCCGTTACTTTGGAAAATTGACAAAACTGAAAAGCATTGGGTTTATTCTAAAAAAATTGATACCGCTATTCTCAAAGAGATATACTCTGCTGTATGTGACTTTGCAAACGATTATAGGGACTACTCAAAAGTTACAAACAGCAAATGCAAAATCAGCGGTGACGACGCTCTTTCGCTTTATTTAAGCGGTATTGAACGCATAAAAAATATTACTCAGGAGTGATTATATTGATTTTATACCACGCATCTACAATGTATCATCTTCTGTGCTGTATAGTACACAAACTGGCATATCATCCAAATGATGACGCAGAGCTTTTGATGCTTGAATACATAAAGCCTGATAAAAGCAGAAAATCATTTTTAAAACAGGTGATTGATTCGGGATTTTTTACAACAGCAAGATATGTTCCCGAACAAAAATTCAAGCTAAAAAAAGGCAATGCACTTGATAATACAAGCAGTGAAAAAGAAATTAAATCCGTAATTGAAAATATTTCTAAAACATTTGAAAATTGGCTTGATGAGGACATAACAAAATTTGAGGAAATCTATGTTGCATCAGACCAACATTCACTCGGTATTTATCTTACAAGCAAAAGTATTCCCTATCATTATTTTGAAGATGCAAGCGGAATGCTTTCGGAACAGTCAAGATATCTTTCAATTACCAAAAGCAACAATATGACCAATCATATAATCAATGAATATCTTGGTTGTATGGGACGAAACAGTTGCGTCAAGTCAAAACTGTGCGACCTTCGTCATCAGCAGAAAGGCTTTTATGATGAAAAGGCGGAAGATTTCTGTATTTACGATATTTTAAAATACAAAATTCCCGACAGAGTACAGGATATTCTAAACTTCTTTGGCGATATGCCTCACAAAATCAGAGGCGACAAAAAGATTTGCCTTTATCTTACTCAGGATTTGAACACACTCAAAATCAAAGACCTTGACCTACAGGAATTAATGATGACAACGCTTGTCGATTATATGTGCAATGATGAGTATGTGCTTGTTGTAAAACCTCACCCAAAGGACAGGTGGCAAAATTACAGAAGAATTTTTTCTGACTGTATTCTGCTTGAAAAGTCTGAGCCGTCGGAACTTTTACCGTTTGTCATCGACCGTGAGGTTGATATGGCTTTAACGGCTAGTTCAACATCAATCAGGGGCGTTGACAAGTTTGCAGTTCATTCCTACTACTTCACAACCGACATTGAAACAAGCCGTGAAAGAATTGACGATATGTTTATCGCAACTTTGTTATTAAAAGAACTTGGTATTCGCAATGTAAGTTCAATACGCAATATAAATGAAACTCAGATTACGAACTTTCTGAATCGCTACGGCATTGCTTTAGATAACGGTGATACTTTGATTGACGGCGATATGGAGAAAGTCGATAATCTTGATGTTTATGATTACAGACTTTCGCTGTTACTAAACCTTGGCAACATAATAAATTTCAATCCTAACATACCGACTGACGGTTTATATATTGTCACCGCTGACTTCACTCCGAAAGACTCAAGTCTTATGAGAGAAAAACAGCTAATGATATTTGCATATACAAATGATAAAGAAATTCAAAACAAGCTTGAATCGCTCATTATTCGCAAACAGCTTAGATATACGCAGGCAGACATTGCTGTTCGCTGCAAAAAAGCTGACAGCGAAAGTATTGAACGGTTAAAAGCAAAACTTGCAAGAGATATTGAATGGGAGAAATAAAAATGGAAAACAAGAAAAAAGTTGTGGCATTCGTGCCGATGAAATTAAACAATGAAAGATTACCCGGTAAGAACACAAAGGCATTTAAAGGAGGAAAACCTCTTCTCACCTACATTCTTGACACACTTACAAAAGTTGAAGGTGTTGACGAAACATATGTTTATTGCAGTAATGAGGAAGTTAAAAAGTATCTTCCTAACGGCATTAAATTTCTTAAAAGAAGCGAAAGCCTTGACACATCAAGCACTTTGATTATTGATGTGCTTAAAGCATTTGCGGAAGATGTTGACGCAGATATTTATGTGCTCGCCCATGCAACAGCGCCCTTTATCAAAGCAAAAACAATTGAAACTGCAATTGATAAGGTAAAAAATGAGGAATATGATTCTGCCTTTACCGTAAAGCCGATTCAGGAATTTTTGTGGATGGACGGCGCCGCTTGTTACAACACAAACAAGATTCCGAGGACACAGGATATTCAAAATGTGTTTGCGGAAACAACTGGCCTTTATGTTTACACTAAAAAGCTTATTAAAGACGGCAGAAGAATCGGCAGTAATCCATACGGTGTAACTGTTGATTTTATTGAAGCAACCGACATCAACAATCCGATTGATTTTGACCTTGCACAGGTAATTTTTGATCATTACATTAAGAATAATACAGAAAGCGATAATAACGATAACAATGAGTAATATTAAAATTCTTGACTGTACTCTCCGTGACGGAGGTTATGTAAACAACTGGCACTTTGGCAGAAAAGCAATTGAAACAATGCTTTTTAACTTTTCAAAATCAAACACAGATATAGTAGAATGCGGTTTTCTGACAAACAAGCCTTATGATCCCGACTATTCGCTCTACAACAGTGTTGAACAGCTCAATGAGCTTGTAAGTTCAGACAGCAGTATGAACACGATGTATGTTGCGATGATTGCAATCGGTGAGCGTGAAATCAATCCCGTGCTACTTTCAGAGGCAGATTCAACTGTACTTGACGGAATCAGACTTACATTTCATCCAAATGAAATTGATCTCGCCTTTGAATGGGCTGAAATTATAAAAAGTAAAGGCTACAAGCTGTTTATGCAGCCTGTAGGAACTACAAATTATACCGATAAACAGTTTCTTGATTTGCTTGAAAGAATAAATAAACTTGAACCGTATGCGTTTTATATTGTAGATACTCTCGGTGTGATGTATGAAAAAGACCTTATCCGTCAGGTGTTTCTCGTTGACAACAATCTGAAACCGTCAATCAGCCTTGGTTATCACTCGCACAATAATTTTCAGCTTGCATTTTCAAATGCACAGGCGCTTTCACAGTACAATACAAAGCGAAATATAATCATTGACTGCAGTGCAAACGGAATGGGACGAGGTGCAGGTAATCTTTGCAGTGAATTATTTATGGATTACCTCAACCGAACATTTTCAAAGAACTATGATGTATTGCCTGTTCTTGAAATTGTTGACCGTTACCTTATTCCGATTTCACTCAGCAATCCGTGGGGCTATAATTCGGCTTATTTTCTTTCAGCCGCAAACAATTGTCATCCGAATTATTCGTCATATCTCATGGCAAAGCATTCGCTTTCAATGCCTGCAATCGGAAGTATACTCAAGCAGATTCCGCAAAAAGAAAAGCGATTTTTCAACAAAGCGCTTATTGAAAAAATTTATCAGGAATACCAGAGCAATGCAGTTGATGATATTGAAATTCTTGACAGACTGCGTAAAAAGCTTGACGGAAGAAATGTGCTTGTTATCTCCCCCGGCTCTACGGTAAAAAGTGAAAAAGGTTCGATTTTGAAATATATTTCAAAGAAAAAGCCCTTTGTAATCTCGGTTAATTTTATTCCGGACTACATAAAACCGAATATTGTTTTTGTCGGAAATTCAGTCAGATATTCCGAGCTTGAGGACAGGCTTAATCTAAAAAAGACCGTGTTCACATCTAACATAAAAAATCTTCCGAAAAAAGCAGTCTGCATAAACTATTCGGAACTTATAAATGCAACAGATGACGCTTCGGACAGTTCAGGTCTTATGGTACTTAAACTTTTGAAAAAAGCGTCGGTAAAGTCGGTTGCACTTGCAGGATATGACGGATTCACCAAAAATCCGCTCTCAAATTACATAAGCAAAAATATGTGCGGTGCATATGATCCGATTTTACTTAAAGAAAAGAACCTTGCAATATCAAAAGAGCTTAAAAAGCTTAAAGAAAAGATGAAAATTAAGTTCGTTACAACATCAATTTATGATACCGAAAAAACAAGGAGCGATAAAAAATTGTGATGAGTACGATTCAGAATACAAAGCGAAAACTGAAACGAAAAGCTAAAAAATTTAAACTTAAAGCCGTAATGAAAAATCGCTTTGTGCTTGAAGGCTTTTATAAGTACGGGGATACCGACAAAAGTCGTTTCAGAAGAATGTTTTACCTCACCTCTCTGCATTTATCAAGCAAACTCGGAAGTGTTTCGGGAGCAAAGCCGAGAGTATATGAAAGAAAAAAATATACAATAAAACCTTGCGTGAGCGCTCCAGAGTCAAGCTTTGCCAAAAGACCGTCCCCCACACTTATGGCAAAAAAGTTTCTTGTAAACGATATTATATCCTTTGATATTTTTGACACACTGATTTTACGCCCGTTTGATGATCCAAAGTCGCTGTTCTTCCTTTTGGGCGAAAAGAATAAATGTCCCGGATTCAAGCGTTACCGTGAACTTGCAGAAAAGCTTGCAAGGCAGGAGGCTTTTGAAAAGAACGGCACTTATGAGGTGACTTTGCGTGATATCTATGAAAAGCTGTCACGATTTGTATTGCTTGATATTGACAAGGCTATGCAGTATGAAATTGAAACAGAACTTGATTTGTGCTTTGCAAACCCGTATATGAAAGAAATTTTCTTGCAAGCAAAAAATCTCGGAAAGACAATTATTGCCGTTTCGGATATGTATCTTTCAAAAGATGTTATTGAAAAAATGCTTAAAAAATGCGGATATGAAGGCTTTGACAATATCATTGTTTCAAACGAATACAATGCAAGCAAGCGTTCGCTTTTGCTTTATGAATACATAAAGGAGCAATACGGAGTTGAGAAAAAGTATATTCATATCGGCGATAACATTGTTTCGGACAATCGTTCGGCACGAAAATGCGATATTGAACCCGTATGGTATAAGGGTGTAAATCCGAGAGGAAATGCGCACAGAGCGTTCGATATGACATCACTTATCGGCTCGGCATACCGTGGAATTGTCAACGCAAAACTGCAAAACGGTGATAAGCAGTATTCGCAGTATTACGAATTCGGTTACACTTATGCAGGCTTTCTTGTACTCGGATATTGCAAATTCATAAATGATTACTGCAAAAATCATTGGATTGATAAAATCCTTTTTCTCTCCCGTGACGGATACATTTTAAAGTCCGTGTACGACCGACTTTATCCCGACAGCAACACGGAATATGTATACTGGTCACGCTCTGCCGCAACAAAGCTTACCGTAAACAGATTCAAAAATGAACTTTTACTGCGATATATAAAGTACAAAATTCCTCGCAAGATGACAATTGCAAAGATTTTGAAGGCTATGGACCTTGAAGAAATGCAGCCGTTTCTTGACGAGGCGGAGCTTACTGCAGACACCCTGCTTACAAAAGAAAACTACGAGGACATTGTCAAGGTGTTTACCGTACACTGGGATATTGTTACAGAGCATTACAGGCGCAGTAACAACGCCGCAAAAGCTTACTATAAAGCGGCTGTCGGAAACAGCAAAAGTGCCGTTATAGTTGATATAGGCTGGGCGGCAAGCGGATTTTCCGCTCTTAGGTACCTTATTGAGGATGAATGGAAGCTTGACTGCAAGGTCAGAGGACTTGTTGCAGGCTCAACCTATCTTCACGATATGGATATAATCGAACCGCAGATGACAAACGACATAATCACATCATATATGTTTTCGCAGAGAATCAACCGTGAAATCCGCCGTGATCACGATGTAAAGCGTATGTACGGAGCTTTTACCGAAATTATGCTCAGCGCTCCCGCACCGTCATTCATAGGCTTTGATTTTGACGATGACGGAAGAATAAAGTATGAATTTGATTATCCCGAGGTTGAGGGATACAGTATGATAAATGAAATTCAGGACGGTATTCACGATTTTGTAAATGACTACACAAAACATTTTGCCAAATATCCGTGTATGATGAACATTTGCGGAAGTGACGCATATGCCGTTTGCAGACAGGTTATTTCCTGTCCCGAATATTTCAGCAATCTTTTTGCCGACTATCCCGTAAACAGAGCCGTAGGTTCTGCATCGTTTGAAACCGGCAGTCTTGGTAAACTGATTGAAAACGAATTTGTAAAGTGAGATAAACTATGATTTTATACTACGCACTTACCACTTATCACATACAATGCTGTGTACTTCATCGACTTACACGCAAAAAAGACGATACCGCCGTATTATTGCTCTCTGACATTCACAAAAATTCGGTTGCATTTTTAGACAGATACAAAAATTCAGGCATATTTGACGATGTACTTTTACTTAAAGAATCGGAAGTAAACGCAAATATCAAGAAAAATGAGCAAAAACACCGTTCTAAAAATTCGATTTTAAAATCAGCCTGCGCAGAAATAAAAAGGGTTCTTCCGATAACCCCAAATTCGGCAGATGAACTGTATCTTTGTCCCGACCACTTTCCTTTTGGCTGGTATGTTATCAAAAACAAGATTAAATATCATTGCTTTGAAGAAGGCTGCGGTGTGCTTTCCGACAACAGGTTTATGATGTCGAATATGAGCCGCAACAAAACACAGACCGCCTTGATGAACACGCTCGGATATTTTGGAGAAAATGACAGCTGTGTTGAAATACTTGCAGACGCTCAGGCACAAGCAGAGGGTTTCACTCACCCTAAAATGACCGATTTTTCAGCAAAAAGAATTCTTGAAAATCTTGATGAACACACGCTTGACAAAGTACTTTCGTTTTTTGGTGTGAATAATACGGTTAAGACGAATAAAAATACAAGTCTGATACTCACTCAGCATATGGCAAATTTGGGAATTATGCCGCTTTGTGACCAGCACAGGCTGTATGAACTTTTTGCAGATTATTTTCTTGAAAACACACACATTGCAATAAAGCCACATCCCGATGATATTGCCGGCAGATACAAGGACATTTTCGGCAACAGTTGTACTGTGCTGCCGTTTGCGATGCCGTCGGAACTTCTCCCCTATGTTTTTGACGGACGGGTTAAAACCGCAATTGCGGCATATTCAACAGCAGTCAAGAATCTCGGCAATTTCTGTGACAGAATGATTTGCTTTGACAACCGCATTATGGACGATTTCAGACATATCCACAGATACTATGCGGCGGTTAAACTTGCAAAATATCTTGGCAAAAACGACAGTATTGTTACAAACGGAAATGAACTTCTGCTTGAAGAACTTGCCAAAAATGACGATTTACAGACTGAATTCAGATTCAGCAATGAAATATCGGATTTTGACGGATATGCCATTGTTTCGGACAGGCTGTGTGAAAACAGAAAAATTGAGGATATCTCAGCTTTAATTTCATCAAAGCAAAACAGAGGTTGGATAATTTTTCTTAATGAAGAACAGTTACACATATATTTTGACGGTATGAACAAGGAAGTATTTTCAAAAATCAGACCGATTTTCATTGAGATTAAAGAGAAAGACAAAACTAATCAGGAAGTGATTTGCTTGTATTCAGAAAATAAAGAAACGCTTGAAAAGGCAGAAAATTACAGTTTGACAAAAGAGCTTAAATATACAGGAGTAACGATTGATTTACATTCAATTTCAAAAAGTGAAAGCGAAAAAGTTAAAATGCTTGAGGGTGTTCTTGAAGCAACGGAAAAGCGGCTCAACGGATATATTGAAAACAAAAAAGCTGTTGACGCAAGGCTTGAGGCAAGGGGTATTGTACTGTGAAAAATACAAGAAAGCTGATTATATTTGACCTTGACGGCACATTGCTCGATACTTCGGACGGAATTTTGCATTGCTATCACAAAACTGCAAGCATGCTTAATTTAAAGAAAAATTCAGTTGAGAACGACAGCATTGTAATCGGCGGTCCGCTCTCCGACGGATTCAGAACACTTTATGATATACCCGACGAAGAAACTCTTGCAAAGGCAATTGACACATACAAAAAACTGTATGCAAACGAGGGCATTACAAAATTCAGTGCTTATAATGGGATTGATACTGCGTTAAGCGAGTTGAAATCAGACGGTTATCAGCTTGGAGTGGCAACGCTCAAGCTTGAAGAATATGCAAAATCCATGCTAAAAAATGCAGGGCTTGCAAAATATTTTGATATAATTCACGGTTGGAACGGTACAGAAAAATGCACCAAAGCATACACCGTTACCAAAGTATTGTTTGAACAAAAATGTCTTGCAAAAAATGCTGTGCTTGTCGGAGATTCTGTGTATGACAAAAACGGTGCAGAAATTGCCGGAGTTGATTTTCTTGGCGTCACCTACGGTTTTGGTATCAAAAAAGGCGACAAAACCAATTCAAGATTTGACACCGTTGACTCCCCTGTTGAACTGACAGAATATTTTAAAATCAACTGAGAAAAATAGTGCTTCAAACACTTGATAATATTCGTTTTATATATTATCTTAAGAACCTCGGGAAGATGTGCGAAAAACATGTATATAACATCTATTGATTCTGAGATTGATTTTGTCGTACAGTTACATTGGGCATAAATTTCTCCTCGATAAAATTTGCATTGCTGTTGTATTTGCTGATTATCTATGATTCGTATCCGCCGTTCCTATAACTAGGAACTTTGATTTTACGTTTTCTCATTATTACTGTCTCTGCTTTTGTCATTGAAAAACTTCCTCTTAAGCTTTAAATTATCTGTTTCCATTATTGCCTTGCGGTTTCGAGAAAACTGATTGTGCTAAAAAGCAAAATCAACTTGTTGCTTAAAATTCAATTTTCTGCTTTAGGCAGTATACTATCACATGATTTTTTATTTTATTCTTTTTCGGTTTGACTCAACTATTGACATTAAAACCATATAAATATTTGCATAGCAAGACCTCCTGCACCGGATTTAACTCGTTGCGGGAGGTTTATTTTTATTCCGATATTTTTGGTTTCATTATTATATCTGTATAAAAATTTCTTCGATCATTGTAAAATCTTACGACTACAAGGGTAATTTTGACGGCAATAATCACAAAATTTCAAGTTTCAAAATTACAAGCGGCAGTGAAAAAATAGGTCTGTTCGGCTCAATTAAGATAAGTCTGTTTGCAATCACCGTTGTAATAATGGCTTTTATAGAGTCCCTATGTGTAACTGCGGTCAATTATGGCAACAATACTAAGGTGGCTGCACATATTGATTCTGCCACTGAACCACAGCCGACCATGGTAAGTCTGCTATGTGCACCGTCTTTATACCATCGTAGGTTGCTCCTGAGAACTCATCTGCTGTGAGAACATATTTTGGGCAATTACCATAGATTTCTGTCAAACGCTCGTATTCTCTTTTTTGTCTTTGGAGTAAGTTCACAAGAATTTTAAGCATAAAAAAAGAGCCTACTGGCTCAGATGTTAAAAATATTAAATAAGTAATTGTTATTGATTATCTTCAATTTTCTGATATACACTTACTTTTTAAGATTTAAAAGAAGGTATCGTTTTATTCACTCCATGCTGTGGAGGGAAGTCGATTACCTGCTCTTTTAATGAAACTTTCTTTGAAATTTTGTCGATAAACGGAATTTTTACATGAAGTCCTGTT
>ERZ772901.1621-NODE-1621-length-16660-cov-13.259259_pt1 | contig 16660 bp, 13 predicted proteins | sample MGYA00512123_ERZ772901 | MGnify/ENA primary metagenome ERZ772901 (study PRJEB29015, sample SAMEA2737711) | human gut metagenome | biome: human gut; feature: human-associated habitat; material: faeces | place: China | collected 2012 ...
ACCGGAAAAAACGGACAATGAGAAAGTTGCCGACATGATTCATACTGGTACTAAGAAAGTCCTTTCCGACAGAAAAGAACGAGAAGAAGCAGAAATTCGTAGAAATCTAATTACATGGGGAGGCATAAGATGAAACAGGAACGTATCTTAATCGCAGAAGATTACAATAATCAACTAAGTTCTAATTTTTATTTTGCTATTAGGCAGTTGAGAAAAACACTCACTAATGAGAAGCTGGGAGAAGTAGGCTTAACGCTTGATTCCAATGTATTGAGAGACATTCTTTCAGGTGGAAATGAAACTGAAACCAAAGTAAGAGAAAAACTCAAAGAACAGCTTTTAAACGGCTATCAACTTCCGGCAGTCAAAAGAAGCAACGAGGAATTAGCCGAAAAGTTACTAAAGGACTTTCTGATAATGGCAACAAAGGCTAAAAGTACAATGTCGGATTTCCGGTTTATACCAATTGAATGTTTCTACGTGGATGCTGCAAAGAGCATCGAGCTTGACAAGCAGGGAGAAATCATTCTGAAAGAAGCAAGCAACCTGTACATTGATAAACCGGAACAAATCGAGGTTTATAAACAAGCCTTAAAAGTACTGGATGAGGTAAAGAAGTTGGGTGACATGGCAGACAAATTAGATACTGTTCCCGGACTCGAACAGGCGGTTACAAAGCTGGTTTGTCTGCGTACCTATCAGGAGCAGATACCACAACTCGACCTGGTACTGACTCCCACCGGCTTCGGTGTGGTATCCAACCAGAATCTGGCCCCGGCTTCAGCCGACAGAGTGAAAAATCTGCTGCAGCAAGTCACCAACGCAGCCGAAGATACCTACGACCGGTGTCTGGAGCTGCTGGTCGGTACCAGCTGGGCAGATACGGCACAGGCCCGTATCAACATCCCGAACCTGATGTATACAGCCAAACAACTGAAAATGTACGTTGATTTTCCTTCAGCAGACGTACACCGTTCCAAGCTGCTCGAGTTCCGGACAAAGATATACCAGGCAGAAGAAAAGATACGGCAGCACGTGTCGGCCGAGTTCTTCGACCACATCCTTGAACAGGCCCGGCACAATGCGTTCACCAAAGAAGAGTCTGCCATGGCCGACTACATGTGCAAGTTCATCGGCTTCTGCATCGCAAAGAACTGGCCGGCAGCAAAGAGCATGCTGGAACGCATCGAGAACTACGCGGAATCCAAGGTAGAGGTATTCACCAGTTACAAGGACTCCGAGGCCTACAAAGTCAAACATTTCCAGACTTATCAGAATGAAAAAGATGATTCCACATACTTTTGGGGGTAGAATCCTCGACTTCCGGTTCCCCACTTCCTGGCAGCAGCTCAACCAAAAGCAGCTTCGGTACGTATTCCTGGTCATCACCCTGTTTTCTCCGGTCAAGGCTAAGACTTACGTCTTCATGCGCTTCACCGGAATCCGTGTCCGGAAGCGAGTGAAAGGAGGATGGCTCTGCACCTTCCGCCTGAACTGGCGTAAGAAACTGAGGTTCATCCTTCAGGACTGGCAGGTGCGCAGTTTCCTCCGGCAGATTGATTTCATCTCCGAACCCAACGCTTATCCCGTCCGGCTGGACAGGATAGGCGGTCGGTATGCCATCGATGCAATGCTACACGGCCTGAGCTTCGAAGATTACCTTTGTTGTGAAAACCACTACCAGGGCTACCTGTATTCGCAGGACATTTCCCAGCTCAAGGCCCTTTATGGCTTCCTCTACAAGAAGAAGCCGGGTGTCAAAGGTTCACTGAAAACCGCCTTTTCCCGCATCAAGGAATACGAACTGATTTCCGTATTCCTCTGGTGGGGCAGCATCAAACTGTACTTCGCCTCACTTTTTCCCCATTTCTTCCAGCCGTTCCACCAGAGAACTGACGCTGATCAGCCGGAACTGCCCGACCTGATGGGCGCGATGAACGCCCAAATCCGGGCACTAACTGGCGGCGACGTGACAAAAGAAAAGGAAGTCCTGCAGATGGACTGCTGGCGGGCCCTGACCGAGCTGGACGCCAAAGCACACGATATTCAAATTCTAAAATCAAAACAAAATGGACACAAGTAAATTCTTTGATGGGCACGCCTATTTTAAAGAACTGACCGAGAAGAACAAGCTGGCCAAAGCCAACTCATTCTTTCCATGTTCCTGTAGCGGTATCAATTCACTCCAGGATGTGCTCGACAATTTCCGGAAACAATCTGCTTTCGTCTGCGTCGATGACACCAACGACGCAGCCACCGAGCAAATCGGAGGCGGCTGGTTCAAGAAGCGCACCTTCACGGTATTCCTCCTGATACGTTACCGCTACGACGACATGACCGAGCGTGCGGCAAAGCTGGACATCTGCCGGCAGCTCTTCCGACAATTCCATTCCCGAATGATTCGTGACAAATACATCTACGAAGACCTGGATTTATCCTTCCTGAATGTATCCCGCATCTACACCCGTGAACTGGGAGAATACTTTATTTCCGGATGCACCGGCTTGTATTTTATGGTCGAGCTGACCGAACCCACAGATTTATGTTATAAGGAGGACGAGTGGAATGGCTAGAGGATGGCATGGAATGAATACAGGGTGGCACAGCCTTGATTCAGAGAAGAAACGGCAAATGGCAGAAAATGCGACTCCTGAAGACCGTTTAAAATACATGAACGCCTGGTCGGAGATGATGGTAAACATTTGGCGTGAGAAGATAGAACGATTGCACGTAATAGACACCTATACTTTACATCGGCAAATCACTGAAAACGTAGCTGGATCAACCGACTTCGCAACCATACAGCACAAATTCATGGAGTACGGCATATACCAAGATTGTGGTACCGGAGTCGGATATAAGAAAGGTAATCAAGGTTATCTTGATGTGTTGAATTACAGTTATCGTGTCGAAAACAGACTGGATGTCCCACGTAAAAGAGGCCCAGGTTGGGGAGGTGGATATACTTCAGGTGAAACAAGGTATCCTCGAGAATGGTTCTCACGTCCATATTATGCCTCAGTTATGGTATTAAAAGAACAGATGGCCTTCATGTATTCAGAAGAATTCTGTGGATTAATCGTTGACGCCATCCAATACAACGAAAGAGTAAGAGGAACATCGTTGAGAAACCGTCTTTGGGGTTCACATTGGAAAAATAAGAACAGGTATTCTTATTAATGTCTTTTTGTAGAATAACTCGGTAAGTTTACTTCGTAAAAAACTCAGAAATATGGCAACAAAAACATTCGAAGAATTAAAGCAACTGGCCATCCAGATCCGCGACGAAAAAACAAACAAACAGAACACAGCCACCCGTGTAGGCACGGCAATGCTGGAACACATAAACAAGCTCGAGCAGGATTACTATGACAAGACAACAATCAACAACCGAACAAGTGAGTATAACGTATCAATAAATCATCCGACTTCCGGTATATCTAGTTCAAACAAATACGACCTCTCAAGTGCGATTGCGCAAGTTCCGGCAGAACTTAGGACGGCCGGGGTGAAGGTTTCCTTCCTGAACTCAGCCGGGAAACCGGAGTCATGGGAGTATCAGGGCGGTTCTTGGGCGGTGGCTAACTTCATCAAGGAATCTTCCGGAGGGAATAAGATTCTGGGTTGGGTAACCGATGCAGCAACCACCCGTAAGCAGGTGTCAGCTAACGAGCGTAAGGCTGGTATGCAAATCTGCTACAAGCCAGACGGGGAAGACTGGGTGAACGAACAGTATATTGGTACTTCTTTTACTGACACAGAGTGGGCTAAGGACAGCAACTGGGAACAGATACCGAATCAAAAGCAAATTACAGAGTTAGAAGGTAAACTCAATGATACAATCGAAAATAAAAATGATGATTTAAAAAATGAATTAATCGGCGGTACTTTTGCTGGACTATCCAACGATGAATTAATAGCTTTAACCGTTGGACAAAAATGGCCATTTGTAAATTTCAATATAATAAAGCCCAAAGATGGATATGTGCATATTATCCGATTTAAGGCATACACAGGAACAACAATATTCTACAAAGTTAGTATTGCATTGGACGGAACAAACGATAATAATACAACAGAATTAATTAGAGTTGATAATGACCAATCAGAAAATGGAACGCTTAAAGATGTCGTTGTAGATACGCAGTTGTTAGATAATGAATACATAGCAATAGGAGGAGCGTTCTGGCATGGGACATCTGACAAAATCAATTCTATGCAAATTGGTTCTACGAATGTACTCAATAAAGTATTGGGTTACTCATTGTACGGAAAATCGAATGAAGCATCTGAAACTATTTCATCATTGTCAAATAAGATAAACGAAGTAGATAGTGTTAGTTCATCTAATAATAATAATATATCTGCTATTATTAATGGCGGTAACTTTGAGTCAATAAATTCAAATAAATTAGAGTTTGATGTGCCGGAATATAAAAGTAATATTACTTCATTCATACCGACAGACTCTGGTACTATGTATTTTGGAAATGCCAAAATTAATGGTGCATCAAAATTAAAAGCTGTTTGGACGAATATATGGACGATATTAAGACCACTTGAGATATATGTATTTAGTCCTGGGAAAAATGAAGTACGAAAGGTTTCCGAATTTATTCCATCAAAAATAGGTTTTCAAAGATTTGAGATAAAAGAAGATGTAGATTTAGAAGAGGGAGATTATGTAGGATGCTCAATATTAATGTTTACGGGTGGCCAAACTGTTTATACACAAGTAGTATATTCAGGCGGTACTATATCTCAGGTTAGTTATAAATCAGGTATTGCATGTGCCGTCATAGTGGAATGCTTTAATGAAAAAAATGTTTTAGGAATTATTGACCTTAACGACAAACTTGATGATAAGTTATATGCTACACTGCAAGATGAAGATATGACCAAATTGACCAATAAATGGGAAACTAAGAATTGGTCTTTTAGCGAATCAGGTGCTACTACATCGCAATACGGTACTACGTCGTATCTAAAAAACACACCTATTTATCACAGCGATAAAAGGTATATGAGGACAAGGGTCGTTGTGGGTAGTGATACAGTATTAAAAATTTCTATTTCGTATGGAGGTGTTAATTCTGGAGAAGGTTGGAGTTTATTTGAAATAAATCTTAAATTGAAAAAAGTTAGGATATATAAAACAATAGAAAATGTTTTGGTTGAAGAGGATATACCAACTGATATGGTAGGCGAAAGAGAATATATTGTAGAAATACATAAAGATTCAACTAATCATATAATTAAGTTATATGATACATTGACTGGTAAGGTAGTAGAGTGTACATATAATGGATGGGAGGCAGGTCGGCAAAATCAGCATTATTACTTTTACTGTGAAGAAGGTACTTTCCCTATAATTAAAAAGTTTCAGGTATTTAGCTTAAATAGACCTGATGTTGTATTTGATGGTGATAGTATAACGGAAGGAGTAGGAGTAACGGATAAAAATAACAGATATGCAGAGTTGTTCAGAATAAATAATCCAGATAAAAAAGTTGTTATATCAGCGAGAGGTTCTGGAGATATAAATCTCACTTTATCAAAATTTGAATCTGAATATAATATATATAGACCTAAGATTCTCTGTGTCTTAATAGGCGCTAACGGAGGTAATACCTTAGAGCGATTCAAATTACTTAAAGAAAACTGCGATAAAATTGGATGTAAACTAATTGTTAATAGACTAACTTGTCAGCAATCTACAGATAAGCACATTGCAGGTAACGAGTTAATTGAATCTCTTGGTCTTCCTGGAGCGAGATTTGATGTCGCAACTGCTAAAGACAACTACCCTTTTGTAGATAATGCGCATTCTGCTCCGAGATATAATGAGGAACTATACTATGACCAGGGTTTGCATCCTAAGGACAATGGACAAAAAGAAATGTACAATAGACTGTATATTGACGTTCCTGAGATTTTTATATAAATGGATGGCAGTAAGTTCTTCATAGAATAACTCGGTTAGTTGGATAGCAACACCGAGTTATTCGTCCCATTAGATTTATTCAACTTACCACCTATTAAACCAATTTATAAATTCTTTCTTAACGTAATCATAACCAAGTACGCCATGAATTGAAGCTGTAACGGTTCTGAATACAGCGATGGTTCCTCCGTTTCTGCATTTTTGCAGAAACCTTTGTGCGATAGAAATCTGATTTAAACCATCTATACTTGCCATCCATATTTTAACAGGACATGGCAGTTTCTTCCCGTAATACAACTCATCATTGTCAGTTAATACAGATTTCTCATTTTCGCCAGTTATTTGATATTCATGGGAATCATCGAGATTTTTAATAATAAAATCTCCTGTCTTATAGGCATTGAATCCAATCATTTTGTTTTTATTCATTTCCCATAAAGCGGTCATATCTGCACCATTATTTTTTAATTCAGATATAGGTTTAGCTATTCCATCGCTCAATGTATAAGTTTTTTCTTCCCAATTAATGCCATCCCAATTATAGCACCATGCGACCATAATAGGAGTTGAACCGTTGCTATTAGAATCAAGCCATGCCCCATTAAAATAGGCATCATGGAATAAATCAATTACAGGCGCATCAAGCGCAATAGCTCTTACAGGAAGACAGCCGCTCATTGCTATATTTAATGCGCATAATCCACCTAAGCTTTGCCCACACAAATATACTCCACTTCTGTCTATATTAAAATGCTCACAACAATATCTAAAAACCGCTGCTGCACAACGTATAAATTGCCAATTACCCATAGAAACACCGTCACCGCAAAAATCCATATTTCTTCGGTTACTTGGTACACCTGTAAACTGCACGACAGCAAAACCGCCATCTGTAAAATTGGGTGGTGTAGATTTATATGTAAAAGCTGTATTACGTGCTCCATGGCAATATATAATTAATTTAGTAGGTTCTCCATCAGGTGTGTAATTTTGTGGCAATAATAAAATCGCTTCATCCTCTCCTATCTCTTCAGAATTTTGTTCAGCTGTAGATTTTAAAGTGTCCTCAAAATCATCAAAAGCAGAATCAATGTTATATTTAAAAAATATAGCTGATGGCCCACCTATATTTTTTAGTGGAAAAGATGAATATTTATATAGAATAAGATGTTTATATTCAGAAGTTCTATTTGCATTAAAAGCTATATAACGTGCATTCCACGGGATTTCAACATTTTCAAATTTATAAGAATTATCTTCTATCAGAACACCTTCTTTTGCCATATAACTAATAATCGTTTTCTTATCCTCATCAAAAAAAGCAAAAGCAATACTTGCTGAAGCAATCGACAGATAGGCATCAATTCTTACAACGCCCTGAATATCTATGTATGAAGTGCAATCTAAGGCCGTAGTACCTACAGTATCTGGCTGCTCTGTAGGTACTTTTACTATCCCAGTGTTAGGTTCAACATTTAACGCATATTGCTTTATAAAAGGATAAACATATTGTTTATATAACTTATATCCACCATAACTGAGAACATTTTGCTTTATACCATTAGAATAATTTATATAATCATCTAGTCTTTGCTTATACATGATAAAATCACCTTTATGTTGCCAATATCCCCACTTCATGTATTTAGCATTAGAGGGTGGCACTACATCTATATCATCTGATGGACTATGCGTTCTACTATAATCAGCTATCATGGATTTATCCTCGTCATAAAAGAACAAATATGATTTTCTTACTGCTGAAGTATCTGGCTGATGAATCACTACTCGAATTACACTAGTAATATCATAATATTTAGATATAACCCCGTTTGCTGAACTTTCTGTATCTACACTTCCGTCTGCATTTACCTTACCCAGTTCTCCTCCAGAACGAATAACTTGAGTATTGTATATTTCTTCGACTAAAATGTCATTTTTATAATTCTGTAAATCCGTTTCTACTTTAGAAGTATATTTATTAGCTTCTTCTATATCATTATATACATTTTCAAACTCTTCGGCTGGTAGCTTAGTGAAATCAACAGTAACACCAGCTCCGTTAGAGTCTTTATTATAATTATTAAAACAGAATCTGAAATATTTTGCATCTCCCCAATTAACAGATGTACCTGTGGAAGAACCTGTTTTATAATTAATAAAAGTGCTTTCATCTTTATCTGAATAAAAGCAAATGCATGGAGCACCGCTTGCATTTTTGACAGTGAAAGTTATCTTGGATGTCGTTTTAGGTATCTCTATAAAATCAGAAGTTAGATACGAAGTAGAATCTGATAATGTACCATCAGTTCTTGACAATAGACCTGGCGACATATCAGATGGTTTAATAACCAATACGTTTGGAATTACAATTTCCTTATTAGTTACGATTTTTTCCCAGTTAGATTCTTTCGCCCACTCTGTGTCAGTAAAAGATGTTCCAACGTACTGTTCGTTCACCCAGTCTTCCCCGTCTGGCTTGTAGCAGATTTGCATACCAGCCTTACGCTCGTTAGCTGACACCTGCTTACGGGTGGTTGCTGCATCGGTTACCCAACCCAGAATCTTATTCCCTCCGGAAGATTCCTTGATGAAGTTAGCCACCGCCCAAGAACCGCCCTGATACTCCCATGACTCCGGTTTCCCGGCTGAGTTCAGGAAGGAAACCTTCACCCCGGCCGTCCTAAGTTCTGCCGGAACTTGCGCAATTCCATAAAATCAAGGTATTATGTTGTTATTTAAGATGCGGTAGAATATAAGTAGAAATAAGGCTACTAGCTAGTTATTTCTACCCATATTCTACTTCACTATGTCTTTTTACCCTACTCCATGACTTCATACTTTTGAGTAACAAACAATCAAAAGTATGACAAATTTATCCAATCTGTTTGAGTGGCTGAAGATTAGTAACCGCCCAAAACACCTCAAAGCAGGTATCATTATTTTTATCATCTGGATTGGCTCAGTCCTTCTTCTTACCACCATGACTATCCTACAAGCTGCATTGACCGGTGCAATATGCGTATTTGTAGCAATGTGTGCTGTAGAATATATTCAAAAAAGCATTGGTGGGAAATGGGACTGGCTGGACATTTTGGCCGGAATACTCCTTCCTATAATTGTAGTTTTGATTATTTACCTATATGGAGTTTTTAAATGATATCGTCAATACAATCAGTAGTATCCTTTCTTCAATCTTCCTCCCGCTAATAGGAGTATTCATGTTTCACGACGCACGGCGTAGAAAAGAGGAAGCAACAGCTCGAAAGGAAGAAGCAATTGCTCGTAAAGCCGAAACGGACAACATTACCAGTTATGCTGCAGAATGGAAAGAACTTTATGAAAAAAAAGAAGCTAAAGTACAAGAGCTGGACAAAAAGATAGACCAGCTTTATGCGGAAAAGAATGAAGACCGCCTACGAATCCGCGAGCTCATGGAGAAAAATACAACATTGGAGTTAGAGAATCAAAAACTGATTATAAAAAGGTGCGACGTAAGAGGATGCGGTAAAAGACAACCGCCCAATGATTATTAACTATAAAAGCAAGTTTTTATGACAACACAACCACGAGGCCTGCGCAATAACAACCCAGGCAACATCCGCAACTCAGATGCGACAGACTGGCAGGGAGAGGTTCCTGCATCTAAAAAACAAGACAAGACTTTCGAAGAATTCGAAGACATGGCCCATGGTTACCGGGCATTAATCAAGCTGCTGCAGAACTACCGCCGGAAATACGGATGCCAGACAATTGCAGACTTCATCAGCCGATGGGCACCCAGAACCGAGAACAACACATCAGGCTATATTTCACGCGTATGCCAGGAGATGCAGGTACCGACGACCTACGTTCCGAACGTGGAGGACAAAACGACTATGTGTGCCTTTGCGGCTGCCATTTCTCAGGTAGAGAATGGAGTTCCGGCTGTAATGGCAGATGTAGAAAAAGGATGGGCATTGTTATGAGAGCTTTAATCATACTTTTTTTCTTCTTTGTGTGTGGTTCGGTGTTTCTCGGATGTAAATCCGGGAAGCACCTTACTTCAGACAGTCACACACAGATCATCGTGCACGACAAACTGGTACCGGTATTCCGTCCGGCTGATTCCGCTGCCATCCGGGCCTTGCTGGAATGCGACTCGAACGGTCGCGTCGTCCTTTCCTGGTTGGACATGGCACAGTCCGAAAACGCACGTCTACGGTTCAAACTGGATTCCATGGGTAACCTGATGGCAGACTTCAAGGTACCTTCAGATACGATATTCATTTCAGGGAAAGACAGTACAATCATTCAAAAATCAGTGCAGACAATAGAAGTGGAAAGAAGACTTACCCCATGGCAAAAGTTCTGCATGGTATTCACCATCGTAGTGCTTATCCTCTTTGTGCTGTTTGCAGTGTACAAAATTCGTGTAATCTTAAACAAGAAATAATATGGCTATAGACCAGGTAGCAACCGTCGAGGTCCGTGTAAACGGTGAAGAAGCGAAGCAGGAGCTCAAGAATCTGGAAACGATTGCGTCCGGATTAAAAAAGGAGCTGGCAGATGCTTACCAAGCCGGTGATACATCTAAAATCAAGCAGGTCACTTCCGAGCTCCGGAAAACGGAAGCTCAGATTAAGACGCTGAAGAAAGATACTACAGCGCTTACTGAGGTAATGAATAACCTCGACAAAGCCACGCCTAAAGAACTTCGTGCCACCCTGACAGCTATCAACCGACAGCTGAACAGCGGCCATATTAAGCGAGGTTCTGCAGAGTGGAAATACTACCAGCAGCAAGCCAAACTGGTGACAGCAGAACTTCAGAAGATAAAGGCTGAAGTACAGGAGACAGAAGGATGGTTGTCCCGTTTCAACAACGGTTTTGCTAAATGGGGCGGCTTGTTGGCGACGGGTGCAGCTACCATCACGGGCATGTCTATGGCCCTGAATACCCTTCGCAACAACCGCGACTCCAAGGAATCCTCCCAGGCAGAGTTGAAGGCCTTGACCGGACTGGATGATGAATCTATCCAGTGGCTTACGAAACAGGCCGAGCAACTGTCCACTACCATGGACGAGTCCGGCCTGCGCATCCGTCAGTCATCCGACGAAATTCTTCAGGCATACATGCTCATCGGTTCGAAGAAACCGGAGCTTCTGAAAGACAAGGAAGCCCTGAACGCCGTCACCATCGAAGCCATGCGACTGGCCTCTGCCGCCAAAATCGACCTGAAGGATGCCGTGACAGCCACCACCGTATCTCTTAACATGTACGGAGAATCAGCTGACCAGGCAGCCCGCTATGTGAATGTGCTGGCTGCCGGTTCCAAAGAAGGTGCAGCCGATGTTTCCGCCCAGGCCGCATCCATCAAGAATGCGGGTGTAGCCGCCTCCGGTGCAGGGGTAAGCATCGAGCAGCTGCAGGGTACCATCCAGATGCTGGCAGAGAAAGGACTGGAGGCAGAACCGGCCGGTACCGCACTCCGTAAGTTCTTCCTGGTACTGCAGACCGGACCGGATGAAACCAACCCGAAAGTAGTAGGCTTGCAGACCGCACTCGAGAACCTGAACAAAAAGTCACTGACAGCGGCACAAATCCAAACCATGTTTGGCGAAGAAGCCTATTCTGCCGCCACTATCCTGATAGACAATGCGGATAAAGTACGCCAATACACCGAAGCTGTCACAGATACGAACATCGCCATGGAACAGGCAGCCATCAACTCCGATACCAACGAAGCTAAAATGGCACAATACCGCAACAGCATCAAGGAGGCCGGCATCGAACTGATGGAGCGACTTAACCCGTCGTTGTCACTGCTTACCGGCTGGACGACAAAAATCATCGTGGCCCTCCCTACCCTGATTGACTGGTTTATCAAATACAAGGCGGTACTGATAGCATCCGGTTCCGCACTGGCCGCATATAATATTACGGTCAATGCAACCACCATCTACACCAAAGCGTATAACCTGATAGTCAAGGTCGCAACCGTATCGACAAATGGATTTAATAAAGTACTGAAGCTGAATCCGGCCGGACTGGTTCTTGCCGGACTAACCGCCCTTGTGACATACATATCCACCAAACTCATCCCCAATACAGACGCAGCTACAGAAGCACAGCGAAAGTACAACGAAGAATTACAGCGTACTCAGGATGAACTGGAGAAGTATAAAAGCATTGAGGATAGATACAAAAATATCGATGCCCTGAATGGCCGTCAGCGTCAGCAACTAAAATCGGATGCAGAGTCCGAACTGGCCATCATCGAAGATAAGTTATCAAAAGAAGTGATAGCTTACCGCAAGTATTATGATGAACAAAAGAAGATTATCGAAGCCCGTACCGATGTAGACGAATCACAGCGTAAAGCCTTGCTTCACTCTCTGGATAACCAGGCAGAAGAAAAAGCTGAGTCCTTGCTGGAACTGGACAGACGGCAAAAGGAGCTGAAGAAAATAATCAACTCCATACCAGAGGATAAAAATACGAATATCACTACAACCATTACAACCAACGAAAAGACAGTCAAAACAAACAAAGAAAATCCCCAGATAACAGCAGAAAACAAGCGTTATTACGATGAACTGGCCGATTTAAAACGTACCTATCTGGCCAGCGACGAGATGACACAGCAGGAATACACCCGTTTCATGGAAGACCTGGAGATGCGTCACCTCGAGAACATGATGGCCATCGCCGGACTGGAACCGGAGAAACGCCAGCAGATTGAACAGAAAATTCTCGAAGCACGAATTAAGTACAAAGAAGAATGCAACAAGCTGGATGAAGAAGATGCCAACAAAGCATCTGAAGAAGCCTTTACCCGCCTAGAGAAACAGTACCAGCTGGAGATTGAAAGTGTGACACAGAAGCATTATGCCGGACTTTCATCAGAACAGGAATACCGTCAGCAGCTACTCGATATTCAGAATGAATATTACGACCAGGTACTTTCTTCTTCTGAAATTTCCGAAGAAAAGAAAGCTGAGATTATTGACAAAAAACAACAGGCAAGCCTTGAAAAATCCCGTAAGAATTACGAAGAAAATCAGCGAAAGATAAGAGAGCAGCTTTCATTCGCACAGAATATAGGTCAGCAGTTTGGCGAAGCATTCGCAGAAATGCTGACAGACTCCGAAACGTCCCTGGGTGACTTCATGAAAGCAACCTTGGAAATAATCCTGGACAGCCTTCAAAAAATGATGATTGCATACATAGCTGAGACGCAAATGAAAAATATTGCAACCCTAGGTTTCATCGGACTAGCTAAAGCTGCAGCTGAAATTGCATTAATCACTGCAGCCTTCCAAACGGCAAAGGCTGTAATAAATGGCTTTGAAGAAGGTGGCTACACCGGCTCCGGAAGACATGACGAACCCAAAGGAATAGTCCATGCCGGAGAATTTGTGGCCAACCGTTACGCCGTCCAGAATCCAGCCATCCGTCCGGTTCTTGACCTGATAGACCAGGCACAGCGAAACAATACCATCGGTAACCTGACTGCAAAAGACGTATCAGCCGTATTATCACCTACCAATAGGATGACAACAAACAACTACTATCAGACAGCCGAATCATCCAGCCAGGAATCAACGGCAGTCATGCTGCAAAATATGAAATGCATGGAGAAACTTCTCAAAAGATTAAACGAGCCGATATTTACCTATACTAAAGCGACTGGCAAAATGGGCGTGAATGAAGCGCAACAGTTAGTAGAAAAAATGAAGAAAAACGTTACACGAACAATAAGGTCATGACACAGCTGTTTATCGATTCTAAAGAAGTGAAGTTACCGAGTGAATTTGAACTCGAACTTGTCACAGAAAATCCATACTTTACCAGAGTTGGCTCGTATACCTATGATATTGAAATAGACTTGCGAGACCCTGCCAATCGTGAGATATACAAAAATATCAACCGATTAGATGTAACCACCCGCATAAAAAGCCGCACGGCTATGCTAATTGTGAACGGACTATGTGCGATTAATGGCATTGAGGTAATACTTTCAATAGAATCCTATACAGCAAAAATTCAGATTATAGCCGGTAACTCGCAGCTGAATTATGAAGGTGGTGATAGCAGTATAAGACAACTCCCTTTTGATGGAATGTCAATATTACCCAGTGAGGCTATTAATACCCTCTTCGGGACTTATCCTGCCCACAAGGCCGTGTATACGCCAATCATCAGCTATATAGACAAGGATGGGAACTCCAATATATTGAATATGGTAGAAGTTGGTGCAGATATTACGTTTACACGAGCAAACAATATCGCTCCACAATATTATCTGCTATATTACATTGATAATTTATTACAAAAATTGGGGTTTACAAAAGGGAAAAACGAATTGGAGCAAAACGACACCTGGTGCCGTATATTCGTAGCTAACCCTTATAAAAATAGCAACCCGGGAGACTTGCTTCCAGACTGGACAATCAACGAATTTCTCGAACAGATAGAAGTATTCTTCAAATGCATTGTATCCATTGATTCGATAAATGGAGTGTACAATATAGTGAACATAGACCGGTACTTTGACAACGCAGGTATCATCTTTATCAATGAGGTGATAGAGGATGAACTGGAGAAAGTATATGACACCGATACGAGTTATTCGTATGCGTATGACAACGTAGCTTACAATCTTCCGAGTGAAGACTATTACAACTACCTCAAACTAAAAGATGGCATACGAGAAGTCTGTACGATAGAACAAAAAGATTCGTACAGAGACTTCAAAACTAACTACGACCAGTATTTTTCAGGCCCCTATCTGCTGACATCAACAGACTACAACCTGGAATACGTGGTCTCAGAATATACTATCAACGATGAAAGTGTAAAAGGATTAAAAATCGTAGACAGGTTGAGAGATGCAGGAGATACGACAAGTCAAAATAAAACTTCTTTTGATATTATACCGGCACAAGTAGATGCAATCGAAATATACAGTAAAACGACCAGCCATTACTTGATAGGGCCTGCTATAAAAAAAGTCCGTTCTGAAACGGAAAGCCAGGCAATCAATGACCTTATCAACGGTAACACAGATGTAAAAGGTGACATCCCTGATAAATTATATGTCGGCATATATTACGGAGTCTGTGTAGCACTTAACAAGGGAACAGGAGAGCACGAAGAAGCGTACTGGGACAAAATGCCCATGTCATGCCATGATAATTATTTCATAAATAAACCTACGACCATGACCGGTTCACAATCCATACTGGAGCTACCATCATACTCTTTAATATTAGATGGTGATAATGGTTTGTTCAACCAGGTGTACAAGAGTAAAAAATCCATTGATACAACCTTGGAATATCATTTCAAATTCATTGCAGACAGGATTTATGAACTGAATAATATTTTTCTAATTTGCAACAAAAAATATTATTGCAAAGAGATACATTATAAAATATCATCAAAAGGCATTGATAAAATAGCTGAGGGGATATTTTATTTAGCGGACCAATAAACAAAAACAGCTCAAATCAGATTACCCTTTCACTTAAAAGTTCCCTTCAAAATGTTTAGTCTCCTCATGCACCGTCATATCTGCCCCTTTCAGGTATTTATTGGTAGTAGAAATATCCGCATGACGTGCCTGATCACGGGCAATGACGATTCCTTCAGCGTTGGCCAAATCACGGATACCAGTGTCCTTCAGTGAGTAGAACTGGTAGCTATCCGGAAACTTCAGTTTTGCCCTAACTTTATTGAAGTAGTTCCTGTACACACGGGTGGTCACCTTCTCACGTGAGGGCTTGAAGCCCTTACCGAACAGATAATAATCATTGGGAGAATTAAAGACGCCCAGGTCAAGCATTGACTTAATCAGTGCATCATTCAGTCCGACCATGCCATCCTTCCGGTTCTTGCTGATACTGGAGCCGATAAATACTTTCTGTTCCTTCAGATTGATGTCAGCCAATCGGATATTGGAGATTTCATCCGGACGGATAAAGGTGTAATAAGCAAACTGACACAAGAACAGGAAATGTGGGTTCTCTTTTTGGAGATACTTCTTGAGCTTCTGAATATCCGGAACCGTCAGGGCAGAACGTTTCTTCTCTTCTTCTGCCAGCTGTCGAATCTTCTCAACCGGATTATGAGTAAGGTATTGCTTTTCCATCATCCAGTTACAAAGTGAAGACAACCAGGTACGGTAGTTATTCCGGGTTCTGGCCGATGAATCCCGGTCAAGCAGCACGTAATCCAAGAAGTCAGAGATGAAAGACTGGTCAATCTGATACGCATACACGATGGCCGGAATATGTTTAGCTGTATACTCCTCAAATACCCGCAGGCGCTTCTCATAATCCTTCAGAGTATTCTCCTTAATGGTGCCAGCTGCATACAGTTTGCCCAGATATATATGATACCTTTGGATAATATCTATATACGGGGTGTATTGCCTGGAGTTCTCCACATTAGCCCAGGGATTCCATCCGGAACGGAGCTTTACATTAAGATTGGTGATGATTTCATTTGCCCGACGACGACGGTCGGTCAGCTTGGGTATTCCATCCAGCATATACTTTTTCCGCTTCATTTTCTGTTCCAGCGGATCGTATGCCGTGAAGTCAATATACCATGTTTTACCAGTATGCAACTTGGGTTCTGTGTACGAAATTACACTCTGAATCGATGCGTTTTTTGGGTCAACGTAATAATCTGAGGGGTAAATCCGATAAATTTATATCTTTGCCGGAA
>ERZ772901.1624-NODE-1624-length-16641-cov-21.952671_pt1 | contig 16641 bp, 14 predicted proteins | sample MGYA00512123_ERZ772901 | MGnify/ENA primary metagenome ERZ772901 (study PRJEB29015, sample SAMEA2737711) | human gut metagenome | biome: human gut; feature: human-associated habitat; material: faeces | place: China | collected 2012 ...
GCCCGGTGGAGCCGATATACATGCCGGGGCGCTTGCGCACAGCCTCCAGACCCTCGAGGACCTGGATCTGCGCACCGCCGTAGGCATGGTCGGTAGCCGTCTCGCGGTTGGTTTCGGTGATGATTTCTTCTGCCATGAAATGATAGCCTCCTGTTGTGGGTGGGTATCTCTATACATCCCGTTTTCGGATGTTCTGTAGGGAGGGGTCTTGACCCCTCCGTGTTTACGCGGCTGCCTGTCTGCGGAGGGGTCAAGACCCCTCCCTACAAAGCAAGATAAACAGCAGCTGTGGTTCTTTAAAATTCCAGCCTCTCCGCTCTTTTTTTCAGCGCGGCGGGCGATAACTGACTGATATAAATGGTCTCGTCGGGGAAATCGGTGACAAGAAAGCTCTTGGGCAGCGTGCCCGGGGCGCAGAGGTCCACGACGGCGCCCTCGCTCTCGACGTGGCGGAAGTATTCCTCCGTCCGCCGCGACGCCCCGGCTGTGTCCAGATCAAACACCCCGATCACATCCCGGGTATTCAGGACAAAGTCCTGACCTGCGTGAAAGTACAAATCCTGCACCTCCCTGTAGGGGCCGGGCATGCCCGGCCCTCCACTCTGCGTCATTGCCCGTCAGCGGGCAGCCGCCGTACTGCTGCGGGCCGGAGTTGTCCGGCTCCTACGCTTCTTCGACCACTCCGCCCTTCACCATCACAATTTTCCCATTGGTACGCGCAAAAGCGGCGGTGTCGCAGGTGGTCACAATCGTCTGGTGCTCGCCCATGCGGGTCAAAAGGTAGGTCTGGCGCTCGTCGTCCAGCTCGCTCAAAACGTCGTCCAGCAGCAAAACCGGGTGCTCACCGAACAAATCACCGACCACTGTAGCCTCGGCCAGCTTCATTGCCAGCACGCAGCTGCGCTGCTGGCCCTGACTGCCAAACACCCGGGCGGGCTGGCCGTCCAGTAAAATTTCCAGATCCTCGCGGTGCGGCCCGGCCAGGCAGAACCCGGCGCGCAGCTCGGCACTGCGCACGGCCCGCATCTTTTCGGTCAGCGCCGTGGCGGTGGGGGCCGCGGTGCACATCTGGTAGTTCAGCGCCAGCACCTCGGCACCGTGGGAGATGTCCCTATAATTCTGCGCGGCGATGGGAGCCGCCGCCGCCAGAAACTTGCAGCGGTGCTCCATGATGAGCGCGCCGTACTCGGCCAGCTGCTCGTCGTAGGTGTCCAGCAGCATATTGCCGTTTGGCGTAATATCGTAGCTTTTCAGCAGGGCGTTCTTCTGGGCCGTCAGCCGCATGTACCGCCGCAGCGCCACAAGGTAGGGCCGGTAGACCTGGCACAGTGCGGAATCCATAAACCGCCGCCGTCCGTCCGGGCCGCCCTTGACAAGCCCCAGCAGGTCCGGCTCAAAGACGACGGCCTGAAAGTTCCCCGCCAGCGCCGCTGCGCGCCCTACGTCCGCGCCGTTTAATTTGCCGGTGCGGCCCGGGCGCTGGCTCTGCCTGCTGCCCACGGTCAGGCGGATGGATTTTTCCACGTCCTGTGTCTCAAACGCGCCCTCGATGACCGAAAAGTCACAGCCGCGCCTGATAAGCTCCGCGTCCTTTGACCCGCGGAAGCTCTTGCCGCCGGTCAGCAGCCAGACAGCCTCCAGCAGGTTCGTCTTGCCCTGGCCGTTCGGGCCGCACAGCACGGTCAGGTGCGGGTCGGGGTGCAGCTCTGCGTGGGCAATATTGCGGTGATCCGTTACTTCTAAGTGCGTTAAGCGCATTACGCGCCCTCCGCGATCTGCACGGTCTGGCCGTCCAGCTCCACGGTATCCCCTGCGCGGCACTTTTTGCCGCGCATCGTGCAGACCTCGCCGTTGACCTTAACGGCCCCGCCCTGGATCAGCTCCTTCGCCTCGCCGCCCGTCTCGCACAGACCGGCGAACTTCAAAAGAGCGTCAAGCTTAATAAAGTCGGTGTTAATACGAATTTTTTCCATACACTATCCTTCTATCTTATCGGTGCATCCGTAGGGGCCGGACATGTCCGGCCCTCAACCTTGCTGCAGCAGCCTTTAACCGGGCGGCTGTTTTTATCTGCAGGGCCGGGCATGCCCGGCCCCTACAACTCAGCCCTCGTTCTTGAACCGTACCGGCAGCACCAGATAGATAAAGTCCTTGCCGTCCTCGGGCAGGAGCTTGACGGGGCTTAAGGGGCCGTTGATTTCCAGCACCATCTTCTCACACTTCGAGAAGCGCAGTGCATCCAGCAGATACCGGTTGTTGAAGCCGATCTCTACCGTATCGCCCTCCATCGAGACCGGCGCGAACTCGTCCACGACCTTGCCCAGCGGCGTCTGGCAGCGGACCGTCACGCGATCCTCGGCAAAGGAGATGCGCAGCGGGTTCTTCAAACGCTCAGTAATAATGAGCGACGCGCGCTCGATCGTGTCGATGAAGCTCTTACATTCCACGGTAACACGTGTTTTTCTGTCCTTCGGGATGACGCTCTCATAGTTGAGGAAGTCGCCCTCGATCAGGCGGCTCATGATCGTATAGCCGTTGGAGGTAAACACGACATAGCGGCGGTTCGCGTCGATCTTCACGTCGTCGTCCGCGCCGCCCATAATTTTCAGCAGCTCCTGCAGTGTCTTGGCGGGGATGATGATGCGGATGTCGCGGGTACACTCGACGTCGCGCCGGATAATGGCCAGCCGGTAGCCGTCCAGGGCCACGATCGTCAGGCTGCCCGGCTCAATGACGAACAGCTCGCCGGTGTGGGCGGGCTTTTTGTCGTCCTGGCTGACAGCATAGATGGTTTTCTCGATCATCTCGCGCAGCATGCCGCACTTGATGGTCATTGTATTGTCGGCGCCGGTCACGGGCAGGCTCGGATAATCGCTGGCGTTCAGCGCGGGGATCTCAAATTCTGCCACACCGCCGCTGATTTTTGCCTGGCCCTCGTCGTTCAGCTCAATGCCGACATCGCCCGCAGGCATACGGTTGACCATGGCGCTCAGCAGTTTTGCGTCAAGCACAGTTTCACCGGGCACAAGCACATTGCATTCAATTGTGGTCGTGATGCCCATTTCCATATCGTAGCCGGTCAGCGTCAGGTTAAAGCCCTCGGCCTTCATGTAGATGCCTTCCAGCACGGGGATGGCGGCGCGGTTCGTGATCGCGCGGGAAACGCCGTCGATGGCGCTGGCCAGCAGTGTTTTTTCGCATTCAAATTTCATGTTTCTATCTCTTTCTCCGGCTTTTTTGGAAAAAAGCCTCGGCAAAAAACGTTCAGCGGTCTCTAGGAAGGGTGCTCCTTCTGTTTTCCACAGCCGGAGCGGTGTTTTGTAGGTGTGAGGAAGTGTATTTTGCGGTTCCGTTCACAGAAACTATTAAACTATGGTAGTAGTCGTAGTAGGGGGTGTTAGTTTCGTGGAAAACTCCGCGGGACCCGATTGCGCCGCGGAAAATTGCGGGTGAATTGTTTTGAACAGTCTGTGGACTTTTCTGTGGAAAACCCGGAAAACCCCTTTTTTTAACAAGCCCCGTGGAATACGCGCTGTTGATAACTGAAAACTTTGTTGAAAAACGCGGCGTTCTTTCTTTGCGTTCTTTCTTTGCAAAGAAAGAACCAAAGAAATTCTAAATGCTCGGGTGAGAATGTGCGATGCTGCGTAAAGTACACCCCAAATCCCGTCCCCGGGTTAAAACATTAAAAGTTCTTTGGTTACTTTCTTTCAAGAAAGTAACTCAAGTGCGGACGTTTTTCATGATGTCGCTGCACATCTCTTTCAGGTGCTGGTCGCGCTTGATGTTTTCCTCCATCGTTTTGATGGAATACACCACCGTGGAATGATCGCGCTGGAACTCCTGCCCGATGGCCTCCATGCTCATGCCGGTCACCTCGCGGATAATGTACATCGTCATCTGCCGCGCCGCGCTCACATTCGCATTGCGCTTCTTGCCGCGGATGTCCGACGGCATCACATTGTAGGTGCGCGCGACCTCGTTCAGGATCTTCTCGATCGTGACCGGGATCGGCTGGCTGTCGTTCAGCGTGTCCTTGATCGCCGTCGTCGTTACGCCGATGCACGGCTCGATGCCCTCCAGCAGATAGTAGGCGTTCAGCTTTTTGACCGCGCCCTCCAGCTGGCGGATGTTCTGCTTTAAGTGGTTCGCAATGTACTCGGCCACGTCGTTCGGCAGGTCCAGATTCAACAGCTCGGCCTTGCGCTTGACGATGGCAACGCGGGTTTCAAAATCCGGCGGCTGGATGTCGGCGGTCAGGCCCCACTCAAACCGGGTGCGCAGACGCTCCTCCAAGGATTTGATCTCCTTCGCGGGGCGGTCCGACGCGATGACGATCTGGCGGCCATCGTTGTGCAGCGTGTTGAAGGTGTGGAAAAACTCCTCCTGCGTGCTCTCCTTGCCGGCCAGGAACTGGATGTCGTCGATCAAAAGCACGTCCGCCTTGCGGTAGCGCTGGCGGAACTGCTCCATCGTTGCCGTCTTGATGGCGGTGATCGTCTCGTTCGTGAATTTTTCACAATCCACGTAGACAATGTTGAAATCCGGGTGGTTCTTCTGGATCTCAATTTTGATGGCGTTCAGCAGATGCGTCTTGCCCAGACCCGACGGCCCGTAGATGAACAGCGGGTTGTACGCGCCGGAGGGGTTCGCGGCCACGGCCTGCGCGGCGGCAAACGCAAACTGGTTCGACGGCCCCTTGATGAAGTTCTCGAACGTGAACTCGTACCGCCCGCTGGGCAGGTCGTTCTCGTCCAGCTTCGGCTTCTCGGCAGCCTTGCCGCCGTCCGGTGCGGGCGCGGCCAGCACAAACTTCAGCTCCACCTCAAAGCCGAGGATCGAGGCAAACGCCTCCTTGAGCAGATCGGCATAGCGCGCCGCCGCAAACCGCATGACGACGTCGTTGGGAACCTCCAGGATGATGATGTTCGTGCCCTCAAAATTCAGCAGATTGAGGTCCTGGATGAAAACTCTGTATGATGCATCGGATACTCGTCCTTTGCAGTACGCCTTGACGGCGTCCATTACATCATTGAAGGAATCCATGATTCTCGATACTCCCCACTTCCTGTTATAAGTGAACGCCCCATATCCAAACAGGGCGCAGAAATACTAAATACAGTATACCACAAAACCGGGTTTTAAACAACACCTATATATAATAAAGTAGGAATTTTTTTATACGCCGGAATTGTTGAAAATTTTTAGGCGGAGCAAAGAAAAATAAAAGTTTTCCACAACAGATGCAATTTTCAACAGTAAATAGTACAAAATGTAGTGGATAACTCTCTGTAGCTCCAATTCTTTGACGCGGGAGCGAAAAATTCTGCCCAAACCCCCTTGACAAAGTGGGGGTAAATCGCGTATAATCTAACTCTGCAAGGCTGCCCCAGTGTATGGGCGAAGCCCTGAGCAAACAGCCCATACCGGGATTTCAACAGGAGGAATGAAAAATGAAGCGTACTTTCCAGCCCAAGAAGCGTCAGCGCAGCCGCGTCCACGGTTTCCTGAACCGCATGGCTACCAAGAATGGCCGCAAGGTCATCGCCCGCCGCCGTGCAAAGGGCCGTAAGAGCCTGACTGTCTGATAACTTCAGAGAATTAAGTGAACAAAAGGGTTGCTGATTGTAAAATCGGCAGCCCTTTTTTCAAATATGGCTTTACAGAAGCCGGGATTCATTATAATATATGTGTAGGAATGCCTTCCCCTTGGGGAAGGTGTCCGTGGCCCCGACCACGGACGGATGAGGGAAAACCTTCCGGAAATTTCCCGCAAATGGGTTTTGACCGAAAGGTTTGCCCTCATCAGCCGCCTGCGGGCGGCAGCTTCTCCCGAGGGAGAAGCCTTGGGAGGATACTACTATGCGTTACCGCACTTTAGATAAAAACTGGCAGTTCAACCGGGTGTATGGCCGGGGCAAAAGCTATGTGCATCCGCACTGCGTTTTGTATGTGGCCAAAAACCGGCTGGGCTATACCCGCATCGGGCTGACGGCCACCAAAAAGGTCGGCCATGCCGTGCAGCGTAACCGCGCCCGCCGCGTCATGCGCGCCGCTTTGTCGGAGCACCTGGCCCGGAACATCGGCGGATATGACATCATCCTGGTCGCCCGCGGCCAGACCCCCCGCCTGAAAAGCACCCAGCTGAGCAAAACGCTGGGCAAGCTGTTTGCAAAGGCCGGTCTGCCCGACAAGGCCGCCCCGGCCCCCGTGCCCGAGACGGCCCCGCAATGATCGCCCGCCTTCTCATCGCGCTTTTGCGCGGCTATAAAAAATATATCAGTCCGCACCTCGGGCATCACTGCCGGTTCATACCCACCTGCAGTGAATACGCCATGCAGGCACTCGCCGTACACGGCCTTGTAAAGGGTCTGCTTTTAACGGTGTGGCGCCTTTTAAGATGCCAGCCCTTTGCAAAATTCGGCTATGACCCGGTACCCGAAAAGGGAAAGTGGGTCAACCCGGAGCGAAGGCTGACGCGCAGCCGCGACTAAAGGCTTCCCCCGAGGGGGAAGCTGTCCGCGCAGCGGACTGATGAGGGCAGAGTTTTCCACAATTACCCGTTAAACGGTTGAATGTGCAGCTCCGCAAGCTCCCCCCTCATCCGCCCTCGGTCGGGGCCTCGGGTACCTTCCCCCAAGGGAGAAGGCTTTTCAACTTCCGCCTCTCATGTCTTTGCACTGCGCAGCAGAGACCTACATAAAAATAAAGGTCCCGGGCGCAGACGGGGCAGAAGGAAAGGCTATGTCTTTTATGTATTTCCTGGCCGTATTGATCGGCCCGCTGGTGAAGATCCTGTACAGCTTCATCGGCAACTACGCGGCAACCATGATCGTTGCCACCCTCATCCTCAAGCTGCTGCTGTTCCCCCTGAGCATCCATCAGCAGAAGTCCACGGCCAAGATGTCCGTGTTCCAGCCGCTGATCACCGAGATCCAGCAGAAGTACAAGAACGACCCCCAGAAGCAGCAGGAGGAGCTGATGAAGCTCCAGCAGGAGCACGGCTACAACCCCATGGGCGGCTGCATGCCCATGCTGCTGACGATGCTGGTCCTGTTCGGCTTCCTGGGCGTTGTGTACTACCCCGTACACTACATCTTCGGCGTCAGCAATGAGGCCGTCAAGGCCGCGTGCGAGGCCATCGGCCTGGCCACGACCAACACCTCCACGATGCAGACCGCGCTGATCCAGGCCATCCACAACGGCGCGTCCATCGACCCGTCCATCATCTCCGCCAGCGTTGTGGCCGAGATCCAGAACTTCAACACCTCCTTCTTCGGCATGGATATGTGCGATGTGCCCGGCTTCCACCTGACCCCCATCGCCATCTTCCCGGCCATCGCCACGGTCACGATGTTCGTCAGCTACTTCATCACCCAGAAGCTCTCCGGCATGGATGCCCAGATGCAGGGCAGCATGAAGGTCATGATGCTCGTCATGAACCTGATGTTCGTCACGTTCTGCTTCAATGCCCCCGTCGGCTTCTCCCTGTACTACGGCGTGTCCAACGTGGTACAGATCTTCCAGTCCTACGTGACCTACAAGATCTACAGCCCCGAGAAGTTCAAGGCCCAGTATGAGGCCGAGCTTGCCGCCAAGCGCGCAGAGAAGAAGAAAAAGCGCACCGTCACCGTCGAGCAGAACGGTAAGCAGGTCGAAAAAGAGGTCACCCTGGGCGAGGCCAACAAGCTGCGCCTGGAGATGGCCCGCCAGCGCGAGGCCGAACTCTACAAGGACGAGCGCACCACCCCGCTGAATAAGGATTGATTACACTCCCTGCCTCCCTCTGCGAGGGAGGTGGCCCCGCAGGGCCGGAGGGAGAGAACCTTGCCGCAACCCGAAATATTGCGGGTGACCGTACAGCTCTCTCCCCCACCGCCTGCGGGCGGAGCCCCCTCCCAGAGGGGGCCAAGGGGTAAAACGAACACAAAATAAGAAGGAGGTTCCCCCTATGCGCAGTATGGAAATGAGCGCCAAGACCGTTGAGGCCGCCGTACAGGCCGCCTGCGAGGCTCTCGGCGTTGACCGTGATGACATCAACGTAAGCTACGAAGTCCTCGAATTCCCCACCCGCAAGCTGTTTAAGACCATTCCCGCCAAGGTCCTCGTGAAGGTCGAGGAGCCCGAGGCGGAAAAGCCGACTGAAGTTTCCACAAAGCCCGCCGAGGTTGTTGAAATCTCTGACGAGACCGCCCCTGAAATCCAGAAGGAGGTCGTCGAGGATATGGTCGAGGAGGCCGAGTTGGCCCCCGTCCCCGGTGAGGAAGTCGAGGTTCCCCTTGACATCGACGCCGACCCGCGCCTGCAGGCCGCCGTTGACTACCTGACCCCGATCTTCAACCTGATGGGTGTGGAAAACTTCACCTTCACCGCCGTCAAGAAGGGCGCTGCCACGGTCCTGAAGGTCTCCGGCGAGCACATGGGCGCGCTGATCGGACGCCGCGGCGAGACGATGGAGTCCCTGTCCTACCTCGCCAGCCTCGTTGTGAACCGCATGGAGGGCCCTTACGTCAAGCTGGGCCTGGATGTCGGCGGCTACCGCAACAAGCGCGAGGACGACCTCTCTGCCCTTGCCAGGCGCATTGCAGACCGCGTCATCCGCACGGGCTGCTATTATGAGATGGAGCCGATGAACCCCTACGAGCGCCACATCATCCACACGGCCATCGCCGAGATCGACGGTGTGCGCAGCGAGAGCAAGGGCGACGGCCCGGCCCGCCATGTGGTGCTGTACTCCACCGACCCCGATGCCTGCAACCTGCCTGACCGCGACAACGCCCGCAACCAGCGCGGCGGACGCCGTGACGGTGGCCGCGGTCCCCGCCGTGACAACCGTGGCGGACGCGGCCCCCGCGGCCCGCGTGAGGGCGGCAGAGGCCCCCGCTACGGTGCTCCCCGCCGCGACAACCGCGGCGGCCCCCGCTACGGCGGCCCGCGCTCCAGCGTGCCCGCCCGCGAGTTTGCGGATGCCCCGCGCGACCCCGCAGCCAAGCCGATGGCACCCAAGACCACCGAGCGTATCCACGACGGTGACGATTTCGCCTTCGGTAAGATCGAGTTTTAAACAACAGTGTTGAAAAAAGCAGCTGCTCCTGTGCGGGCAGCTGCTTTTTGGCTTTTATGCGAGCGAAGCGCAGGCCGGAAAGGTCCCGACGGGGCTCCCGCAGTCTCCTGTTCCCCCTCTAAACTCTTTCCACACCGTTTTCCACAGTGATGTTGAAAACTCTTATTTTTCCACCGTTCACAACCGGCTATACAAGGGGCAAAAATGAACCGTTTGTAAACAAGATATAGGCGTAACCACGGCCCGGCACCCCTACAGGTACCCCTTTTCCACAGGAAAACCGGTTTTCCACTGTTTCCCGGAGTTTTCCCTGTGGAAAACTCGTGAAAACTGTGGAAAACTATAAAATAACGGTGTTTCGCAGAAAATGAGCAGAACTTTTTGCGAAAGGCTCTCTGCAGACCTTATTTTCCTGTTGAAAATGTTGAAAACTGCCTATAGTTGTAGAACCCCGCGGTGGAAAAGTCCGAAATGTTGTTAAAAACACAGATGTAGCCGTATGGAAAACAAAGTGGGATGCAGTCGGTTATCAAACGTCCATGCCCGGCAACGAGGATACATCTTCAACCGTATGGACAGCCCAATGTTGAAAGAAAAACAACAACCGGTGAACGGCATCCCGCATAAACTCGCGGGCGGCATATAGGCCGCCCCTACAGCGCTTACGTGAATTACATCCGTAGGGCGGGGTGCCCGCACCCCGCCGCAAGTTCGCGCGGCTACCCTTCAACGGGCAGCCACCTACGTAGGGGGCGGCGTCCCCGACGCCCCGGAAACCTTCTGCCGCCGCCCATCCCCGGGACACCCCCCGGGCCGGGCATGCCCGGCCCCTACCGCGCGGCGGTGGGCAAGCCCCATGCCGTCCATAAACGCCCACGGAGGGGTCAAGACCCCTCCCTACGGACGACCCATCAACGAGTGCCCGGCCCCTACCGCGCGGCGGTGCGGGAACGGCGACAAAAAAACCGAGGCGATCCCTTTTCCCGGGACTGCCTCGGTTCTTTACTATAAGCATATAAGCGCTTAATCGTGCCGGATGGCTTCCAGCGCACTGATCCTGACCGCCTTGTTTGCGGGCAGGATACCGGCTACCAGCCCCACCAGCGTGGCGAATACCAGCGCCGCCAGCATGAGCCAGGGCGGGATGATCGAAATGGCCGCGCTGCCGCCCCCGTCCATGTAGTAGTACCCGCCGCCCATCAGGCCGGACAGGTCCAACCCGCCGCCCTGACCGAACGCCGCTAAAATTGTGGAAAGGTTGTTCAGCACAAAGCTGGCCAGCAGGCTGAACGCTACGCCGATCAGCCCGCCGATAAACCCGATGGTCGAGCTTTCCAGCAGGAACATCGTGCGGATGCTGCCCAGCTCACAGCCCAGCACCTTCATGACGCCGATCTCCCGGGTGCGCTCATAGATGGCCATCGTCATTGTGTTGATGATGTTGATGGCCGCCACAAACAGAGAGACCGCCGCAATGCCGCCGAAGATCATCTGGCTTTTTATGACCTGCTGCTGCATCTCCTCGCGCTGCTGGTTCATCGAGTAGGTGTTGGTGAAGCCCAGGTCGTGGATGGCCGTCTCAACGTCGGTGACGTTCTTCAGGTCATCGACCTTGACGTAGACCTGTTCGTAGCTCTTTTCCTCGGTCTTGGTTTTGGTCATGTCGTTGTAGACCTTTTGCAGCATCTTCATGTCCTGAATGCGCAGCACAATGCCGCTCTGGGTCCAGTAGCCCTTGGCACCGTCCGGCTCCAGCACGCCCACGACCTCCAGCTCCCAGCTGCGGGATTTTTCGGTCGAGCCCTCGCCGGTCCGGATGGTCAGGGTCATCTTATCCTTGTCGATGTCCACAAAGGGCGGCAGCTCCTTGCCGTTGGCATCGGTCTGGCCCTGCCAGCGGTAGCGCTTGGGGCTGTTGGGGCTCTTGCGCGAGTCCTGAAACTCATACCCGGTGGACCCGCCGACCAAAATCTGTAATTTCGCCGCCTTCTCGCTGGCGGGGGTGTTCGTGAGCCAGCTGCCGCTCTGCAGGGCGAAGCCCATCGGCTCCAGCGCGGTGGGGTCGATGCCGATCAAATTGTAAATTTCCATCGTGTAGCGGTCATTGCGGCCCGCCGTGATGGTGCCCTCCAGATTATACGCCTGCGCGTAGGGCGTAGCCGCCGCCACATGGGGAATCTGCTTGATGCTGGCGATGGCGGCATCGTCCAGATACAGCGGCTTGCCGTCGCTGCCGACCATCGTGCCGTAGCCGTAGATCTGCACCTGGGTCAGGTCGCCCCAGCTTTGCAGCATCTCCTCGTTGGTTTTGGTCTGGGCAATGCCCAGCGAGATCATCAGCACGACCATGCAGGTGCCGATGACGACGCCGACGAGCGTCAGCGCCGTGCGGCCCTTGCGGCGCAGCAGGTTGCGCGCCGACAGGCTGATTTCATCAGAGATCTTCATCGCTGTCCTCTGCTTCCAGCGCGGCCAGTGCCTTGGCCTTTTTGCGCTTGCGTACCACGACCACGATGACCACGATCACGACCACTGCGCCGCAGACACCGATGAGCACCCACGCCCAGACCGGCATACCGGTCTGCTCGGGCTGGACGTCATCCATCGACGGGTCATAGTTGAAGTCGTCCATGTTCATCTCCTCGGCACTGACAGAGAAGTCCTTCGAGAAGGTCTGCGGGTTGCCGGAGGCATCCTCGTAGTTCAGCGTGATGATGCCGCTGACCGTGCCCGCGGCATCGGGGATGATGTCAAAGTCCACGCTGCCCTCGGTGCCGGCGGCCAGGTTGCCGAGGTACTGGTAGCCGCCCGCACCCAGATTGGTGCCGGTCAGGCGTGCCTCAAGGTTGCTGATGGGGTTTTTGCCCTTGTTGACATAGGAGAGGGAGACGCTGCCGGTGTCGCCGACATAGATCGTGTCGCCGGACAGCTCGAGCTGGCCGACCTCAAAGCGGTCGGGCTGGCTGACGGGCACGGAAATCGTCGTGGTGCCGCTGACCTCCTTGCCGGTGACAGAGCCGGTGCCGGTCATGTTGACGGTGATGCTGGCCACCGTGCCGGTAAAGCCGGAGGCGGGCATGACCTGGAACGTGACGTCCCGGGTCTGCTTGGGGCAGATGGTGCCGATGTAGCTGGACAGGCTGCCGCCGTTCAGGGAGATGTTCTCGGGCAGCGTCAGCGAGACGATGACGTCGTCGAGGTTCTCATTGCCGTCGGTGGCGTAGAGGCCGAGGGAGAGGTCGAACGCCTGCCCTGCGGTGACGCTGTCGCCGTAGCTGGAGGTGCGCACGAGCAGGTTGGGCGAGGTCGTCTGGTCCTTGTCCACGCACTGGCCCAGCGTGACGCTGAACTGCTGCAGCGGCTTGGCGGTGTCCAGATAGGACAGGTTGATGGGCAGCGTGTTGCCGCCGCCGTTGTAGATGACGTCGCGGAACAAAATGACGTAGCTGTAATAATTATACTGCGCGTTCGCCGCAACCTCCTCCGGCGAGGCCGAGCCGTTGCGGACGTTCTGCAGGCGGGTGGCGTTGGGGTCGTCGTTGCTGTCGAACAGCTGGCCAATCTCGCCGGTGCCGGTGTAGGTGAACACGGCGGAGTTGATGCGCGCGGAGATCTCCTCCGGCTTGACGCAGTACCGCGCCGAGGCGTGGTCCACGACCTTGAGCACGATGTTGATCTTATCACCGACCTGCACGGTGGTGACCTCGCCGCCCGCAGTGTCGGTGACGGAATAGGCGGAGACGTAGACGCCGTCGGAGCTGGTCGTGTCAATGGCCGCCGTCGGCGTGGGGGTGGGGGCGGTGACATCCGGTGTGGTGACGTCGTCTGCCATAACCGGCGCACACAGCGCCGCCGCCAGAGCAAAGGCGGTCAGCAGGGAAAATAGGCGTTTCATGGTTGGTTTGTACCTCCAAATTTTATAACCCCAAGGCTTCCCCCTGGGGGGAAGCTGCCGCCCGCAGGCGGCGGATGAGGGGAGAGCTTGTGTGGCGGCTCCGTGAGCGGGCCGCGGCGGAAACACGCCCCTCAACCGCCCTCGGTCGGGGGCCTCGGGCTTATTACTTTTTCTGTTCCTTCGCTGCCTCCCCGCCAATATCCAGATTCCCTTCCAGATCGGCAAAGAGGGCGTCGCGGTTTTTCTTCTTCGTCTCCTCGTCCTGCACGACGTTGGAGCAGACCTTGCCGTCCAGGATCGTCACAATGCGGTCCGCGCACCCGGCCAGCTCCGGCTCGTGGGTGACCATAACGAACGTGACACCGCTGTTTTTGGACATTTCCAGCATACGGTACAGCACCTGCTTGCTTGTGCGGGAGTCAAGGTTTCCTGTCGGCTCATCGGCAAAAATGACCTTGGGACTGCTGACGAACGCGCGGGCAATGCCGACGCGCTGCTGCTGGCCGCCGCTCATCTCGGTGGGCAGGTGGTTGGCGCGGCCCAGCAGACCCATGGATTTCAGCTCTTTGCGGGCGCGGGCCAGACGGGTCTTTTTGTCCACACCCTTGAACATCAGCGGCAGGGCGACGTTCTCCGCCGCCGTCATGGTGGGCAGCAGGTTGTAGCTCTGAAAAATGAACCCCAGGTGCTGCTGGCGGAACTCGGCCAGCTCGTTCTCGGTCATTTTGCTGATCTCGTGCTTTCCTATGTATACCTTGCCGGACGTCGGCTTTTCCAGCCCGGCCAGCTGGTTCAGCAGCGTGGACTTGCCGCTGCCCGACTGGCCGACGATACAGCAGAACTCGCCTTTTTCTATCGACAAATCGACATTATTCAGCGCAACGACGCGCTCCTTGCCGACGGCATAGACCTTGCGCAGCTTCTCTGTACGGATGATTGGTGCCAAACGCACACCTCCTTACGTGCAATATACCACATATTGTATCATATTTCGACGATGGTGGGAAGATGGGGAAGTTGTAAAATCTGTTTCTTTCCTATATAATAGACGACAAAAAGGGGGCAGACGTTACCATGGATTACACAATTCATCCGATTGCGCATATCCGCACGGATTTTACGGATAAATTCGGCATCCCGCGGCAGAGCGGGCTGGTGCCGGAGCTGACGGCGCGCATCGTGTTTGAGCCGGAATACCGCGACCCGAACGCGCTGGTCGGCATCGAGGGGTATGACCGGCTGTGGCTGATCTGGCAGTTTTCCACCGTGGCGGCGGAGTATGCCGCGGGCAAAAGCTGGCGGCCCACCGTGCGCCCGCCGCGCCTGGGCGGCAACGAGCGCCGCGGCGTCTTTGCGACCCGCAGCCCCTACCGCCCGAACGCGCTGGGGCTTTCCTGCGTGGAGCTGGCGGGCGTCGAAAACGGCGAGCTGATCGTCCGCGGCGCGGACCTTTTGGACGGCACGCCGATCTTCGACATCAAGCCGTATCTGCCCTATGTGGACGCCTACCCCGACGCCCGGGGCGGATTTACGGACACGACAAAGGAATACGCTTTGCAGGTGGTTTGCCCCGACGCGCTTTTGTGCAAAGTGCCGGAAAACAAGCGCGCCGCTTTGTCCGGTGTGCTGAAAAACGATCCCCGCCCCGCCTACCAGCACGACCCGGAGCGGGTGTACACGCTGGATTTCGGCTGCAATAAAGTGAAATTCACGGTGGACGGGGATATTTTGAAGGTTGTTGACATCTTATAAACGGGAAGGAAAGGCGGCGCGGCAAAGCCGTCCGCAGAAAGCCTCCTCGCGCAGCGGGGAGGTGGCCGCGAAGCAGGCCGGAGGGGCTTTTGCGGTTCGCGGCGGCGGTAGGCCGCGGAGGGGTCAAGACCCCTCCCTACAATGCAAAAGACAAAAGGGCGGTACCGGCAAGGTGGAGGGCCGGGCATGCCCGGCCCCTACAGACTGCCCCAAATGGGGTGCCGACGAGAGGGGCAAGGGAGGGCGGCAGCCGTTCCCGGACAAAGATTCCACAATCCGGAACGAGGTACAATAAACCGTACCCAAAAACGCCCTAAAAACCGCCTTGTTCGTCATTGTGGTCAAAATGCACACAACGAGTTTGAAAATCTGTGCAACTTTCTGAACAAAACCCCTTTACGAAAAAGGGGGTTTTTGGTACAATAAAGCTATGCAAAAGCGTTTATCTGGAACTATGCCCGGAGCAACATTGGGGCACGTGCCAGGCAGCGCTGGATTTGTGCGGCCCTGACAACCGCACAGCTCTATAATGCAAAACTCTATAAAAACGGAGGAAAGAAAATGCCCAGAGCTAAACAGTCTATGGACGGCAATACCGCTGCGGCGCATGTAGCTTATGCATTCACCGATGTGGCTGCCATCTACCCCATCACCCCCTCCAGCCCCATGGCCGACACCGTTGACCAGTGGAGCGCTGCAGGCCTGAAGAACATCTTCGGCAACCAGGTCAAGGTTGTTGAGATGGAGTCCGAGGCCGGCGCCGCAGGCGCTGTCCACGGTTCTCTCGGTACCGGTGCCATCACCACCACCTTTACCGCTTCCCAGGGTCTTCTGCTGATGATCCCCAACATGTACAAGATCGCCGCTGAGCAGCTGCCCTGCGTCTTCGACGTTTCTGCCCGTACCGTTGCTACCCAGTCCCTGAACATCTTCGGTGACCACAGCGACGTTATGGCCGTTCGTCAGACCGGCTTTGCCATGCTGGCCGAGAGCAACCCGCAGGAGGTCATGGACCTGTCTCCCGTTGCCCACCTGTCCGCTATCGAGGGCCGCGTTCCGTTCGTGAACTTCTTCGACGGCTTCCGTACCTCCCACGAGATCCAGAAGATCGCCGTGTGGGATTACAAGGATCTCGCCGACATGTGCGACATGGACGCTGTCAAAGCGTTCCGCGAGCACGCCCTCAACCCCGAGCATCCCGCCATGCGCGGCTCCCACGAGAACGGCGATACGTTCTTCCAGCACCGCGAGGCCTGCAACCAGTACTACGACGCTCTCCCCGAAGTCGTGGAAAAGTACATGGGCAAGATCAACGAGAAGCTCGGCACCGACTACAAGCTCTTCAACTACTACGGCGCGCCCGACGCTGACCGCGTCATCATCGCGATGGGTTCCATCTGCGACGTGGCCGAGGAAGTCATCGACTACCTCAACGCCCACGGCGAGAAGGTCGGTCTCATCAAGGTCCGTCTGTACCGCCCGTTCAAGGCTGAGCGCCTGATCGAGGCCATCCCCGCCACCGCCAAGAAGATCGCGGTCCTCGACCGCACCAAGGAGCCCGGCGCACAGGGTGAGCCCCTCTATCTCGACGTCGTCACCGCGCTGGCCAACGCCGGCATCACCGACAAGACCGTCATCGGCGGCCGTTACGGTCTCGGCTCCAAGGACACCCCGCCCGCTTCCGTGTTCGCTGTTTACACCGAGCTTGCCAAGGCGGAGCCCAAGCGTCAGTTCACCATCGGCATCGTCGATGACGTGACGAACCTCTCCCTGCCCGAAGACAAGAACTGCCCGAACACCGCAGCCGAGGGCACCATCGAGTGCAAGTTCTGGGGTCTCGGCGGCGACGGTACCGTCGGCGCGAACAAGAACTCCATCAAGATCATCGGCGACCACACCGACAAGTACGTTCAGGCCTACTTCCAGTACG
>ERZ772901.1628-NODE-1628-length-16611-cov-6.798442_pt1 | contig 16611 bp, 14 predicted proteins | sample MGYA00512123_ERZ772901 | MGnify/ENA primary metagenome ERZ772901 (study PRJEB29015, sample SAMEA2737711) | human gut metagenome | biome: human gut; feature: human-associated habitat; material: faeces | place: China | collected 2012 ...
GATTATTGTACCATGTCTGCGGACAGTTTGAAAGAAACAGAATGAAAGGAAAATCAGGCCGTTTTTGCATTTTTCTCGTGAAAAATGTACGAAAAATAGAATCAAAATTCGGCGATTTGACGATAAAAGTCGTACTTTCACAACAATGAAGCACCTTTTTGTAAAATGTAGGCATGGACATTCCGGCGATTGTGCGGTATCTTATAATCAACAAATTAAAATAGGGAGGGTTTACATATGGGCAGTTTTCCCAAAGATTTTCTGTGGGGCGGTGCCACCGCTGCCAACCAGTGCGAGGGCGCATGGCAGGCAGGCGGCAAGGGCCTTGCCACCGTGGATGTGACCCCGTTTGGCCCGGACCGCTTCCCGGTGGCGCTGGGTCGGCTGGAAATGCTGGAGTGTGACGACAAGCACTATTATCCCAGCCATGAAGCCATTGACCTGTATCACCATTATAAAGAGGACATCGCCCTCTTTGCCGAGATGGGTTTCAAGTGCTTCCGGCTGTCCATCGCATGGACCCGCATCCTGCCGAACGGCGACGATGCCCAGCCCAATGAAGAGGGCTTGAAGTTCTATGAGGATGTGTTTGATGAGTGCCACAAATACGGCATTGAACCGCTTGTGACCATCTGCCACTTCGATACCCCCATTGCCCTCATAAAAAAGTATGGCGGCTGGAAAGACCGCCGCATGGTGGATGCCTATGTGCACTACTGTGAAGTGCTGTTTGACCGCTACAAGGGGAAGGTGAAATACTGGCTCACCTTCAACGAGATCAACATGCTGCTGCATCTGCCCTTTACCGGCGCGGGGCTAGTGTTCTATCCGGGCGAGAATGTGCAGCAGGTGGAGTATCAGGCGGCACATCATGAGCTGGTGGCCAGCGCAAAGGCGGTCAAGCTGGCCCATGAAAAGATGCCCGGTGCCATGGTGGGCTGTATGCTGGCGGCAGGCCAGTATTACCCGCGCACCTGTGCACCGGAGGATATCCGTGCCGCGCAGGAAGCGGACCGCGACAACTACTTCTTTACCGATGTGCAGGCCCGGGGAGCCTACCCGGTGTGGGCAAAAAAGCGGATGGAGAAGGCCGGCATCACCCTACACACCGAGCCGGGCGATGAGCAGGTTCTGAAAGAAGGCACCGTGGATTTTGTCTCCTTCAGCTACTATTCCAGCCGCTGCATCACCACGGATCAGGAGATCCTGGCAGAAGAAAAGGCCGACGGCAATGCGGTGCTGGAAGCCGTGAAGAACCCGTACCTCAAGGCCAGCGAGTGGGGCTGGGCCATCGACCCGGTGGGCCTGCGCGTGACCCTGAACACCATCTACGACCGGTACGAAAAGCCCATGTTCATTGTGGAGAACGGCCTTGGCGCGGTGGATACCGTGGAAGCGGACGGCTCCATCCACGACAGCTACCGCATCGATTATCTGCGCGCCCACATCGAGCAGATGGAAAAGGCCGTCAACGAGGACGGCCTGCCGCTGATGGGCTACACCACATGGGGCCCTATCGACCTTGTGAGCGCATCCACCGGTGAGATGAAAAAGCGCTACGGCTTTATCTATGTGGATAAGGACAACGACGGCAACGGCACACTGGCCCGCAGCCGCAAGGACAGCTTCTACTGGTACAAAAAGGTCATTGCTTCAAACGGCACCGACCTTGCCTGAAATTTGCGAAAAAATAAATTTGTGAGAAAGAATTGGAATTTATGACACCTGAGATCATTGCACACCGCGGCGCGTCCTATCTTGCGCCGGAAAATACCCTTTCTGCGTTCCGCAAGGCGATGGAGATCGGCGCGGACGGCGTGGAAATGGACGTACAGCAGACCAGCGATAAAAAGCTGGTGATCCACCACGATTTTGTCATTGACTGGCACACCGATATGCGTGGCCAGATCTACGACATGACCGAGGGCGAGCTGAAGGCGCTGGACTTTGGCAGCTGGAAGGATGTGAACTATCGGAACGAGAGGATCGCTACCCTGCAGGAGGCACTGGCTCTGTGCAGGGAAATGGAAGGTACCATCGTTCAGCTGGAAATGAAGGCCACCATCGATGACGACCCGGATTTTGTCCCCCGCGTGATCGAGGAGGTGCGTGCAGCAAACATTACCGACCGGCTGGTGGTGATCTCGTTCAACCACGACCTGCTGCGGCAGGCAAAGCAGCTGATGCCGGAGCTGAAGGTGGGCGTGCTGGTCTACGGTGCGTTGGAGACCATGGCGCTGCCCACTAGCACATGGGAAATGCTTGGCCTGCAGAACGGGCTGGAAGAGGATGATTTTCCACAGCTGCCGCCGCTGTCGGTGGAAAATGTGGATGACGAAAACTGCAGCTGGGCCCTGCGCTGGATGGGCAACCAGATCAGTATGCTGCAGGCGAACTTTCCGGGCAAGAGTCTGGTAGAGGTAGCCCAGCGCCTGCTGGAACAGCGGGACCCGGTAAAGTATGTGCAGACGCTGGACTTCAAGCCGGACTGGGTGAGCTGTGAATATCACACCGCTTACCAGCAGCCCAGCATGGTGCAGAAGCTGCATGATCTGGGCATCAAGGCGGCATACTGGACGGTGGACGGGGAACAGGCCGTGAAAGACCTTTGGCCCCTGCAGCCGGATGCCATCGTCACAAACCGCCCGGACCGCGTGCGGGAATGGATCTCTGAACTGGAAATGACAGAATAAAGGGCAGAAGCTGCATCCCTTCGGTGCGGCCTGATTCCCCAAGCAACATCTGAAAAGCAAACAGCGGACAGCCTGCAGGCTGTCCGCTGTTTTGCTATGCAAAAGAGGTTATAAAATATACCCGAGGCTCCGCAGCACGAACAGCCAGAAGGTCAGGCTGAATGCACTGAACAGGGTGGTGGTAACGCACACGCTGCCGGTAAGCACACCTTCGTGGCCCATCTGCTTTGCCATAACGTAGCACGCCGGGGTGGTGATGCTGCCCAGCATCACCAGCAGGGCCACCAGCTTTTCGTCGGTAAAGCCAAAGCGCACAGCCAGCGGCAGGAACAGCGCAGGCAGCACCATCAGCTTGACCACAGTAGCCACAGCGGTAGGCTTGAGGTATCCCAGAGCTTTTTTGCCCTTGAAGCCTGCACCAATGGCAAGCAGGGCCAGAGGGCTGGTCAGACCGGCCACATTGGAAAGGGCCTTATCCAGCATGGCAGGCATGGAAATGTGCAGCATGCTCCACGCAAAGCCCGCTGCAATGCCCAGAAGGATGGGGTTCGTCAGGATGCCTTTCACACTCTTTTTGAGCTTTTCAGCCATATTGCCGGTCTGAGCCTGCGCAGTGGGCGCTTCCAGCATCAAAATGACCACTGCCATGATGTTATACAGCGGCACACTGCCAAGGATCATCAGGCTGGACATGCTGGCATCGCCGTAGATGCTCTGCAGAAAAGCCGAGCCGAGGATGGCAGCCGACGAGCGGTAACACACCTGAACGAACTCGCCCACAAGGCCGGTGCCCTTTAAAAACAGCTTTGCCAGCGCCCAGATCACAAGGATGCACGCCAGTGTGACCGCAAAGCAGAACAGCACATACCGGCCATCGAAGGTGGCGCGGACATCGTTTTTGCCAAGGTCGCGGAACAGCTGCACCGGCAGTGCCACATAAAACACGAACTTGTTGGCCCCGGCCACAAACGCATCGCTCAGAAAACCGGTGCGGTGCAGCACATAGCCCAGCAGCATGATAAAGAACAGCGGCATGGTGCTGTTCATGCTGAACAGAAGATTTTCCAGCATGGCTCACACCCCGCCATGACGGCGCTGCTCTGCCGCCAGCTCCTGCTGCAGGGCAGCTTTGCGGTGGTCCAGCAGCAGGTCTTTGTTGTACTGGAAGTAGCGTTCGCAGCCGTTCTCGGTGAGGAAGGCGTGGGACACCGGGTCCACCGTCAGCTCGGTGACGAACACCACCATCTCCTGGCTCTCGGCAAAGGCCTGCTCCATGAAATCAAAGGCGGCTTCCAGCGCGGCGGAAGCCGTGTTCTGGGCATTCTCCCGCTCCTCGGCAAGGCTCTGGAACTGGGTGCGGAGCAGGTCAAACGCGGGCTGCGTGCTCACGGCCTTGGCACGGCGGAGCTCCGCCTCCCAGGCACGGAGAACGGCATACACCCGCAGGCGGGTGTTCAGCGCGTCCCGGCTCAGCAGGCCGGCGGCCCGCTGCTTCTGGGTCTCGGCGTCGTAATCGGCCACCATCTGGCTGAAATAGACCGCCGGGCCGTCCGGGATATCCTCCGGCACCGTGGCAAAACCCTGCTTGGCCTGCCGCAGGAACGCATAGCAGGCATCGGCCACGGCGTCCTGCTGGCGGGAGGCCGTGAAGCGGGTATCAAGGCCCGCCCGGATCAGGCTGACCAGACTCAGACGCTCATCAAAGGGCGCGTTGAGGAGCCGCGCGTAGACAGCAGGCTTGACCTGCCCGGCCAGAATGTCTTCCACACCGTAATCGTCGCGGTACTTGTAGTAGAGGTCAAGGTAGGCCGAGAAATCCTCGGCGATCTTCTGGTGCTGGATGTACTCCCGGATGAGGTCTTCGTCTGCTTTCAGGCCCAGCGTCTCGTAGGTGTCCAGCAGGTTGGAAAGGTCCTCCCAGCCGCGGGCGGTGACAAACTGGGTGCCGTCCACATCGGCGTTGATCTGGTAGAAGTTCTGCGGGTGCAGCTCCAGATAGCTCAAAATGGCGCTGTGGATGTGGGCAGCGCGGGCATAGTCCTTCCACACGGGCAGGTCCGGCTCAATGTCCATGCGGCGCACGCGGTCCAGCGTAACGATATCAAAGTCGCGCACAGATTTATTATATTCCGGTGGGTTGCCTGCCGCCACGATCACCCAGCCCGCAGGCACGGCCTGATTGCCAAAGGTCTTGCATTGCAAAAATTGCAGCATGGTGGGGGCCAGCGTTTCCGACACACAGTTGATCTCGTCGATGAACAGAATGCCCTCGGAGAGGCCGGTGGCCTCCATCTTGGCGTAGATGCTGGCAATGATCTCGCTCATGGTGTATTCGGTCACCGAGACATCCTTTCCGCCGTAGTTGCGCTGGCGGATGAAGGGCAGGCCCACGGCGCTCTGGCGGGTGTGGTGGGTGATGGTGTAGGCCACCAGCGCCACCCCGCATTCCCGGGCTACCTGCTCCATCACCTGCGTCTTGCCAATGCCCGGAGGCCCCATGAGCAGAATGGGACGCTGCCGGATGGCCGGGATGGCGTATTCGCCCAGAGCATCCTTGGCAAGGTAGGCTTTTACGGTGTGTTCAATTTCTTCTTTGGCTCGTTTGATATTCATAACAAATTCCCTCACGAATTGTTCAGGTCACGGTACAGGTCGTCCTCTTCGGCCAGCGCGTCGGCAAGGGTGCTTTGCGGGCGGGCTGCTGCACCGGTAAATTCCTCTTCATCCAGAACTACCTTCATGGCCCACGGCGGTACATTGGCATCGTCGAACCGCTCCCCCAGAAACAGAAAAGCGGTGTCGTAGGCCGGGCGCTTGGCGGGGTAGGTGCCCATGCCGTCGGTGAAGTACAAAAGGCCCCGCAGGTTCGAGAACTTCTTCTCGGCGCACAGCTGGTTCACGTATTCAAAGGCCGGGCGGAAGTCTGTTCCGCCGCCGCCCCGCAGCTCAAAGTGGTTCATGGCGTGGATCAGCTCGTCCTCATTGTGGATCAGGATATCCTGCCGGATAGCGTTATCGGCCTGGATCAGGTGCAGGTTCATCCGGTGGAAAAAGTTCTCCTGTCCTTTCAGCAGAGTGTAGGTCTCCGCAAGGAACGCCCGCACCAGTTCACCGGAGGTGGAGTAGCTGGTGTCGATGACAAGGGCCAGCTCCTCGATCTTTTTGCTCTCCCGGCTTTCCAGAGGCTCGATGAGGGGCAGGTTTCCGTACACCGAAAGGCCGTAGGTGTAGAAGTTCAGGTCGAACTCGTCCGGGTCCAGCTTTACTTCCTCCCGCAGCACGCAGAACCGGCGCAGAAAATCCCGGTAGCTGCGGCGGCTGCGGTTGGCGGCTTTTACCTGCTGCTTCAGGGCATCGGCACCGTCCCCGGCTTCCTTATCCCGCAGGTCCAGCTCTGTCTGCATCCGCTCCCCGATCTTCTGCCACGTTTTCTGGGGCAGCGGCGTGGGCATCTGCTGGGGCTGGTCAGGCGCATCCTTCGGCCACAGACGGTGGTCGTCGGTCACGAACTCCCGCTCCAGCTGGCGCAGCACACCGGGTGTCTGCCGGGTGAGCCACCGATACACCGGCGCGGCTGCCACCACGGTTTCCTCGGCGGTGATCTGCTGGTAGGCGTTCTGGCGCACATAGGTCAGCGGGCGCTTGACGCTGGTGCGGTTCAGGCTGTCGATAACGTTTTCCACTGCGATATCACAGGCAAGGCTCCACAGCTGCGGCTCCCGGCGGCCTTTCAGCCACAAATGTCGGAATACGCAGTGGAATATGGTGTGCAGATACAACCGGTTGAGATATTTTGGATTGTCCTGATAGAGCCGCAGCAGGTGGCTGGGCTGATAAAACAGGACCTGACCGTCCGTAGCCAGCACCCGGCAGCGCTCGTCCGGGGCGGGGGACAAGGCACTGAGCGCCATATCCAGAAAGCGGAAGTCCAGATACAGCCCGCTGCGCACCACCGCCAGCACCTCGCCGCCCATGCGTGCCTGCCACTCCTCGTGGGTCTCCGGCCGCTGGGACTGGAACGGCTTGCGCGGGTCAAAAAATTTTTCTTTTTGGATCGTTTGGGGCAAAAGTGTCACCTCACTTAGAACCCTCTCAGCTTCGCTGCAAACTCCCCCAGTCATTGCTGCGCGATGCCAGCCCTCTCAGGGATGGGGCCTCTGGCGAAACCGGAAGCTTACCCTTACTGCCAAAGGCTCCCCCTTAGAGGGAGCTGGCGCACGAAGTGCGGCGGAAGGAGTTTTCTGCTGTTTAAAAATCAAAATCGTACCGCTGCTTTTTGGGCTGAGGAACATACTTTTTGTGCTCCGCATCCGCCAGCAGAGCGGCGGCAGCGGCGGCTGTCAGGACGGGAATCAGCGTCTTTTTCATTGGTGATTTTTCCTCAGAGAGTGGCGTCAGTCTTACTTGTTGAATCCGTCAAACTTCAGAAGATTGTCGTAGTCGATCATGTGGCACTGATCGAGCTTATTCACGCGGACAATCTTGTTATCAGGAAGCGAAGTGAAGATGGCGCTGCAGCTGTAGTGCCCCAGATTTTTTCCCCAGGAGAAGTTCGCCTGATACTGTTTCCCCGGCTCGGGGACAAAGCGGAAGCCCGCACGGCAGAGTGCGCCGGTGTCCTGCGGCATATCGTCATCAGGTCCGAGTTTGATCTTCGGTGCGCTGCCTGGGACCCGATCATACGGAAGAGAGTACTGGATCTCGATTTCCTGACCGGCCGGAATACGGATTTCAGCCCAGCGGTTTTTATCCGGGAAACGGGCCGTGGCGGACGAAGGCGGAAGTCCGAGTGACTTTCCCTGGTTCGGCAGATCTGCAGGAGCTTTTTTCGTGATGCCGTCGAGATAGTACAGCACCTGGTTATGCTTCCCGTCCCAGGTGTAGCAGAAGTCGGCGTCGTCCTTGGTGACCGTTCTGACGGCAATCATGCCTTCACCGCCGACTCGCATCAGTGCGGTTTTCCCTTCTGTCGGTTCCACATAGTGATTCGGGGGAGGGGTAACAGCGCAGCCGCCGAGAAGTGCTGCGGAAAGAGCGGCAAAGGCCGCTTTGGAAAGACGCATCCGGATCAAGTCAGAGCTCCTAAAAAACCGACCCCTCCCATGGAAAGGAGGGGTTTCGCTCCGGCTATTTTAACCGGGGGCAGGACACTGTGGCCGCAGCCTCCGGCTGAGATGCGAGAGAGATGAGGCAAAGATCAGGCGACTTCGTAGCCGGCGTCGACGATTGCCTTCTTCAGAGCATCCTCGGAAACACCGGTGCCGCAGGCAACGGTGGCTTTGGCGCCCTCGAGATCCACATCAGCCGACGTTACACCGGCGACACCTTCAAGCGCCTTTTTGACACGCGCCTGGCAGTGACCGCACATCATGCCCTTCACGGGAAGCGTGACAGTCTTTCCTTCAAGGGGAGATGCGCCGTATCCGGCAGCTTCCACTGCCTTCACGAGGGCGTCCGCCGTGACGGAGTCATCCGCCTTCACACAGGCCTTGGCGCCTTCAAGATCGACCTCCGCGGAGGCGACACCCGGCACCTTTTCGAGAGCTTCCTTCACGTGAGCCTGGCAGTGCTTGCAGGACATACCGGTGACAGCGAGATTCAGGGTTTTCGTATCAGCCATTTCAGTTGAGTTCCTTTCTTCAGGAGTTTCAGGTTCAAGAACAGGGCAGGCTTTGGGCTCTGCCGGGATTGCTTCAGAGGCGGCAGCCTTAGGGGCGGCCGTAGACTCGGAATTCTGGAAAGCGCTCTTAAAGAAGCGAAGCCGGAGCGCATTGGTTACCACGCAGACACTCGAGAGACTCATGGCTGAGGCGGATACCATCGGGTTCAGGATAATTCCGAACGGATAGAAAAGTCCGGCCGCGATCGGAATGCCAAGCGTGTTGTAGATGAAGGCCCAGAACAGATTCTGGTGAATATTCCGGATGACGGCCTGGGAGAGCCGGCGGGCGTCCGCAAGCCCGGTGAGGCGGTTCTGCGAGAGCACGATGTCCGCTGAACCGAGGGCCACATCGGTGCCGGTGCCGATCGCGATACCGACATCCGCCGCGGCAAGTGCAGGAGCATCGTTAATACCGTCTCCCACCATGGCGACAAGGTTGCCTCCCTTGCGGAATTCCTCAAGAATCCGGGCCTTGTCTTCAGGTTTCAGACCAGCTCGGACCTCGTCGATTCCGGCCTGGCGCGCGATTGCGCGGGCCGTCAGCTCCTGATCACCGGTAAGCATCACGAGGCGCAGTCCGGCTTCATGAAGAGCGGCCATTGCTTCTTTCGCGTCGGGCTTCAGAGGATCCTGAAGGGCAATAGCGCCGAGAATCCGCTTCCCAAGCGAGAACCAGAGCACGGTCTTTCCTTCAAGGGAGAGCTTTTCAGAAAGCGCGTTTTCCTTCTCACCGAGTCCCGGTCCGAGTTCGGACATCAGACGGGCATTGCCGGCCAGAAGCAGCTCACCGTTCGCGGTGGCACGGATGCCGGCACCCGGCACCTGCATGAAGTCCGTGAGCGGGAGAGTCGCGAGGCCAACGTCAGCGGCGCGTTCAATGATCGGGCGGCCGAGAGGATGTTCGGAAAGCTTTTCAATTGAAGAGGCGAGCTGCAGGAGTTCATTCCGGTCCGAATTGTCAGAGGGAATGAGATCGGTGATCACGGGCCTGGCCTGTGTGAGCGTGCCGGTCTTATCAAGCAGCATAGTCTTCACGCGGCCCATCAGTTCGAGTGACTTCGCATCCTTCACCAGAATCCCAAGGCGGGCGGCGCGCCCCGTACCGACCATGATGGCGGTAGGCGTGGCGAGACCAAGCGAGCACGGGCAGGCAATCACGAGAACCGAAATTGCCATCGTGACAGCGAAGGAAAGATCCTTGCCGAGAACCAGCCACACGATCAGGGTCACCAGGGCGATACCGATCACGATCGGGACAAAGATCGCGGCGACCTTATCCGCGAGGCGCGCGATCGGTGCCTTGGTGGAAGTCGCTTCCTCAACAAGCGCGATGATGCGGGAGAGCGTTGAATCTTTGCCGACCCGGGTGACTTCAACCGTGAGGTGGCCGGATTTCGCGACAGATGCTCCAGTCACTTCCTTGCCCGGAGTTTTCTCAACCGGCAGCGATTCACCAGTAACAACGGACTCGTCCACCCAGGCGAGGCCGGTCTTCACACGGCCGTCAGCCGGAATGGTTTCACCGGCTTTGACAGCGAGGAGATCCCCCACCTGCACGGAGTCAATCGGCACAGTCACTTCAGCGCCGTTACGGATCACCGTGGCGATTGAGGGACGAAGTTTCGCCAGAGCGGTGACAGCCTCCGTTGCTTTTGATTTGGCGCGCGACTCCATATATTTGCCGACAGAAACGAGCGTCGGCACCATAGCGGCGGAGTCGAGGTACAGGTTGCCGAAAAGACGGCGGACTTCCTCTGTATTGCCATCAGCGGAGGCGAATGCCATCAGGTAAAGCGAGACCAGCCCGAACAGATAGGCGGTGCTCGAGCCGATCGCGACCAGCGCGTCCATATTCGGGTGACCGTTGAAGAGGGAACGGAAACCGTTGATATAGAAATGACGCTGAATCAGAAGCACAATGCTCGCGAGGATGAATAGCGTGAGCGTAACCGGGACGGCGCCGCGGGTGCCGGAGAGAGATTCCGGAAGCCAGCCCTGCATGGATCCCATGGATAGAACCATAAGAATCACGGAAATAATGGTGGACCAGACCAGGGCGCGCCATCGCGTCGCGGCTTCTTCAGCAGCTTTTTTCTCCTGACTTGTCTTGGCTTCAGGAGCGGCGCCTTCCGGCGTCGCTCCGTAGCCAATCTGGGCAATCCGGCTGCAGATGGCTTCGTTCGTGACTTTGGTCTCGTCGTACTCAGTCGTAAGAGTGTTCGCGAGCAGATTCACGACAGCGCTCTGCACGCCGTCCATTTTTCCGACTGTCCGCTCGATAGCGGCCTGACATGCCGCACAGCTCATGCCAGTGACATTGAACCTTTGTTTTTTCACTTTCAGGGTTCCTATCAATTTTCATGTAATGGACATTTTAGAACTTAATGCTAAAATAGCAATAACGATATAAATGAAACCAAGTATCCTAAGAGATATCAATAAATGACTCTGAACGCGAAGAATGACAAGTACGGATGCCCGGTGTGCGAGAAGATCGCCCGGGAGGAAGGGCTGATGAATGATGTGGATGACACGCCATACTGCCCGGTTGAAAAGACCCTGTCGCTGATCGGCGGGAAATATAAGGCATTGATTCTTTGGCGTCTGATGGAAGGTCCCATGCGTTTTTCACAGCTCGCGAGGATCGTGACCGGAGCAACACCCCGCACGCTCACGCGGCAGCTCCGTGAGCTTGAGGATGACCATCTGGTGCACCGTCATGTGTATGCCGAAGTGCCGGTTAGGGTTGAGTATTCCCTGACTCCGCAGGGGGAAAGCATTTATCCGATTCTCGCCTCGATGTACCGCTGGGGAAGCGGCTACCTGAAGGCTCATGGCAAGAAGGTTGGCTGCGCGATGAAGCCGCCCGCGGGTATGGAAACCGAGGAAGAGGATGAGGCCGCAGCGGCCTGATCTTCGCTGACCGGGCGTCTCGCTTTTATCAGAAGCAATGGGATACACTCTTGATACGTATTTTTCAGGAGTAAAGGCATGAAACTCGGTGTCATCGGCGCGGGCAACATGGGCCGCGCGATCCTTTCAGGGATTCTCGCGTCCGGTCTGATCACAAAGGACGACATTGTGGCGTCCAATCGGACTGAAGCCGACCGTGATAAGACAGAGAAGCTCGGTGTCAATGTGACGGCTGACAACACGGACGTCGCGCGCGCGGAATGTGTGATTCTCGCGGTGAAGCCGGCTAAGCTCGCTGATGTGATTCATGAGATTGCCCCGGTCGTCGGCACGGATACTCTGATTGTCAGCGTGGCAGCCGGCCAGTCGATCGCCCTCATTGAATCGCTTTTCGGAAAGCCTGTGCAGGTGGTCCGCGCGATGCCGAATACACCGGCGCTCGTCCGTGAGGGGATGACCGCGCTCTGCGCGAATAATCTGGTGTCTGAGGAGTCGTTCGCATGGGTTCAGGCTCTTTTCGCGACCTGCGGCCGTGTCGAAGTGATTCCCGAATCCCTGATGGGGGCAGCCGGCACGGTGAGCGGCGCTTCTCCCGCCTGGGTTTACATGCTGATTGAGGCGATGGCGGATGGTGCCGTGCGTGACGGAATGCCGCGCGCGCAGGCCTATAAATTCGCGGCTCAGGCGGTTCAGGGCGCAGCCAAGATGGTGCTTGAAAGCGGGCTTCATCCCGGTGAACTGAAGGATCAGGTGACGAGCCCCGGCGGCACGACGATTGAAGCGGTGCGTGTTCTTGAGGAGCGCGGATTCCGCGGCGCCGTGATTGACGCGATGGGAGCCTGCACGGCGAAGAACGACTGTATCGCCGCAAAGGCAGCCTCCGCTGTAGCGACGAAGAAAGAGGCGCAGGCGCAGGAACCTGGCGCGCTGTCCAATCTCTTCCGCGCGCTGAAAGGCTGAATCGCCGGAAACTGACCGTTTTTCGGGCAGAGAAACAAAAACCGAACCGATGTCAGATCGGTTCGGTTTTTTTTGTTGGGAGACCGGCATGCCGGTCAGTCTTCTTCTGGCGGCTCCACAAGGACAGAGCCTGAAGTGAGTTCCGTCAGATCCTTGGTCAGCGCCGGGATGGCGTCCCGGGGAATCGCGAGAACGTACTCCGCGTCCATGCCGAAATTGGATTCTGAGATGCTGGCCCGGTACTGCGGAAGAAGTCTGAGAAACTGCGTGACGTAGCGATGCTCGATCGTGACGCGGAGCGGTACGGTGACGAGCCGCTCCGCGGTGGGGAGTGTTTCGAGCGCGAACTTCACGGTTCCCTGGTACGCGCGGATAAGACCGCCGGTACCGAGCAGAATGCCGCCGAAGTAACGGGTCACCACAACCGCGATTTCACCGACCCCGCAGTGAAGCAGCACGGTAAGCATGGGGCGTCCCGCGGTGCCGTGAGGTTCGCCGTCATCACTCATTCCGACCTGGGCGGTGGCGCCGGGAGCGCCAGCGGCGAACGCCCAGCAGTTATGCCTTGCGTCAGAGAATTCTTCCCGTATCTGATCAATAAAGGCTTTCGCTTCTTCGGGAGATGTGACATGGGCCGCTGTGCAGATAAAGCGGCTTCGCTTGATGGTCTGCTCAACCCGATGAAACTGCCCGAGTGCAAGATCCGGCACCGGATAGAGAAAATCATTCGGCATAAATGAGAATGAGTATTAATTGCAAGTGTAAAGAATTGTATCTGGTTCCCTGCCAGTCTTGTATTTTTCTTAATTCCGAGTAAAGTACTCAAGTATTGAAAGGGCGCCAATTCTGGTTCTCTGGCTCCCTTCTCATGGTTTGCTTCTGGCAAATCTCCTATATATTTTAAGCCTTCAGCCGCTCCCGGCCGAAGGCTTTTTTTTAACCCGAAACTGCGGAGACGCCTGAATTACGCGGTTTTCAGCGGTGCAGCTTGATGCGTTCCACGTAGTAGGAGATGGCAGAAATGGACATCAGCGCATAGCCGAGGAGTTCTGTGCTTTCTTCAGAAAGGCGCTTCGCGATGTACTTCGGGCCTTCTTCTGAGATGAAGAGAGACCAGAGGTGGCCGGAGCCGTAGAGGCGGGAATAGACAAGGAGCATACCGAGACCGGCGATCATGGCGACAAAGGATTGAGAGCGGACGAAATGCGCGACGCCTTCGAGCGCTTCCGACAGCCCCCGCTTCCAGACGCGCCAGAAAAGAATCACGAGGAAGACCGCGAGAACAATCTGCCAGGCGCTCTTTGAAATAAAGTCGAAATAAGCGTCCTGCTCACGGATGAAGAGTGATGTCATAAAGCCTGCCATCAGCAGGATGCCTCCCCGCTCCTCGGGGATCAGTTTCGCCAGGGTGAAGAAACTGCCCATTGAGATCAGCAGCACGATGTCCTGTACCCACTCGATCGCGGTTTCAGACTCAACCCCGTAGCGGGACTGCCAGAAACAGGCCGCAAGGCAGAGCAGATAGATGAGGCCGCCGGCCAGCACAGCGAGAACGCCGTAGCCGAAGGTTTTGAGGTTTTGCTTATCGCGAGGCGTGAGTGTCATGATTGATGAACCTGTTTCTTCTTTATTTTTTTAGCGGATAGAGGTTCTGTCCGTTTTTTTCCGAGGCGGTACATTAGCAAAATTTACGGGTTTGTGAAATTCCTGTGAAGGTATCCCTCCTGAAATAAGGGAAAACGGGGTACACGAAAAAGTGATGACGCTTTCCGCCTAAGGGTGTCATCCGGCGGTATCCTCTAAAGAAAAATTCCGTTTCAGATTAAGAAATAGTCTGTTTCCTCCTTCAGACTACGTTTTTTGGGATATTCCATGGAAGGATTTATTACTCAGGCGAGCAACTTTGTCTGGTCGCCCGCGCTGGTCGCGCTTTGTCTTCTTGGCGGCCTTTGGTTTTCGGTTCGGGGCCGGTTCCTTCAGCTGAGACTGATCGGCGAAATGATCCGGCTTCTCTTCCAGAAGAAAGTGGGTGAAGTCGGTATTTCGAGCTTCCAGGCACTCACCATGACGCTCGCCGGCCGGGTCGGTACCGGCAATATCGCGGGCGTCGCTACGGCCATTTGTTTTGGCGGTCCGGGCGCGCTTTTCTGGATGTGGGTTGTGGCCTTCCTCGGGGCGTCATCCGCCTTTGTTGAATCAACGCTTGGTCAGGTTTTCAAGGTCAATATCGACGGCGAATACCGCGGCGGTCCGGCTTACTATATCGAGAAGGGCCTGCACAGCAAACCTTTTGCTGTGCTGTTCGCTGTGGTGACGGTGCTTGCCGCAGGGTTCCTCTGCCCGGGCGTTCAGGGCAACTCAATCACGAGCGCCTTTACGCACGCCTTCGGACTGAACACCGCGGTCACAACGGTTTTTGTTATCTCGCTTCTCTGCTTCATTATCTTTGGCGGCATTACCCGTATCGCGCAGTTCACGGTCGTGGTGGTTCCGTTCATGGCTCAGATCTATATCGTTGCGGCTCTCATTATCGTCGGCGTGAATATCGACAAGTTCCCCGCGATGCTGCAGCTGGTTTTCTCGTCCGCTTTCGGCGTGAATTCGATGTTCGGCGCCATGCTGGGCACCGCGGTGACCTGGGGCGTGAAGCGCGGCCTGTACTCCAATGAAGCCGGTCAGGGTACCGGTCCTCACGCGTCGTCTGCCGCCGCCGTCTCTCATCCGGCGAAGCAGGGTCTCGTGCAGGCGTTTTCGGTTTATATCGATACGCTTTTTGTCTGCTCGGCCACTGGGTTCATGATTCTTCTCACGGGCTGCTACAACGTGATCGGTCCGAACGGGCAGACAATTGTGAATAATCTGCCGGGCGTGGAAGTGGGACCGGCCTACACGCAGGCCGCTGTCGAAACGCTGATGCCGGGCTGGGGTTCCCCGTTTGTGGCACTTGCGCTTTTCTTCTTCGCCTTTACGACGATCATTGCTTATTACTATCAGGCGGAGACGAATATTGTTTACCTTTTCCGCGGCTCGAAGCGGGGCGCCGCAATCTTCGTGCTGCGCGTCATTTTCCTCGTGGGCACGGCCTACAGCTCAATGAAGAGCGCGGATCTCGCCTGGGCCATGGGTGATATCGGCATCGGGATGATGGCCTGGGTGAACTTCATCGCGATTCTGCTGCTTCAGGGAATCGCCTTCAAGTGCCTCCGGGATTATGAGGAACAGAAACACCTGGGGCTTGATCCGACATTTGATCCGGCAAAACTCGGTATCACGAATGCCGAATACTGGACAGAATCGCAGCGTGAAACCAATACGATTCTCGAAAAATCCTCCGGTGTCGATAACCGTGTGCTTTCTACCCTGCAGGAGAAGCGTGAGCTCGAAGCCGCGAAGAAGGGTAAGAGAACCGGCCTCTTTATTGATAATGACGGGGATGACTGAGAGTTCCCCCGTTCTTCCGGCATAGAAAAAAGCGTTCGTCATTGGAAGATGAACGCTTTTTTCGTTTTCTCCGGAACAAAGTCAGTACCGGAGTAAAGCGGCCGCGCTAGTACGAGACCTGGCAGGTGAGGCCCCGGGCCCGGACACGTTCAGCGATCGCGTCAAGCTCTTCATGCGTTGCTTTCTGCAGGTCATGCGCCGGGGTATCGCGGTCAATCGTATAGATCGTGACAAGTCTCGGTCCGATCTTTTCAACTGCGTCCAGCCAGGGACCGACATACTTTTCATCGACGTTATCGACCCGCTTGCCGTCGAAAGATCCGTGAAGGAACATCGTCTGAATGATGGCGCGGTTTCCGAACCGTTCCATTGCTTCGAGGATCTTATCGAGATGCAGAGCGGCATTGGGCCGATCAACCCGCTCAATGTATTCCTCATCTACGGTGTCAAGCTTCAGCTCAGCGTTGTCGACCTTGAGAAGCGCGTCAAAAATGGGCTGACGCGTGATAAGGAAGGCGTTTGTCAGGACAGAGACCTTCGCCTTCGGGCAATACTCATCACGGAGCTTCAGAACGTCATCCACGATTTCAGAAAATTCAGGGTGACCGGTCGGTTCGCCGTTCCCGGAGAAGGTCAGCGTATCGGGGAGCTTCCCCTCGGCTTTCATTTCCTCGAGCTTTTCCCTGAGCATCGTACGGATGAGCCCCCGGCTCGGCATCTTCTGATGCGGACGCGTGTCGGCATTGAAGCCGATCTCGCAGTAAATGCAGTCGAAGGAGCAGATCTTGCCGTCCCCCGGGCAGACATTGATACCGAGAGAAATGCCGAGACGGCGGCTGTGAACGGGGCCGAAAATGGGTGATGGGAAAATTATCGTAGACATGTTTTTTTTAGGTTAGGGTCTTTGTTCCATTGTAGCCGCGGGAGTGAAAGCAGTCGGGG
>ERZ772901.1634-NODE-1634-length-16562-cov-4.495850_pt1 | contig 16562 bp, 10 predicted proteins | sample MGYA00512123_ERZ772901 | MGnify/ENA primary metagenome ERZ772901 (study PRJEB29015, sample SAMEA2737711) | human gut metagenome | biome: human gut; feature: human-associated habitat; material: faeces | place: China | collected 2012 ...
GGGTATAACTATTCTTTTACATTCTATACATTAACTACTAAAGATAACATATATTATTTCCTTTGCTTTCTCTTCTTTGACAGTTTCTACTTTCAATCCAAAATATAAGAAATGAAAAATCCACACGATCACAAGAACTACACGGCCGATCGGTACGTTGTTCATCATAATAAAACCGATTGCCATTAAGATCGTTACCATCGCAATGATGGATCTCTTTGTTTTCTTCGTCATTGCTTTCTCTTTTGCAAAGCTTTCCAAGTGTTTCTTGTAAAGACTTGTCCCTAAAAACCAATCGTGAAGTGTTTTTGAACCCTTTGCAAAGCAAAACACTGTTGCCATGTAAAATGGAACCGTCGGCAGAATTGGAAGTACAACCCCTATCGTCCCAAGCACCAGACATAAAATTCCAAGTGCCATCCACACATATCGGATCGGATTTTTTCTCATATTTTTCATCTCCTTTTCATTAATATTCTATACTGTCAGAACAAATTTCTGTCCATCGATATCTGCTACATTTAAATGAACATCGTAAAGTTCACTGATACTTTCAGTTGTGATCACATCCTTTGGATCTCCCTGTACCAACACTTTTCCGTCTTTTAATCCAATGACTTCATCAGAAAAATGAATGGCCTGATTGATCTCATGAAGTACCATCACGATCGTAATTCCGTATTCCCTGTTTAATTTCTTGACTAGTCGCAGAATATCCAACTGATAACGGATATCCAGATACGTCGTTGGCTCATCAAGAAATAAGATCTTCGTGTTCTGTGCCAGTGCCATTGCGATAAAGACTCGCTGTCTCTGGCCACCAGAAAGCTGACTTAACTCGCGGTTCCTGAATTCCTCAAGTCCTGTCACTTCGATCGCATGATCTATCAGTTTCTCATCTTCCTCACTTTTGCCGCCCATTAATTTCATATAAGGGGTACGACCATAAGAGATCAGTCGTTCCACGGTGATATCATCGGCCGCCTGATTATACTGATGAACGATCGATACTTTTCTTGCAAATTCATTTAACTTTAAATTCTTGATATTCTTTCCATGCAGAAAAACTTTTCCACGGTTTGGATTCAGATTCTTTGTCATTAGAGAAAACAGTGTTGATTTTCCACATCCATTGGCTCCCATGATCGTTGTGATCTTACCTTCTTTGATCATTAAGGAAATATCTTTTAGAATCTGATTGCTTCCATATGCAAAGGATAAGTCCCTGACTTCCATCGCTGGCTTCTCTTCTTGTAATCTTGCAAGGAGTTCTTCTTTATTTGCCATATCTTCCAGACCTCCTTAATAGTAAGATAAAGAACGGACCACCGACAACACTCATGATCACGGCAGCACTGACTTCATTTGGTGCTGCGATCGTACGTCCGATCGTGTCTGCCAGCAAAAATGTAAATGCCCCAAAAAATGCGGAAAACGGGATCAGCATCTTATGGTTGCTTCCGACTAAAATTCTTCCGATATGTGGAACGATTAATCCAAGGAAGCTGATCGCACCTGCAACGGCTGTGGAAATACTTGCAAGTAAGACTGCAACAAGTGAGATCACGATTCTTGTGACATTGACATTCACTCCCAAGCTTCTTGCGGTTTTATCTTCCAGAGATAACAGATTACATTCCTGTGTAAATAACATTGCAAGGAATAATCCTGCAACCACATATGGAAGCAATGTTGTGACATCATCCCATGTCTTCTGTGTGATATTCGCCTCAACGATTGCTGCCACACCAGTTCTGTCCCCGCCGGACATAGAATTTAAGGCACTGGATAACCCAGTAAATAAGCTGTTTACTGCCACACCAGTTAAGATAATTCTCATCGGACTTAAGCCACCCTTCCATGACAAACAATACACCATGAAAAATGCGACCACACCACCTGCAAATGCTGCGATCGGTGTGAAGAAATATAGTGTTGGTGCAAATGCCGTAATAATGACAGCGGTAAAACTTGCCCCGCTTGAGATACCGATAATTCCCGGATCTGCCAGTGGATTTTTCAATACCGCCTGGAATAACACACCAGAAACCGCAATGGCCGCTCCTGCTAACATTGAAATGATGATTCGTGGAAAACGCAGATCATAGATCGTTGCCACGTCTTTGTTATATTTGACAAACAGACCAGAAAGGAGCTCCCCAAATCCAACTTTCAGACTTCCGATATTAATAGAGGCAAAGAATAAAAGAATTAACAATATAATGACAACCCCAAAGGAAATCCATGCTCGCATCATTTTATTTTCCTGCCTCTCCTGATCGGCATTCCTCGAACTAACTGCTTCAAGGTCTGCTTTTTTTACCTTCTTGAAAAACATTTATTCTTTCACCTCCTGTGTTCCTTTTGTATTCTGATAAAAATCTTTTTCTAATTCACTTAATGCTTTCTTATATTTGAAGTTTGCACTCATTCCAAAGTATTCATATGTCAGGTCATAAACCCGTTTGTTCTTCACAGCATCAAAATGTTTCCAGATATCGTTAGTTTCAAAGTCTTCGTTAAACATTTTTGTCACCTGATCTGGAAGTGCATGTGCCGCACGGACAATGATATCTGGTTCTTTCTTCTTCATATCCTCGGTATTGACGGTTAAAAACTCCTGATCCGTATTCTGGTAAACATTTTCACCACCGGCAAGTTTGACCAGACTTCCAATATAGGAATTCTCTGTCGCAATGACATAACTTCCTGGAAGTCCCATCAATACGAGAACTTTGGGATGTTTTTTATTTTTATTTCGTTTTGTATAACTTTTATAAAATGTTGTAAACTCTTTGGTCATCTTCTCGGCTTCCTGCTGCTTCCCAAAGATTTCCCCTAATTCCTGGGCCGAACGGTACATTCCCTGCACACTTCTTAGATTTAAGAATGCATACTCCGTATTCTTCAGTTCTTCAAACTTTGGTTTTAAGTCAGTTTCCAGAGAAGAAGGAGCTAAGATCCAATCAGGATTTAAAGAAGATACGATTTCCATATCGGGACTCATGGCAAGTCCGACTTTCTTTACCTTTTTGTATCTTGATGGAATTTTGGAAACACTGCTCTTTGGTACACCGACAAGATCAAGATCCAGCTTGTCACAAATATCTGCAACAGCCGGAGATGTTGCGACGATCCTTGGATTGCCTGACAATGCTTTGACTTTCGCCTTTGCATTTAACACTGCCTGTTTTTCCTTTGGATCTGTGATCTCAAGCATAGTTTCCACGCTCTCTCCCTGACTGCTCTTTTTGCTATCTTTTGGATGCTGGTTTACACAACCTGTCAGAAAACAAGAGGAAATTGCAAGCAACAGGATCAAAAAAATGCTCGGATATTTTCTTAATTTAGTTTTCATCGTTGTAAATCTCATCATATTCATCCTGATCACCACCCCATTTATCCCAGTTTTTGCGGTAATAGTAAACGATCGTCGCTGCCACTCCAAGTAAGACCAATCCTGAAAATGTCATAGAAACCGTTAAGATCAAAATCCATGTTCCCACAGACTTTTCAGAAGATGTTTTCTTCTTTGTGGTCGTCTTCGGTGCCGTAGATAAACTCAATCCCTGGGCGTTGCTTAAGGAATCGTCACTGCTTTGTGTGTCAGCTCCTTGGGATGCGGTTGTTGTCTGCTGACTGGCTGTATTATTTGTGTCAGCTGTTGTCTGTGTCTGGTTATTGTCTGATGTCTGCGTATCAGAAGATGATGTTGTAACCATCAACGCTTTCATGCCTACGGAATTTCCTGTAGTGTAATTACCTGGATAGAAATAAAAAATGACGTTTCTTCCCATTGGTTTTACGTACATGGAACAGCGGATGATACTGTCTTGGGATGGAAGTTTGATCCTTAAATCTTTTGTTGTTCCATTATTATCTTTTCCTGTCGCTGTCTGTGTCACAGATTGTACTTGAAATCCTGATGCTCCTCGTTTCTGCACGGAAAAAGTCAGATCGGATGTATAATCTACGAGGCTTATACGAAATGTCAGATAATAATCTCCAGAGTCTGTTACTTCTAATAATCCTTTGGATGATATTGCTCCTTCGACCATTCCCTGCCCAGTTGCTTTCGATGAATTTCCTCCAGAATCTTCTACTTTTCCAGTAACTGGATGCTGATAGGTTCTTGCGATCTGACAACTGTAGACATTTCCTGATGATGCTTTTACATCTTTTGAAAGACTTCCAAGAGACAGGATGACCACTAAAATCAATATCCAGTTTTTTAATTGAACGATATATTTTTTCATTTTTATAATCCTCTGCTCTTCACTTTATAAACTATACCTAGAATAGAAAGTAATACACTCATGATCAATGGTACTATGATCGGTGTTTCTTCCTCATCTTCCTGTAATGTCTGGCTCCCACTGTTTGTTGATGTTGAAACCTGTTCAGTATTAAAACTTTTTTCTTCCACAGCTGATTGTCCCTGTACATTGGATTCTGTTGTCTCTGGTAATTTTGAACTTTGAATCGTAACTTTCTCATGGCTTCCTGCTGAAGAAGTATTTGTTGTCATTGCAGTACTGTTTTTTTCTGTATTTTTATCATTTGATACAAATTCCTTTGAATTTTTTACTGCCTTTACAGAATTAAGGTCTAATTTCAGATATACAGTCTGCGTACCACTTCCCGGACTGATTGCATCCATGATCGGAACAAACACCTGTAATGGTACATATCCGTCGTTTTTTGCTCTTGATATCAGTGGAAATGTTACCTGGTCTGGGTAATCGCTTCCATAAGAATCTCTGACTTTCTTTCCTTTTGTGTCTTTTTGATAAGAATCCACGGTTACATTTTTTAACGAACCTGTTGGTACCTTATATTGATCGATCTTATAAGTATTCGTAAAGTATTTGATCTTGCTTAAATAGCCGTAACTTGAACTAATATTCAATCCTTTAAAATCAAGTGTTATATCATATTTTCCATTTTTGACTGTGAGTTTTATCTTGTGATTGATTGCTTCATTTGCCATGGACTCTGTCTTCTTATCTGTCTTTAACATCTTGCCAGAAATACTGTAAACCCCATCTTCTAATTTCTTTATATTTAGCTTTAATTTCCTTGTTGTAGTTTTCTTAACTTGGCTTTCCTTTGCTGTAGTTGTTGTTTGTTTGTCTTGCTGTGTTGTAACAGATGACTCAATTTTCGTCTCGTCACTCACCTTCTTTAATGTGCTCCAGTCAAATTGAAATCTTGCATATTGAAGACCGCTCCCTTTGCTGATCGCTTCCATAACAGGCACATAAACTTGAACCCACATCTCTTCTTGTTGATAATTCACTGGAAAATTCATGTAATGTGGATATAGTTTCCCTTTTACCTTAGAATCTGTCCCTGTCTTAGGATCATTATAGCTGTCATATGTATTTTCAAAATATGATTCTATATTTATTGGGATCGGTGTTTCATTTTCTGGTGCCTCAATCTTTCCAGATGTTGTCTTCCAATTTGGAAAATAAGACATCTGGGCAAGATATCCTGTAAAATTAATCTTTCCTAATTTTGTACTCAGTGCCTTGCATTCTGCTCTTACTGTATAAGTTCCATTCTTTACGATCAATTGTATTGGCTGAACAATCCCAGCATTTCCCATAGAAGCCTGATCTGATGAGGCACTTCTTAAGAAACTTTGCATGGTATAAGTTCCATCTTCTAATATATTTTTTTCATCCGCTGCTGCCTTATGATCTACAAATGCAAAACCGGCCAGACAGCATAATATAACGGAAATGACACAGCTGACAAAGCGAAAATATTGTGCTTTCTTCATGATTTTTTCTACTCTTTTATGGGGACTATAAAGCCCCTGTAGATTTACAGCGGCTTTATCATATGTTTCCTGTTACTTTTTAATTTTTACAGAAACTGCTTTTGAATATTTACTATATGTTACTTTCTTTCCTGCTTTTTTAATTGCACGGACTTTATAATAATATTTCTTTTTCTTTTTCAGTTTCTTATTTTTAAATTTTGTTGTCGAAGCTTTTGTGATCGTCTTAACTGCTTTGTATTTACCATTCTTCTTTGTCGCACGATATACAACATATCCTGTTGCACCTTTGACTTTCTTCCATGTTACTGTTGCCGTTTTCTTGGAAGAATTCTTAACTTTCAGACCTGTGACTGCTGCTAACTTCACAGTCGTTGTCGTCTGTGTTGCAGTTGGCTTCTGGACTGTTGTTGATGGTTTTTGCTCCTCTTTCTTTGGTGCTTCTTCTGTTACATCTTCACTGCTAAAATCTTTATCATCTGCTGTTGTTTTAACGACTGATGTAAAATCTAAGGAAAGATTCATTTTCTGAGTTCCCATTCCTGATGCAATGCTGTCCATAATTGGTATAAATACCTGCATTGGTGCAATTCCTGTTTCTACAGCTTCATCTGTCAATGGGAATGTTACAAGATCAGGATAATTGCTTCCAAATTCATCGGATACAATGTCACCATTCGTGTTTTTCTGAACCTGATCAACTGTAACGTCTTTTTCTGTTCCATTTTCAATGTACTGAATCTTATTTAAGTATCCATGGAATGTCTGTCCACCGAATGGAATATTCATTGCCTTTAAGTTTAATGTGACATAATATTTTCCATCTTTTACTGTTAACTTTACTTTATGTGCGATCGCATCATTTGCCATTGATAGATCTTTTCCATTTGTTTTTAACATCTTTGCATCTACTTTGTAGATTCCATCAGAAAGCACTTCTTTGTCTTTCTTTTCTTTTAATGTATCCCAATATAATGTGATCACAGCATCTGTATCAAATTTTCCATGATCAAATGTAATTCCGCCATGTTCACCACTTAAATTACTCATTGCTGGTACATACATTTTAAAGTTTGCTTTGTAAGTTAATTCTGGTTTATCACCTGTTAATGGCATATTTACAGTTGTTACACTCTCTCCATCTTTTGTTTCTTCGGATCCTTCTTTTGTCAGATCTGATCCGTTATAATATCCATTAAAAGCTAATACATCCATTGCTTCTTTTGTAACCACTGGATATGATAATGTCATCTTTCCATTTTTATCAACCTTTAATGTTGCTGTTACTTTATTCTCAGAATTTGCTGCAGACAAGCTATGTTCTACTGTACTTGTCATGTTTTTCATCTGAATCTCATAAGTACCTTCTTCCACTGTTTCTGGTGCTGGTGCAAGAACTTCCTCTTTTGATGTTAATCCTAGAGATTCCATAACTGCATTTTTGATCGCGGAAGCACTTGTTGTTGCTCCAGATACAGTATCAACTTTGTCAAAGGAATTCTGATCTGTGATATCAAGACCTTGTATCTGATCTTTTATTTTATTGATCGCTTTTGGAAGGTAGATATTTTCATTTTCTTCTGCATATTTCCCTTCGAAATTTTCTCCTTTAATCTGAAGATCTGTCACTTTTCCATCTTGGTATGTAACAGTTGTTTTAATATCGTATCCGCCGAACTGTGCGATATGAATCGTATTTTCTTTTGTTCCACCTGATACGTTTTCATTTCCTTTAAGACTTGCATAATCAACCTTTAAAAATGCATCTGTTCCCATTCCCATTGGACTGATCGTCATATGAAGATAGATACCATCGGTTGTTTTTGCACTCTCTGGAATCGTAAATTTGATCTTTGTTGGATTACCAGCTTCATCTGTTTCCTCAACAGTCACATCTTTTGTTTCTGATTTTATATCATTTCCCTGATAAACTTTTAAATCCTTTGCTGCACCTGTCATTCCATAAAGATTTAATGCTTTTAATTCAACCTCTAAACTTGCTGTTCCATCTTCTGCTACTTCTAATGTTGCATTTTCACCTACAGCCCCGGCCGCCATTGAATTCTGTTCAACATTATCTGCTTTTTTTAACGACACTGGAACTGTATAAGAACCAGCTGACAAACTTATTTTGTTTGTTCCAAATGCATTAGACACTGCTGCCTTTACAATTGCTGGATGTGCTACATATATGGGTGTCGCTGTTCCAGCCATTGCAACAGCTAACAATAATGGCATGATTTTTTTCTTTACATGATATTTAGTTTTTCTCATAATCTCTCCTTCTCTTAATTTATAAACATCATCGGTTAGTTTTAATTAACTCACTTCTTTTTATCATGCATCAATATTCTCCGTCAACGAAAACAAGTTTTTCAAAATCGTTCATATCTGATATTTTAAATTTAAAATTTCTTTAAAAAACACGTGTTTCTGCCATTTATCAATAAAACACAAGGTGTTGCACGCCTGCAACACCTTGTGTTTTATTGATAATTCTTCTCATTTATTTTTTGATCAATATGCTTTTCTTTGAGGAGAATGCACCATATACTTTCTTACCTTTAACTGTACGATAAGCACGAACTTTGTAGTAATATTTTTTATTTTTCTTTAACTTTGTATTTGTGTAACTTACTTTTTTATTACCTTTTACTACCTTAACAAGCTTATATTTTCCGTTTTTCTTTGTTGCTCGATAAACTTGATATCCATCTGCATTCTTTACTTTATTCCATGTAATACGCACCTTATGTTTTTTCAGATTTTGCAGATTGATCTTTGACACTTTCTTAAGAATATCTTTCACTGTTGTCGTTGATAATTTTTGTGTCGTTGTTGTATCCGATGGCTTTTGTTCAGTTGTTGCACTTGATGGTTTCTGTTCGGCTGTTGTATTTGATGGTTTTTTATCATCGTTTTTAGATACTGCTAATTCGTTTGAATATACAGTAAAACGGTATTGTTTTGTTCCATTTAATGTCGCATTTAAGACTTTCTTTATTCTGTATGTTCCCAGATCTGATACACTAAAGTTCCCTTTTAATTCTTCTGCCTGATCAGTTTCTGTATCTTCTTTAACTGTCTCCCATGTACCATCTGCATTCTTTTTCTGAACTTCTGTAATAATATCCCAGTCATATTTTTCATCCATAACTTCTGCGATATTTTTATCTTTCCATCCGTTCTGCTCCAGCATATCTTTATAATCTTCAACTGTTTCTATTTCTCTGGCTTCGTCACTTGCTGTCTTATCAAACCAGAATGCAAGATCTAATACACTTAAATCCTGGCTCCAACTAATCTTCTGACCGTTATCTTCCTTTAGTTCCAGATTCATCGCGTTCTTCTGTGGATAAAATTTATTAATCGCTGTGTCTGATTTTTTCATCACTGCCGGATCCACAACTTTGATATTATTTAACGTAAGATCAAGCTTGTGAAGTACTCCATCATAATCGTTTTCAAATGTTTCAGGAAATGCCTTCTCTGTAATATTGGAGATCTGATTATCATGGAAATCTACAGAATATAGTTTTTTATTCTTTGCAAATGTTCCATCTGGCACTTGAGCAATATAGTTCTTGTAGAAATTAACCTCCTCAAGATTTGACATCTTTGTAAAATCAATATTCGAAATGTCTTCTAATGCATTATTGAATGCACTGATCTTTCGTAATTTCTTTGTTGCTGCATTGATACAGTTTGGAAGTTTTACAAACTCGTTATTGGATAATTCAATAAAATTAATCGTATCTCCAGCATCATCTAAGAGATGATCTGGTAATGCATTTAATTCATTTCCTGAAATGGATAGCTGCTTTAGACTTGTATCTCCATCCAGTGCCCCAGCCTCTACAGACGTGATACTATTATTATCCAGTTCAAGATATACTAATTTATCCAATCCTGACAGTGTATCTTTCTTAATCTCCGTCAGATTATTTGCTCTTATATTGATCCAATTCAATTTTTTTGTATTTTTAAACGCATTTTCTGGAAGAGCTTTTATATGATTTGAATTCAAATCTACATACTCAAGATTTGTCATATTATCAAAAAATCCCTCTGGAATTTCTGTGATCTTATTTCCTGAAAGATCCAATTCTGTAATCTTATCTGATAAACCTTTTAACAGATCGATATTACTCAAATTCTTGTTTGCTAAATCTAGACTTCCTTCGTCTCCATCAAATGCTGCTAATTCTTCCTGAGTAATTTCTCCATCATTGTTCGTATCAGCTCCTGCTTCGATCAATGCATCAACCAAGGTCTGGTTCGCATCTTTTTTATCATATCCTTTCCATCCTTTTTCCAAAGATGTGAATGTGATATCAGCTTTCATATATTTGTCATAGTTACCTTTATCAGATTCAGATCCCATAACGGATACTAAAGCTGCCGCTGTATGTATTTTGCTCAGATCTTTAATGCTCATTGTATATTCATATGCATCATAAGAACCATCACTATTTGCATCCCCATATGCTTCTTTTGTTGCTTGGGCAAACGTTCCATCTGTCTCTAATGTGAAGTCAAGTAAGTATTTCGCCATGGAGACATTTAACATGGATAATTTCATTTCTCCATCTTTTACTGTCAGTTTTGCTTTTCCTTCAAAATATCCACCTAAGGAAGATGTTTCCTCGCTTCCTTGTTTTGTTGCCTTAAGTGTAACTGTATATACACCATCTTCTGTTGGATTTAATGTTGGATCTTCTTTTTTAAACGTATCTATTGCTTCTCTTAGTGCAGTAACTGCCTGATCAATCTGATCCTGAGTTGTAGATTCATTATTATATACATCTTCTGCTGTTTTGATCGCTTCCTGGAATGCATTCCATTTTTCATCAGATGCCGATTCTTTCGTATATGCTTTTGCTGCTGTGATCATATTATTTAACGCACTTTTATCGATTACTGCATCTCCTGATCCCAAATCTTCCTGTGAAACGAAAGTTACTGTTTTTGCTGTTTTGTCGACATTCACAATAATCTTTTTATCTTTGTAACCATTTGATGAAACAATGATCGTATTTTCGCCATCTTTGATTGATCCCATATATATACAAAGTCCATCAGAATATGTCATTGAATAATAATTATCTTTTCCTTCTTCATCATAAACTGGATATTCCTTGTCGTTCACTACAACTTTATTGATCTTACTGCAATAATCTGAAGAAGTAGATGCATATTTATCCATTTCAGTAAATTTAATATAATTTTCTGTTCCTGACCAGTTTTTTCCCCATTCTGCTTTTGTGATCGCAATTCCTGTTTTTAATCCAGTTTCTGTATTTGCCGCTTTTACCTGTACAATACCTGTTGATAAGATTACTGTCTGTGGAACTGCCATTGCTACTGCCATTGCTACTGCCAGTGAATATGTTAATACTCTTTTTCTCATCATTTTCTCCTTTGTAGATTATTTTTTGATCTTAATTTTTTTGATCGTTGAAAATTTTCCATATACTTTTTTGCCAGATACTACTTTATAAGCACGTACTTTGTAATAATATGTTTTTCCTTTTTTCAGTTTTTTATTAACATAAATTACTTTTCCAGCTTTTTTCAATGTTGTGATCTTCTTAAACGATTTATTCTTCTTCGTTGATCTGTAAACTTCATATCCTGATGCATTTTTCTGCTTTTTCCAGCTTATTTTCACAGATCTCTTTGAAGATTTTTTTATTTTAAGCTTTACAACCCTTGATGGTTTTGCTATTTGTATTTCTTTCTTCTTTATTGTTGTTATTTGCGAAGTTGGTGTTGTTGCTGTTGTTTTATCTTCCTTCTTGCCTTCTTTCTTATTTTCAATTGTTACTTCATTTGATTTTGCTTCAAATAAGAAATTTCTCATAGAACTCATGTAACCATAAACATCTTTTACAACTCGATAGGTTCCATCTTCTATAAATTTGAAAGAACCATCCATTTCATCTACTTTTCCTTCATTGATCCTTTGATCGATCGTTACAAATCTTCCATTTGCATCTTTCTTTTGAATTTTGGTTACGATATCCCACTGATATGACAGATCTTTTAATGTCTTTGTAAAGTCACCTTCTGCATATCCTTGTTCTTTCAGATATTCTTTATATTCATCAACTGACTGAAGTTCTTTTTTCTTTGCATCGTTTGTTTCTTCATACCAGAACATCAAATCCAAAGCACTTAACTGCTGTGACCATTTCATCTCTTGATCACCGCTTTTCTCTAGTCTTAATTTCATTGCAGACTTCTGTGGATAAAATTTATTATATGACTGACTTTTATTGATCAGCTTTTTATCTACGATCTGCATGTTATTGAATTTAAGGTCTAGTTTTCTTAGACTAACTCCATTTGGAAGAATATCTGGTGATACAGAGGTCAAGTCATTATCAAACAGATCCAGACCATCAAGTTTTGTATTTTTCGCAAATGCCTTTTCTGGAATCTGTGTTATCTCATTATGCATAAGGTTTAATTCCGTCAACTCCGGAAGTTTCGAGAAGTCAACTTTGCTGATATCTTTCATTCCATTATCCCATGCATGCAATTCTGTTAATGAAGAACAATCCTCTACTGCTTTTGGAAGAGTTTCCATATTATTTTCCTGTAAAAACAGCATTTTTAATGATCCCGCCAATGGTTTGAGACACCCATCCTCTAATGTTGTGAGATTATTTCCATATAAACTCAGCTGTTCTATTTTTTTCATACCTTCAAAGGCATTCTTATCTACTTTTGAAATCTTATTATTTTCGAGGCCTAAGATCGTCAGCTGATCTAGTCCTTTGAATGTTCCATCTTCTAATGTTGTAATCTCATTTCCATCCAATGCGATCCAGTTAAGCTTTGTATTGCTCTTGAAGAAACCTTTTGGGATAGAAGTAAGTTTATTATTCTCCATATAGAAATTTTCTAATTGTGGCATCATCATCAACAAATCTGATGGAAGCTCAGTTATGTTATTATAAGAAAGATCAATGGTTGTCACAGATTCCGGCAGATACTTGAGCAATTCCAATCCTTCATTACTTAAATTACAATTCTGTAATTCCATCTTGTCACCTTTATATTGCTGAATTTCTTCTTTTGTGACAGTTCCATCATTATTCTTATCTAGCCCATAATCGATCAGTGCCTGATTCAGTGCTTCTTTTCCTGTTGGTTTTTGATTTTGATCTGTGATGGCTTCGAAACCTGTCCAGCCTCTCTCGATCGACATATCTTCTATATCCGCTTTTGTATATTTTTTATAATTTCCTATGTCGTCTCTGCTTCCTCCCATAGGTTCTACCAATACTGCGATTTTTGCAACGTCTGACAATTTGTCAATTTGAATTTTATACTCATACATATTATAAGTTCCCGCAGAATTTTTTTCTCCTACTGGAGTTTTTTCTGATATCTTATAATTTCCTTCTAAATCTCCAAGTGTGATATCGTACATCATATCTGCATATGTTGTACTGAGGATCGTCACCCATGTCTTTCCGTCCTGAACAGTAACCTTAATCTTTGGATCAATAAAGCCGCTTAACATTGATTCCTCAGATGTTCCTTCTTTGTTGATCGTCATTGATAATGTATAAGCTCCATTCTCCGTCGGATCTTCCAGGATCATCTTTGCCTTTGCTTTTTTTTGTAAATGAATTCCTTTTGCAGCAACATTTTGTAATGTTGCTGGATTACTTGTTGCCAGAAGGATTGCTGAAAATGCAACTGCCAATCCTCTATATAACTTCCTTCTTCTCATTTCTTTTCCTTCCTGTTATTTGGTTTTTAATGTTTTCTTTGCACTCCAATTTCCATAAATTTTTTTGTGATCATTTGTTTTATATGCTCTGATCTGAACATAATATCGTTTCTTTGATTTTAATTTTTTGATCGTTTTATTTGCCGTTTTAGCATTTACTCTGATTCGTTTTGCATTCTTCATATTGGCTTTTGTTGAATACCGTATTTCATATCCTGATACTTTGGACTGTTTTTTCCATGTCAATCTGATCTGTTTTTTCCCTGATTTTAGTTTTTTTACAACGACTCTTGTCACAGCTATTTTTGTATTCATTGTTGAAGCATTTTGAATCACTGTTGTTGTGCTTTGCGTTGCTGTTGTTGTATTTTCAGCATTGTTTTTTATATCAGGATCTGATTTCTTATCTTCTTCTACTGTGATCATGATCGCATCACTGATATCCCTGTTAAAATTGTTTGTTCCTGTTGCCACTGCATATACTCTTGCTGTTCCAGGTCCAAGAATCGTCACTTCTCCATTCTTGCTTACCTTTACAACGTCATTGTCATTTGCAATAAATTCAACTTTCCCATCTCCTGGTGCTTCAACATATGCTTCTAACTTAAAGTTTTTGTCTGAAACATATTTCTTATATGAGGTAACTGGAACTTTGATCTTTTGATAACCTTTATCAATCTTGATCGTTACTTTTTCTTCTGTTTCTTTATTCTCTTTTGTCTCGGATGCTTTGATCACGATATTACATTTTCCACGTCCAACGATCGTTACTTTTCCATCTTTGACCGTAGCAATTTTCTCATTTATTGTTTCATACGTGAGATTTCCGTTTCCTCTTGTTATTTTTGCGTCAATTGTAAATGATTTTCCTGAATCATTCATTGTTTTATTTATTTGTGCCGGGGCTGAGATTGCCTGGTATTTTTTTCCGTCTTTAGATTCTGCTGCTTCATTTGTGTTATATTTTTCCAAATGTACATATCCATATCCAAATTCTGTATCTTTTCCAGGCTCCCCAAGGTCTACTGCATTATCTTTAAATGCCGCATATACATCCCTTTGGCTATAATCTGGATGTTTCATTTTGACATAAGCTGCTGCCGCTGCCATATGGGGTGTTGCCATAGAAGTTCCACTTATCGTGTTCGTTGATTCTTCTCCATTGATCCATGCACTGTATATATTTCTTCCTGGTGCAACAAAATCAAGTAATTCCCCATTATTGGCAAAATCCGAACGAATCAGATTGCCTTTTGCATCGGGCTCAAACGATCCAACTGCGATCGTCCATGGACTACTTGCTGGATAACTTTTAGATGTATCCGTATATTCATTTCCTGACGCCGCACATACTGTTGTATTTGCTTTAAATGCCCTTGCAAACGCTTCATCCATTAGAGTTATCTGATCATTTTCAAATCCTGACATTATTTCAAATCCAAGACTCATATTAATAACATCTGCTTTATGTTCTACTGCATAATCCACCGCATTTGTGATCGTTGCATAGGATGCTGTACCAAGAGCACTAAATACTCGAATTGCCATGACTTGTACTTCTTCTGGTGTTGCCTGCGTAATGATCCCTGCGACATGACTTCCATGTCCTTGTTTTGTATCATTATATGCTGGCTTCGTTTTATCATCTTCATTTCCTTCATCTAACGCAAGATTTATACTGTTTTCTCGATCTAGCCTGTTCTTAAACCATTGATGATCCACATTAATTCCACTGTCGATCACGGCAACTTTGGCACTTTTATTTTTCCAACTGTCTTTTTCTTCCTTAAGTTGATCCATTCCCATTTTTTTAATTCCATCGTATGCCGCCACTTCATCTGATCCATTATCTTTTGCTGCTTCTTTTAGTGTGATTGGTATATCTTGAAATATTGTTGTTCCTGGAAGATCCTTTTTCAACTTCTCACATGCATTCTTTGCTTCTTCTGCAGTGTCATAAAACAAAATCTGGTAATTTCCCACTGTATAGTAGTACACACTGTTAGCACCATAAGTATTTTCAATCTCATCTTTTGTTTTTACGATCAATTTTTGTTTAATCGTTGCATTGACCTGAGATTGAGTTATTTTTCCTTTCATTCTGGCTATATTATTATTTGCTTTTTCTCTCATAACTGCAGCCATCTGTTCTGGCGTATTTAATTGTTTTGCATTATTATTTGTCTGTGATGCTTTTATGTTTTTTCCAAATGGAATAATTGAAAATACCAAAATCGCGCAGATTAATAATGCTAAAAAACGATTTTTCATAAGTTTCTCTTTTCCTCCCTTGTTGTAACTAATTTATAATATTTTCAAAGTTAGTTTTGACTAATATTTACCATGACTATTATTTTCATGTCAATCACAACAAATTTTTCAAAGAGAACAAAAAAAGAAAGTGAAAATTCAAAAAATTTTCACTTTCTTGATATTTACGTTCTTTTTTTAATTTTTCTGAAGTTGCATTGATGCAACAAAATTATTGTTAATAAGAGTTTTTCTCATTTTATTTTTTTAAACAGACAAAAAATCTGAATTTTTATCTGTTATTTTTGACAATATTGATTGGTGAAATATGAATCGATTTATAGTTATAGTTTTATTTTAACTTATCATATAATTATTCACAATGTATTTTAACATTTTTTTCCATTGTAGATAAAAAAGAAAAAGAACCCAAGATCGCACTCTTAGATTCTTTTTCTTTTTGTTAGCTATTATTTTACACTCACCGAAGGTTCATGTTCTGTTTTATTTTTACCATATTGTATTCTTATGTTCAACCAAAAGATGTTTTACTATTTCTCTTTAAAAATGACAATATCTTTCCGATACATCATATTCATTTCGTCCATCTTGTTGCATCACTGCAACATATGGTCAGTAATTGATAATGATTCTCAATTGCTTTCTTGCTTCATTCCTAGGTGTTGATGTAAAGCAGCTTTCAGCCTTATTATTCCTCATTATTCCATGTTGAATTGCAAAACTAAATTCCAGTCTATTTAAGTCAAAACCAGAAGT